>Ga0172380_10003388_pt1 | contig 22018 bp, 13 predicted proteins | sample Leawe162metaG_FD_119747 | JGI IMG/M metagenome (GOLD analysis project Ga0172380, IMG submission 119747) | Leachate microbial communities from a municipal landfill in Southern Ontario, Canada - Leachate well 162 metaG | ecosystem: Engineered > Solid waste > Landfill > Unclassified | place...
AATAATATTATAACACCCCTTTCTAATTGAACTTCCGGGAAAATTCGGGATATAATAAATTTATGGATTCAAATCCTCGGGAAAAAAAAGGGGCTGCCCCTGGTTTCGACCGAAAAGAATTGGGGAAAAAATACCCAATCGCGGTGGTGGAGTATGACCCGGCCTGGGTAAAGTTATACCGGGCGGAAGCCAAATTTCTCAAATCACAGTTTGGTCCGGGGCTAATCGTCCGAACAAAACATTTCGGCAGTACGGCTGTCCCGGGATCAACCGCCAAACCCGTAATTGATATTTTAGTGGAAGTAACCTCGTTCAAAACGGCCAAGCGTAAAATAATCCCGGAACTGAAAAAACAGGGATACGGTTATACCTGGGTTGCCAATCAACCAAAACCACCCGGACACATGATGTTTATGAAAGGATACGAAGTCGAAGGGGCGGAAAAACTGCGGTACCATCTGCACATGGCTCCGGCCGGCCATCCGCTCTGGGACCGCCTGTTGTTCCGGGATTATCTGCGCCGGCATCCGGAAACGGTCCGGCGCTACGAAAAACTCAAGTACCGGCTGGCAAAACTGTACCGCAACGACCGCGAAGCATATACCGAGGGAAAAACCGGGTTTGTCAAAAGAATTACGGACAAAGCGAAGAAGTTATAAAAAATCGGTACGCGGCCGGATATTTTAGGCGCGCACTTTTTTTATAAGCCAGGCCATGTTCTTCCCCAGAGTATTCATCGTCAGCAACCCCTCTTCGTCTTTTTCCACCTCGCCGATTTCGCGGCCGACGCCGATGTTCCAGTAAGAAGACCCAACGGTAATCATTTGGCTTATCGTGAAAAAGTGGTTCATGGTATCAAAAGCGTGGATTGCTCCGGCCCGCCTGACAGCCACAATCGAAGCGCCGATTTTACGCCGGAAAAGGTCGCCGTTAGACCGGGCAACCATACCCGCGCGTTCCATCAACGCTTTTATCTGGATGGTACAATCGGCGAAATAGGTCGGCGAACCAAGAATAATACCGTCCGACTCAAGCATCTTTCCGATACATTCGTTTACCAAATCATCCGTTATCGCGCAGCGCTTGTTTTTGGCGGAACGGCATTTGCCGCAGGCAATACACCCCTGCGTCTTATGGCCGGCGAACTGAATGAGTTCGGTCCCAATCCCTTCTTTTTCCAGCTCCTTAAAAACATGCTTTATCAAGATAGCGGTGTTACCGTTTTTGCGGGCGCTTCCGTTAAAAGCAATAACTTTCATGTCATACCCCCTGTTTTTACACTAACAGAACCGAGCAAGCTCGGTAACTACAAATAACAGGCGGGACTTGTCCGCCGAAGCCTTGGCGTAGGCGGACGCCTGTCCTACGTTTGGGCGGGGATGTAACCCCGCCCCTACAATTTATTGATTTAAATTTACTTATTGCGTTTGTACTAATTTGATACCGGCGCAAAAGAGGCAAAAGTTTCTTTCATTTTTTTGTTGGCCGCGGATGATTCTTCCTTAAACTTCCGGAACTCCTCGTCCAATTCCGGACAGGACGTTTCCGAAAAAGCTTCAAACACAATATCTTTCGCGTTCACCAACTCATTTCCGGCAAACTCCCACCTAACCTCCCGGCCCTCGGATTTGCCGTTACTCTTAACCACTTTGCCGGGCATCACCAGAATGAACGAAAATTTTACGCCCTGCATCAGAGTCAACATCATCGCTTTGTCGGCCGGATTGTTCTTTGCCGGCGGGGTTTCTTTGCCGGATTCCTTTCCGGGCAACGCGGACGGCTCGTTTAGTTTGTCCATATCCGACACAAACTTAAGATGGTAGAGGTCGTCTTTCTTCTCCCAAACCAGTTCCTTGACCACCGGTTTCTTCTGATTTACGGATTCCTTGAATTTCAAAATATCGTTATAATAAACAGTAACGGTAGTGTTAATCTTAGAGATACCGGAAATACCCATCTTCTCAAGCTCCGCGGATGGGTTGGGCGGCGCCGGAGGAACCAGGGCAGTATCCGTAACGGTTGCCGCTTTTATTTTAAAGGTACCGGCCATCGCGCCCATCATCGCCACCGGATCCAAACTGAAAAGCCCGGCCATCTTTCCCGAACCATCCGGATAAACATGATACCTGGTTTCCATTTCCATACAGCCGGAAAGTCCGACCGCGAAAAAACCCAGACAAACAATCAACATCCATCTTTTCATCTTTTTCCCTCCGGTTAGTTCTTCCGAAACGATTTATTCTACCAGACGAATTTTCACTTCCGTAGTTCCGGCCAACCCCAACTTTTCCGCGGCCGCGCGCGACAGGTCGATAATGTATCCTTTTATCCACGGCCCACGGTCATTTATCCTCACGACAATCGACTTGCCGTTATCTCTTCTGACAACTTCTACCCGGCTGTCGAACGGAAGCGTTCGGTGGGCGGCCGTCATCTCTTTTCCGGAGTATATTTCACCGCTGGCTGTTTTTCGACCGTAAAATCCGGGACCATACCAGGAAGCCAGGCCTCGTTCCGACCAGGTTGTCTTACCGACTTGTTCCGGATTCCTGAAGCCGCCTTGAAAAGCGCAACCGGAAAGCAACAACGTAAACCCGCCTAACATCAGGAAGAAAATTTTCCCTTTAACCATACGCCCTCACTATAGCCCTTTTCTTCGCGGCAACACTCACCCTATGACAACCTCCGCGACGTGCTCCTTTCTGTCATCGACAAGACGAATGCTTTTTTCTCCTTGTTCAACTTCATCAACCCTGACGTTCGCAACCTGGTCGCCGCTACCGGTTTTCACAACGGTAATATGATAAACGGTTTCCCGATACCGGTAATGTATTTTGAATGAATTCCAATGGTCCGGTAAGCGGGGGGCAAACCGCAGCACATCCCCGAACCGCTGCAAACCCATAAGCGATTCCACTATCAGCCGGTACATCCAACCGGACGAACCTGTGTACCAGGTCCACCCCCCCCGGCCAACGAGCGGCGGAACCGAATAAACATCGGCGGCAACAACATACGGCTCTACCTTGTACGTTTGAACGGCTTCGGGGGTTTTGCCGTGGCCGATGGGATTTATCATCGTCAATAACTCCCAGGCCAGCTGCTTTTCGCCTATATCCGCGAGCGCCATGATTACCCAAATGGCAGCGTGCGTATACTGGCTTCCGTTTTCCCTAACACCGGGTAAATATCCTTTGATGTAACCGGGTTTCATCGAAGACACGTTGAACGGCGGCGTCAACAGCAGAATAAGGCCGTCATCGCGCCGAACGAGAAACCGCTTCACGGCTTCCATGGCCGCGCTTGAACGCCGCGCGTCTCCCGCGCCGGACAGAACCGACCAACTCTGGGAAATCGAATCAATCCGGCACTCGTCGTTGACCGCGGAACCAAGCGGGTCCCCGTTGTCAAAATAAGCCCGGCGATACCATTGTCCGTCCCAGGCATGCCGGTCAATGTTTTCTTTTAACCGCGCTGCTTCATCAAGACAGTGCTGCGCGAACACCGGGTCATCGTATTCGCGCGCGAGCGTCGAGAACCGCGTAAGCACGTCGTAAAGGAAAAATCCCAGCCAGACGCTTTCCCCGCTTCCCTGTTCGCCGACCTGATTCAAGCTGTCGTTCCAGTCGCCCGACCCCATAAGCGGCAAACCGTGCTGTCCATACTTCAGGCCATTATTAATAGCCCTGACGCAGTGTTCATACACTGTGCCGGTTTCGTCGGTTCGTCCGAAAAGGTCGTAGTAATCAGTTTCATTCGCATTCAAAAGCCGTCCCTGAAGAAAACGAACCGGTTCATCCAGCACACCGCGGTCACCGGTTCTCTTCACGTAATAATCGGCGGCAAAGGGCAGCCACAGATAATCGTCGGATATGCGCGTACGCACACCGCGTCCGGTCGGCGGGTGCCACCAATGTTGTACGTCTCCCTCCCGAAATTGCCGCGACGCGCATAAAAGTATGTGCTCCCGAAACAGACCCGGTTCCGCGTGAACAACCGCCATCATATCCTGAAGTTGGTCACGAAACCCGAACGCGCCCGAAGACTGGTAAAACCCGCTGCGCGCCCATATCCGGCAGGCAAGCGTCTGGTAAAGCAGCCAGCCGTTGACCAAAATGTCAATTTCCGGGTCCGGCGTTTCAACGTTCACGGCGCCCAGCGCATTACTCCAGTATCCCCATACCTGTTCCAGCGCCCGCCGGGCAGACCCTGGTTCCTGAAACCGCCGGACCAGATTGCGGGCGTCTTCGGCATTCCGGCCGGCGCCGAGAATGAACACAACCTCCCGCTCTTCACCGACCTGCAGTTCAAGCTGGACCTGCAGCGCGGCGCACGGGTCCAACCCGGCACCCCTCCTACCGGAAAGATTTGTCCGGTGCAGCGCCGCGGGATCAGCAAGACTGCCGTTTCGCCCGATAAATTCCGTCCGGTCGCCCGTCACGCTCCGCTCCGCCCCGTTTACATCAAAGAAAACAACACGTCCGGGAAAGTCTATGCTGAACGGATTCAGCACGAAGAAAGCGCGGCTCTTGGGGTCGATTCCGCTGACAATGTGCATTTGTGATTTCTCCCGGAACTGCCCCAGAACCGGTTCCAGATATCCGGTCACCGAAATCCTTCGCTTGCGGTCGGATTCATTTCGCACCTTCAGGGAAATAAATTTGACCGGGGCGTCGGTCGCGACATACATCCACATTTCGGAACTGATGCCCTGGTCGGCATACTCAAAAACCGAATAACCGAATCCATGCCTGCTCACATAGGGCATTGTTCCGCGGGCGGGCATCGGTGCGGCGGACCAGAACCGGCCGGTCTCTTCATCACGTATGTAGAACGCTTCTCCTCCACGGTCCGTTACCGGGTCATTGTACCATGGCGTAAGACGAAATTCATGGGCATTTTCGCTCCAGGTGTACGCCGTCCCGCTTTCGGAAACAACCGTGCCGAACAATGGATTGGCAAGCACGTTTACCCAGGGAAGCGGGGTACGGTGGGAGGGGGTTGTGGTTATCACGTATTCCCGGCCGTCGCGGGTAAACCCGCCGAGGCCGTTATTAAATATCAAATCCCGGTTCGGAATTTTCTTTACGTTCGGAAATTCCGGCGCAAAAATGTTTGCCGGTCTTAAAACCGGCACATTCAATTCCGGATATCCCCGGCGCTCCATCTGTTCGGCGAGACTGCCGATATCGCTGATAACAACACGCGCGACCGTTTGCATCAGAAGCTTGTCCTCCTCCGATATCTGGTCGCTTCGCCTGACAAAAATGCCTCCCGGGACATCAATCAGGGCGGACTTGATACCGGAAGTGACCAGCGACATAATCCGGTCGTGGAGCATCTGCCGGTAGCCAGACTGGTCCTCATTCCAGATGAGTAAATCGATTGATAGTCCTTTTGCGCGCCAGTACGCGTGCGCGTCCAGCAGTTGCTTCACCAGTTCTATTTTTGACTCATCGCCTATCCGCAGGAGCACAATCGGCAAATCTCCGGAGATACCGTAGCCCCAGAGTCCGGATTGGCTGCGCCGGTTTTTGGCCAGCAAACTCGGACTGGACCGGCGGAAAATATTCGCGTAGAGAAGCGCGCCGGCGAGTCGTCCGAACAACTGCGCGTCGGGTTCCGTAATGCCGAGTTGATGCAAAATCACCTGGCTGTGCGTCCAGGCAAGGGCGAAGATGCGGTCCGCGAAATGCTTGTCGTGATATTTCCCCGCCAGGGTTATCGCGTCCTCGTGTGTCTGCGCGATGCCGAAAATCAGGTCCACGACCGCGGTTTGCTCCGGTTCGATCGTAATCGTCACCCGGATCGCAACGATCGGGTCCAATACGAACCCTTCGCTATCGGAGAGCTTTTCCCCGTCTCTTATCGCCTCGGGGTTACGCGAAGTCCTTCCCCGGCCGATAAACCGCGCCCGGTCGGTTTCGTAGGAAACGCCGTCAAGAATCGCGTTGTGTGTTGTTGCCACGTGCGCCAGCCAAACGGGTGTTTCTTTGTCCGAGCGGGGCCGGCGCGTGCACAAAATCGACTGCCGGTCCCGGAGAATCTCCGTCTCCATGAAAAGGCCGCTGAAAAGAGGATGCGTCGCCTCGGCGTCCGGGGGCGCCAGCACAACCTCGGCGTAACTGGTCAGTTCAATCATGCGCCGTTTCCGCGTGCCGTTGGTTATGCTTACCCGCCGGATCTCAACATCTTCTTCGGGTGAAACCGCAATCTCCGTATGCGAACGGAACTGGCCGTCCTGACGCCGGAATTCCGCCCGGGCTTGAGAAAATATCGCCTCATAGGACTTCGAGGACCGGAGCAACGGCTGGGAACTGACGGACCAAGATTCCCCGGTCTCCGTATCGCGGACATAGCAGAATATACCCATGCCGTCGCACGTCGCGTCTTCCCGCCAGCGCGTCACCGCGATATCTTTCCACCGGCTGTAACCGCCGCCGGCATTGGTAACCATTACGTGGTAACGGCCGTTCGACATCAAATGCACCTCGGGAACCGGTGTGTTTGGACTGGTAAAAACACGCATCAGCGCGCCGTATTCCTCGGGTTCGCGCCGAATGTCCAATTCGTCCAACAAACTCGGAAAAAACGGTTTGACGTCGGGTACTTTTTCTTGCAAAAGGAGCTCTGCCGCCTTAAACTCCGGGTCCCGCTCAAAACGTCTCTGCATCGGCCGGTCCAACAGGGCATAGGCGATTGCAAGCAGGGTCATACCCTGGTGGTGAGCCATGAAAGAACGCACCACGGCCTTTGATTCTCCGCGCGCCAGACGCGCCCGGGTATAATCGACCGCTTCGTAGAGCCCGTACTTACCCGCGCTCCCCTCCCGGGCCAATCGCTCCAGATTATGGCAGGCGGTTTCCGGGTCCACCATAAGCGCCAGCGCCGAAGCATACGGAGCGACAACCAAATTTTCCGCCAGGCCCCGTTTAAATCCAAGCCCGGGCACGCCGAAAGCCGCGTAAAGGTAATTCTTGTGCGCGTCTATTGAATTGTATCCGGATTCGGAAAAACCCCAGGGAATCCGGTGGTCTAACCCGTGCTTAATCTGCCAGGCAACAACCGTCCGGTAGGTCTGGTTCAGGAGAGTATTTTCATAGTCCGGCATCACCAGAAGCGGCATGAGATATTCAAAAAGCGACCCGCTCCAGGAGAGCAGGGCCGGTTCCCCGGCGAAAGCCGTTACCAGCCGGCCGAGCGAAAACCAGTGTTTCAACGGCAGACGGCCTTGAGATATCAACGTAAAGCTGGCCAACCTCGCCTCCGAAGCAAGCAGGTCGTAATGCGACGCGTCACGCCGGTGTTCCTCCACATTAAACCCGACGGCAAGAAGCTGCCGCGCTTCGTTGTACAAAAAGTCGTATTCCATATCGGCGAATTTCGCGCACTGCGAAGCGAGGTTCCCGATAATTTCCACGCGTTCCCGCGCGCAGGTTACCGAATCGGTCAACTCCCGGCGCAAATGCCGGAGCCGATCTTCGGCGACGTCCGCCGCGTCCGGAGCATCCGGAATCCGGTCAATAAGCGACAACGCGTCCGAGCCTGTGTGAATAACGTCGCGGAGTGTCCGGATGTTTTCCAGCCGCCCGAATATAGCCTGCAATTCATCCGCGGACTCCCACGTGAGTCCATCCGGAATTAACTCCGGAATCGAAAGCATTCCCGCCCAGGGAACCAAAGAATCAATCTCTTTAATAAAATTCAAACAAAGGTCTTCGGCGGCACGCGCCCACCGGAAAGTTTCGCTGCCGTCCGGCGGGTTCAGAACTCCGACGGCGCTTCGCAGTTCTGACACGACCTGGGAAAGCAACTCTTTTGCTTGCCCGGCGGTTCGGGGAACTTCGCCCATTTTACCCCGGAGTTCAATCAATTGCCGCGTCGCGTCCGCCGCGGAATTCGCGGCCCGGCCTCCGATAGACCGGGATTGTTTAGGTACCGCTTCGAGAAACAGGTCCAGGGAATCAGCAAGACCGCCAAACATCCGGGCAGGCAAAATATCCCGGTTGGGCAATTCCAGCAGACCCTGGCGTAAAACCAGGAGGAAACACTGCAGATTTCCGCTGTCGACCGCGGAAACATATAACGGAGGCAAAGGTTTCAGCGTCTGGGTATCGTACCAGTTATAAAAATGGCCGTGGAAGCGGTCCAATTGTTTCATCGTGCCCAGCGTCCTTTCGGTCCGTTCCAGCATACCCCCGACCGAAAGGTATCCGAAATCGTATGCCGCCAGATTGGCCACGAGCGAAAACCCGATGTTTGTGGGCGAAGTCCGAAACGCAACCTTAGGAAGCGGGTGCTCCTGATAGTTGTCCGGAGGGAGCCCGTTGGATTCGGTTCCTTCGAATGTTTCAAAGAAAAGCCACGTTTTACGGGCCAGCCTCCGTAAAAACGCCGTATGGTGATGCGCCAAAACCGTCTCGCGCCGGACGCGCGGCAAACTGGCCCACCAGGCGAGCAGCGGACAAAAGAACCACGGGATTAAAATTGCCAGGGGTACAAAATGGAATCCGGAGCTGAATACGACAAAATAAACGGTAACGCAAAGCGCGATAAACGGCGCAATCCACATCGCTTTCCAGAAAGAATCTTGGTTTTGCAGGGCCGTTTGTTCCACGCTTTTAGCCGCCGTCCACTGTAAAAGCCCCCGATGCGTAAATAATAACCTTCCGGCCGTCCGCAAAACCGCATCCAGACTAACGTATGCCTCATACGGCAGAAAAATCAGGGTGAATACCGTTTGGACCAGGTACCTGCCCACGGAACGGGATGTCTCGCGCAAACGGAACCGAAGCGTCAATCCCCATGCTTTCCGGGTGAAATCCGCAATCGCCGAAAGGAACGACGGACCCAGGATGATGCCGGCTCCCACGACGGTCCAGAGCCAGACCGGACCCACCGCCGTCCATCCCAGGATGAGCATCAGCGTCAAAGCGGCCGGCACTAAACTCCGGCGGAGGTTGTCAATAATCTTCCAACGCGAGAACGCGGAAAGGTGATTTTTAAGCCGGAACCTTCCGGGACCGGGGACACAAGGAAACAACCACGCGGCAATCTGCCAGTCACCGCGAATCCACCGGTGCCTGCGGCTTGCGTCCGCGTTGTACGTAGACGGAAAGTTCTCGCAAATCAGCACATCGCTCACCAGCGCCGTTCGCGCGTAACATCCTTCCAAAAGGTCATGGCTAAGAATTCTGTTGACCGGGAACTTTCCTTCCAGAACCCGCGCGAACATGTCAACATCGTACAGACCCTTTCCGATGAACGAGCCTTCATTAAACAGGTCCTGATACACGTCCGAAATCGCGCGCGTGTACGGATCAAGTCTCGGGTCCCCGGAAAAAACCTGCGCGAAAAGAGAACGGTTCGCGCTCAAAAGGCTGACTCCGACGCGCGGCTGAAAAATACCGTATCCCTCGCAGACGCGCTGTTTTTGCTCATCATATCGCGGCCGGTTCAACGGATGCTCGGCAACCGAAACAAGTTGACGAGCCGAATCGTGAGACAACTGCGTGTCCGTATCCAGCGTCAGCACATATTTCACCTTTTGAAGCACCGGCGTTTCGCCCACAACTAAAGAGAAACGGTCTCGCGCCCCTCCCCGAAGGAAAGCATTGAGATCCGCCAATTTTCCGCGTTTGCGTTCAAATCCCATCCAGGTCTGTTCCCGCGGGTTGAAACGCCGCGGACGATGGAATAGAAAAAATATGTCCGTCCGTTCCTGCCCATACCGGTCATTCAACGCCTGTATCCCTTCCCGCGCGATTGCCAGCAACGCATCGTCATCCGGCATCACTTCCCGGGGCGCATCATAAAAATCCGTGAGCAAAGCAAAGTGCAGATTTACATCGCGGTTTCCCAAATAGCGAATTTCCAACTGGCGCAGCAAACTTTCAATCTCGCTCCGGCTGGCGAACAAAGTCGGAACAATCACGAGCGTACGCGCTTCAATCGGGATACCTTCCGAAAAATCCATCCTGGGCAGATACCGCGGCCGCACCGCCAGCGTAACCGCCCGATTGACCAACTCAACCGCAAGCTGGCTGACTGCCAAAAAAGTAAACAGGCCCAGCGCGGCAATCGCCGGTACTGACATTCCGTACCGCCAGCACGGAATAAGCAATTCGGCCGTACCCAGGGTGGTCAGGAAAAATATCATTCCGAGATAAAGCGTCAGGGAACAATCCCGGCACGCGTCGCCGTACGCTTTTTTTAATTTTCGAAAAAAGGGCAGTCGTATCCCGACCGTTTGCTCCAAAACAGGCAGACCCTTATCCACCAGATAGTACCCCACGTGAGACGCTTGGTTTTTCTGTTCTCCTCCGACAGAGTTTTCCCGCGCCAGCCGCACCGCTACTTGGGCAACTTCATTCTCGGTCAAATCGCTCCGCCGGGCGATGTCTTCGATGACATGCCGGTATCTGTCCCGGGAAGCAAAATCCATGCGCGCGTATGTACCGGAAGGGTCGTCACGCAGAATATACTCCGCGGTGCTCACAGTTTCGATGAACGCGTGCCAATCCATTTCGTCCACAAAACGCATGCTGGTAATGCTGTTGGCGATGGATACCTGGTCGGCGGCTTGCTGACGGTTCTCATCCTGGACGACCTGTTCAATTGTGAGTCCTTTCTCACCCAGACGCTGCTCAATCCACGCGAGCGTAAAAGCAAAAGCCGGACCCTGTCCCTGCAAACGACGGGCAAATTCAGCCACAAACGGGGTGCGCATAAGTTTATTCGTACGCGCCAGGTCAGCCATCAAAAGAATAAGGTCGCCCGGTTGCCGTTCCGCTGTTTCCAGCAGCTTGTCCACCCAGTCGTTGGCTTTGTCCCAATCACCCCTGTTTACGATAAGGCGCGCCATGATGCGCCGTAAATTCTCGATCAGCGCCAGCCGCAGCATGATTGGTATCGCCCATAACTCACCCATCTTCAGGGGAGTCACCTTCTGGTATCCTCTGATGAAACCGACCAGGCATCCCGTGTCCATCCGGCCGTCCACGTGGGAGATGAGATCAAAAATAATATCGTATACGCGCGGGTAACCGAGCATCCCGCCCGAGGACAACCGCGGAAGTTCCCGGTTATAGCCTTTCGGCAAGTGTTGGCGCGCGGCGCGAATCTGCTCTTTAATGAGGTAGAAATTGTCCAGGAACCATTCGCCGGCGGGAGAAATCTCCTGATCCCGCGAAACCGCCTCCGCTATAATCCGATATGCTTCCAGCAGAACGCGTTCGTTCCCGGAAAGACGCCCCAGAAGACGGTCGTGTCCGCGTTCCGAGCTGACACGATGCTTTTGGGCAAGTTCGGCGGCGTGCTGTTCCAGCTGTTCAATGCTGAGCAATTCCGCCCGCAGGGGTTTGTCGCTGTCCCGATACCGGAGCGGTTCGTACGTTTCCCCGGAAGAATTAAATCGCTTCAGCCATCCGAAAAATCCGCTTTTACCTTTTTCCAATTGGTTTCACTCCTTCCGCCTCATACAACTTTTACCCATTCATCATCAACAAATCATCGAAGAACACACCTAATTATATCCCGGCTTGTTAAACCCTGTAAAACAATCATCTTGCCCAATTGACCTGAAACAGACAAGGTGCTAACATTAAATAATGCGGATACGCGTAGCCGAAAAACCGGGCAACATCGGAATAAAAGTAGTAGGCGTAGGCGGGTCCGGCGGGAATATGGTCAACCGAATGGCGGAGAAACTCACCGGGGTAGCCATAGCCGCGGTTAATACCGACCTTCAGGCGCTGACCGAGATTAAAGTTCCGATTAAATTCCTGATTGGCCGTAAGTTAACCCGGGGTCTGGGCGCCGGCGGCAACCCGGAACTGGGCAGGTTCGCGGCCGAGGAAGACCGCGCGCAACTCGGCGAATTGTTGAAAGGGGCCCGGATTGTCTTCCTAACGATGGGAGCGGGCGGCGGGACCGGCACCGGGGCCGGTCCAATAATTGCCGAGATTGCCAAAAATAACGGCGCGTTGGTAATCGGGCTCGTTAATCTGCCCTTTTATTTCGACGGCGCGGCAAAGATGGAAACTGCCCGCAAGGGGATTGAGGAATTAAAAAAATACACGGACACCTTAATCACAATTTCCAACGATAAAATGTTCGAGCTGTTACCGACCGATACCAAATTAACCGAAGCCTTTGAAAAGATAAATGAGATTTTTTACCAGGGGATATCGGGTATTTCCGACCTCCTGACCAAACCGGGCCACATCAACCTTGATTTCGCCGATTTGCGCACCACTATCAAAGGCGGGGGTGACGGATTGATGGGCATCGGCATCGCCCGTGGTCCGAACCGGGCGGAAGAAGCCGCCAAAATGGCGGCCGGCAACCCATTTCTCCAGAAAGAATCCCTGCTTAAAAGCCGCAATATCCTGGTCAGCATTACCGGCAGCGATACCCTGACCATCTTCGAGGTAAACCAGGTTATGAAAACCGTGGAATCACTGCTCCCGGCTAAAGCCAAAAAATTTACCGGGGTGGCGTTGGAACCGCAATTTCAGGATGCGTTAAAAATAATGGTGGTTGCCACCGGTCTGGACAATGTTGCTGTTCCGGTTGCCGCAGCCGAACCGGAACCGGTCCGTTATAAAACAAAAAGAAAGAACATGGGAGAATCAACAGACGGCAACCAGCCGCTGCTATTTGATAATGAAGGAGACCTCCCGGCCTACCTCCGAAGAAAACTCGGCAAAGACTAAGGGCGGTCGGACGCAGATTACCGCAGATAATCGCGGATACAAATTTAAAGATTACTTTAAGGAAGTGCTCTAAAATTACTCTAAATTATCTTTAATCTTTATCCCGTAGTTTCTGCGTACATCTGCGTCCAAAAAATCCCTATTCAATTAAATTATTTAATAGACAGGAGTTCCACCTCAAAAATAAGCGTCGCGTCCGGCCCGATGTCGCGGCCTGCGCCCTGCGCTCCGTAAGCAAGCTGGGAAGGAACAAAGAGCTGCCACTTGGAACCCACCGGCATCAGTTTCAGGGCTTCGGTCCAACCGGGAATTACCCCGGAAACCGGGAAAGAAGCGGATTGTCCGCGGCGATAGGAACTGTCAAACTCGGTTCCGTTAATAAGGGTGCCCCGGTAATTACACTCCACCGTATCGGTTCCCACCGGCTTCTTTCCTTTGCCCGCCTTGAGGATTTTGTACTGCAGCCCGCTGGGCAAAGTCACCACGCCTTGCTTAGTTTTGTTGCCGGCCAAAAAAGCGGCCCCTTCTTTCTTATTTTCCATTGACGCCGCTCCTTTACCCTGAGCCTGTTTCTGCTTCAACTCGGCCTGAAACGCGCTCATGGTTGTTTGAATTTCATTATCGGTCATAAGCAGCTTTCCACCGGAAAGCCCGTCCCTTATACCTTTCACTAAAGCCTCTACATCAACCTCAACGCCTTGCGGTTTAAAACTTTTCGCGATGCTGACCCCGATACCGTAACTTACCTTCTCCTTCTGGGTCTTAAGCACCAACCCCTGTGCGGCGTTCACTTGAGTAGCCAACAGCCCAACTACCGCCAAAACCGTCATACATTTTAAGACCATAACTCCTCCCTTTGCCCGCCGAAGCAAGGACGCCTCGTGGCGGCGAAGCCGCCTGGTAACGAGATGTCCGTATTGCGAAGGTGGGTTTTGACCACCATAGCATAAACGCCGATACGGCGAAGCCGCTCAATGTGAGGCGTTTGCAATGCGCCGGTGGTCTTATGCGTACCGGTTGAAAAAAACAACATTATTGAACGGGAAAATTAAAATAGGTGCCGGGAAAAGGTTCATTCTTCAGCGTGAAATGCCACCATTCGTAAGCATAGGGCCGAAACCCGTATTTTTTCATCAGAACCTGAAGGAGCATCCGGTGGGCGCGCGGGCCGGGTTCCACCGAATGACTATCCGTCCGTGAACTGGGTCCGAAAAAATCAAAAAGACTGCCCATATCAAGGACATCTTCCGGACTTTTCGCGTCCAGCGGCGCAAGCGTCAGGTCAACGGTACTGCCCCGGCTGTGGCCTGACCGGCTCGCCAGGTATCCCTTCCGGAACAAATCTTTTTTATCCGTTTCGGGATAAAACTCGGCTTTCATCCGTACGTCGGACGCGTTCGCGGCCCAACGGCGAAAATGGTCAACTGCCTGCTTCGGCCGGTAAGCGTCGTAAATTTTCAGGCCCAGACCGAACGGTTTCAACTCCGCCTGAACTTTTTTCAACGCTTCCGCGGCCTGCCGCGTAAGGATGCATTTCGGAACGACGTACCCGTCAATGCGGGCGCCGACAAAGTTATGCGCTGTGCCGTAGCGCAGTTCAACCTTGACATCCGGAACGACTGTGTCAACATAAACAAAACCATCGGGCAAAACTTTCTCCTGTGCCCGGCCAACCGAAATTCCGGCGAGAACAGTAAAAAAAATAACAAATAGAACCGCCGGCGTACGAATCGTTTTTCTCTTCATACGTGGGTGCCGGCAACGAAACCGGTGGAAAAAGCGGCCTGGAGATTGAATCCGCCGGTCTTGCCGTCCACGTCAATAACCTCCCCGGCAAAGTAAAGACCCGGAACAATCTTTGATTCCATCGTCTGGGGATTGAGCTCTTTTACGTTCACTCCACCCCGGGTTACCATCGCCTCCTCAATCGGCAACAAGCCATCCACCACCAATGGAAAACTGTTAAGCAGGAAAACAAGCGTCTGCCTTTCTCTGCCGGTAATATTGCTGGCGGTTTTCTCTTCCGAAATCCCGGCAAAATTTACAATCTGCTCCGCGATTCTGGACGGAACCAGGGTACTCAAAATTTTCCGGGCAGTCATCCGGCCGTGCCGGACAAATTCATCCATCAGCCTTGCTTGCAAAACATCCGCGTTTAGTGCCGGTAGAAAATCGACCAGCAGATGGGTTGCGCGTTTATCTTCCACGTCGGTTAAATAGCGCGAAAGGTTAAGCACCGCCGGACCGGAAATTCCGAAATGGGTAAAGATGATTTCACCGGATTCCGAACCGAGCCGCTTCTTTTCCAGCATCAATCTCAGCCCGGCCTTTTCCAGGGAAATTCCCTGCCATTTTTTATGCCAGGCTTCCTGGAGCGCGATGCCGCACAAAGCCGGTTTCGGCTTAGTAACCGTGTGGCCGAATTTTTCGGCCGGGCCGTATCCGTCTCCGGTGGAACCGGTTTGCGGATAACTTTTACCGCCGGTGGCCAAAATGATTTTTTCCGCGATAATCGGTCCGGTAACAGTGGTTATTTCAAAAAGCCGGTTACTATTTTTTTGAATATCTAAAACCGGATTTTTCAACCACAAGTCAACTTTGTTTTGCTTCAATTGCGCCAGTAGAAAATCCACCACGGATTGAGCCGACTGGCTGACCGGAAAAATCAGGTGTTCCTGCTCCACAACCAGTTTAACACCCTTTTCCTCAAAAAAAGCAATCAGGTCCTGATTGTCGAATCGGGCAAAAGCGTTGCGCAAAAAATTACCGTTATGGTAGGAAGCGATAAAATCGGGCAGGTCGCGGTTGTTGGTCAGGTTGCACCGGCCGCCGCCGGTAATCAACAGCTTGTTTCCGATGGAACTGTTCTTTTCCAACAGCAGGGTTTGAATGCCCCTGCCGGCTGACTGGAGCGCGGCCATAATTCCGGCCGGGCCGGAACCAATTACGACCACCGGGTATTTTTTCATTCCACGATAACGGTTTTTCTGGCCTTGGAGCGGTCGTTTTCAGTCAGGTGCTGCTTTCTCAAGCGGATATTCTGCGGGGTAACTTCCAGGTATTCGTCGTTATTCATAATACTTAAAGCGTTTTCTAAGGTTAATTCCTGCGGCGGAATCAAAACGATAGCGTCGTCCGAGCCGGAAGAACGCATGTTTGACAACTGTTTGCCTTTGGTCGGATTCGCCACCATGTCATCCCCTTTGGCGGTATTGCCGATAACCATTCCTTCGTAAACGGCGGCATTGGGACCGATGTATAAAGAGCCTCTTCTCTGCAAGCCCCAGAGCGCGAAAGCCGAGGCCTTGCCGGTAGCCATAGACACCATGGAACCGACTTCGCTCTTTTCCACTTCACCGGCCAGGGGCCGGAAATCCAGAAAGTTAGAGCACAAAATTCCTTCCCCGCGGGTATCAACCACGAATTCTTTGCGATAACCGAGCAAACCCCGGGTCGGGATTTCAAAAATCAGCCTGGTTTCATTATGCTTGTTTTTAATACTGATAATTCTTCCCTGGCGCTTGGATAATTTTCCGATAACCGCACCGACCATATTCTCCGGGACGTCAATTATCACCTCTTCAAAGGGCTCCAGTTTTACGCCGTCATGTTCCTTAATGACAACCTGCGGCTGGGAAATTTGCAACTCATAACCCTCCCGCCTCAGGTTTTCCAGCAGCACCGCGACGTGCAATTCACCGCGTCCGAAAACTTTGTAAAAGGCCTTGTTGGAAAAATCTATCCGCAAACCGACGTTGACTTCCAGTTCTTTCTTCAGCCGTTCTTTAAGCTGGCGGATGGTTACAAATTTTCCCTCCCGGCCGGCCAACGGCGAGTTGTTCACCAAAAAATTCAGGGAGATAGTCGGTTCATCAATCTTGATGCCCGGCAATAACGGCTGGTCGGCGGTTTCCGAAATTGTTTCGCCGATGTAAATATCCGGTAATCCGGCCACCATCACGATGTCACCGACCACAGCCTCAGGGACTTCTTTCTTTTCCAATCCGTGAAAAGTAAAAAGCTTGGTTATTTTATACTGGCGGCTTTCGCCGTAAATATTATGCACAAAAACCTGCTGCCCGGTTTTAATCTTGCCTTCGTAAACCCGGCAGATGGCGCAGCGTCCCAGGAAATTATCGTAAGCCAGGTTAAACGGCTGGGCCGCCAGGGACTTGGCCGCCGCTTTTTTGTTGGATGCCGGCTTAACTTTTTCCAGAATCACGTCCAGCAAAGGATTCAGGTTATCCGACTCGTCCGCCGGGTCCAACTTGGCTATCCCCTGCTTGGAAGAAGCGTAAACAACCGGAAAATCCAATTGCTCGTCGGTGGCTCCTAAATTCAAAAAAAGTTCGTAAATCAGTTCCAGAACTTCTTTCGGCCGCGCGGTCGGTTTATCCATCTTGTTAATCACCACAATCGGCTTAAGCCCGAGTTCCAGCGATTTCCTTAAAACAAACTTGGTTTGCGGCATCGGCCCGTCCTGCACGTCAACCAACAGCAAAACGCAGTCAACCGAACGCAAAACTCTTTCCACTTCCGAACTGAAATCGGCGTGCCCCGGCGTATCAACGATATTGATTTTAGTATGGCGGTAAAAAATGGAAGTGTTTTTGGAGTAGATGGTAATGCCTCTTTCCTGTTCGATGGAATTGCTATCCATGCTCTCGTTGCCGCTAATCATACCCGTCTGGCGCATCAGGGTATCGGTCAGGGTGGTCTTCCCGTGGTCAACGTGCGCGATAATAGCAATATTTCTAATTTCCATAATTTAGGGTATCATACGTCATTGCGAGGGAGCGTTATTTGCGACCGCGGCAATCTCGTTTGTATGCTTTGCCCGCCATAGCCTCTGGCGACGGCGGGTCATTGCGAGCGTAGTCCAGCGCGGCAATCTCGTCTTTTAATCACCGGAATTTAATTAATTATTATAGCACAAACAGGCAGGAAAAAGAAAGGAGGGTCACCGACAATAAAATCCGACATAAGCAAATTTCCTGGTTCAGATAGTTCTTTCAACGGGACGCTTGATTTCCCCGGCGTGGAAATTCACTCCACGGAGCTTCGTCGCTCGTCCGCCTACGCTAAAGCTTCGGCGGACACCATGCCCGCACCTTGCTCCGCATGCCCGTTGAAAGAACTATCTGAACAGAAACAATTACTTTTCCGCATGTACGCCAAACTCACTTTCCCAATCAGCGCAAACGACTTGAATACACGAGGAAATCTAGGATATAATGGTTTCGAGATTCCAAATAATTACCTTTTAGAGAAATAGGGGGTTGTTCCTAATTTATACGTTCGAGCAGACTGATTTCGAGGTTTTGGCTGTGATTCACAATCTGCACCAAAAGGATGCGGGGCAGATCAATCCGAAAACCTCTAAGGACATTACGCAAACCTACTAGACAAGACCTCCAAACCGCCGTGAGCCACTTCGTCGTGAGGAATGCATGAAGCATGCGTTTCCGTTCTGGCTCAGAGTCGAGCTACTTAGACTACGCCGATGGTTGTCGACAATCCGACATCAGCGGACGTTCGCGCGACTAAGAACGGAACACGCGGCCGATTTTCCGTTCGAACTCGTCAGCCACTCCTCGAAACTAGCGCGTAAGGTCGACCCGGAATGGATACCGCTTCAGAAAAACAAGATCCACAACCTGGATCTTGCGTGTGCAAGGCTGGACCGGTTAATCATTAAGCCTGGGGAAGTCTTCTCGTTCTGCAAGATAGTCGGGCGGACGACTCGCCGGAAGGGATACGTCGATGGGTTGGAGATGCGCCAGGGCGCGCTGACCGCAGCGCCGGGCGGCGGCCTTTGTCAAATGGCAAACCTTCTCTTCTGGATGGCCATCCAACTGGATCTTGATATCGTGGAACGCCATCGGCACGAATCGGACCTCTTTCCAGACGACGAGCGGACCGTTCCATTTGGAATGGGTGCGACGGTCTTCTACAACTACCGCGATCTTCGATTTCGCAACAACTTGGGGCAACCACTCCTGTTGCGGGTTTCCATCCAACGGCCAATGCTCTGTGGATCTATCCTGTCAAATTCGCCAGCACCTTTCAACATCCAGATTTTCGAGACGTGGCACAGGTTCGTACGACGTCCTGATGGAGCCGTATGGCGGGAGAATCGCGTCGCAAAGCGCGTGAAGTACCTCGACGGACGCGCAACGCTGGAAAAGGAAATCGCACACAACTTCGGCCATATCTTCTATGATGTGACCGACGAGTGGATCAAACGTGAAGAACGGGCAACATCGATGTCGTCAATCAATTCCGGCGCCCGAGAACCGCAAGTATGAAATTAGAGACAACCCCCATATTTTGCAAATAAACTACCAGCACATTTAAATCTCTCCGTAGATACGAATTTGTAGCGGTCGGATTCATCCGACTATTTGTGCGATCCGCCTTCGCCAAGGCTACGGCGAGACGTAGTAAATCGCACCGCTACAATATCTACAAAGTAAATTCATAGGTAAATAAATTATGGTATAATGTGAATAATGGAAAAGAGCGTTGGGATTGTGGAAACCAAATACGTAACCCTGGCACAGCCGCCGAGTGACCTTCTGTTGGAAAACGGTCGGAGGTTTGGTCCGATTACCATCGCCTATGAAACTTACGGACACTTAAACAAGGAACGTACGAACACCATCCTTATCCTCCACGCCTTGTCCGGAGACAGCCATGCGGCCGGATACCACAAAGGCGACACCAAACCAGGCTGGTGGGACGCGATGGTCGGACCGGGCAAGGCATTTGATACAAATCAATATTTTGTAATCTGTTCCAACGTTCTGGGCGGATGTCGGGAAAGCACCGGCCCTTCCTCTGTAAACCCGAAAACCGGCAAACGATACGGTCTTGATTTTCCCATCATAACCATCGGCGATATGGTCAACTGTCAGAAGATGCTGCTTGATTTTCTGGGTATTGAAAAACTTTACGCCATCGCCGGCGGGTCCATGGGCGGAATGCAGGTTCTACAATGGATAGCTAATTATCCGGAAATGGTGCGCCACGCCATCCCGATTGCCACTACCTTGCGCCATTCGGCCCAGCAAATAGCCTTTGGAGAAGTCGGCCGGCAGGCGATTATGTCCGACCCGGACTGGAATAACGGGGACTATTATGGGAAAAAGGGGCCAAATAAAGGCCTCGCCCTGGCCAGAATGATTGGACACATTACCTATATGAGCGAATTTTCCATGGCGGAAAAATTTGGCCGACGCATGAAGGACAAAGAGAAGTTCAAGTTCTCTTTCACTCAGGAATTTGGTGTGGAGGGATACCTACAGTACGAATTTGGAGAGGAAAGTACCTCTACCTACCTTCAGTACCGGGGCGGCAGTTTCGTCCAGCGCTTTGACGCCAATTCATACCTTTACATAACCAAGGCGATGGATTACTTCGACCTTATTACCGATTTTACCGATGAGAAAAACAAAACTACTCTCTTCCAGAGTGTGAAAACCCGTTTTCTGGTCTTGAGCTTCAGTTCCGACTGGCTCTATCCGCCAGCAAATTCCAAAGAGATTGTGCGCATCCTAAAACGTCACGGCGCAAAAGTCTCATACTGTGAAATTGCCTCTAATTATGGACACGATTCATTCCTAATAGAGAGTAAAGAAGAAACGTCTTTAATCCGTAATTTTCTGGCGGCGCAAAAACCTTAAAAAGTGAGATTGCCGCGGGGCTTCGCCCCTCGAAATGACAAACGCAGACTGGATTCCCGCTTAATACATGCGGGAATGACAAATATTTTTGTTGTGGAAATGACATGAGTTATGGAAAAAATTAGACCGGACCATAAAATAATACTGGACATAATCAAGGATGGTTCCACGGTGCTGGACCTGGGCTGCGGCAAGGGAGAACTTTTGAGTATCCTGGCTGAAAAACGACACATCCGGGGCCAAGGCATTGAAATAGACCAGAACGCCATCGCCGAATGCCTGCGGCGGGGCGTTAATGTCCTCCACGGTGACCTGGACCAGGGACTTTCCGAATATCCGGACAAGAGCTTTGACTACGTTATCCTCAACGACAGTTTACCCGAGGTGCGGCACCCGGACACCATCCTCGCCGAAGCCCTGCGGGTGGGCCATAAAGTCCTGGTCGGCTTTCCCAATTTCTGCAATTTAAGGGCGCGCTTCCAGGTCGGTATTTTAGGCCGGGTCCCGGTTACCAAATCCCTGCCGCTTCAGTGGTACGACACGCACAACCTTCATTTTTTAAGCACCGAAGATTTCGCGGCCTTCTGCCGGGATAAAAAGATTAAGGTGCTGGCCAGTTATCACCTTGCCGGCGAACACCGCATACGTCTCTTCCGCAACCTTCTGGCTAATTTCAGCCTCTTCCTGATTACGTAAAACACTACTTAAAATCAATCGGACGCAGATTACCGCTGATAATCGCAGATACAGATTTAAATGTTACTTTAAAGAATTGCAAAGAAATACTCTAAAGAATTATCATTGAGCATTATCCGGTAATTTCTGCGTACATCTGCGTCCAAAAGAAATTCATAGGTAATCGCGATAAATTGAGACTGATCGGAATAGACGAAAACGGATACGGGCCTGTCCTGGGACCGCTGGTGATCACCTCCACCTCGCTGAAACTGCGAAACAGAAGTTTTGATTCGGCCCCTGACCTATGGCGGTTGCTCGGAATAAAGAAAGACCCGGGTTCTAATTCAAAAAGATTGCTCGTCTGCGACAGTAAAATGGTCTTCAACACCAGCCGGAAAAAGAAACTGGCGGCTGAAGAGACCATACTCGCCTTTTTTTATCTTTGTTTTGGTTTCCTGCCGGAATCCGCCGACCAATTCCTGAAAGCAGTAATCGACCCCTCAACTACAACGTATAATCTACTCTGTTTTTGCTGGAAAAAAGAGTTTAACCTGGGGCTGAATCCGGAACGCCGCAGACAAATACTGCGCAGCGCGGAAAAATTAAGAAAGAGAGCGCTGCAAAAAGGTGTCACCCTGGAAAAACCGCGTTGCCACCTCCTTTGCCCATCCTTGTTCAACGCCGGCCTGAAAAACCGGAATAAATCCGGCCTGGTACTTGAAGCCGGCCTGAACCTCCTCCAAAGTCATCCCGACCAAGAGCCGTTTCTTGCTTTGCTGGGCAAGGTGGGCGGACTCCGGTACTACCGGGAAGATATTTCAGTGCTCTTTGGCCCACAATTTACGGTGAAAACGACCCGCGAAGAAAAGAATAATTCCGCTTACGAATTGAACAAATCAGGTAAAACCGCCGGAACGATAACCTACCTTCAGGACGGAG
>Ga0172380_10003390_pt1 | contig 22014 bp, 16 predicted proteins | sample Leawe162metaG_FD_119747 | JGI IMG/M metagenome (GOLD analysis project Ga0172380, IMG submission 119747) | Leachate microbial communities from a municipal landfill in Southern Ontario, Canada - Leachate well 162 metaG | ecosystem: Engineered > Solid waste > Landfill > Unclassified | place...
TAAATCCTACAATATTAGATTCTCATACTACTAATGGTACAGGTATTGGTGTTTTTGTCAGTTCACTTACTGGGTTATCTGCAGGTACACATTATTATGTTAGAGCGTATGCTACTAATGAAATAGATACTGCTTACGGATCTAATGTAGAGTTTGATACTTTAGGTGGTGAATTAGGTGTTGCAATTATTAATTCTAAAATACATAATTGGAGTGTTATATCAAGTACTAGTTTTATATACGATGATTGGTTTTTACCTTCTAGGGATGAACTTGGAGCAATGTATAATGAGTTAGAAGTATATGGACTAGGTAATTTTTCTCATACTCAGGCATATTGGACTTCAAGTGAAGCTTCATGGTCTACAACTGCAGCTTACCATAGATCATTTATAGATGGTGGAGAAGCTGCTACAATTAAAACAGCTGATAATAATAATAGAGTAAGAGCATGTCGTTCTTTTACAGCTGGGGTTGGTGATTATGCGTTAAGAGATGTTGGACCTGGAGGAGGATTAATATTTTATATTGATAATACAACTTATTATGAAGCTGCTCCAACAGATCAAACTTCTCCATATATATGGAGTAATATTACAACTTCTATTGGAGCGACAGCTCAAGGAACTGCAATAGGCACTGGACAAGCTAATACTTTAGCAATAATAGGACAAGTTGGGCATATTAATAGTGCAGCTAAACTTTGTAATGATTTACAGTTATCGGTGTAACTTTTATAACTATTATACGTATATTATAAATAATATTATTATCTTTGTGCAAATTTAATTTTACAGTAATGGGAGAACCAAAAATTTATTTACCAGAAGTAGGATTACATAATAATAATTTAGATTCCTCTATAGATAGATTAGAAAAATCTAAGACATATAGAGATTTATCTACTATAATTATTTGTCCTACCAGAGGAATGATACCAGCAAGAATAGTTCAATCTTGGATGGGATTAATGAGACCTATGAATCAGAAAGTAATAGGTCCTTTATTTGCAAGTGGTATGGAAGTAGGAAATGCATATAATGCAATGATAGAATTGATCATTAATAATCCTGAACTTTCTAAGTGGAAATATATTCTAACAATAGAAGAAGATAATGCACCACCAGCTGATGGATTATTAAAATTATATGAGTCTATGGATAAATATGATGTAGTACAAGGACTTTATTGGACTAAAGGAGAAGGTGGACAACCTATGATATATGGAGATCCAAAAGTATTTCCAAAGAATTTTATTCCTCAGAAACCTATAGTTGATGCAATAATGGAATGTAATGGATTAGGTATGGGATTTAATTTATTTAAATTAGATATATTTAAAAATCCTGAATTACCAAAACCTTGGTTTAGGACAGTTCAGGAAGTTGTTTCTGGTGGAGCAAGAGCATACACACAAGATTTATATTTCTTTGAGAATGCCTCAAAGTTAGGTTATAGATATGCTTGTGACTGTAGAGTAAAGGTAGGACATTATGATTTTTTAAATGATATGATGTGGTAATATTAATTTAAATTTTAGTAAAGATGATTAAAGAGAAGCGTTTAAATTTAGCATGTGGACAAAACAAGATTGAAGGTTATTTTGGTGTAGACATTGTTAAGACAGAGGCTGCAGATGCAGTAGTAGATTTACAGAAATATCCTTGGGATATTGAATCAGAATCTGCTGAGGAAATTATTAGTTCTCATTATATAGAACATATACCTCATGATAGTACAGTAAAACATTTAGTAGAATCTCTTAGAGATAATGACTTCTATGATGATTTTAAAAATGATTTTCTTAAAAAATTAAATTATGTTGATGAACAACTTTCTCATCCTTATATGCCTAGTGAAGGAATGTTTAAGTTTATGGATGAAGTGTATAGGATATTAATTCCTGGAGGTAAGATAAAAATCATAGCTCCATATTATTCTTCTATGAGGTCTTGTCAAGATCCTACCCATACAAGAGATATTTGTGAAGCTACTTTTATGTATTTTAATAAAAATTTTAGGAATATAAATAGACTTGATCATTATGGAGTAGTATGTGATTTTGATTTTACTTATGGATATGATATAGATACTACTTGGAATAATAGAGAAGATAGTGTACGAGCATTTGCTATGAAACATTATCTTAATGTTATTAATGATATACAGGTTTTGATGACTAAGAAAATAGAATAATATATATTTAATTAATTATATATTAATAATTAATATATCTTTTTTATAATAAAATTTTGAATTAAAACACAGAATATTTATATTTGTAAATTAATATAATTATATTTAATAATAAATAAAAATGTCAGAAAAATTAGATATTCTATTAAGAGATACAAATGACTATCTAAGTAGAATTAGTGGAGTCAGAGGATGTGATCTTGTTACAGGAGTAACGGAGTTTGTTGCGAAGAATGGTTTAATATATGCAGCTATATCTAATGCAGATGCTTCTAAAATTGCATCTTACAGATTACCAAATACTACAACACAAATAACTACAGATACGTGGATAGCTGCAGATATTAATAATGATAAAATAGTTTTTTTTAAAGAACCTATTATAGGTATAACATTATCTGCTGGTTCTTTTTGGGTTTATTATAAATAAAATAGACTATGCCTGCTATAGGAATAAGTAAATCTGTTGTTTTTAAAAGAAAAACTCTTACCGCCCCCGACGGCGCACCCTCGGCATTGATCGCAGTTCCGTATTCAGGAACACGAATTGATGTATTCTGGACAAATGGAAGCACTAATGAAGATAGTTTCAATATATACGGTTCAACAGATGGGGTAAATTTCTCTGTTTATGATACAGCCGTTGCAGGATCAGCCTCACAGAACATGACAGGGCTTACAGCGGGGACAAATTACTGGTTTTATGTTACTGCTGTAAAAGGTACGCAAAAGTCAACTGCATCAAATACAGTTGCGACTTGGACATATCCTACTGAATTATTTGATGGTCATATACCGCTTTGGATACCTCACGAGGATACAGATCTTTATACTTTAGATGGAGTTAATGTCAATGAGATAACTGACAAACATGGCAGCGGTAAAAAGTTTATTGGTGGTCCTGTTAAACCAACAAGAACGGCAGACGGTATATATTTCCCGGATTTAGCAGACATGACCGCTACATTTAACTTTAACGCCACATACACAATGTATGTTATTATGGCACTCCATGAATATAGAGCAAATACCAATATAATTAGGTTACTTACCGCTAATGGGGGTATATTTTTCCATGATGCGAATAATAAATACTACTATGTTAACGGAACAACGGGTAGTTTTGTTAATCAGTATATAAATTTAGATACTTATGGCATATTTGTCATTGGATGTAATGCCAGCCCACGTAAGGGATTTTTTAAAATTGATAATACAATCAGCAGCGAGGCTGATTTAGGCAATACGAGCATAACAGGAATAAAATTCAATTCATTAGGTGCTCCAGGGAACTATGTAAATATTACAGTTAAAGAGATTATTCTTCGTGATCAATATGATTACGGCACTACAGCGTTAACAAACATTATAAATTATTTAGTCAAAAAAAAAACATTAGTTGAACCGGTTTCTCCTCCTGTATATGATATTGATAATATGTTACTTGACTATTCGGGAGATAAATATTGGGTAACGGATGATGAACAAAATTATATAAGCACGGAATAATGGCATTAACAGGATTACGACCATCTCAGCTTGATGCTGCAACGGTAACAGCTTTACAAACTAAACTTGCAGTACCATCTTCAACAGTAACGGCTGATGATGCAAGTACAATGATGTATGGTCAGGGATTAGTAAATATCAGGCGCAAACTAAACAACATAACTAATTATGGTAAACCAGCGAGTAGCATTAGAATAGCTCTTTTTGCAGATAGTATTTTTGCAAGCAGCTCGATGAAGCAAAGTGTTGTTGATTTTTTTAATGATAACTGGGGAATACCGGAGGCTAACATTGAAGTTAACTGTTGTTGGGGAGGTTATGCATCAAATATGTATATCCCTTGTCTTGACGGCTCTGTAATTAAGCCAAATGTTGACTTGTTTATTTTCTCGGAAAATGAAGATAAACTCTTAGATCAGATAGTTGCAAAAGTAAGAGCGACAACTAATGCTGATATAATGTTCGGTACCTGGTCAATGAAGCAGGATACGGGTTTTCCACGCTACACTATGCTTGCTGATATAGCAAAGAAATACAACTGTGAGGTATTTGACGTTAATGGATTATTGTTAAGAAAATATGCTGACGGTACATTCTTGACATACATGAATGGCGTTAACGATGTTCATTTATCCACAGCGGGTGCTGCTTATATCTTTGCTGACTTTGTTAAACACTTTGAATCTGAGCGATATTATAATGAATATGTTAATCCTGATACTATAAGGGAGACATTCTTAGTTCTTGGTGCTGAAAAGATGATGCCTGTAAATGGGATTACTTTTAGCGGAACATGGGTTGTACAGGGAACTTATTCAACTATTACAAAAGCTAACTCAATAAGGTCAAGTGTTGCTACGGATTACATTGAATTTACCTTTGTCGGTGTTGGCTTTGAAATGCTATTCCTTGACAGTGGCACACAGAATGATCACACTATTTTAATTGATGGTGCTGCTCCGAGTGCTTATGCTGGAATACTTGAATATTGCACACAGATAATCGGTAAGACACAGACCAATGCAATATGGTATTTTCACAGGTTCTTTGCTGCACAGGTCACCGCACCCTTTATGACCAATGATGAAACTGAAGTTGAGTTTGAAATTACGCTTGACACAGTTACAAGGGACGGAGGAGGAATATTAACTGCTTGTGAATACACTTTAAGGCAGGGTGTTGATGTGCTTGGAACTGGGGATATTTTTACCGATGCTACTTTCACATTCAGGGTTACTGGTGAAATTACTATTCCTGCTTTAGTTTATGAGACTCCGAACTATTTTGAGGAGACGACTAACCATTTTACAGCAGGCGATACTATGCAGTTCTTTGCCCGCAAAACATGGAAGGATACCATTGACACTAACGCAGAAACTTTCCTGAGAATAGCAGGGCTTGCAAGAGCTTCACATACTGTCAGGATTACAAAAGGTGATAGTGTTGCTACCGATGCTGTTTATTTATCACTATACAAATGAAACACCTCTTAATCATATTATCCCTTTTCTCCCTCTCCTGCACAGCTCAACAGCTCTCAGATAAGCAGCTGCATTATGCAGGAGGTACGTTTGCAGGAGCATGGGGTACATGGGTAGGTTCAATATACTTTGAGCGTTCACCTGAGAAGTCAGCTTTAATCGGACTTGGTATCACAGCACTGGCAACAGGGGGTAAGGAGTTGATTGATTATGGGACAGGCGGGAAAGTTGAATTAAGGGATATAGGCAATAGTATGTTTGGAGGTTTTGTTGGTGCGGGGCTGGTATATATGGGGATGAAAATCTTCCAGTCAAATGTGCCATATTTAAGTTTTAATAATGGTTTAACAATAGGAATAAAATTAAGAATATAAATATATAATTAATACATAATAGATAAACTATATTACTATGTCTGACAACGATATCATATTAGGTGCTATAGAAAATTTAAGAGCTTGTAATGAAGACTGTCATAAGGCTATGATGGAAAATTTAAATTTTAGTATAAAAGGATTACAAATAAAAATAGATGCAGATATGAAAGTTACAAGTCAGTCTATACAAAATTTAGCAGATGTGATACAACAACATAATAGTAGATTACGTAAAGCAGAAGAAGTTATTACTAAATTACAAACTAAGGAAAGAGAATATGATAAATATGTTCATAGTATAAGAAAGATTCTTAAAAATTGGTTAATTGTATTAGGATGTCTAACACTATTAATTGTAGTTATACACTTAGCAATGGATGTTGGAGTATTTAGTATAAATGAAATAATATCATGGATATTTAATAAAGCAGTTTAATAATATGGAAATTTTAACAACCGAAAACACAACTTATAAGTTATCAATAGAGGGGTATAATAAGAAGACTCCTATTATATTAAAATATATAGCTGATGGTCTTTTAGGGTTATCAGTTGCTATATCAGGACTATTAGCAATTTCACCTGACTTTCCAGGTAAAGAGTGGGTAATGTTTGGTTGTAATGCTTTTTCTGTATTATTCAAATATTTTACAAAATTTATAAGTGAATTTCCTAAATTTTAATTATGGCAAAGAAAGTAGAAAGATTATCAAAAGATTATTTAGAAAAGAAGCTTGAGTCTCTTAAAGAACAACAGAATAAAGTAGAAGATTTAATTCAACAATATTCTGAAGTATGGCAACAGTTATCAGGAGCAGTGCAACTTATTACTGATATGTTAAATGATGTTAAAGAAGAATTAATAAACAAAGATGAGAATGTATAAATATTCAATTATTCTATTATTAATATTTACATCTTGTGTTACACAAAAGAAGTGTATTAATAAATTTCCTATTCAAAGTAATAATACTACTATAATAGAAAGTAAAGATAGTATAATATTAAAAGATACACTTATAATTATTAATCTTCCAGAAAAAGTTATAATAGATTCTATTAAGATACCATGTGATGAAGTTCCTATATATTATATACCAGATACTGTAAAAGTAAAGACAGATTTTGCTGAAGCTAAAGCATGGTTTAGTAATAAACATATTAAAATAAAATTAATACAGTTAGATACTATTCTTAATATAAGATTAGAAAATGCAATTAAAGAATCTTACTATTGGAAGAATAAATATGAACATGAAGTATTAGTAACGAAACCTATTAAATATATACCAAAGATTTATAAATTTTCTTTGACTCTCTGGATAGGAGTAATAATTGCAGTAGGAGCATATTTAGGGTTTAAATTATTTAAGAAAATATGAAAAATACTAGTTTAAATGAACTTGTATATGAACTATTAGAATGCCGTAGAGCATATATAAAAGAAACCGATCCTATAGATCGTAGATTGGTCATTGATTGGATACAGAGTACTAGAAGTAGACTATTAGAACAGAAGTTTTCTAAGCCTATGTCTTCTATAGATGATCATTATGTACAAGATCTTGGTGATAAAGTTTCTCTGGAAAAAGTATTATCAAACATTACTGGTATTAGTAATTATGATTATATGTATAGAACTGCAATAGAGATTCCTAGGACAATAGAAAGTAAGGATGGTAAAGGTACTTTTACAAGAATAGGACCATCTGATTTATTATCTGATAAATTTCAGATAGAACCTTATAGTAAAGTTATGTCTTTAGGTTATGGTAAATTTAATTATAATACTATATATGCTTTTGTATTAGGAGATTATATATATCTTACAAGTAATGGTGGACTTCATTTTACAGTAAAATATCTTGATGTAAGAGGAGTATTTCAAGATCCTATAGCTGCTGCTAGAATTAAAACACCTACTTGGACATATAATGATGATTATCCTATTAATAAAGAATTAGTAGATGCAATGAAAGCTATGATAGTCACTCAGAAATTTGGACTAACATTGGTTCAAGCACATGATAAGACAGATGATAAAGAAGATAATCCACAAGGCAATGTTAATATACCGAAGGGGCAAGCGCAAAGTAATAGCTGATTATAAATTTGAAGATATTTATAAGTTTTATAAAGAACAATATAAAGAGAAAGCTCTTCCTAAAGCTATTGTAAGGAAAATATATTCAAAAATTTTTCCAGCAATAGTTAAATTAATGGTATTTGAAAATTTTCAATATAGAATGCCAAAAAGATTAGGTTATTTAAGTGTTAAGAAAAAAGAGGTTGGTCCTAAATTAGATAGTGATGGTAAATTAGATACTAGGACATTATCTGTTAATTGGAAAAAAACTAAACAACTTTGGCAAGAAATATATCCAGATAAAACAGAGATAGAAATAAAAGCTATTAAAGATAAACCATTAGTAAGAGAATTAAATGAACATTCAAACGGTTATAGATGTCTTTGGTATTGGGATAAGACTACTTGTAATATAAAAAATCAGAATGCTTATTATATAGATATGACTAGAACAAATGATCATATATTAAGTAATGGAATAAAATATAACAATTTAAATTTTTACATATAATGTTAAATGGTAGAGTAGTAAGTATAGATTTGCTAATTGAAATGATACATCAAGATTATGGTTTTGATGTTATTAATAAAGCAGAGGTAGCAGAATGGATTTGGAGATCTATGACAATAATAGGTACACCTTATCCTTTTGTAGATAAGCCTGTTACATTAACTGTAGTGGATTATAGAGCTTCTCTACCTATTGATGTATATAGTATAGGGATAGTTAGAGAAAAGATTACTGGTATTCCTTTAAGAGAGATGACTAATATGATGAATAGATTTGGTGATTCTGCTTTTGAAGGTGTAACAGAGATAATAGCAGATTATGATCCTGCATATCCATATCAAAGTACAGCAACAGACACAGAATATTATAATACTATAGTAGGACCAGATGCTTCTTCAGAATTTTATACATATAAAGTACAAGATAATTTTATGTATTTTGGTATGGAGACTGGTACTGTAGAAATGCAATATAAAGCTTTTCCTATAGATATTGTTAATGGTATGCCAACACTTCCAGATAATGCTATATATCTTAGAGGTGTAGCAAGTTTTGTAGCAGAACGTATGGCTTTTAGAATGATGTTAAAGGATATGTTATCAGAACGTAAATATGATATTATACTAAGAGATTATTTATTTAATGTAGGAGCTGCTCAAAGTGTATGTAAATTACCAGATGTCTCAAGAATGGAGACACTTATAAATAGATGGAAATCAACTTATATAGGTCCAGAACATTTTGATACAGGTATGATGTATCTTGGATCTAGAGAATAAAATATTGTATTATGCAGATGCCTAAACATATAAGTTCGTATTCTCAAGGAATGAATAAAGATATATCATATAATGAATATCCTAATACTTGTTTCTTTGATGCACATAATTTACGACTAATAACTTCAGATAGTAGTGGACTATCTAATGATGCATTAGCTACTCCTAAAGGTAATGCAGCTTCTTTTACTTTACCTAATAGTGGAATATTATTAGGACATATTGTATTAAGAGATTATCTTATAGTATTGGCACATGCAGCAGGTCAAGCAAAACCTGATAGAATATATAAAATAGCATTATCTAAATTAAAAACTGCAAGTAATTTAACTATTAATAATAATTACTATTGGTTAGATCCTACTAATAATTATTTAGTATATTGGGAAGACCTTAATTTTAATTTATCTAATCCTATTAGAGTAGTCGGTAATTATGAAAATGCTACTACTCAGAAAATATATTGGGTAGATGGACTTAATTCTTTAAGACATATAAATACTATTTATAATAGTGTATATAATAAATTAGATACTATGAGTTCTGATCTATTAGATATACTTCCTGATAATACTTATGGTACTTATACTCTTTCAGAAAGTTTAGGAGGTAATCTCACCTCTGGAAGGATACAATATTCATATCAGTTATATTCTGTGGCTGGTACAGAGACTATGTTTGCACCACCAAGTAGTTTGTATAATCTAACTTCTTCTAGTGTAAGCGATGATATTAATTTTGTAGGAACAGATATAGGAATTGAAGTAGGTAAAAATATTACTATATCAATATCATTACCTTCTGGTACAAGTTTAATATTTAATAGAATAAGATTAGTAGCTTTACAATATGAAGAATATAATGATACTCCTGTTATTAGAGTAATAACAGAACAAGCATTATCTACTGATAGTCCTTCTTTCATAGATTATGGTAATTCTATAGGAGAATTAGTCTTAGAAGAATTTCAAGTAATACGAAATGATATTGTTCCTACTACTATAGAAAGTAAAAATAACTATCTCTTTGCATCTAATCTCACTGAGCAATTTTTTGATTTAGATGAGATGGTAGAAGATTTAGGTATAGCAAAAACATATTTTGATTCTAGAGCATATCGTTGGAGATACTGTACTACAGGAAATACAATATCTGGATCACAAGAATTAGTTACAAGTACTTTAATATTTCCAAATCTACTTATTGACCCAGTAGCTGCTGCTAATCCTAATCCTCCTGATAGAGGTTTAGCATCTGGTTCTTTTAAAGTAGATGTACTTGCTATGGAAAATGATGAAGGTAATACAGGAATATGGGGATTAAAAATATATATAGGAGCAAAAACACATGCAGCAGCTCAAGTACCTATAAGAACAGTTACTACTATATCTGCAGTAAATGATCATTTAGTATTAAACTTATATGATGGAACTAATGGTTGGAATGAAACACTGGAATTAGATGATTTAGATGATGGTAGTACTTCTTATGATTATGCTACGGATACATTAACTGTATATGGTACACGATTTGGTGGGGTGCATCCTAATGATTTACTATTCTGGGATTTAGCTGAACCACATCTTATCAACTATACAAAACAAGCTGTAGTAACTCTTACTTATACTTATAATTATACATATACCTCTAGTGCTGGATCTTCTGAATGTGTTATTAACAAAGGGATGACTAATGGTTCTACAGAATTAGTAATAGACAGTGGTTTAGGTCCTGATTATACTTTAGTATCAGAAGATAATGATTGTGTAAATACATATAATAATATACTTAATGATGAAGATTTAGATAGGGAACATGAATATAAGTATAAATATATCACTGGAGCAGCTCATCCTACTATAACTGATTTAGGAGGTACTGGACCTTATATATCTTATGAATTTATTACAGAAGATATATCAATAGGCACTATGTTAGATTGTGCTTTTACAACAGTTAATATTCCAATAATATATTCTACAGTAAGTTCTAAAGGATACCAAGATCCACAAACAGTTATAGATGTTACATCATACCAAAGAAATGAAGTTTATAGATTTGCTTTGGAAGCTTATGATTTAAAAGGAAGACCTTCTTTTGTTAAATGGATTGCTGATATAAGATTTCCAAACTTTTCTGAAGAACTTGATCCTGGGTCTGTCTGGGATGATACCTATAGATTATGTGCTACTGCTGGTGCTAATCCAGAACAGAATATGATAGGAAAGACATTAGGAATTAAATTTATTATAGACTGGGATGCTATCAATACTGATTATCCTGGGTTATTATCTCAGTTATCTGGTATACAAATAGTTCGTTGTGATAGAACAGATAATGATTCTACTATAAAAGCTCAAGGTTTAATCCTTCCTACACATGTTCCAGATACCCCAGCAGGTCAAATAAAAGATGCTGCTTATAGTACATATAATATTACATCCGCAAAAGACTATGAAGATTCTTCTGTAACGACCATTGCAACTATTACTGGTGGCAACTCTTCTATGGAACGTGATATAGTAGAGTTACTATCACCAGAGATAGCAGTAAATAAATCATTAACAATAAACACTAATGATTTCTTAGAAGTTCTTGGACAATTAGGAAATATATATACTAATAAAGGTGTTGTTGCTCCTGGTGGTTATACTTATCATTATTATGGAGTAACTGGTACTACGATTACTACTTTTAATTCTAATGCTACAGATATAGCAGGTTCTTGGAGAAAATCTATTGATGAAGGTATTATATCATTACCAGAAGCTAAGTCTCCTGTAACTCATGTCATTGGTGGGATAGGTTATGTAGCAAGAGGATATAATGATGATGTACATGGAGATGATCCTAAATTTACTTTTAAGGGCACTACATTAGTAGTTAAGACAGATGCTGTATTTTCTAATGTCACTGGTGCATTAATTGCTAACGGTGGAGAAGAAGCTATGTATGGAAGATATCGTAGATACATGGGATACTCTATTTATGGTGGAGCTTCCTATTCTGAAAGATCTTATAATACTTATATACAAGTAAGCGAATTCATTCCTATACCTGATCCTATAGCTGTACCACCTGTAGAATATGAAATGTATAATGGAGATATGTATATAACACCTTTCTGTTTCTTAAAGTTATCTGTAGATATAGCTGCTGAGTATCCATTATATTCTGGGCAAGTAGTAGTTAGTTTTCCAGTAGAGACGAAGATAAATCTTAATTATTTATCTAATAGTCTTCCTAGATATTTTAAAAACTCTGCTGACAGTGGTGATTATCATTTATCAGAAAGACAGTCTGATGGTATATCACAGTATCCTAATAACTATCCAGATATAGGTAATCTATATAGATATAACTCAGCTTATTCTGCAGTAGATAAATCTAAAGTATTTTTATCAAAACCTTTTGATTTTATTTCTAGTATAATAAAAGATGTTATTGTTACAAGCAGTGAACCTAAAATTAATGGTGAATATTCTGATAGTTGGTTAAGATTTAAATTTAATAATTATATTGAATTAGAAGGAGAGTTTGGTGCAGTCACTAGGTTAGTTATTCATGGGGATAAGATGTTAGCTTTTCAACCAAGAGGTATATCAGTATTATCAATATTAGAAAGAGAACTGATAGAGACTAATAATACTCAGACATTAGCTGTTGGTAATGGAGGTGTTTTAAGTAGATATGATTATATTTCTAAACAGAGTGGTAGTAGTTTATATGATGCTATTGTTCCTACAGAGTTAGGATTATACTTTTATGATGATTATAATATTAAGATATATAGAATAATAGAATCTGTAGAACCTTTATCAGATGTAAAAGGTATGAAATCTTATTTTGAAACTAATCCTATTACTAATGTTATTGCTACTTATGATAAAAAGAATAGAGAAGTATTATTTGGGTTAGATACAACAATTAATACTACATTAACATTCTCTGGTTTTAAAGATTCATTCGCACCTTTTTATGATTATTATTCTATACAAAATATACCTTTTGATAGATATTTATTACAGTCTACTGATGGTAATAAATTTTATTTAAATGATAGTGGTAATTATTTAGATTTTTTTGGAACTGTTGTATCACCGTCTTTAACTTTAATAGTTAATCCAGTAAAAACTAATGTAGTTACTCTACATGAAATAGAATGGCTTATGGATGTTACTAATGCTGGAATAGAAGAATATGCTGAAACTTTCTCTAATATAACTATTAGTGATACTACACAAAATACTGGATTATTGACATTATTAGCTGGTACTACCACAGGACTTACAAAGAGATTTCGTAAATGGCGTATTAATATTTTTAGACATACTGATAATGGTAGAATAAGAGACTCTTGGTTTAAAGTATTATTTAATTATACTCCTTTAAAGATTAACAATAAAGCAGTTATTCATCCAATAATATTTAGTTACTTACCCACTAAAATATAATATATAATTATATTTAAATTATTTTGATATATAAACTTCTTGTTATACATTTGCATAATTATTTGAATAAATGAGTATAAATATAAAACCATCTAAAAGAGGTAGTCTTCGTAAGGCTATGGGAGCAAAAGAAGGAGATAAACTATCTGTTTCTAAGATGAGGAGTAAATTAAAAACTGCTAGTCCTGCTATGAAGAAGAAACTACAGTTTGCTCTTAATGCTCGTAAGTGGAATCATGAGTTTGGTGGAATAATAGGAGAACCTGTTAAAGGTAATCTTGTTGTTAATAATAACCAATGGATTCCACAGACTAGAGATAACATATACTATGACTTAGCTAATGCAGGTATGGTTGGTTCTGGTGCAGATAGTCTTACATTACAAAATTGGAATAAACTTTCTCCAGATGAAACTTTAAAGTATATGAATCCTGATTTAGGGTTTGATTATACTATTGGTAATTCTGCTAATCCTGGCAGTATTAAATACTGGCGTAGAGATATGAATTCCAATACAGATAAACTTCCTAAAGGATTCTCTGATAACTATTATAAAGCTAAGAAACAAACTGCTAAGTTAAAGAAATATGAAATGGGTAGTTTTATCTCACCTTTAGATAATATTAATATAGGTGAGTCATTTTCTAATGTTAATAATTTATCTATACCAAATCAATTACAAGGTACTAATAATCCTTATAAAAATAAAACAGTGGGTAATTCTTTAAACCTTAATGGATTAACTCAAGGTTTAAGTATGGCATCTGGTTTTGGTTCTAGTATGATAGATATGTTTGCTAATCCTGATTCTATAGAAAATGATAAAGTTAATATTAACGAAGGTGCTGCTGCAGGTAAAGGTGCTTTGAGTGGACTTAGTACTGGAGCTATGATAGGAGGACCTATTGGTGCAGGTATTGGAGCATTAGTAGGAGGTATTGGTTCATTGTTTGGAGCTAAAGGTAAAGAACGTAGGATGCAGAAACAGTTAGATGAACAACTTAAGAAGAAACAATTTAGTAAAGATGTTGCAAGTAGATTTTCTACCTTGGAACAAGCTCCTACTTATCTACCAGTAGCAAGACAGGGAGGTTTTACAGTTTATAAAGGAGAGACACATGAAGGACCTTCTGGTGGTATTCTAACAGATGAGATTGGCAATCCATCTGTAGTATCTAAAAATAAACCTATTGCCTTAACCGAAAAAAATGAAGTTGCACGATATGAACCTAGAACTGGTAGTACCTATATTTATTCTGACACACTTGGATTTGCAAAACCAGCCACATCTCTGGTTAATAAATATAAACTAAATAAAGATAGCTCTTTATACAAAAATGATGTATTATTAAGACAAGCTGTAGATAAACAATTTGATAACTTACAAACTGCACAAGAAGTTGCTAAAGAACAAACTCAACCTATAAACAAACCTATTTTTAAAAATGGAGGTGAACTTCCTATGTTACAAGAAGGAGGTAATGAAGACCAGTGGTACTTAGATAGAGGATATGTTAAAGGTCCTTATGGTAATTGGCAGTTATCTCCTACTCAGATGGAAGAGAGATTTTCTGTTGATAAATATGTTAATCCACTATCAAAAAATAATATACCATTAACAGATTATTCTAGTTTAACTAAAGAAGAAGATTTTTTTAACAGACCTTCTAGAGCATTAAATGATGCAGCTTCTTTAAGTTTTAAGAAGATGGATGAAAGAAATAGACTACGTAGGTCTGGTAGTAAACCTACAATTAATAATCAAGTTAGTAATATTAAAAATAATAATACTATTACTGATCCTATTCTAAGAAATATATATAATGATAAGATTAATAAATTAACTTGGGATTTTGGAATGAATACAGATTCTGTTGCAACACCAAAAGGTCCAGTTAATATTGCTACAACTACAGGAAGTAAAGTTACTGCTAAACAGAGACAATATAATCCAGTAGAAGAAAGAGGAGCATATTTTCCTGAGTTTTCTAATGTGTCATTATCTAATGCTATCAAACCAAAACAGGATTTAATATCTCCTACAAATAATATAAACACTCTCAATAAGAAAGAAGAAGGAGAGTCTTTTAATCCTACATTAAGTCCTCTTGGACATATACTTAGTGGTATAGGTCAGATAGCTGATTATAATGCATTAAGTAGGTTTGAACCAGAAGATATGGTTGCACCAAGAGTAGGAGCACAAAGGATAGATTTAGCAAGACAGAGACTTATTAATAGTCGTAATGCAAGTAATGCTATTAGAACAAACGTAGCTACTGCAAGAGGATTGGGTACAAATGCTGGTGCTACTTTTTCTAATATAGCTACAGCTAATACAGGTGTTAGTAGACTGTTAGGACAACAGAATATGGAATCACTTATGGCTGAAGAACAGGCTAATGCTCAGATGCAACAACAAGCTGATATGACTAATGCTGAGATAGGAGCACAAGAAAGTAGTATAAATACTCAAAATAGAAATGCTTATAACCTTATGAAAGCTAGGATGAATCCATTGGGTAACTTAGCTAGGACTGCTGCAGGATATTTTGCAGATAATGCTGCATACGGTCAAGGTTATGATACATTACAGATGTTAGCTCCTAATGCAGAGTTGTATAAAGACCCAGAAAGTAGTAGGTTTAAAAGACCTAAAATAAGACTTAGAGATAAAAAATAATACTATGGCAAGGAGAAACCCTAATTATTATAGAGGACAATATAGTCCTGAAGCAATTTATCAACAGGAAGATACTCAACCTGGTATTATTTCTATGTATAACCCAGAAGCACAAGCTCAACTGTTAGATGCTGTATCACAACGTCAGCAGAGGTTTGATGCTACTAAGACTGCCTTAGCTGCTGAGAAAGCTAGGATAGGAGAGACAGAGACTTATGATTTAGCAGATCTATCTAATAGACTAAAAGCTTTTGAATCTTCTATTAATGAGGTAGTTAAAAGTAAATATAATGGTGATTATGGTGCTGCAGCTAATGAAGTAGCTAATATGATAGGTACAGAGAGGTCTAATCCTTTCTATCATTTTAATAAGCAGAAGGTAGAAATGAGTAAAGCATATCTTGATACTAAGATGAAGTTAGGTGCTAATTTTATGTCTGCAGGAAATCCTTTGGAAGTGTCTTTCGATGATTGGCAGAACGGTAAAACATTTGAGTTTACTCCTGTAAATAGAAATGATATTGTAGAGAATAGTGCTGCAGTTTTTGGTACTATAGCTAATACATTAATGAATACTCCTGAACCACAACTTACAAAAGATCAAAGATTTCTTAAAGTAGTTATGCAGAGGGGTATGAGTAATCCAGAAGAGGTTAAAGACTTTATAACAAAAGATCCTACTGGTGTTTCTATGGTAGAAGAAGTTATTAATTCTATGCCTGAGCTTGCTGGATTAGAAGATAAAGAAGCTGTCATGGATGCTATAACACAAGGAGCTTATAAGTCTATTGGTAGAACTGAAGTAGATTTTATGAATAACCCTGATTATATAGATGCTAATACAAGAGCAAGTGCTAGTAAAAAAGATAAATCTTATTTTAGTGTTATGACTCCTGTAGGTTTTATAGACCCAGGAAAATATTATAGTGAGTCTAAGAAAGGTGATAAAGAACTTGTTGGACTTAAGACTTTTAACATAAATAGTCTTTCACCTAATGTTATGTCTACCAGTGAGACTAATGAATTAAATACTTTAAAAGAAACATTAGCTAATGAGATTAAGATATTAGCTTTTACAGATACTCCAGATGCTAATGTATCTTACCTAAAGAAAGGTAAGAAAAACATTGAGAATATGGATAGAACAAAACCTATAAATATAACTGATGTAGCTTTTAGTGATACCTCTGCTGAGATAGTATTAGGACTTCAAGGATTTAATGCAGAAGGTAAGGCTTTAGAAGCAGGTCTTGTATTAGATGCTGGTGATGAGAGTAAAATCAATAATAGAATATTAAGGATAATACCTTTCTTAGATAAGCTTGGAGATCCTTATTCAGAATTTAATAATGAACTTAATAAGTGGTTAATACGAAATTATCCGCAATCATTTAAAAATCAAGTACAGTAGATATGGCACTTTACGAAGAAACAAAAAAGATTCAAGAGGAGTTAAATAATAAATATCAGGAAGATGATCCTTTGAAATATATGTTTGCTAAGATGAAACTTAACAAACAGGCTGGTATACCTATACCAGATCCAGAAGACTCATCTGCTATTTATGGTCGTAGGGATAATAGAAACTTTGAACGTTTCTTTGGTCAAGTATATGATCCTACTGATAACTTAGAAGATAAGGCTGCTTATAGACAATCTGGGTTAGAACAGGTATCATATATGTTGCCTAGGATTGCTACTAAGGTAGCATCAGAGATAGCACAGATGCCCGGTTATGTAGGTGGGTTAGCTGCTTGGGGAGCTACAGGATTTGATATGAATAAAGTAGATTATCTAGTAGATAACTTCTGGCAGAAAGCTATTCAGTCTGCAGAAGAGACTATGAAAGATCAGTTTCCTGTCTATGTAAAAGATAAAGTTAAAGAAGGTGGATTAATGAAAAATATATTATCTACATCTTTCTGGGCTACAGAAGGTGCAGATGGTGTAGGTTTTCTATTAGCATTCTTAGCTCCAGGTCAAGCACTTAAAGCTGTTAAGTTTGGAGCAAAAGCTGCAAGACTTATTAAACCTGGTAATAATATATCCAAACTTATTACTAAAGGATCTGATTTTGGGACTGCAGTAGGTACTGGAGCAACAAAAGGTGCTGCTGAGACATTTGACTTTGTAGGTGCTACAGTTATAAATACTTTATTTGAATCCGCTGCTGAAGGTGGTGAGACTTTTAGAAATGTATTTGATAAGACTAATGATAGAGAGAAAGCTGCTTTCGCTGCTGTAGATGTTATTAAGAAGAACTTTGGTATATTGTTAGCATCTAATGCTGTAGATCAATATTGGCTTTTTAAAGATATTAAAATGTTTAAAAGAGCTAATGCTGATAATGTAGAGAAGATGACTAAGAAAAGTATCTTAGATGAACTTATTGATCCTAAGACTAAGAAAGTATTATCTGATATAAAAGAAAAGTCTAAATGGGCTAAAGCTGGTGTTATCACTAAAGACCTATTAGCTGGTATAGGTAAAGAAGGTTTCTATGAAGAAGGTACTCAGTTTGCTGCATCTAAGTTAGCTGAAGAGAAGTCTGAACATCCTGAAGAAGATGATAAAGGTTTTGCTGATGAACTTGTAGATTTAGCAGAGACATATTTTGAAAGTCTTACTGATACAGATATGCAGAAGAGTATCTTCTTAGGTGGACTGTTAGGTGGTGGCATGGCTACAGTAGGAAGTGTTAGAGAAGAACGTGCTAAAAAAAGATTACTACAAGGTACTGAAGCAACAAAGCCTAGTGCTTTTGCTAAGTTTTTTGGTGCTAAAGAAAGAAAGGCTACTCCAGGTTTAAAACAACTTTGGGAACGTAATAGAACAGCATATCATGTATCATTAGCTGATATGGCTGAACAGACTATAGATGAGAAGACTAAAGAAGTCATACCTGCAACTAATGCTGATGGTACTTATAAGTGGGATGTTAAGAAAGTAGAAGCTCTTGCTGAAGATAAGATATTAGATTATTCTAATAAAGCCAAGTTAGTACATTTTGCTAGGACAGGTAATGAAGAGGGTTTTAAATATATTAAGGATATATTAGATTATAGATATATGTCTCTCTTCTTAAATCAAGAAGGTGGGATAAACACTCTGTTACGACATATAGATGAGATGGCAGAGACAGAGAAAGATTATTTTGCAAGAGAAGGTATTGAATTTGATTTAGAGACTATCAAGAAAGATCTTAAGAATAAAGCTCTTAAGTTTCAAGAGATACATGATAGAGTAAATAATACTCATGATTTATTACTAGATGATATAAAAGTAGATAAAGAGAATAGAATAGCTTTTAATGAGTTTAGTGATTTAGTACGTAAAAATAAAATAACTGAGGAGAATCATATATATTTTGCTAATAATAGAATAGATGCTTTAAGGAAAGAACTTTCTGAGATGAAGTATGGAGATACTATTGTCCCTATTTCTACAGATGAAAATAATTTGTCAGATAAGTTAGTTAGTTCATTAAAAGAATCATATGAATCTAATAAAAATAATCTATCTGATGCAAGTAAGAAACATGTAGAACGTATTATAGGTGATATAGAAAACCATCAGATAGATATTAAAAAAGCTAGAGAATATAGTTCTAAACTATATAGTAAAGAATGGTTATCTAAAACTTTTAAAGAACAGATTGAGAAAAAAAAGACTGATTCAGATTCTGTAGTAGATGGTGAGAAGGCTAAAGAAGCTTTACCGCTTGGACCTAAGATGAGAGCTTTATATGATAAGGCTGTTATCATGGAGACTATTGCTGATCCTATACCTGTAACTGCAAGACATTCTGGGGATATAGAAGTATTATTTGTAGATAGAGAAGGTAAAGCTCATAAAGTAGAAGGTCGTATCTCTGGCGTTACAAAGACAGGTAATATATCTTTTAGAGTACATAAAGCTGAAGAAACTACTGAGACATCAGACGGTAGAACTATTACTAAGTATAAGAATGTAGAAGATAATGCTACCTACTATCTTAATGAGACAGAGACTATTCATTATAAAGGAGAGGACTATGAAATTAAAGATATTAATATTGTTAAGACTCCAGAAGAAGTACAGTTACAAAGGAAGAATGATGCTTTATTAGAGTCTTTAAAAATATCTTTAAAAGCAGTGAGAGATGACTTACAGGATATAAAAGATAAGATAATCCCACAGAAAGAATATATCAATGAATTAAAACAACGTTTAGTTGATTTACAGAATAAAGAAGTTGAGGCATTACAAAAAACTGGTTCTATTCTTACTTCTAAAGGAGACCAAAGAAAACAATTAATAATGTTAAATAGGTCTAATGGTAAAGAACGAAAGAAGATGTTTATGGATACTTCTGCTTTACAGAAAGAGATAGAATTAGCAAAACAATATTTAGTTTCTCTACAAAATAAACAACAGATACTCCTTGATAACAGCAATCGTATTAGGACTATTATATCTGAGTCTAAGAAAGATGGGACTTACATTAAATCATTTGAGACTATTAATAAGAATTATAATGAACTTCTTAAGACAGCACAAGAAGTAGTTAAAGTAAATACTGAGTCTCTTGAAAATTCTGATTTATACCTCTCACGTTTATATTCTACATTAAAAGGATATTATACTACCTTTGCTAATGTGTTAGGTATTATTAATGAGGTTAATACTATTAGAACAAATAATGCTCTTACTGATGGTCAGAAAGATGCTGAGATAGTTAATCTTATAGCTAATATTTTAAGTACTACTCCTTTAACAGAAGAGCAAAATGAATTATTAGGAACTCTTCCTACTAACATAGAAAGAATACGTACTCTTATAGCTACTAAAGAACAAGATATATTAGACTTAAAAAATAAGTTAGCTGAAGATACTAAGAAATTAGAAGAATTAAAAACTCTTACTAAACTATATACTCTATTAATAAAAAATTATAAAGATTCATATATAAATCTACTAAGTAAAACTTTAAATGTATTAGAAGATATTGTAGATGAAAAAGATAAAAACTTAGAAACTCCAGAAGATAATTTTTCAGATATAAGAGAAACTGAAAAATCTTTTATGTCAGCTTTTGAAAATAACTATAGGCATCCTTATTATGGTATTGAATCTTGGATGGTATCTACTGGTGAACAATCTGATGTACTTAATAAAAAAGATGATGATTTAGGAAGATGGTATATCTTTGTCAATAATCTAGCTCATGAAGAGAATAATAATAAATATATTCTCAAATCAATGACTATTGACCAAGTAGCAGACTTAGATGATAAAGATATATTAAAGAAACAACTTAAATTCTATGCTGGTAGAATAAATGGAGTAGAGACTAAAGTTACTTATGCTCAATATCTTACTTTACCTCAACATAATAAAGAGATAGTAGAGTCAGATATAAAAATGGTTGTTTATGAAAAAGATGGTAAACCATTAATGGTAAGTAAACAAGTATTAGATAATAATGAAAAACACTATGTAATATATAATTCTTTTCTACTAAATAAGACTAATAGATTTAAAGAAGATAAATTTTCTACTAAGAAGTTTAGAGAAAACTATTTTAAAAATGTTATTAAGATAGGTAAGAAAACTCCTACAGAACAACAAGAGAAAGATGCTGATGCTTATGTACAAGAAGAATTAAATAACTCTTGGAATAAATACTTGGATTTTAGAGAGAAGATGATGAAAGAACCTTACTTCTTTAATATTCATCATGTCAATCCAGGTGTTAAGTTATATGATGGTGCTGAAGAATTAAGCATATCTGAAGCTGTTGGTGATAATAATATTGGAGTACTTAACTTTTCTGTTCATCGTAAAGGTAGTAGAAGTTGGGATAAGAAAGGTAAAGTTAAATCTAAGTATGGTAATGCTATTACTCGTAATATAAGTGGTGCAGAACATGGACTTAGAAGTGGATACCTTTATCTTA
>Ga0172380_10003391_pt1 | contig 22014 bp, 29 predicted proteins | sample Leawe162metaG_FD_119747 | JGI IMG/M metagenome (GOLD analysis project Ga0172380, IMG submission 119747) | Leachate microbial communities from a municipal landfill in Southern Ontario, Canada - Leachate well 162 metaG | ecosystem: Engineered > Solid waste > Landfill > Unclassified | place...
AACATACTACGGATTATATATGGGAAGTCCGACAGCAGCTTCAACTAACTGGGCAATTTATTCTGTCGGAGGAAATTCGGCACTTGGAGGAAACACAAGATTTGGCGGAGTGACTGCGCCGACTAATCCAATTTCAGTTACGGGGAACATAGATGTCTCGGGGACAGGAAGTTTTGGATCGGGGAATTTTAGCAATATATTATCCGTCACAGGAACGACAAATGCTTCAGGAGTCCTAATCAGCGCGACCAAGTCTGATTATGATTTAGCAAATGCTGCAGTAACTCAATACCCTCTTTCTTTTACAGCATCAACCGGCACCGGTGCTACGTTAGGAGCCAAAGGACTATATGCAGCAGCTCTCCAGGTACAGCCAAGAGGCACTGGAACGCAAACAACACAAATGACCACAGTCCAGGCGACTATGTATGCGTCTGGTACCGGAACATACAACTCTCTTGGAATTCTGTCAGCCTATCTCTCGGATAACAGGATTACCGCCGGGACGCCTGCAATCGACACTTTCATAGGATACGATGCCCGCTTAGTTAACGTCATCCCAAGCGTAACCATCGGAAATTTTATCTTGTTTAGTGCTGCGACTCAGCCCGGAAATTATTCTTACGTAACTCAAGGGACAATAACCAATGCAGTGGGCTTAAAGGTCAATAAGTTCTCGGTCTACACTGGAGGCAGTTACACTGGAGTAATTACAAACGCTTACGGTATTTATCTTGCAACTCAAACAGATGGCGGTACTAATTGGCAAATCTATTCAGTAGGAGGCAACTCCGCTTTTGGAGGCAATACAAGATTTGGCGGAGTGACTGCTCCAGTCGCAACCGTGGACGTCACCGGTACGGTCACGGCATCGGGCGCAATCACCGGTGCATCATTTAGTGTCGGGGCAGCGGCCGGACAGTCCTGCGACCTTTCTGCCGGAGGAACAAGCACTAACGGAGTCGTCACTGCCTGCGGAGCTTCTGACGAGAGATACAAGAAGGATGTGGCCACGCTAACTCCGGTCCTTGATAAATTAGTTAAACTTAGAGGGGTTACATATTACTGGAACGATGCATATTTGGATATAAATAAGGGCGCGACCAAGGACCAGCAAATCGGTATGGTGGCCCAAGAAGTGCAAAAAGAATTTCCAGATCTAGTTGCAGAAAGCTCCAATGGCACGTTATCGATAAAATATGCCCTTATGCCGCCGTTATTACTGCAAGCGGTTAAGGAATTAAATACCAAAATAGATGACCTGAGTATCGGAGGCACCTTTGGAGGCGGCGGTCTTCAAGGAGTAAATCCTAGCAGCATAAGCGCTTCTGTGAAAAACGCGCTTATTAACCTTGGAGTGGTTTTTGATGATGTCCTTGGCACAATTACAAATATCGTGACAGATAAACTTACTGCAAAGACAGCAAAGGTTAATGGCTTGGAGCTAGTTGACTCCACGACCGGCGAAACTTATTGCACCTGGATAGCTGGCGGCGAGTGGCAGAAAGCAAAAGGTAATTGCTCAAGTGTGCAAATGGCAGTATCTGAGCCTTCATCTCCTGGAGTGCCAACACAACCGACAGCTCCTCAAACCCCAGCGGCCCCTGAATTGCAGCAAGACGTTCAGGTTTTACAGGAAACTGTCCAGCAGCTCGAGCAGCAAAATCAACAGCAACAGGAATTAATACAAGAGCAGGTTGAGCAAAATCAAACGCAGCAAAGCCTGCTTAACAGCCAGAGAAACAAGAACCAGCAGCAGGATAACGTGATTGATGATTTGCAACAGCAAGCAGTTGACCAGACTCAAATAATCCAGTTGCAGCAGGAAGTCCAGGATCAGGTTTTACAGCAACAAGAGCAGGTCGAGCAAGTTCAGCAGCAAGTCGAGCAGATCCAGCAACAGGTAGAAAGCCAGTCTCCAGCCGCTTTGCTTAAACCCGTAAGAAATTTGCTTCAGGAAATCAATCCGATGAATTTTGTAGGGCCGCTTAGGCAAGCAGGAAGCTGGCTGAGAGATTTGGTAACTTTCTTTTAGGACGGAATTAATCAAAAAATGAGCTCATTATTTAAAGGCGCAGTATATATTTTAATTGTATTGGGATTTGTCGGGTTTCCCGGCTATATTTTTGCATCTTCGACTGACGGAACGATTAACGACACGTATAAGTACGCTTGGTCAGACCAGATAGGCTGGCTTAATTTTGCGGCCGAGCGGGGAAATGTCCATATAAAAGATACTGAAATAACTGGATATGTGTGGTCAGATAATTACGGCTGGATAGCCTTAAGCCCCTCAACCAGCGGAGTCAAGAATAATGGGGAGGGAACGCTTTCCGGCTCTGCTTGGGGTGAAGAAACAGGCTGGATTGATTTTAGCGGGGTGACGATCGATAGTGCTGGAATATTTCGTGGCACGGCGTCCGGAGACATTGTCGGAACTATAAATTTTAATTGTAACAACTGCCGAGTCCAAACTGATTGGATTCCAAGTTCCTTAAGGAGTGGCGGAGGGTTGCCTGGCCCGGGAGGAGGCGGGGCTCCGCTTCCGGCGCCATTGGGGCCGTATAGCGTTTCGATAAATAACAAAGAGGAATATACAAATACTCAGATAGTAGAGTTAAACCTTAATGCAGGGTCCGATGTTAAAAGAGTTGAGATCTCAAACACTCCAGGATTTGAGAATGTTGCGCCCCTAGATTACCAAGAGACAAAATCCTGGGATCTTTGCCAAGATAAAGAAGAAATTTGTGCGAACCTTGATTTTCCGCCAGCCGGTTTAACCTTTACCGTTTATGTAAAGTTTTATACCGCTCAAGGTGTCCCGTCAGAGATCGTCTCGGATAATATAATATTTGATAAACAAATTCCGGCGGTAGAAATAACAAATATTAAGCAATCATACGACGTAGAAGAAGATATCGTCGTCTCGGGGACTTCTGAGGCGGGAATAGATCTTTTCTTTGCCTGGGGTGAGCAGTATGGATTGGGAAGGGCAGACAGCCAAGGAAATTGGTTTTTAAACTTCGGGAAGATGGCTGCAGGAGACTATCAGTTAAATGTAACTGCGAAGGATTTGGCTGGAAACTCAAAAGGCGCTCAGGCTAGTTTCTCGGTTAAAGAGTCGGTTGTTCCTACGACGCCTCCTCCGCCTCCGCCACCGACAAACCCCGTAACTAATACTATAAAAACGATACAGCAGATAATAGGCCAGGTATTTGGGCCAAAGCCCACAGTCCCTGCCCCAGTAATAACGGTTCCCAAGATCGCTCAAGCCCCATTGAAAGGAAAATGGGTTATCCTTCCGCGGTTATCTATTAATAATTTTGTTCTTGGTCCTCTGCCGACAGAATTACGCGCCCTGGCTCAGAAATTCTCCGGTTTGCAAAATACATTCCAGGAAATTGGAGTTCTTCGCGCCACAGATATCGAGAGACTGAAGTCAGCAACACTAGTGCTGCCAAACTTAACTGAAATTACCGCCATCCCGGGGGCGCAGACTCCAATTCCTTCTCTACCCAAAGGCGTTCCTTTGGCTAAATTAACTACGCTAGCGAAAGAGAGAATCCCGTCAGAGGTTGTTTTTGCAAGAACCGCAGGGGAGCTCGTTGATTTTAATATAGCAGTTTCGTTATCGAGCACCGGGGCTCCGGTGCAGGTAATAAGCACGTTGGTAAGTAATCCCCTGGAATTGGCCGTTAAGCCAGAAAAGCCCGTAACATCAGTAAAGGGCTATTTAATATTTAAGTCCAAGAGGCAAAATCCTGGCTCCTCAGGCCTTCCATTTGAAAGGGTGACTGCATCTGCGGTATCTGCCGGGCCGGCGCCTCTACGGGCCCAAGAAACGCCCGTACAGACAGAGGATGACCTGGTGCTGATTGAGTTTGAGTATACTGACCCGGACGGGGATGGAATATATACTGCAAATATCCAGTCGCCTATGGTTGGCGGTGAGTACGAGATAGTTACTGTCATGGATTATTCCGACTCTACTTTGCCCTCTAAGGCAATCAGGATGATAACAGTCGTAGACCCTGAAGGCTATGTTTATGAAAAGGCCGGGTTAAACGAGACGCGCATTAACGGATCGGTCGTCTCATTGCATTGGCTTAATCCTGAAACTAAAAGATACGAGCTGTGGCTCGCAAAAGAGTACAACCAGCAAAATCCTCAAACAACAGATGCCAGTGGCTCTTACGCTTTCTTAGTTCCCGAGGGCACCTACCAATTAAGGGCTGGCGCCAAAGGATACAAAGATTACGAGAGTCAGATTTTGGACGTCAGAGAGGGCGAGGGCATACATTTAAATATCCAGCTTGAGCGGTCGTATTCTTGGTTGAGCATTTTAGTTGACTGGAAGACCGCGGTTATGGTGCTACTTATGATTTTCCTCGCGGTTAACTTTTATCTCGACCGCAGAAGAAAAGGAAAGGCCGTTTCTTTGCCTTCAAGTCGGAGTAAATAAATTTAATTATTAATAATTATAAAAAATAATATGAAATTAGAAAAAAGAACAATTGTCTTTGCCGCAATATTAGTCTTATTCGCCGTAGCCGTACTTCTTGGGATGGAGCTTTTTATCTCCAATAAAAAGGCCCAGATAGTAGGGGACACCCTAAAAACCTATCAATACAACGATAAAATAATTAGCTTTACCAAGCTGTTTATCGATAAGGTTTTAAAGGCAGAGACTGATGTCACCTTTGAAGACAGGCTGAGGCTGGAGAATGCGGTGCGGGAAATAAATAACAGCGATGTGCTTACCCAGTGGCAGAAATTCACAGATGCGAAGACCGAAGTCCAGGCTCAAGAGGAAGTTAAGGATCTGCTGGATTTATTGGTAAGCAAAATAATGTATTAAATTTGATGCGCAACTAAAAACGCCGATGACGGCGTTTTTTAATTGGTCGGGGCACTGGGAATTGAACCCAGGTCACAGGACCCCCAGCCCTGCATAATGTCCATTATACTATGCCCCGTTACGATATAGTATAATAAATTAATATGAATAACGAAAGCATCTCAAATTTTTTCACACAAAAACTGCAGTAATTATCTGCAGCTTTTGTTTAATCGAGAAAAGGTTTAGCTACCTACTTGGATAGGGCCTTTATGCACTTGGTGCAAGCTAAGATTCTCTTTCCCCTGTAAGGCTTTACGGCCTTTGGAGATTTAGCATCTAGAGGAATCTGCGCCCACTGTAAATTAGGATACTTCCTATACTTTCTAGTAGGATTATATTTACCTCTTAGCTTAACCAACTTCCAAGTCACGGTAGAAGTTTTGTCGCAAATTGTACAAGTTTTTGCCATAGATTTAAAAGTTTAAATTAACAATTATCTATAATACATGAAGTTCCATTTTTTTTCAAGGTGTGATATCATATGTTTAACATGATTGGTATCACGATTTTCTCTTTGGTCGTTTTGTTTTTTTCAATTGTCATCCATGAAATCGCTCACGGTAGCGTTGCTTTATGGCTTGGAGACTCGACCGCAAAGAGAGAGGGGAGGCTGACATTAAACCCATTAAAACACGTTGATCCGTTCGGAACGATTATCCTCCCGGCAATTTTGCTTTTGGTTACCGCCGGGCAGGGGCCCATATTCGGTTGGGCGAAGCCGGTGCCAATAAATCCTTACAATTTCAAAGATCAGAGATGGGGATCGTTGAAGGTCGCGCTCGCCGGACCAGCAGTCAATTTTGTCATCGCAATAATATTTGGCCTGGCAATTAGATTTATTCCCTTGCCCGATTCTCTATTTATACCGTTCAGCTTAATTACGATTTATAACTTCCTGTGGGGATTATTTAATCTAGTTCCCGTTCCTCCACTGGACGGCTCCCATATTCTTTTTGCGCTGCTTCCAAGGGGAGCTCAGGCAGTAAAAAGCTTTCTTAGTCAGTACGGTCTTGTCTTATTGCTTTTGGTAATTTTCTTTGGAGTGGATTTTCTTGTCAGTATCGCTTCGATCCTATATTTTTTCGTCACCGGAGGAAAACCTTTGTACTAGCTGTTGACAGTTGCAACAATATTTGTTAAATTACTTTCTATATTCGCAAAAAAATAATTTATGTGTCCAACAGTTCACCAATTAATTAAGAAAGGAAGAAAGCCAATAAAAAAGCGCGTGAAAATGCCTGCGCTAGAATTTGGTTTCAACGTATTAAAAAACAGACCAACTAAATTTCCGTCACCTTTTAAAAGAGGCGTATGTTTGAAGGTTTTTACAACCACTCCAAAAAAGCCAAACTCAGCTTTAAGAAAAGTTGCCAGAGTTAAGCTATCAAACGGAATGGAAGTAACAGCATATATTCCAGGTGAAGGACATAATTTGCAAGAACATTCAGTCGTAGTAATAAGAGGAGGAAGAGTAAAGGACTTGCCAGGAGTAAGATATCACATTGTCAGAGGAATCTTAGATACAGCCGGAGTAGAAGGAAGAAAGCAGGAAAGATCAAAATACGGAGCTAAGAGGCCTAAGAAATAACAATATATATGAAGAGATTTAAGAAACATATAATTCAACCGGATAGAATGTACAATGACTTAGTTGTGGCTCAGTTCACAAATAAGGTTATGAGAGATGGGAAGAAGACCACAGCCCAGAGAATCGTCTATGGAGCCTTTGATATTATAAGAGAAAAGACTCAAAAAGAGCCTTTAGAAGTTTTTAAACAAGCTATTGAAAATGCTTCTCCTCTTTTGGAAATAAAGCCAAAGAGAATTGGTGGAGCTACCTATCAAGTGCCAGTAGAAGTGAAGGGTGAGAGAAAGCTTACCTTAGCTATAAGATGGATAATTGATGGTGCGCGCTCAAAGAAGGGTAAGCCAATGGCAGAGAAACTTTCCCAAGAATTAATCGATGCAGCTAATAACGCAGGTTCAGCTGTTAAGAAGAAAGCTGACACTCATAGAATGGCGGAAGCCAACAAAGCGTTTGCTCATTTCGCAAGATAAATAATATGCCAAGAACAAGTCCTTTAGAAAGAATTAGAAATATTGGAGTAATCGCCCACATTGATGCTGGTAAAACCACTGTCAGTGAAAGGCTGATTTTTTATACCGGAGCATCTCATAGCATAGGAGAAGTTCATGAAGGAGAAACAGTCATGGACTGGATGGTTCAAGAAAGGGAAAGAGGTATTACAATTACCGCTGCCGCCACAACATTAATGTGGAAGAACCACCAATTAAACTTAATTGATACCCCGGGCCACATCGACTTTACAGCTGAAGTTCAAAGATCTTTAAGAGTTTTGGACGGAGCAGTAGTAGTATTTGATGGAGTTGCCGGAGTAGAACCTCAATCAGAAACAGTTTGGAGACAAGCTGACCGTTACGGTACACCAAGAATCTGTTTTATAAATAAGCTGGACAGAATGGGAGCCAACTTTGAGGCAGACGTTCAATCTATATACGACAAGCTTACATTAAACGCAGTTCCAGTACAGATCCCAATGGGAGTAGAAGACCAACTTAAGGGAGTTGTTGACCTATTTAAGATGAAAGCTTTGTTCTTTGAAGGAGAGATGGGAGAAAAGGTAGTTGAAGGAGAGATCCCAGCTGAATTTAAGGAAATGGCAGAAGATTATCGCCAGAAAATGGTAGAAAAGATAGCAGCTGAGGACGAAGTATTACTAGAGAAATTTTACGCAAAAAAGGAGATTACAATGGAGGAATTGAAAGCCGCCTTAAGAAAATCTTGCCTAGCATATAAGCTAGTCCCAATTTTCTGCGGTTCAGCCCTAAAGAACAAGGGAGTTCAGCCGGTTTTGGACGCAATTGTTGAATATTTGCCTTCGCCATTGGATATCCCTACAGTAAAAGGCACAGATCCCAAAGACGGACAGGTAATTGAAAGAAAGGCAGATGACAAAGAGCCATTTGCGGCTTTAGTATTTAAAATAGCCACAGACCCATACGTAGGAACTTTGACCTACTTTAGAATATATTCTGGATCTTTAACAAAGGGATCCTATGTTTTAAACTCAGTAACAGGAGAGCAGGAAAGAATAAGCAGAATTATAAGAATGCACTCAAATGAGAGAACGGAGCTAGATTCACTGTATGCAGGAGAAATCGGAGCAACAGTGGGACTAAAAGGGACAGTTACCGGGCATACCCTTTGCGACATTGAAAAGCCCGTTATTCTAGAAAAGATCGTCTTCCCAGAACCTGTTATTGCAATGAGAGTGGAGCCAAAGACAAAGGCAGACCAGGAAAAGTTGATCGCATCCTTAAGGAAATTGGCTGCTGAAGACCCAACATTTAGAATAAATGAAGACCAAGAAACCGGAGAGACCATCATTCGCGGCATGGGAGAGTTGCATTTGGATATCATTGCCGACAGATTAAGAAGAGAATTTAACGTTGACGCAAACTACGGCAAGCCTCAAGTAGCCTACAAAGAAACCATATTGGGCGAGGCAGAGGCTGAAGGTAAATACGTAAGACAGTCTGGAGGTAAGGGTCAGTACGGACACGTATGGCTTAGGGTAAAACCTCTAGAAAGGGGCAAGGGATACGAATTTGTCGATGAAATTAAGGGAGGGTCAATTCCTAAGGAGTTCATCAGCCCAACCCAGAAAGGTATTAAAGAGGCAATGGATAAAGGTGTCATCGCCGGATATCCAGTTGTCGACATTGAGGTTACATTGTTTGATGGAAGCTTCCACGAAGTTGACTCCTCAGAGTTTGCCTTTAAGATCGCAGGATCAATGGCCTTCCAAGAAGCAGCAAAGAGAGCCAAGACCGTTATCTTGGAGCCTGTTATGAAAGTTGAAGTTATTACCCCTGCTGATTTCTTCGGCCAAGTTATTTCCGATTTAAGCTCAAGAAGAGGAAAGATCGAAGAAACAAAAGAAAGAGTGGGCATGAGGGTGATTGATTCTTCGGTGCCGCTGGGAGAAATGTTCGGGTACGCTACAGCTATCCGCTCATTGACTGAAGGAAGAGCAAGTTTCACTATGCAATTTGACCGTTATGATAAAGTTCCGGATAATATTGCCCGAGAGATCATAGAGGGAAAGAGAAAATAAGATCACGCGCTTGACCTTGACAAGAAATTGTATTAATATAGTACTAGTTTTAAAAAATCAAATAAATAAATTAAAATAAACTAAAAAATATGGCAGCAGAAAAATTTGAGAGAACAAAGCCACATTTAAATATCGGTACCATCGGCCACGTTGACCATGGAAAAACCACTTTAACTGCGGCAATACTTCACGTAACAAAGTTGCGTGGTTTTAAGTGTTCTGAGAAGGGAGTTGACCAAATTGACTCCGCCCCAGAAGAAAAGGCAAGAGGCGTGACAATTTCCATATCTCACCTAGAGTATGAAACAGCAAAGCGCCACTATGCTCACATTGATTGTCCAGGACACGCAGACTACATTAAGAATATGATTACCGGTGCCGCTCAGATGGACGGTGCAATTCTAGTTGTATCAGCTCCAGACGGCCCAATGCCTCAAACAAAAGAGCACGTATTGCTCGCTCGCCAGGTTGGTTTGCCAACTTTGGTAGTATTTCTAAACAAAGTTGACCAGGTCCAAGATGCTGAAATTTTGGAATTGGTTGAATCTGAGGTAAGAGAATTATTGAAGAAATACCAATATCCTGGAGATGAGATCCCAATTATCAGAGGCTCAGCTCTAAAGGCCCTTGAAGCCAAGTCAGCAGATGACGAAGCAGCAAAATCAATCATTCAATTACTCGATGCAGTAGACAATTACATTCCAGAGCCTACAAGAGAGCTAGACAAGCCATTCATTATGGCAGTAGAAGACGTCTTCTCAATTGAAGGAAGAGGAACTGTTGCTACAGGGAGAATCGAAAGAGGAGTTATTCATCCGAATGAGGATGTTGAAATAATCGGCTTAAAGGATACAACAAAGACAGTTGTAGTCTCAGTTGAAATGTTTAACAAATCATTGGACGAAGGAAGAGCTGGAGATAACGTAGGTTTACTGCTTCGCGGAACAAAGAAGGAAGATATCGAAAGAGGCCAAGTATTGGCTAAGGCAGGATCTATTACTCCTCACACAGAATTTGAGGGCGAGGTCTATGTTCTAACTAAGGAAGAAGGAGGTCGTCATACCCCATTCTTCACTGGTTACAAACCACAGCTATACATGAGAACAACCGATGTTACCGGAGACGTAGCATTGCCTGCCGGAACCGAAATGGTTATGCCAGGTGATACCGCAAAACTAATCGTCAAATTGATTGTTCCAGTAGCCTTGGAGGAAAAGCAAAGATTCGCTATCAGAGAGGGAGGTAAGACCGTAGGAGCAGGATTAGTAACTAAGATTATCAAATAAGTTATTGTTATCGCGTAAATACATAGCGTGTACTTGTTACACGCTATGTATTTAAAAGAAGATTAAAATGCCAGTAAAAAAACCTAAAATTGAAACTCCAGACACGGATGAAAAGGTAGCTCCAGCCACAGAGGCCAAGCCAAAGCTTAGGATTAAGCTTAAGGCCTATGATCACAAAATCATCGATAACAGCGCCAGGCAAATAATTGATATTGCAATTAGATACGGGGCTGAGGTTGTAGGGCCGATTCCACTGCCTACAGAGATCTTGAAGTTTACTGTAAACAGATCAAGCTTTGTACACAAGGATGCAAGAGAGCAGTTCGAGATGAGGGTCCATAAAAGGATAATCGATATTTTGAACCCAAATTCAGATATTCTTGAAGCTTTGAGGGACATTAATCTTCCTTCAGGTGTTGACATTACGATAAAAATTTAGTATACAGGTATCATAGTGTTTAATAGGATACTGTTATGGTAAAAATTATTTATAATTTTTAGCCGTATTAAGTCCAATAATTTTTCAAAAAAATTCCGGACTTATTGTCCGTTTTTAGTTAAAAAGATAGCATATGAAATTTATTCTAGGCCAAAAATTAGCAATGTCACAGTTATTCGATAAAGAGGGAAATGTGACTCCAGTAACCCTGATTGAATGCGGGCCTTGTTACGTTTTGCAGCAAAAAACAAAAGATAATGATGGATATTCTGCATTGCAGCTAGGGTTTAAGAAAATCGAAAAGAAGTCAAAAATTACAAAATCTCAAAAAGGAAAGGAATACACATACATTAAGGAATACACTCCAGACGGCAGAAGCGAAACAAAGCTTGGCGACGAGATCAATCTATCGATATTTAAAGAAGGAGATATAGTCAAAGTTTCCGGAATTTCCAAGGGAAAGGGATTCCAGGGAGCCGTAAAGATGTGGGGCTTCAAAGGAAAGCCTTCTTCACACGGAGTTAAGCACGAGCACAGAACAATCGGTTCCATCGGCTCACGTTGGCCACAGAGAGTAGTGCCTGGAAAGAAAATGCCTGGACGCATGGGAGGAGAGAGAATTTCAGTAAAAGGGCTACAGATAGTTAAAGTTGATTCAAACAACAACTTATTAATAATCAAAGGCGCAGTTCCAGGAAGAAAGGGAACATTGCTTGAAATAAGAGGCTAAAGATATGAAGATTCCAGTATACAACACAGAGGGAAAAGAAGTTGGAAATACTTTGTTACCAAAGGAAATTTTTGATGTTACGATGAATTCTGACTTGGTTCACCAGGTTGTAGTTTCCCAGGCATCAAATTTAAGACAGGGATCAGCTCATACAAAAGATAGATCAGAGGTAAGAGGAGGAGGAAAGAAACCATGGAGGCAGAAAGGAACAGGCAGAGCAAGAGCCGGATCTTCAAGATCTCCAATATGGAAAGGAGGCGGAGTAACATTCGGACCAAGAAATGCCAAGGACTATAAGAAGGAAATTCCAAAGAAGATGAGGAGAAAAGCCATGTTTATGGTTTTAACTGAGAAATTCAAGAAGAATTTGATCGTTGTTGTAGAAGATCTGAAATTAGAAAAGCCAAAGACAAAGGAAATGGCAATAATTCTAAACAAGTTGCCAATGAAGGGAAGCGTATTAGTCGCTTTGCCAGGATACGAGAAGAATTTGATATTGTCTTCAAGAAACATCCCGCGAACAGGAACAATAGAGGCAAGAAACTTAAGCGCTTTGGATTTATTGAATTCAAAATACTTATTGATGCCAAAGGATGCAATCAAAACATTAAAAGAGACTTTTATAGGAAAGGAATAACATGGCAATACTAGATATATTCAAAAAGAAAGACGAAGAGCCAAAGAAAAAGACAGTAAAGAAAGCTGTTCGGGCTCCAAAGAAGGAAGCAAAGCCGCAGGAAGCCGGCGCTGTTGTTGAAAAACAAGCTCCAGTAAAAGAAGAGCACAAGCAAAAGCGAAGCTTGGCTTCAGTCTATGGCATTGTTTCACAGCCACATATTTCAGAAAAGTCTACTGATTTGGGGCAATTAAACAAATACACCTTTGAAGTTTCCACAAACGCAAATAAACACCAGATAAAGCAGGCTATCCAGACAATCTATCACGTTGACGTTTTATCAGTGAATGTAATAAATATTCATCCAAAGAGAAGGAAATTAGGAAAGTCCCAAGGATTTAAGAAGGGATTTAAAAAGGCCATCGTAGGAATAAAAGAAGGCCAAAAAATAGAAATATTATAGTATGATTAAGATATATAAACCAACAACACCGTCAAGAAGAGGAATGACCGGAATAGACTACTCTGTTTTGACAAAGAAAGAGCCAGAAAAGTCTCTTACCTTTTCTTTGCATAGAAGACAAGGCAGAGCAGCTAATGGCAGAATCACAGTCAGGCACAGAGGAGGAGGAGTAAAGAGAATGTATAGGCAAGTTGAATTTGGCCAATACAAATTAGGAATTGCCGGAAAAGTTGTTGCTTTAGAATACGATCCAAACAGAACAGGATTTATCGCTTTGGTGCAATATCCAGATAATGACAAAGCATACATCTTAGCTCCTCAAGACTTAAAGGTAGGAGGCGAGGTAATATGCGCAGAGACAACTCCAATTAGCGCAGGGAACAGAACAAGATTAGCCAACCTTCCAGTAGGAACAATGGTTTACAGCATTGAGCTCGAACCAGGAAGAGGCGGAGTTATCGCAAGGTGCGCAGGAAATGCGGCTCAGATTTTAGCTCAAGACGGAGACTTCACCCTTTTAAAGATGCCATCAACCGAGGTAAGAAGATTCAAGAGCAAGTGCTTTGGCTCAATCGGCGCAGTATCTAACCACGAACATAGATTTGTAAATCTAGGAAAGGCAGGAAGATCAAGATTAATGGGAAGAAGACCAAGCGTCCGCGGTTCAGCTATGAATCCATGCGATCACCCACACGGAGGTGGAGAGGGAAGACAGCCAATTGGATTAAAGCACCCAAAGACCCCATGGGGAAAAGCAGCTTTGGGATTAAAGACAAGATCAAGAAAGAACCAATCAAACAAGTTTATTATTCAAAGAAGAATAAAGAAGACCAAATAACATGTCCAGAAGTCTTAAAAAGGGTCCGTTTGTTGATCCTAAATTATTAGAGAAAATATTGAAGATTAAAAAAGGAGACAAGGTAATAATCAAAACCTGGTCACGATCTTCTTCAATTGCCCCAGAAATGGTAGGACATACTTTCGGAGTGCACAATGGAAAGGACCACGTCGCAGTATTTATCACTGAAGACATGGTTGGACATAAATTGGGAGAATTTGCCCCAAGCACACGCTTCCAGAGACATGGAGGAAAGATGCAAAGAGAAATGGAACAAAAGGCTGAAACAGCTGAAGTAGCAAAAGTAGAGGCAGTTAAAGCTCCAGCAAAAAAATAATATCCTAACATGCAAATTACTGTAAAATTAAACAATTTAAGAATAGCCCCAAGAAAGACAAGACAGATTGCGGATCTCGTAAGAGGCAAAACAGCTCTAAATGCAGCTAATATTCTTGAATTTGTGGTAAGAAAACCAGCACATCCTGTTTTAAAACTTTTAAGAAGCGGAATAGCTACAGCCAAGCATGAATTTCAATTGGATGAAGCAAACCTATACATATCAAAAATTACAGTAAACGAAGGTCCAAAGCTAAAGAGATTCAGGCCAGTATCGCGCGGAACCGCGCACCCTCTTTGGAAGAGGACCTCACATATTGTTTTGACATTAGACGAGGTCACACCAACCTCCGGAAAAAAGATCAAAGAGGCAAAGGCTGATCAGAATGAAGTAGAGCCTACAGGGGCGCAAGAGGCAGCACCTGCAGCTGAGAAGAAGGGAAAACAGAAATTTTCAAGAAAGAACGACGCTAAATTACAAAAAGGTCAAGGATCTTCAAGCAGAATGTTTAGAAGGAAATCAATATAATAATAAAAGATCATGTCACATAAAGTTCACCCAAAATCATTTAGAATAAAGGGAATGGAGGATTGGAGTATCCGTGGCTTTTATGGCAAAGCACCAGCTAAGGCTTTTGAGGCAGACTTTCTAATAAAAGAATCTTTGACCAAGCAGTTAGCAGAGGCTTCAGTTGCCAATATTGAGATCGAACATTCTGCAAACAAGATGAATGTAATTATTCATACTTCACGCCCGGGATTAATTATTGGAAGGGGAGGTGAGGGAATCGAAAAACTAAGAGCAGATATTACCAAGAAGATGAATTTGGTTAAAACCAATTCAAATAAGAAAGAATTAAAGATTGAAATAAGAGAGATAAAAAATCCATTTATATCCGCCGTATTGGTCGGACAGCAAATGGCCCAACAGATTGAAAAGAGAATTCCATTCAGACAGGTCTTAAAAAGAACCATCGAAAAAGTAATGTCCGCAAAGGAAGTTAAGGGAGTGAGATTGGAAGTGAACGGGAGATTAAACGGAGTTGAAATCGCAAGAAAGGAGTGGCTAAGACAAGGACAATTGCCAAGAAACACCATAAGAGCAGATATTGATTACGGAGAAATTAAAGCACACTGCACCTACGGAGTTATCGGAATTAAAGTCTGGATTTATAAAGGAGAAAAATTTGAATAAAATATATGGGAATATTAATGCCTAAAAAGGTAAAACACAGGAAGTGGCACAAAGGAACTTCCAAAGGAATAGAAAATAGAGCAACGGAATTAAACTTCGGAAGCTTTGGATTAAAATCTTTAGGCACAAAGTGGATTACATCAAGACAGCTTGAAGCTTCCAGGAGAGTAATAATCAGATACTTAAAGAAAGGAGGAAAGCTTTGGATAAGAATATTCCCGGATAAGCCAGTTACCTTCAAGGGGAATGAAGTCCCTATGGGAGGCGGAAAGGGAGGAGTTGATCATTATGTATTTGCAATCAGGCCGGGAAGAATGATCTTTGAGCTGGACGGAGTGAAAGAGGAAGTAGCAAAGGAAGCCTTCAGGGGCGCAACTGATAAATTGCCAATTAAAACTAAATTCGTTAAAAGGTAATTTACAATAATATGAAAGTAACAGAATTAAGAAAAAGAGATAAAAAAGAATTAACCAAAGATTTGGAATCCCTAAAGGAAAACTTGGGTGGATTAAGATTGAAATTGGCCGCAAACAAGTTAAAGAATGTCAGAGAGATAAGAAATATGAAGAAAGATATCGCCAGAATCTTAACTGTTATTAAAGAGAAATAAAATTATGGCAAGAAAGTTCACAGGAAAAATAGTTTCAGACAAAATGCAAAAGACAGTCGTGGTTGAAGTGGAAAGAGTAACAATGCACCCAAAGTACAAGAGAAGGTTTAAGGTACATAAGAAATTCAAGGCTCATGACGAGAAAGGAGAGTACAAGATGGGCGAAGTTGTAATTATCGAGGAATGTCGACCAATTAGTAAAGATAAGAAGTGGAAAGTAATAAGCAAAGTAAAATAATATGATTCAGCCAAGATCAATAGTAAAAGTGGCAGACAATAGTGGAGCAAGGATTATACAATGCATAAACGTATTGGGAGGAACCCGCAAGCGCTACGCTCAGCTGGGCGATGTTATTGTTGCCGCCGTAAAGAAGGCTGATCCGAGAAAATTGGTAAAGAAACACGACGTTGTTAAGGCTGTAATTATAAGACAAAGAAGAGAATTTAAGCGCGCAGACGGATCATATATCAGATTCGATGACAACGCTGCAGTTATTATCGGCGACGAAAACAAGCCAAAGGGAGGAAGAGTTTTCGGACCTATGGCTAAAGAAATAAAGGAAAAAGGATTTAGCGAGGTGGCAATGTTAGCCCCAGAGCTTATATAAAAAATATGAAGATTAAGAAAAACGACATAGTATTAGTAATTTCGGGAAAGGACCGAGCTAAGACCGGTAAGGTTTTGAGCGTCTTGAAGGAAAAGAGCAGAATTATTGTTGAAGGAATTAATTTACGAAAGAAACACGTAAAACCAAAGAAATCAGGGGAAAAGGGACAGACAGTCGAGATCCCGGCATCAATGCACGTCTCTAACGTAAAATTAGTCTGTGCAAAATGCGGGAAGGCTGCGAGAGTGGGATATAAGGTAGAAAACGATAAGAAATTTAGGATTTGCAAAAAGTGCAAACAAGAAATATAGAGATAAAAATATGACAAGCCTTAAAGAAAAATATCAAAAAGAAGTTATACCAGCAATGAAAGCGAACTTCGGATACAAGAACGTGATGGCAATCCCAAAGATTGTTAAGGTTGTGGTAAATTCTTGCTTTGGCAAGGAAGTGGCAACTAAGACCTCAACGGAAAGAGAAAAGACAGTTCAGAACGTTGTTTCAGATTTGATGCTAATAACGGGGCAGAAGCCAAAAGTTGCCAAATCAAAGAAATCAATCGCAGGCTTTAAATTAAGAAGCGGACTGGAAATCGCTGCTTGCTCAACGCTGAGGAAAGACAAGGCATACGACTTTTTGGAAAGATTGATCTACTTAACTTTGCCAAGATCCCGCGACTTCCAAGGATTGAATTCAAAATCAATTGATCAGAAGGGAAATTTAACCATAGGATTTAAGGAAGACATTTCTTTCCCGGAAGTTATAACTGAAAAAGAAAAGACAATCTTCGGCCTTGAAGTAACTATAGTTACCAATGCCAAGAACAAAGAAGAGGGATTTAGATTATTCAAACTATTAGGATTTCCATTTAAGGAAGAAAAAACAAAAGCTTAAAATTATGGCAACAACCGGACAAATCGCAAAATCAAAGAAGGCACCGAAGTTCAGCACAAGAATAATGAGGCGCTGTTTCAGATGCGGAAGAAGGCATGGCTTTATAAGGAAATTCGGTCTTTGCAGAATTTGTTTTAGAGAATTAGCCAATAGAGGCGAAATTCCAGGAATTAAAAAATCAAGTTGGTAAATACATGACAGATCCAATCACAGACATGTTAAATCAAATAAGGAATGGCCAGGCTGTAGCAAAAGCAGAAGTATCTGTGCCGTTTTCTCAACTAAAGCAATCAATCGCTGAGATTTTAGCTGAGGAAGGATTTATCGGCGCAATCAAGAAGGGATTAAAGAAAGATACCAGGGCCCTAAAGATCACTCTAAAGTACAAGGATGGTCAGCCAGTAATTAATGATTTAAAGAGAGTTTCAAAACCAGGACAAAGGATATATATCCAAACAGACAAGATAAAATCCGTCCACGGAGGGAAAGGAATTGCGATCATTTCAACGCCAAAAGGTCTAATGACAAATAGAAAGGCAAAGACAGACCGGGTCGGAGGAGAAGTAATTTGTGAGATTTGGTAATTAAGATTTTAAAATATTATGTCAAGAATAGGTAAACAATTAATAGAAATACCTTCAACAGTCAAAGTAGAGATTGTGGAGCAAGAAGTGAAGGTCCAAGGACCAAAAGGAACCTTAACCCAGAAGGTAAGCCCTGATTTGAATATAGAAGTCAAAGATGGAAAGATCGCTCTTTCTCCAAAAAAGAAAGACTATTCCAAAAAGACCGGAGCTATTTGGGGACTGTACAAGGCTATCGTAGCCAATATGGTTGAGGGAGTCACAACTGGATTCGAAAAGAAATTGGACATTGAGGGAGTCGGCTACAGGGCCGCAGTTGAGGGCAATGACCTAGTCTTGAGCGTAGGATTTACAAATCCAGTCAAAGTAAAATGCCCAGAGGGAATAAAATTTGCAGTTGAAAAGAACCTTATAATCGTCACCGGAATAGACAAAGCAGTAGTCGGTCAGATTTCCGCTATAATCAGAGCAGTCAAACAGGCCGAGCCATACAAGGGCAAGGGCTTGAAATACTTAGGCGAAAAGATTAGAAGAAAGGAAGGCAAGAAAGTTGTCGCTGCCAAGAAATAATATTGTAAATAAACATGAAACCAGAAATCAAATACGAAAAAAGAATAAGGAGACACAAGATGATCAGGTCAAAAGCGCACGGAACAGCCAAGAGGCCAAGGCTTTGTGTTTTCAGATCCTTAAAGCATATGTATGCCCAATTGGTTGATGACGATAAGAATAAGATTCTTGCTTGCGTTTCTGATTTTGAGGTGAAGAAGAAGACTGCAAAGGATGCAAAGACCGGAACTAAGGTCAGCCTTTCATTAGAGGTCGGAAAATTAATAGCTCAAGAAGCAAAGGATTTAAAGATAGACAGCGTTATCTTTGACCGTGCTGGATTCGTATATCATGGTAGGATAAAGGCAGTTGCTGATGGGGCGCGAGAAGCCGGTCTTAAGTTTTAATATATAATAATATGTTCGATTCAAACAGAAAAAGAGGTCCAAGAGATTTCAAGCCAAAAGATGAATTTGATTCAAGGCTTTTAGATTTGGCGAGAGTTACCAGAGTAACAGGCGGAGGAAAGAGAATGAGTTTCAGAGCTGTAGTTGCCGCTGGAGACAAGAAAGGAAGAGTGGGACTAGGAATTGATAAAGGAAAAGACGTTTCTAATTCAATTGAGAAAGCAACAAGAAGGGCAAAGAAGAGCTTGATTACGGTTGTTATGAAGGAGAACACCATTCCTCACAGAGTTCAAGCTAAGCTTGGCGCTTCAGAAATATTGCTAAAGCCTCAGCTAAAAGGAAGAGGTTTGGTAGCAGGAGGAGTTGTAAGAACAATCTGCGAATTAGCAGGAATTAAAGATATTTCATCTAAGATTCTTTCAAGATCAAAGAATAAGCTCAACAATGCGCGAGCAACAATAGCTGCATTAAAGAAGCTAAAATAACATGCAATTACACGAATTAAAACCGACACATAAATTTAAAAAGGCTCCAAGAGTTGGCAGGGGAGGAAAGCGCGGAACTTATTCCGGAAGAGGTCAAAAAGGACAGACTTCCAGAGCCGGCGCCAAGATGATGCCAATGATCAGAGAAATGATAAAGCGATACCCGAAGCTAAAAGGATATCGATACGGTGGTATACCTAAAAATACCGCTGTCGTTAACTTGGATGTTTTAGAAAAGAAGTTTGAGGCTGGAGCAACAATAAACCCAGAGACTCTGTCAAAGCGCGGAGCTATCCGCAATATTGAGGGAAAGATCCCTACGGTTAAGATTTTAGGGACAGGAGAAGTAAAAAAAGCTTTTACCGTCAGAGGGTGCAAGGTTTCGAAGAGCGCTAAGGAGAAGATTGAAAAGGCGGGAGGCGATGTTAAATAATTTCAAAATATGTTCCAAAAAATTAGTTTTCTTTTCAAAAATAAAGAACTCAGAAATAAGGTCTTATTCGTTCTTGGAATTTTCGTCATTTTTAGATTAACCTCAAACATACCTATCCCTGGAGTAAGTTTGGAAAACCTTCGAGGGTTTTTCAACAATAACCAGGTTTTTGGCTTGCTTAACCTATTTACTGGAGGAGCTCTTTCAAACTTCTCTATCGTAATGTTGGGTCTTGGGCCATACATCACTGCAACAATTATATTGCAGCTTTTAACGATGATCTTTCCAGCCCTGGAAAAGATGTATAAAGAGGAAGGGGATGCTGGAAGGCACAAGTTTAACCAATACGGAAGACTACTGACAGTGCCACTGGCAGCCTTTGAAGGATTTGGAATGATTCATTTGTTCCAATCCCAAGGGCTTATAGGTGCTATATCTCCGCTGATTATGTTGAGTTCAGTCGTGACTATCTGTGCGGGAGCCATGTTTTTAATGTGGCTTGGAGAGTTAATTACTGAAAGAGGGTTGGGAAATGGAGTTTCTCTGCTTATCTTTGCCGGTATCGTGGCCCGCTTCCCAATGTCTATATTTGAAACATTCGCGACCTGGGATCCTTCCCAAATTCCGTATCAGATCGCATTCTTGATCTCTGCAATAATTATTATTGCAGGAGTAGTCTTGATCACAGAAGCAAGGAGAAATATTCCGGTTTCATACGCAAAAAGAGTGAGAGGAAACAAGATGTATGGAGGATCTTCAACATATCTTCCAATGAATGTTAACCCAGCTGGAGTTATTCCTATTATTTTTGCCCTTTCCGTTTTGTTATTTCCGGGAATGATTGCTAATTTCTTTCAGAACAGTCCGGGATTCCTAGGAGCCGCTGCTACGGGAATAGGAAATTTCTTTGGAAATGTATGGATTCACGGCGCATTCTATTTCGTCCTGGTCATTATCTTTACCTATTTTTATACCATGGTTACCTTTGATCCAAAGAACATTTCCACCAATCTTCAGAAGATGGGGGGATTTGTTCCTGGTGTAAGGCCCGGAGAGTCAACCGCCGCTTTCATAAAGCTAGTCTTAAACAGAGTTTTGTTCACCGGCGCTATCTTCTTGGGATTGATTGCGGTACTACCATCAATCGTAACTGGGCTCACCAACGTTAGGGGATTTGATTTCCTAATCGGAGGTACAAGCCTTTTGATCGTGGTCTCTGTGGTCCTTGATACGCTCAAGCAGGTAAACTCACAGCTTGAGATGAGAGAGTACGACACTTTTTAGTAGATTATTACTGGTCATTTCCTAGCCGCTTCCCAGCGGCTTTTTAGTTAGTCGTTCTTGACATTGTCATTTCGTTATGTCATTATATATCTGTTCTTTAGACAACAAATGGCTTAGATTGGATCTCTAAGTGGGGATTCATAACAGCCAATAACCAAAGGAGCGCTGCAATGGTCTCGATCAAGAGTCTGAACAAGGCGGATGTACTGGCGGCGTTGCACAATGCTGCCAGGCCACAGGGAAAGGGATTTCTGGTCTCTGGCTCAAAGCCCATGAACCGGCTTGAGGCCCAGAGGATCCTGGACCAGGGTTCGACCTACTTTGACTACCTGCAGGGCAGGGTCATGAAGGTCGATCTGTCCACGGACGAGTTCGATCCCTGGGGCTTCGACCGCGACAACGGCCAGGGCGCCGCGCAAACGGCCATCACGGCTCTCCGCGGTTCGGGCAATACGAATCCCGAAGCCGTCAAGGAAATCCACCGCAAGGGAACCTTGGCCGCCGCCGACGACGCGAAGAAGTTGATGGAGGAGCCCACGACCGCCAGTGGCGCAGTCGTGCACCTTGGGCTCCGGGAGGACGCCAATCGCCTCCGCTCCAAGGTGGATCACGCCGTCAAAAAGGTCAGCTGACCTTCGAGACGCCGTCTCAAAAACCCCCGATAAAGAATCTCAAAAAAGAGAAACTTTACGGGGGCTCTTTTTATTTTAGATATTGAATTGTGTTTATGGAGCCGCCTGACGGCGGTTTTTTGTTGCAGCGATTATTGCCAAAACTATTAATTTATGTTATTGTTTTAACAGCTTTTTGAAATAAAACTCAATGGAGATTGAAGATGGAAAAGGGAAAGAAGCGAAAGACCTGGTGGCTAATACCCATCATAGTATTAACTAAGTTTACCAAACTAAGCCAGCTCGTACTTCTGGCGAAGGCATTCAAGGCGATCAAGGCGGTAAAGCTTGCCATGACTTTCTTTAGTATGGCAATTTCTGCCCTTTTGTACTCGTTCTTAATGGGGCCAGAATTTGCAATCGGGTTTGTGCTTTTGCTCTTCGTACATGAAATGGGCCACGTCATCGCGCGCCACGCCGCCATCCGCGAGGAACAGGCGCGTCAGACCGCGATCATCGGCACGCTCGTCAACGAGGTGCTGAGCGATCCGCAGACCGGCGCGCTCGCGCTCGCCAAGTCGAAGCTGACGCTGGCCGCCTTCTCGCG
>Ga0172380_10003393_pt1 | contig 21999 bp, 22 predicted proteins | sample Leawe162metaG_FD_119747 | JGI IMG/M metagenome (GOLD analysis project Ga0172380, IMG submission 119747) | Leachate microbial communities from a municipal landfill in Southern Ontario, Canada - Leachate well 162 metaG | ecosystem: Engineered > Solid waste > Landfill > Unclassified | place...
GGCCTGGAACAGGCGCCGTTGGCGCAAACATAAATCATGGTTTTGCCGGCAACAGCCGGCTGATGTTGCGTAAAGGCGGAGAAGTTGTCAATATCAGGGGACGGCAGTTCGTTTCGCCGCAGCATGACCACCGCGTTGGGGACAAATGATTTATCAATCTCCCGCAATATATCACGGGTGCGGGCATCCCCTGAATCGCCCGCGACGACAATTTCATATGAAGGGCCCATGGCAAAATCAAGGGCTGCCATGAAAAACGGGCAGGCCGCCGGAGCCCGCACGGCAGCGTGTGAAAATGCGCGATACAGATCATCCGCTTTTTTAAGCAGCTCCATGTTCCCGCTCATGCGGCCCAGACGCAAAAGGTTCAGCATGCCGACCGCATTGCCGGAAGGAATCTCGCTGTCGTAAATTTCTTTCAGGCGGGCCCGCGGCTCTTCCGCGCCGTCGGCCGTGAAATAAAATCCGCCGTTGCGCTTGTCAAGGAAATGTTCCAGGAGAACCGTGTTTTCCGCCATGGCGGCCTGCAGATAACGCAAGTTGAATGTGGTTTCATACAGCTCAATCAGCCCCCAGGTTAAAAAAGCATAGTCATCAAGGAAGGCGTTTATCGCGGCTTCGCCGTCGCGGTAGCGATGCAGGAGGCGGTTGTCCCGGCCGCGCATGGTCTTGATAATGAAGTCTGCCGCCCGCGCCGCGGCGGCGGCATATTGGGGCGCATCAAAGGCGCGCGCCGCCTTTGCAAGTGCGGCAATCATCAGGCCGTTCCAGTCCGTCAGGATCTTGTCGTCCTTGTCCGGGTGAATTCTCTTCTGCCGGGCCGCAACAAGCTTTTCCTTTATTGATTCCAGGCGTTTATTCAAGGCGGTGCCTGCGGTTTCCGGTTCGCCGGCAGCCCGGTTACGCGGCACAACAAGGCGCAGGATGCTGCTTCCCTCCGGGATTGCGGGTGATTCCTCCCCGGAGTTTCCGCCTGGCACGATGCCGTAAAAATCCATGGCCAGGTCAACATCCCCGCCAGGGAGTGCCTGCCGGATTTGGGCCTCCGTCCATGTGTAAAACAGCCCTTCTTTCCCTTCGCTGTCGGCATCTTCAGCCGAATAAAATCCGCCGTCCGGAGATGTCATCTCGCGCAGCACGTAGGCGCAAGTCTCGCGCGCGGTCTGTTTAAATTTATCTTTGCCGGTCGCCTGCCAGGCTTCCGTGTATGCCATTATGAGCATGGCCTGGTCGTAAAGCATCTTTTCAAAATGCGGCACGCGCCATTCGCGGTCCGTGGAATAGCGGTGAAACCCGAAGCCTATCTGGTCGTAAATGCCGCCGCTTCTCATCATATCCAGGGTTTTTGCGACCATGTCCAGGCTGTTCCGGTTGCCTGTCCGTTTCCAGTAACGCAGCAGAAAAAGCAGGTTTGACGGGGACGGGAATTTGGGCGCTTCGCCGAAGCCGCCGTGAGACTCGTCATAATAACGCGAAAGTTCTGTAAAGGCGTCTTCAAGGAGGGATTCGGCGGGGATCTGTCCCGGCGCTGCGCTTGATGTTTTCATTGCGGCTTTTGCGGCGGCCTCCGCCGGTTCCGTTATATTTTCGCGTTGAGCAAGCCACGTTTCCCTTATGCGCGGAATAAGTTCCAGCAGGCCGGTTTGATTAAAGCGGTTTTCGCGGGGAATGTACGTTCCGGCGAAAAAAGGCTTTTTTTCGGGGGTCATCATGATCGTAAGCGGCCATCCTCCTCCGCCGGTCATCATCCGGCAAACAGCCATGTACGCCCGGTCAATATCCGGACGCTCCTCGCGGTCAACCTTGATGCAGATGAAGGTTTCGTTCATCAGGCCGGCCACCTCCGCATCCTCAAAAGACTCGCGCTCCATGACGTGGCACCAGTGGCAGGTTGAGTAACCGATCGAGAGAAACACGGGCTTATCTTCTTTTTCAGCTTTTTCAAAGGCCTCTTTACCCCAGGGAAACCAGTCCACCGGGTTGGTTGCATGCTGCAGGAGGTACGGGCTTTTTTCCATGGCAAGCCTGTTGAGCTTTTTTGCCGGCGAATTATTCATGGGATATCTCCTGACTTGGCGCGCTCAGACGCTAATAACGCTGTTCAACGACCCGAAAGAATTTTCGACCGAATCGGGATTGGCCGAGTCGTGCAGCCATGCATCGTTGATGATGAACTTGTATTCGTGGCGTCCGGCCGGCAGGCTCACAATGGCCGTATATTTTCCGGTGTTGCCGTCATCCTTCAATTCCTGCGGCTGCCAGCTGTTGAAAGATCCTGCCATGCAGACCTTGCACCCCGGAGAGGCGCATATTTCAAAGCAGACTTCCTTTTTACAGCTTTGTTTATCTCCGCCCGCGGTACGTTCTTTGCCGGCATAAGGTTTACTGCCTTTGCTTCGCTTCATTGTGTGTCCTCCTGTTTTTTTATTTTGCCGGAAACATCGTTCCCATGGCGTCATTCCTGGCGCCAGTTGTTCCGCAATTCCAGCTTCATGCCCTGGCAAAGCCGGTAAACTTATCTTTTTTTGCCTTGCAGAGCGGGCATATATCGGGGGCCTCGCCTTCAATCGTGTAACCGCAGATTTCGCAGACGTGCACAGTGCCAAGCACCATATCCCGTCCCGCTTCCACTGATTTCAGCGCTTTTTCAAACAGCATTTTGTGCGTTTTTTCGGTGTTATACGACCACGAAAAACTACGCTCGGCGCCCTGCTCGCCCTGGCACTTGGCGATTTCCATGTAGGCGGGATACATCTCTTCGATTTCAAACGTCTCCCCGGCGATGGCCAGCTTCAGGTTTTTCCTGGTATCGCCCGGGCCGAAGGCGGCCATGGAATCGGCGACATAACCGCCTTCCAGATGTTTCAACTCCCGGTAATGGTCGCCCGCGTGAACGAATTCGGCGTGCGCAATCGCCCGGAAAAGTCTTTCCACGTTGGGCAGCTTTTCCTTTGCCGCCTGGTCGGCGAAATGAATATAGCGCATGTGAGCCTGGCTTTCGCCGCCGAAAGCGTTGATAAGGTTCTGTTGAGTTATAGCCCTCATGGTAATTATGCCTTTCTTATATAAACATTTTTTCTCGTTTAACCGTCATTATTCCTTGCGGGGTGTAATAAAGACATCGGGCAAACCATGAAAAAATGATGCGAAATCCCTGATGCGGAACAAGCCTTCTAACCATGATATTGCACGTGCCTTGGCCTCAGGCTTTGACGCATCATCCACGGCGGCAGGTCGAAGCTGTCTTTTCCATAAACGGATCATCATTGATGCAATACGTCGGCTAAGGGATTTCGACCTGCGTGATCGGGATATTCCCGATGGTGGTTTTCCTTCAATCCCATCATTATAAATCAAAAAATAAAAACAATGACCATCCGGGACGAAATAAACATTTGCATCGGCGGGGAGGCGGGGCAGGGGCTCATCACCCTGGGAGACCTGCTTTCCAGGAGCCTTGTGCGCTGCGGTTACCACATCGTGGTGACCCAGGAGTACATGTCGCGCATCAGGGGCGGTCACAACACTTACGCCATTCGCGCCGGCTCCGGCCGGATTTTGGCGCCGCGCGAGTCGATCGACCTGCTGGTCGCGTTTAATAAAGAAACGGGCGTGCTTCACCGTGGTTTCCTCAGTCCGTTTGCCCTGATTGTGGCAGCTGCGGCCGATTGCGAGACCTCCGGATTGTATTTGCCGGTTCCATACACGGATTTCGACGGGGGAAAATTCGAGAACATGGCGGCGCTGGGAGTCGTGGCCGCCATGCTGGGACTGGATGAAGCGATTGTTACGGAAACGGTGCGGCAATCAATCGGGAATAAATCCGGGCTGCTGGACCGGAATATGGCTTCTTTGTCGGCCGGCTGGACCTGGGCTGCCAGGCAGGAGGCGGCACGCGGACGCTTCAGCTTGCCGGCCGCAAAAGAGCATCCCAAAAGGATTATGCTCAACGGAAATGACGCCATCGCGCTGGGCGCCCTTTCCGCGGGTCTTAAATTTTGCTCCTTTTACCCAATGACTCCGGCAACTTCGATACCGCAAATGCTTGCCAAATACGGCAATGACTTCAACCTGGTCGTGGAGCAGGCGGAAGATGAAATCGCCGCGATCAACATGGCGATCGGCGCCTCCTTTTGCGGGGCGAGGTCCATGGTGGCGACTTCCGGCGGCGGCTTTGCGCTTATGGCGGAGGGAGTCAGCCTGGCTGGCATGACGGAAACGCCGGTCGTGATTGTTGTTGGCCAAAGGCCGGGTCCTGCCACCGGCTTGCCGACGCGGACAGAGCAGGCGGATCTCGACTTTATATTACACGCCGGACACGGCGAATTTCCCAGGGCTGTTTTTGCGCCCGGTTCCGTGGAGGAATGTTTCCGGATAACACGAGAAGCCTTTGCGGTTGCCGGGCGTTTCCAGGGGCCGGTTTTTATTCTTACCGACCAGTTTCTTGCCGATTCTTATCGGGCGGTCCTGCCGTTTAAATTATCAGAAGAAACATTCCAGGAGGGTGTGGTCGAAATATTTTCAGGGCCAACCTACAGGAGATTCGCCTTTTCTGATACCGGCGTTTCTCTGCGGCTTTTGCCGGGTATGAGCGAGCACCTGGTTGTTGCCGACAGCGATGAGCATACGGAGGATGGCCATATCACCGAGGATCTTGGGATAAGGAAAATGATGGTTGAAAAGCGCCAGAACAAATTACAAGGCATTGTTTCGCGGGTGCTACCGCCTGAATATGAAGGTGATGACGCTCCGGATCTCCTGATGGTTTCATGGGGTTCGAGCAAAGACGCGGTGCGCGAGGCGGCTTTATTGAAAAAAGCCGAGGGCGTTAAAGTCGGAACGCTTCACTTCCGGCAGGTGTGGCCGCTGGTGCCGGGTCTTTTCATGCCTTATCTGGAATCAGCAGGAAAAGCGGTTTGCGTCGAAGGCAACCATGGCGGCCAGTTTGCCCGCCTTATCCGGAGGGAATGCGGTTTTGAGATTCCGTTCCACGTGCGCCGATATGATGGACTCCCGTTTACGCCCGAATACATACTCGGGAATCTTCATTATGACTGATGAACAGAAAAAAGCCTGTTTGGAAGACTACGGGGAATACGAAACTGCCTGGTGCCCGGGTTGCGGAAATATTGCCATTCTAAAAGCTGTCAAGAGGGCCTTGCTCAACCTCAACTTGCGGCCGCACCAGGTGCTTTTCGTCTCCGGCATCGGCCAGGCCGCGAAGGCTCCGCATTATCTGAATGCGAACGTATTTAACGGCCTGCATGGCCGCGCTCTGCCCGTCGCCACCGGGGCGCGGCTGGCAAATCCGGAATTGACGGTTATCGTGGAAAGTGGCGACGGCTGCACCTATGGAGAGGGGGGCAATCATTTCCTGGCTGCCATCCGCCGGAACATCAATATTACCGTCCTCGTTCACAATAACCAGGTTTACGGACTGACAAAAGGGCAGGCCAGTCCGACATCCGAAGAGGGATTTGTGACAAAGGCCCAGCCGCACGGCACCTTTTCCGCTCCTTTCAATCCCGTTGCGGTCGCGATTGCCATGCATGCCGGGTTTGTGGCGCGCAGTTTCTCTGGTTTGCCTGATCAGCTTGCCGATATGATTCAGCAGGCTGTCCTCCATCCGGGTTTTGCGCTCCTGGATATTCTTCAACCCTGCGTGTCTTTCAACAAGGTCAACACGTTCAAGTGGTATAATGACCGCTGTAAGCCTCTGCCAGCTGATTACGACCCGCAAAATTGGGAAATAGCCGTGAAAAAGGCGGAGGATTGGGGGGACGTCATCCCGGTTGGGGTGCTTTACCGGAACTCCCGGGCGCCGTTCGAATCGCATTTTCAACCGGGCAGGAGAAATTCTGGAAAATTGACGGAGACTGAATTAATAAAACTAAATGAGCTGATTTTAAGTTATGGATAAGACGATAAAGCCGCAAGTTCATCCTTCATAATCAGAGTTCAAGGTTGGGCGATCATAAATTCAGAACTCTAAGACCTGACCTTTGAACGGGCTTTTTAAACCAGTTTAGCCGTCAGCTCTATTTTCGCCCCGGCCAGGGCCTTGGAGACCGGACAGTTGGTCTTTGCCTCTTCGGCATATTGCCTGAATTGCTCTGATTCAATGCCGGGCACGGCCCCCTCTGTTTCAAGTTCAATTATTTTTATGGCAAAACCATTAAGGACGGCGTCCAGGTGGGCTTTAGCCGTGGTTGCGATTTTCAACGGCGCATAACCGGCTTCGCTCAGGATGTGCGCTAAAGCCATGGAAAAACATCCGGCCAGGGCGGCCGCAATAAGTTCTTCCGGATTCGTGCCGTCGCCCATTTCAAATCTTGACCGGAAAGAGTAAGGTCCTTGAAAAATGCCGCTGCCCAGTTCCATTGTTCCCTTGCCATCCTTCAGGTTGCCCAGCCAGACCGCCTTTGCTTTCCTTGTATTCATATGTCAGTTTCCTTTCAATTTAGCCGTCAGTGCGGCAACGTGCTGCCCCTGGAACCTGGCAATGCCCAGTTCATTCGCGCTCGGCATTCTTGATCCGTCGGCTCCGGCCAGGGTGGTGGCGCCGTACGGCGTGCCGCCGGTTATCTCGGCCATGTTAAGCAGGCCCTGTTCAGAGTAGGGCACTCCGACCACGATCATTCCCAGGTGAATCAGGGTATTATAAAAACTGGTGATGGTCGTCTCCTGGCCGCCGTGCTGCGTTCCCGTGCTGGCAAAAACGCTGCCAATCTTTCCAACCAGCGATCCTTTCATCCAAAGCTCGCCGGTCTGGTCCAGAAAGTTGCGCATCTGGGCGCACATGTTCCCAAAACGAGTAGGGGTGCCGAAGATCAAGGCGTCCGCTTCCGCCAGTTTGTCAACTTCGGCGATAGGAATATGCGCGAATTCCTTGCGTGCAGCCTTGGCGCCCGACTTTTCAAGAGCGGCATCCGGCGCCAGCTCCGGCACCTGGCACAGGCGGACATCGGTGTTTTGCACACCGCGCGCGCCTTCCGCCACGGCCTCGGCTATCCGGTATACGTGTCCGTACATGCTGTAAAAAATAATGTCAATATTAACGCTCATTTTATCTCCTTTTCTGATTTGCTCCGGTTGATTTTCCGGCCCGGGGCCGGGAATTCACCCGGTTCCTTAATCCTTGAACCTGTTCGCGGCTTACTGCATTACGCAGACGGATGCCGGTTCGCTCAGCCGCAATGCGGCTGATTCAAACACAACAAATTCGTAGTCCCGGCCGGAAGGCCCGACCAGTGATGTCGTCAGGTCCTGGCCGATCACGATAGCGGCAAGCTCTTTCGCCGCTGAAACCAGGATGGCTTCCGATGCCAGCGCATGGGATTTTATGATTCCGCCCGTTATGACCTGCCGGAGGTGTTCCAGCTCCGTCTGGGTTCCGTCGGGGTAACGCCGGAAAAGCAGGTTGTGGCGCGCCGGGGCCATGGCGAGTGCATATGGGCCGTGAAAACCCGAGGCATCGAGCTTGTTCACTGCTTCCAGGATATTGTTGACCGCCCGTCCTGTTTCCTTCCAGTCTGCGAGTTTGTTCTTTTGGACGCCGCTGAAATTCAGCAACCCCTCCAGGGCTGCATTCTTGTCGCCCCCAAATACAAGCACGTCTTCCTGGTCGGCGCAAAGCATTGCCGCCCCGGCGGCGGCCTTCAGGCCGGGAGCATCGCCGTTGCTTTCAAACGCGGCAATGTCCCGCATGGAGAGCGTAAACGAACTTTCGATCACGGGCACGGGCAGTAAACAGGCAATATGCAGGCGTACGCGTTCAGAAAGGGTCCCGGCAATGGCATGGTCCATGATCCCGATGGATTTCATGCCCGGGCCGTAAGGCCCTTCGACCGGCAGGAGGCGCCGCCCTGTCAGGCGCGATTTGGCCGCGCTTGTTACCGTTTCATCCAGCTTGTCCCAGAGCCCTTTTCCAAAACCGGCGTCTTCACGGTGTAAATATTTATTGTCCATTATTTCTCCTTTCAAAATTCATATCTTGAAAATACCCGCGTTTCATTGTCTCTTTCACGTCTTTAAGCTGCCGACGGTTAATTGATTTTTATTTGCATTTTCACCGGCTTCTGCCTGTGGTATTTTAAGGTTATTGCTGATTTCATCGACTTCCGCCGCCCCTTCCGCCAGGCGGACCGCTTCGTCGGGAAGCAGCAGGTTCAAAAGGCGCTGGAATTCGCCGGCATGGACGCGTTCCTCCTCGGCCACGGATTGAAGGACTTCCCTTGCCGGGGAGTTGTCGGTTGCATCCGCCAGCGCCTCGTAAAAATGGATGGCCTCCTCTTCGGCCGACAGGGCCCCCCTTATGGCGCGCGATAATTCCCGCACGGTCAATTTGCGGTTCGGCGTCAAGCCGGTAAAAGGGTTCAAAAATTCCGCCATGGTTGATTCTCCTTATACTTGCAGTGCTATGGCTTCAACCGGACAGTTCTTTTCCGCTTCGCGGCATTTTTCTTCCGCCTCGGGCGGGACAATATCCACCTTGACCTTTGCCAGGTCACCCTCCAGTTCAAATACTTCCGGGCAGACATCACAGCAAATTCCGCAACCGGTGCACTTGGTTGGGTCAACACTTGCTTTCATTTTTATTTCCTCCATTCATTGGCCGCCATTTTCGTTCTCCGTCAATCAAGTTGAGGTAGATGGCCTTCGTTTCCATGTTAAGCGCCGTTACCGCCATCGACGCGAGAAACATCATGACCGATATATCGGTCCCGGCGCTTCCCTGGCAGGCGAAAGCGGATGTCCCCGTTCCGGGCCGGGCAGCCTTCTTCCTTATCATGTTTCATTTTCCCGGTTATTTTCAGCCGAGTGTAATTGTTTTTGAAGACTGCCACAGTCCGTGGATGTTGCAGAGCGCCAGGGCGTAAAAAGTGCCCGGCTTGCCGGTTTTCATCGTGGTTGCGGCCTCGTGATTGGTGTAAACCGTGCCCTCGTTCGGACCTTTAACCGATTCGCCATGGGCGCAGAATTCAAAGTGGCCGATCTGGAGCGGCGTCTTTTCGCCTTCCGGCTGGAAAAACAGCGCTATCCAGCTGATGTGATGCTCGGTGGTATTGGGATGGGCGATGGCCTTGCCGAGCGTTACCGCTACTTTGAAAAATTCACCCGCCTTGGCCTGCTCGGAACATTCTATAACCGGTACGTGCTTTTCAGATTTCCAGTCCGCTGTCTGAATCTGTCCGTTTAATGTTTGCATTTTATGTCCTCCTTTGCGTTGCGCCTTCTCAATATGGGCAGCGCGGTTTTTATTTAATTTCGCAAGCATACTACCCCCGCGCGGTTGTGATCGCCATCGGGAGATTGATTAGAAAGAATTACGAAAAACCTTACGGAAAGGTAAGGCCTTGATGTGGCTTAGCAGTTCAGCAGGGAGCTTTGCTCATGCCAGGGAACGCAGAGCGAGATGCTTGCGCCGCTTCCCGGCCTGGAATTGATGCTTATGCTGCCGCCGATAAGTTCCAGCCGTTCGCGGATAAAAAAGAGTCCGAACCCGCCGCCGGCGCGGAATTGGAAGCGGCCTTCCTCCGGAACAATGAAGCCATAGCCGTTGTCTTCCACGCATGCCCGCAGCTGGTTGTTATCACGCGCGAGGGTCACGGTGATATTGCATTGGCCCGCGTGTTTCAAGGCGTTCATAATGAGTTCGCGGATTGCCTGGAAGATGATGGCCTGGATTGACCTGTCCAGGTGTTTGGCGTTCTGGTCGTCATTTACCCGGATGGGTATGTTGTGCTTTGCCTGCAATTTCTGGGCCAGGTCGTTGAGGGCCGGCCCGAGGCCGAGTTCGTAGAGCAGCGGGGGAGTCAGCTCGGCCATCAGGGAGCGCGACTCGCTGATGGCGTCCTTGATGGTCACGCGCAGCGCGGTCACTTCCTCGATGCTTTTTTTGGTTCCGCTGGCGGTCAGTTCCTTGAGCAGCGCACCGAGCTTGATGTTGGAGAGCGCCAGGGTCTGTATCACGGTGTCGTGGATCTGGGCCGATAGCCGGTATCTTTCACGTTCCTCGGTTGATGCAAGCTTTTCAGCCAGGATGCGCATCCGGTCGTAATTTTCCTCAAGGTTTTTCTGCATCGCGCGGATTTCTGAAATGTCACGCACCGTCAGCACCATGGCCGTTGGATTTCCGCTGGTGGTGCGGATAAACGTCAAGGCCGGCATGACCGGCACGGGGTTTCCCTGCTTGGAGATGAACGTGGTCGGCGGCAGGGACGCTTCTTTGCCTTCCAGCGCCGCGCGGAAAATCTCCAGGGCTTTGGTTCTTTCTTCCTCTTTCAGCATGATCGGCAGCAGGTCGATGAGCGGCCGGCCGAGCATTTTGTTTTTATTGTAGCCGCTTAATTGTTCGAACGCCGGGTTGATGGAAAGTATGCAGCCATTCATGTCCATGAGCATTACGCCTTCACCCATGGCCTGGAGGCTGTCCATGGCGGTGCGGGCGGCGGTGGCGATGGCCAGGGCTTCCTTTTCGCGCGCCTGCAGCTTTCGCAGTTCGGTGACGTCATGAACCATTCCCGCGGAGCGAATGACCTTTCCTGAACTGTCCCGGATATGTTCGCATTTTTCATAAACTATGCGGACATCGCCGGTCGATTTTTTTATAATCCGGTGTTCAATTTCGTAGCCGTTAGTGCTATCGCCCAGAGAACGGGAATATAAGGAATGAACCGCCGCGCGGTCGTCGGGATGCACGGTTTCCAGAAATGCCTTGTAAGTGGCGGCGAATTCCTGGGGTTTGAATCCAAAAATATCATACACCTCGTCCGACCATATCAGCTGACCGGTCGCAATATCAAGTTCCCAGCTGCCAAGATGGGCGAGTTTCTGCGATCTTTTCAACAACAGCTCGCTCTGCCGCAGCGCATCTTCCGCGCGTTTGCGTTCCGTGATGTCAATCGAAAAGCCGATTATCCCCGCTATTTTACCTGACTTGTCAAAATAAGGCACCTTGTCGGTCTGGACCATTTTTAAGCCGCTGGCAGATTTCATCGGCTCTATTATTCCCAAATTATTTTTACCGGAATTTATAATCTCCAGATCATCCTTCCAATAGGCCTCAGCCGTATCTTTGGGATAGATGTCGAACAAAGACTTACCTTCCAGCGCATGTATGGGCAATCCCATGGCATTTTCAAACGCCTTGTTAACACGAATAAAGTTGTTTTTCTTGTCTTTGTAGAAAATCATCGCGGGCACGGAATCAAGGATCATTTGAAGCTCGGCCGTGCGCTCTTTAACCAGAGCTTCAAGGTTATCCCGATGCCGCCGGAGCTCCGCTTCGGCCTGTTTCAGCACAGTCACATCGCGGGCGGCGGCAAAGACGCCGAGCACGTTGCCATGGGAGTCCTTGTAGACGCTGGCGTTATAGAGGACGTCCGTTAAACGGCCGTCCTTGCTGCGGATGGTCAGGGGATAATCGGTGACAAACCCGTCGGTAAATACTTTTTTGTAGCCTGCGCGGGCCTTTTCCGGTTCGGTGAAATAATCGAGGAAGTCGGTGCCGACCAGTTCTTCGCGCGGGACGCCGGTAACCTTGATGGTGGCCTCGTTGACGTCCGTGATTTTTCCTGCCGCGCTGATGGTTACCAGGGGATCAAGCGATGCCTCGATAAGGCTGCGGGCGTAGAGTGCGGCGGCGCGCAGGGATTCTTGCGCGCGTTTTTGAACGGTGATGTCAATGCCCATCTCCAGGATCATGCAGGTGCCATCCGTGTCTCTGAATGGAAAATCGTGGATGTCGTAGTTGCGGTTGTCCGGGCCGGTCCATTCCCAGTGATGGGGTTTGCCGGTCTTCAGGACTTTATACGTCTCGCAGTTATCGCATGGTTCCGGGCGGTTAAAGAGGTATTCATAGCAGCGCTTGCCGCCCGATTCGCCGAAGCGCTCCCGGAAAAATTTATTGGCGAAAGGCACGCGGTAATCTTCGGTCAGCAGTATCACGTATACCGGCAGGGTTTCCATCACCCCGTAAAGCCGCTGGCGTTCAGCGTCGCGCTCGCTGCCAAGCTTTTTCAGGTTGATGGTCATCTTCTCGATCGATTGTGCCAGCTGGCCAATCTCGTCCCTGGAGTTGCCGGCGGCCTGGAAATCCCAGCTCCCGTTGCCGATTTCCTGCGCGGCGCTGGAGAGCTGGATGATGGGCCTGGAAATTGAATGGGCAATCGAAAATGCCATGATGCCGGATAAAATTGTAACTATGCCAAGGATAAACAAGATCAGGTCCCTTAAATTTTTGGCGTCGGCGAAGGCCTCCTGCGCGTCAATTTTAATCACGAGCCCCCAGTCCAGGCCGGGAACAGGGCGCCAGGCCGCGATGACTTTTTCGCCGCGGTAATCAACTGACATTCCAACTCCTTCCCGGCCTGCGACTGCTCTTTGAATGGGCACGCCGACCGGGGCGCCGAGCGTAACTTGCCGCTTAAGCGCCGCCTGCGGGTCATTCCGGAGCGGGGTCAAATAAATGACGTGGCCGTCGGCTTTCTTTCCGATCACTATTTCGCCGGTATTACCCAGGCCGGACTTGTCCATGACAAGGTTGTAAAGTGGCGCCATGTCCATCTCGATGGCTATGAACCCCATGGCTTTTTCGTTCATGTCCAGGACCGGTGCGGTTACCAGCAGGGCTGGCCGGTTGTCGTTCAGGATGTTTAAATACATGTCGGAGATGCAGATCGCGCCCCCGCCTTTTTCAATATTTTTTATTATGGCATCAGGAACGGGCCTGAAAGGTTGGGTCGAGGCGCGCTCATGCTTGAAATGGTAAATCAGCCTGCCACGCGTGTCGGTAAGCATAAGGTCAAACATGCCCTCGGTTTCCACCACCGTGCGCAGGATATTATCAATCAATATTTCGATGCTGGCATATTCGGGGGCGGCGGGGTTGTCTGCGAGCCGGATAAGGGCGGGTATGTTGTTTTTAATGACATAAAGGTTCTGGAGCAATTTTGCGAAAGAATTTATTCTCGCAAAGAATGCTTGAACTTCTTGGGCCTTGAACAGGGCCAGGGTCCGCATCTGCTCGGTACGAATATTCTCGAGGGAATATCTGTAATTATGAAAGGCCAGGGCGCTTGTCAGCAGCAGCGGGATCAGCGCGATGGCCAGGAACATGATTACAAGTTTCAGTCTGATAGACATATTAATCCCATGCCTGATAATACAAACAAAACTGCGCTATTTACGGCCATGGCCGAGCTCAAGCCACCCATGGCAAAATAGAGGGCCGGCGCGTTAAAGCAGTGGCCGGCCAGCGCCAGCGTTCCGATTGCGGCAACCGCAAGGCCGATTAATTTCATTATCAGCCGCAATTTAGCAATGTTGAACATATTCATGATTCCGGCCGCGGCAATCAGGATGAAATTCACAACGGTCATTAACGGCGGCCGGCCGGGAATGGTGTAATCGCCGGAATGATTATTGTCCTTTACAAATAATTCCTCGAGGCCCGTATGAATCTCGAGCAGGTCGGAAAAAAACAGGGTACCCATCAGCATGATCATTGTCAGGGTGGTTATGGCAAGAGCCACCTGGGCTACGTCAAAATCACCCCCGATTGACCTGGCAATAAAATAAAGGATAATGCCGCAAAGCATAAAGCCGATGGCCGTGTCGAATTTCATCGGTATCCACCAGGAAAAAACGGCCATCAGGTCGGCTGCCTTGAAAAGCCATGCGGTTATGATTGCAAAGCCGGAAAGAAAAATGGCCAGGGCCAGGAGCTTGGCGATCTTTGTTTTGGTTTCAACGTTCATGCCTCTGCCGGGTTGCGCTAGGGCATCCGATGGGGTTTGAATGCGCCGGGTCGTTCTTCTTGTTCATGATATTCATTCCGGTAAAAGATGTCAAACATCATCGGGGCGGGGGGCAGCCGGGTTCAGCCCTGAAAACGTGTCAGTCGTTGATTCCCTTGCCCAGGTATTGTTTTCCTTCCGCCACGACGCGGATGGCGGGCACCAGTTCCTCGAAGGCGTGGGTCTTGCTTATATAGCCGCGCGCGTTGGCGCTCAGCAGCGCCTGGACAAGGATGCTGCCGGAATGGTTGGATAAAATCAGAATTTTTGTGTCGGGATAATTGGCCATGATGGCCTTGGTGGCTTCGATGCCGTTGATGCCCGGCAGGATGATGTCCATTACCACGAGATCCGGCTTAAGCTCGATGGTTTTCAGCACGCCTTCTTCGCCGGTAGCCGCTTCGCCCATCACGCGCAAATCTTTTTCGGCGTTGATGAGCGCGGCCATTTCGGCTCGCGTTTGCGCGTGGTCGTCGATCAATAGAATATTCATCTTAATTCATTGCCCGTGGCCGGGCTGTACGGCGGCCGGACCCCGAGGCAGGGGCTGCCGGCATGCGGCTTAAAGACTTAGTATTTATTTTTAACCGTCAATGGAGGTTACTCCTTCGCGGATCGCATACTTGGTCAGTTCCGCGATGCTATGCATATCCAATTTTTCCATGATGTTATGCCGGTGAGTTTCAACCGTTTTAACGCTGACTTCCATTGCGCCGGCGATTTCCTTGGTGCTTTTGCCCTCCGCGATCAACTGCAGGGCTTCGCGCTCGCGGTCGGTCAGGACTGCGAAGGCCGGGTTCGTTCCCGTGGTGCGCGGGAGGTTGACGAAGCTGTCCAGCACTCCGCGGGTTATGTCGGGTGAAAGGTACTTTTTGCCCTTCATCACCTCGCGGATCGCGCGGACCAGTTCCTCGTAGGCGGTATCCTTGAGCACGTAGGCCGAGGCCCCCGCTGCCATCATCTCGCGGATGAAGTGCTGATCGGCATGGGCCGAAAGGGCCACCACTTTCACATTCTTGTTGATCTTGGTAATTTTGCGCGTGGCCTCGATCCCGTTCAAATCGGGCATGGCAATGTCCATCACGACTATGCCGGGCGAGAGCTTTTGCACCTGGCTGATGGTCTCCTTGCCGCTTTCGGCCTCCCCGACCACGGTGATATCCGTCTCTTTCCCGACCAGCGCCTTTAACCCTTCGCGCATTATCTTGTGATCATCCGCAATCAGTATCCGTATGCCCATTTGAATTTCCTTTCCTGAAAGAAAGCCTATGCTTTAAATTTAAATAAAGCTTGTTTAGCGATTATCTTACACAAGCATAATTTGTTTGTCTGCATAATAAATATAGAACATTTGACAGTCATGCTTTTTGTTACTTAATATCCTTTAAGTTGTTTTTCGCAAATCAGGTAAATGCCGGATTGTTGCTTCGAAATTCCTTACCTGGCCGGGTGACTGTCTGCTTGGAAATTGGCGTGAAGCATGGCGGGAGCGTCGCGCTTGCAGGCCTTGCGCAAAAATGACCTCTGTTATACCCGGGCGAATATTAAGGTTCCAAATTATCATTGACATGGATCCGGGTTTTAAATAATTTCATCGCCAATATTTGGCGCCGGCTGTGTCTGACAGCGCTCAACAATATTTCGGGATAAAAAGATGCAATACATTACCATCAAGCAGATTCTGGACGTGAAAGGCTATGCCGATGTTTTCGCCATCAAGTCATCGCTGCCGCTCTCGGAGTTCGTGCGGATTGCCTGCGAAAAGAAAATAGGCGCCCTGCTTGTAACCGCCGATGACAACTCCCTGGCCGGCATCATCACCGAGCGCGACGTCCTTTACCAGTGCAACAAGCGCGCCGATTTCAGCCGGGTGAAAATCGCCGACGTCATGACAAAAAACCTCCTCACCATCGACATCAACGACGGTATCCAGGCCGCCATGGACCTCATGTTTACAAAAAATATCCGCCACCTGCCGGTCATGGATGGGCCCAAAATCATGGGCATGATCACCATCAAGGATGTTATCCGCTCCATCCGCAAGGGGGACGAGGACGAAATGAAACATTTTCTTTCCTACCTCCAAAGCTCCGCCGAAAAGGTCTCGCAGTCATGAAGGCGGCCCCGGTTGCAGTTGCTTTAAGCCCGCGGTTGATGTAGGCTCCCTCCATTCGCTTCCAGCCCGGCGCCGCCCTGCGTGGCAATAAATGCATTTTGTTTGTTAATTGATTCGAAAATTCAGATTTATGACCGATCAACCCAAATGGAACGGTAAATCCGCGTCGCCCCGCATCCTGCTCAGCAGCGTCTTCGGGCCCTACGGTGTTGATGACGAATACGGGCGCAAGGAAAACCTGATGGAGCTCTACCACAACCAGGTCACCCGCATCCAGGGCCCGGCCTCGCTCAGGTTCAGCCACCGCTCCTTCGGGCTTTACTTCATTGCCGCCAATATTGATGCCGACACCACCGTGCTTGATTTCCCTTCCCGCAAGCGGTTTATCCGCGAAATCCGCAAACAGTATGACATCATCGGCATTTCCTTCATCACGCCCAATTTCGCCAAGGCGCGCGAGATGGCCCGCCTCGTGCGGCAACACTCTCCCGGCGCCACTATCGTTCTCGGCGGCCACGGCGCCGCGATCGAGGGGGTGGAGGAGCTCATTGATTGCGACCACATCGCCCGCGGCGACGGCATCCGCTGGATGCGGGAATTTCTGGGGCAGGACCCCGGCGCGCCGGTCTTTCACCCCGTCCTGCCTTGCAGCGAGCACGGCCGGGTCTTTGGCGTCCCCATGCCCGGCAGGCTGCCGAGCGTCCTCGTGCCGGGCCTGGGCTGCGTCAACGGCTGCCACTTCTGCTGCACCACGCATTTCTTCGGGAAGGAGTACGTGCCATTTTTCCGCACCGGGCGCGAGCTTTTCGGGCAGATGGACCGGATAGCGAAAGCCCGCGGCACGGACGAGTTTTTCGTCATGGATGAAAATTTCCTCAAGGAAAAAAAGCGCGCCCTGGAGCTCCTTGAGGAGATGGAGAAAAACCGGCGCTGGTTCACTTTTTACATCTCGTCCTCAGCCGAGGCCATCAGGGATTTCGGCCTGGACAACATGGTCCGGCTGGGAGTGTGCTTCGTCTGGGTGGGGTTCGAATCGCGCAATACGGAGCAGCTTTTCAGTAAAAATACCGGCCTCGACGCCCCGCGCCTGGTGCGCGGGCTGCGCGACCGCGGCATTTCCGTGCTCGGCTCCACCATTCTCTGCATGGAGCACCATACGCCCGAAAACATCGGCGCCGACATCGCTTATGCCGTCGGCCTCGAAACGGATTTCGTCCAGTTCATGCTCTACACCGGCATGCCTGTGACGAGCCTTTACCTTGACCACAGGCGGCGCGGCCTGCTGAAGGAAGACATGCCCTACGAGGAATGGCACGGGCAGAACATGCTGAACTGGCATCACCCCGCCTTCCCGGGCGAAACCGCGAAGCAGTGGCTCGACCGCGCCTTCCGCAGCGATTTCGAGGCCAACTCGAGCTCGATCTTGCGCATGATCGATACCGCCTTCCGCGGCTGCCGGCACCTGGGCGCCATGGCAAGCCGGGACGCCTGCCTCGAGGAGCGCTACCGCCAGCTCAGGGAGCGGGCGCGGAAATATTCTCTCATCCTGCCGGTCATCGCCGGGCACGCGGTCAACGAAGCCGAGCGGCGGAAAGCTCTAGCACTGGATGTTGAGTGCTCGCGGCTGTTCGGGCCGGCGGGCGCCAGGGAGCGGCTTATGCGCTCGGCCGCGCGCATCCTTGCCGCCGCGTGGGACCTGCGCGTGAGGTTGTTTGGCGACACCATCCAGCCCCCCACCTTTGTCACGCGCTTCCGCGGCCCGGTGCCCGGCTCCGTGCCCGCCCAAGCGCGCCTCGCAGGAGGAAAAAACGGGGCCGAAAGCGCGGTTGCCTGACCGTGCCCGGCGTCGCCGGGCGGGAATTGATGATCAGCCGCGGAGGGCCGCCTCGATGGCCTCCAGCTCCGAAGGGTCAAACTTCAGGTTCCGGAGCGCGGCCGCGTTCGCTTCAATCTGTTCCACCCGGCTGGTGCCCGTCAGGGCCGATGTAACGCCCGGGTGACGGAGGACCCACGCCAGCGCCATTTGCGCCAGGGTCTGCCCCCGCGCGCGCGCCAGGTCATTCAGTTTGCGGATACTGGCGAGCTTGCTTTCCGTGATCTGGCCTGGCTTGAGAAACCCGTGCGGCTTGGAGGCCCGCGATCCGGCGGGGATTCCGTCCAGGTATTTGTCCGTCAGCAGCCCCTGCGCCAGCGGGCAGAAGGCGATGCAGCCGATGCCTTCCTCCTCGAGCGCCGCCAGCAGGCCTTCTTCCGGCCGCCGGTTGAACATGCTGTAAGACGGCTGGTGGATCAGGCAGGGAGTGCCCAGCGCCCGCATGATTTTCGCCGCCTGCCGGGCCTGCTCGGGCGAGTACGATGAAATGCCCGCGTAGAGCGCCTTGCCCTGCCGCACCGCCTGGTCCAGCGCCCCGAGGGTTTCTTCCATCGGGGTGTTGGGGTCCGGCCGGTGGTGGTAATAGATGTCCACGTATTCCAGACCCATCCGGCGCAGGCTTTGGTCGAGGCTGGCCGTAAGGTATTTCCGCGACCCCCAGTCGCCGTACGGCCCCGGCCACATGAGCCAGCCGGCCTTGGTGGAAATCACCAGCTCGTCGCGGTATCCGGCCAGGTCGGAGCGCAGGATGCGCCCGAAATTTTCTTCGGCCGATCCGGGCGGCGGGCCGTAATTGTTGGCCAGGTCGAAGTGGGTAATGCCAAGGTCGAAGGCCCGGCGCGCCATGGCCCGGGCGTTTTCAAGGCTGTCAACCCCGCCGAAGTTGTGCCAGAGCCCGAGCGAGATGGCCGGCAGCATCAGCCCGCTGCGGCCGCAGCGGCGGTAGGTCATGCTTTCGTAGCGGTTTTCTTCAGGCAGTTTTTTCATGTAGGCCTTCCCCGTCTTAAGTTTTGATCCTTCACCTGAAGCCGAACCATAAGGGCCGGCATGTTTTCTTACAACCTTAATTTTGAACCGCGTTTGTTTGGTGCAGCCCGCTCGGAGCTGGACAGGGATGCAAGCCTGCCACGCGTCGCGCGTGGGCGGCAAGGGTGCCGGTGTATCAGCATATCCCGCGTAGCGCGGGACAAGCTGCAAGTTTAGCACGCCATGGGCGTGCCCCTTGCCAATCCGTCAACTGACGGACCAAAATAACGCGACTTCCCTTTCCGGCAAACACCAGCTTTTCCGGTAAAAGTGTGCATAACCTGTTGGGTAAAATAAAAAAAGGTGCAAAAAATCATTTGCATGCTGTCATTATTGAATAATATTCAAAGCCAAGCTGGTGTTTGTGCAATATTAAGGTACAAGCTTTTTTGTCGGCAACGCTTCAATGAAATTCGGCATCCGGCCGCGCTGATTGATGATCGGATGAGATGGCGGCATATCAGGTTTTTGGAACCGCAGAGTAGGGTTATGCCTTATGGCCGGTATCCGGCTCGCGGCGTATTTTTTATTTGTAAATATGTGATAGTAGTAACCTGAATAAAGGAGGAGAAAAGATGAGTAAAGAAATGACAAGAAATTGTTGCGGCGAAAACAAGATGTGCGCCCTCGCGTGTTGTCCGTGTGCTTTGGATATCAAGAAGATGATGCCGTTGGTGAATAAGCCCAGGTTCATATGCAAGAGCTGCGGGCGGGTTGCAAACGAGAAAAAGAACCTGTGCGTGCCTGTCAGTCTCAGGTAAAGAAAACAAAACATGTCCGGTCATGCAGGCCGGGAAGGCGCGTCGCGTTCCGCAGGATAACGGGCTTTTCTGAGTGAAGCGAATCGGCGCCGGGGTGTCCCGGATGATTAGCGCCAGATGCCCGGAATAGAGGAGGAGATATTATGAAGAATGGCAAGTTGCGGAATGCATCTAAACATGTCCTGGCGCCGTTGATGGGCGTGGCGGTCGCCGCGATGGCGGGGGAAGTCACGGCTGACCCGGCCGCGGTCGGAAGATCATCAGCGTTCACCATGCCGGCGCTGCCCTACGCCCGCGAAGCCCTGGAGCCATACGTGTCGGGCCGGACACTTGATTTCCACTATGGTAAGCATCACCAGGCCTACGTGGACAACCTGAACAAGCTGGTGGCCGGCACGCCGTGGGCGGCCGGTCCCCTGGAAAAGGTCGTCCGGGAGAGCGCGCTCGCGGCGGATAAGGCGGCCGTGTTCAACAATGCGGCCCAGGTCTGGAACCACACTTTCTTCTGGAAGTGCATGAAGCCGGGTGGGGGTGGCCTGCCTCCCGGCCGGCTGATGGACCGGATCGAAAAATCGTTCGGCGGCTTCGGGCAGTTCAAGGATGCTTTCCTGGCCGCGGCCCTCGCGCAGTTCGGCAGCGGGTGGGTCTGGCTCGTCCAGGAGGGCGACGCGCTGAAGATCGTAAAAACTTCCAACGCGGATACGCCGGTCGCGCACGGGCAGACCGCGCTCATGACCTGCGACGTCTGGGAGCACGCCTACTACCTTGACTACCAGAACCGCCGCAAGGATTTTGTGCAGGTTTTCCTGGATCACCTTGCAAACTGGGAATTCGCGGCGTCGCAGATGAAGTGACGCGCATCCGGGAACATCGCGCATGAAACGTAAAATTGTCAGCATCGATTCCAATCTCTGCAACGGCTGCGGCCTCTGCGTCAGCGCTTGCCATGAAGGCGCACTGAAGATCGTAGACGGCAAGGCCAGGCTCGTCTCGGAAAGCTACTGCGACGGGCTCGGCGCCTGCCTGCCCGAGTGCCCTGCCGGCGCGATCAAGATTGTCGAACGCGAGGCCGCGTCTTTTGATGCGGCCGCCGTTGCCGCCGGGCAAAGCGCCGGCAAAAATGCAACAGGCACGGAGGGAGCGCCCGTGCCGGCGCCGCCGCTCGCATGCGGCTGCCCCGGCAAGATGGCCAGAACCATTGCCCGTCCCCCCGCGACCGCGCCGGATAACGCCGCGAGCGCTGCTTCGTTCGCCGCACCCGGGTCGCGCCTGGTTAACTGGCCCGTTCAGATCAAACTCGTTCCGGTCAACGCACCGTATCTACGGAATGCCGCGCTGCTGATTGCCGCGGACTGCACGGCCTTCGCTTACCCGGACATCCACCGTCGCTTCATGGTCAACAAGGTCACCCTGATCGGCTGTCCCAAGCTGGATGAGGTGAACTACGTCGAAAAGCTGACTGCCATCCTGCAGGCCAACGACATTCGCAGCGTAACCGTGCTGCGCATGGAGGTACCCTGCTGCGCAGGCATTGCCAATGCAGCAGAGCAGGCGCTGTTGGCCAGCGATAAGAAGATCCCGTGGCACGTGGTCACGATCTCGACAAGCGGGGAGATTCTGGACGAATAACCATTACACCTTTCGCAACGCAGGCTTGATATAAAAAGGACGTATGAAAAAAGGAACGGAAATGAAGGCAACCGGGATCCTCAAGCACGAACATCAGGCCATTTTGCTTGTGATAGGCGCAATGGAGAAAGAGGTCGCCCATATTGAAAAGACGGGAGAGATTCACGCCCGGACCATCCGCGAGATGGCGGACTTCTTTAAGAACTTTGTGGATCGTTGCCACCACGCCAAGGAGGAGAAGCATCTGTTCGTCATGATGTACGAGCGCGGCATACCCGTTAAGACCGGCCTGCTGGCCGCCCTGCTTCGCGAACACGAACAGGGGCGCGGGTATGTGCGTGCCGTTAAAGAAGCGGTCACGGGCAAAGGTGCTCCTGCCGCTGCCGCGATCCGGAAGTCAAAAAAGAATCTGGCTTCTTACGCCCGGCTGATCCGGGCGCACATAGGCAAGGAGGATAGTCTCCTGTACCCGATGGCCGACCGGCTTCTGAAATCCGCCGACCAGAACTCATTGGCGGAGGCCTTTGAGAAGGTTGAGTCGGAAGAACTGGGCGAAGGCGTGCATGAGAAATATCACGCCTGGATTGAACAATTGGTCGGCAAATAGGCGCAGCCCGTGCCGGCGGGCGAAACGCCGCGGGATTTATGCGCGCCGGCAGCGATGCTTAAAGAAGTCGGTTCTGAATAATCAGATAAGCAATTGCGGCGCAAAGAAATAGATGTTGACACATGGCAAATAATTTGCAAGGAATTAGGGCAAAAGGAGGAGGAACCCTGCAAATTATGAAGCCAAAA
>Ga0172380_10003394_pt1 | contig 21994 bp, 14 predicted proteins | sample Leawe162metaG_FD_119747 | JGI IMG/M metagenome (GOLD analysis project Ga0172380, IMG submission 119747) | Leachate microbial communities from a municipal landfill in Southern Ontario, Canada - Leachate well 162 metaG | ecosystem: Engineered > Solid waste > Landfill > Unclassified | place...
GGCGCTCTCTTCGAGGGCTCGCCGCAGGCCGTCCTGGATCCGCAGTCGGTACGCGGTCTCCTCGTGCATCGCTGCGTCGTACCAGACAGCCGTCGAGCCCCCGGCAGACTTCGCCGAGTACATAGCGAGGTCGGCGTTACGCAAGAGTTCAACGGAATCCTGAGCATCAACCGAGCGTGCAATTCCCAGACTCGCGGCCACGTTAACTGTGTTGCCTTGCACGAGGAACGGGCGGCGAATTGCCTCAATGATCTGTTCGGCGGCCGCTTGCGCGTCGTGACCGGCATCGAGGATGAAGACGAATTCGTCGCCGCCGATTCGCGCGATCTGGTCTTCGTCGTCGACGCTGCGTCTAATTCGGCGTGCAACGGCGATCAACACGTCATCACCGAACGCGTGGCCGAACGTGTCGTTAATGGTCTTGAAGCCATCAAGGTCAGCCAAGATCATCGTCACGGGTTCACGCCCCGGTCCAAAGCAATGTTCGGCAAAGATCCGTCTGGCCAATGCGAGATTTCCCAGTCCGGTGAGCGGATCGTGGTACGCCTCATAGCTCAAACGCTGACGCAGGATCTGCTGTTCGTGGATGTCGCGAGTATTGACGACCACTCCTGCCACGTTCGGGTCTGCAAGCATGTTGTGTGCGACTGCTTCTACCCAACGCCACGGTCCCCGCCGGTCTGGACCGTCCGGAGTCGGCGGGCCAACCGGTGGACCGACCCGCAAGTCGAGTTGAGCGGTTGCTCCCGGACGCGTCATCAGTTCACGGTGCGCCGTCTTGAGCTTCGGCAAATCATCGGGATGAACAAACTCAACCAATGACCGGCCGAGCACCTCGCGTGGCGGCAGATCAAGCATCCGAAACACTGCCGGGCTCGCGTACCGCAAAGTGCCGCCATCATCGTGCAGCGTGATCAGGTCCGACGATCCCGTGACCAGAGACTCAAAGAGTTCGCTGTTCTTACGTAGGTCCGCGTTCAAACTTCCGAGCTCGCGATTCGACAGTAATTGTTCGGCCAACAGCAGCAGGATGAGCAGTGCCGCTGAATCAAACCCGACTGCCGTCAAGGACTCACCTTGTGCCGCGGTGACGAGTCCAACAAGAAGTGCACCACCCACGGTGACCACTGGCAGTAGCGGCAGCCACCGATTCCATGACGTGCCGGACTCAATGGGTTGTTCGGGTTCGTGTGTTGCCTGCTCGGGTGCGAAATCCGATGCCGCGGTTTGGCGCCACGCAATCAGCCCGGCGGCAAGTAGGCACAAATATCCGGCCTCGGAAACGACCGCTAGCCAGCCTTGCGCATTCGCGCCACCTTGGGCGTCGAGCACCACCCGAACGATCTCTTGGAGCCAGAGAATCCCTAGTCCACAAGCGATGACCACCATCTCGCGACGTTGATGCTGGTGTACTCGCAACACCATGGAGACCACAACGCCGAGCGCGAACGTCGCTGCAGCCGGGTAAGCAACGATCGCCAGCTCGTCCGTTGACAGCACACCCGACGCGGGAGTCGCTGGCAACAGGATCAACATATAGAGCACTACCCAGATTGCTGTACCCGCGATTGCACCGTCGAGCAGTGCGTGCAGGCGCGACCCGACAGTCGATTTCGCAAATGGGTAGTAGATGAGGCCCGCAACCACAAACGGCAGGGCGACCAAAAAGATCGCATCCGCAACGCCTGGGAACGAACCACTACCGGGTTCGGGGCGCAGCAGCGCGGCGGCAACTCCCCCGATAGACGCCACGGCCAAGCCAATCGCGAGGAGGGTGCGCGCGCGCTTTAGCGAATCAGGCGAGCGCTGCCCTGCGAACGCCATTGACCCTGCGGCTACCAGCGAGGTGATCGCGAGTACGCCGACCGCGAGCACAGTCCGGATACTGCTAGGAATCCCCGGGACCAACATGACCACGCCAAACGCAACAAGAATCGCAACAATGGGCCCGACGGGCACGCTGTACCGACTCTCCTGACGCATCCTCCTCTCTTCGGGAACTGAGATTCGCTGATTGAGGACGCGCCGAAACAATCACTCCCTGGGCGCAACGAAGATCTTGTCGTTGGGTGCAAACGTGTGAGAGTGGGGCCAACGAGCCGGTGCGCCCATAGTCTGGCAACCTAGGCGTGTGACCTCTCACGCCGACATTGCCCCAGACGACCCAGCCTCTAGCGATTCGCTGCGGTCATCGGCAAAGAGGAGAATGGGACGGGCCGCGCGCAGCGACACCACGGCCCGCACGATCTCGAAGCTTGAAGGAAAGATCGCCGCATTCCGGCGTGAACGCAAGATTGGGAAGGGCACGCTGCGCGACACACACGTCGCGGCATACCGGGGTTATGTTTCCGGTGGCATCGCGCACATCCGAATCCGCGTGACCGAAATGCCAGCGGTTCCCGACTCGACAGAACTTGTCGCAGACCCGAAAGTGGTGCGGACCAACCTACGACGATTCGTCGCACTTTCGTTCCCAGGCGTTCGTTTACGGATTCTGTTCCTCAACGAACAGGTCGACGTGGTGACCGATCGCCATGGCTACGCAACTGCACACCTCCCCGCTGAGGGCCTAGCGCCGGGCTGGCACGAATACCATGCTGTGACGATTCCCGACGACCCCGACGAGACACCTCACATCACGACGGGCGAGGTCGTTCTACCTGATCCGGACGCGCCGTTCGCCGTCATTTCCGATATCGATGACACGGTCCTTCGAACAGGACTGACAGAGGGTCTCGTCGCGGTTCGTCAGACCTTGCTGGGCAGCGCTGCCACTCGGCGAGCAATTCCCGGCATGGCCGCGCTGTATCGCGGAATGGCAGCCGGATTCGGGACGAAACCAGCGCCGTCGTTCTACTACCTGTCGACGGGGCCGTGGAATCTCTATGAAGTCTTGACCGAGTTCCTTGAACTCCGAGGGTTTCCCAAAGGCGTGCTACATCTCACCGATTGGGGCCCTCAGGAGCGCTATGTGATGCGATCCGGCAAGGAGCACAAGCGTCTCTCGCTTGCCCGCGCGTTTGCGGCGTACCCGAAGACGAAGTTCATCCTGGTCGGTGATTCCGGTCAGAACGATCCCCTGGTCTACGTGGAGGCAGCACGAGAGCATCGTCACCAAGTGAAGGCGATCGTCATCCTCGATGTTGGTGAACATATGGCCGAGCGCGCGGCCGAATTGCGGGCGTGGCAGATCGAGTTGGCTGACGAGAACGTGCCCTTCTACTTTGTCGCCGATGCCACCGAGGCGGCAAACGTGCTGGCCCATCACAGAATCGTCAAGAAGGATGTCGTTGCGAAGGTCGTTGCTGAACAGGCCGAGAGTGAAGGCGCCCAATAGCAGCCGGTCGCTACCCACTCCGCGATGCGTGTCCGATTCTCGCCGCTTCCGTACTAACGTCTGACCCACCTGACAGCGTGCCAGGGTGCCTAAGACGCTTCTGACGGAGACTGGAATGACCGAGTTCGCCTGCCTGGAGATTTGTGCTGGCGCGGGCGGTCAGGCGTTAGGTCTCGAACAGGCCGGGTTCTCCCATAGCGCTGCCATCGAGATTGACCCCGACGCGTGTGCCACGCTGCGACTCAATCGGCCCGACTGGACCACCACCGAAGCAGACGTTCGCTCGGTTCACGGCCGGGACTTTCGTGGTGTCGACCTCCTCGCGGGCGGTGTGCCATGTCCGCCGTTCTCAACGGCGGGCCAACAACTCGGCGCTGACGATGAGCGAGATCTGTTCCCTGAGGCTTTGCGCCTCGTGCGAGAAGCAAAGCCGAACGCGATCATGCTCGAGAACGTCCGCGGACTTGCTAGCGACCGTTTCACCGACTACCGCACGTCAATCATTGCTCAACTCGAAGCGCTTGGGTACCGAGCCGACTGGCGTCTGCTGCAAGCCGCCGACTTCGGCGTGCCCCAACTTCGCCCCCGGTTCATTTTGGTCGCTCTAAAGCCTCGCGCATTCGGTCGTTTCCAATGGCCCCTGCCACTCGGAGATCCGCCCACAGTTGGCGAGGCGTTGAAGGACCTGATGGCGCACCGTGGTTGGCCTGGTGCTGACCGTTGGGCGGCAGGTGCCGATCGGGTGGCACCCACCCTGGTTGGTGGCTCGCGGAAGCACGGTGGCCCAGACCTCGGTCCAACGCGTGCCAGAAGCGAATGGCTCAAACTTGGGGTCGACGGCCGAGGCATCGCAAACTCCGCGCCGGCCGATGACGATCCGGTTGAACTAACTCCTCGACTGACTTTACGAATGGCAGCGCGAATTCAAGGATTCCCAGACGATTGGAAGTTCGCGGGTCTCAAAACTTCGACGTATCGCCAGATAGGAAATGCGTTCCCACCTCCGGTGGCGAGCGCAATCGCCAGATCAATTGCCGATGCGTTACACGGCAGATAGAACGACCGAGGGGGCCCGGCCCGCGTGGACCTGACCTTAGATCTTGCAGTCACCCCGATCGAAACAACGCGGCAGAAGCTAGCAGTCCTTGCCGAACTCGAACATGCGCCGGGTCAACAACACATCGCGGCACCGACCACGTCTGACGAAGACTGCGTGGTCGTCGCTCGAGAACTCGAACGTATCGCAGGTGGTCCCAATGCGTTGAATGCCGCCATTGGCCGGGCAATTCGGAAGAGCTACGACCAGGTGTATGACGGGCAACACACAGGACGATTCCACTGGGCACAGCTATCTAAGACCGAAAAGACCAATGCCGGTTCACTTGTCGAAATCTGGTTAGCCCGCGAGTTGCGCCTACCGGACGGCATGGACCTCGACTTTCAGATTGCCGGCCACGACGTCGACTGCAAGTTCAGCCAACGCGACGGTGGCTGGATGCTCCCACCGGAAGTCATCGGCCAGATCGCAATGGTGATCACCGCCGACGACTACCGGGGCACGTGGAGCATGGGTCTGGTCCGGGTAACCAAAGATCGCATCGGGGCGGGGGCGAATCGTGACGCAAAGGCAACACTCAACAGCAGCGGCCGCGCCGCCATCCTGTGGCAAGCCCAGGAGGCAGAGCTACCGCCTAATGCTCTCCTGAAGATCCCTGCGAGCGATGCGGTTGCGATCATGGGCCGCTCAGACCTCTCCAATCGCAAAAGTGGGCAACAGCGCCTGGATGAGTTGTTCCGTCGCGCAGAGGGCGTGGTGGTGAGTCGCACAGCAATTGCGACGGTCGCACAGCAAGAAGATCCGATGAAGCGAGTGCGATCAAACGGAGGTAGCCGAAGCCGCCTTTCTGCCGAAGGATATGTCCTGCTGGGTCACTACACGGCTCACCGCAATGTCGCAGAAGCACTTGGCCTGCAACCTGCTCGATCCGGCGAGATTCTCAGCGTGCGCCTAACCCCCGCCGAACCATCCAACTCGGAGCCCACCGCGGACATCGCGGGATCCACGTGGCGGCGCTGGCGGCCAGGCGACCGCGTGGTTGACGTGCCAACTCCGCCGCACCAATAGCTAAAGCACCGAGCGCGCTGCTAGTTCCGTGCGGTCTTGCGGCGCCGCGGCTCATACCGCGGGCCGAACAACTCCCCCAACAAACCGGGTTGCGCGCCGTCACCGGCAAGAACCTTATGGAAGTACTCGCGACCCAACACCCATTTGAAGACTGGCGCAGGCAACTTCAACAGCGCTGACAACGTACGCGGACCGTCATCGGCGGTTGCCTGGGATGCGTGTGCCGCTAGCGACGCCCGTTTCGCAACGATGTTTGGGCGCACATCAACGCGATAGTCAATCCTGTCCCGCGGGGTATAGGCCGTTCGCCAGGTCTCGATATCCAAACCACCAAGCGCAGGAACTGCCCAACGTTGAGCATAGATGAGCTTGACGACTCGCAGCATTGGTTCCCTGGGTAGCGTCGCTTCAAGCAGCGGAGCGAAGGTGTAGATCTCGGCTGCCCTGCGAACTGCGTGATGGACCGCGATGTGGTCCGGGTGACCGTAGCCTCCAGATTTGTCGTAGCCGACGACCACATCGGCGGATTCGGTCTCAAATATCGCGACCAATTCCGCCGCTACTTGCTCGACGTCGACATCGGCAAACCGTTGCTGACCCCGGGCAACCACCGCGTCGCCCGCAAGGCCTGAATCGGAATACCCGAGTTGATGGAACCCTCGGACTCCAAGGGCGCGGCCCGACGTCGCCAGTTCAGCTCGACGAGTAGCGGCGACATCTCCACCTGCAGCAACTTCTTGGGAGACCAAACCCGCCGCTCCATCGGTTGCCATCACGAGGACAACTCGATGGCCATTCGCACTGAGCCGAGCCATGGTGCCGGAGGTGAGTAGAGCTTCATCATCTGGATGCGCATGAACAAAGACGACCGTAGACACAAATCCCAGTCTGGCGCACAGGTGGCTATTGAGGTGCGATCAGTGAGAGGGTAAGCGAGTGCGAGTCGCCCACATCAGCGATTGCTACCTGCCGCGAACAGGTGGAATCGAACTCCAGGTCCGCGGCCTGGCACACGCACAACTAGACACCGGCATGGCCCCCCAGATCATCACGGCAACGCCAGCCGAAAAGGGTCGGCCACGGATCCCGGGCGAAGTCGATGAAGGTGTACCGATCCACCGCCTCGCTGTCAGCCTCCCCGCTGGCCTTCCCGTAACGCCGCACGTAGGCAAGCAATTGCGTGAGCTCCTCGTCAACAACGTCGACGTCGTCCACGTTCATGGCGGTCTCATCTCACCGTTCGCTTGGCCCGCTCTCCATACCGCAGTGAAGGCCGGTATCCCAGCGGTTGTCTCCGTTCACTCAGTGTGGGCGGGATGGTCACGTGCATTTGCTGCAGCCGACCTGGTGACGCGGTGGCGATCCTGGCCTGTGCTGTGGACGGCTGTCAGCGATGTGGCCGCCGCACCGATGCAGGAGGCGCTTGGGAGTCATGCGCGTGTGCGTGTGCTCGGTAACGGAATTGACCTCGACCGTTGGAAGCCACCCCCCACCACGGGCCAAAACAGCGACGAAATTGTGATCGTCTCCGTTGCGCGTCTTGCCGTGCGCAAACGGGGTCTCGCACTTGTTGACATTCTGCAAGACGCACGCACCAAGGTCCCGGCAAGTCAACGACTCAAAGCAATCCTCATCGGGGACGGGCCAGATCGTTCACGCATCGAACGGACGCTTCGCCAGCGCGGTATGGATTGGGTGCATTGTGTCGGCTGGCAAGACCAGGACCAGATTCGTGCGCACTACCGCAGAGCCAGCATCTACATCGCCCCCTCACGGCTCGAATCATTCGGAATTGCCGCGCTTGAAGCACGCACGTACGGACTTCCGGTTGTTGCCCTCCAAGACTCTGGTACCAACGAGTTTGTTCACAATGGTGTTGAAGGCTTCCTTGCATCAGACGATGCTGGGCTCGCGGACGCAATCGCACGGCTTAGCACTGACACTGCTCTGCGCACAAGCATCAGTGAACACAACCGAACCACACCTCCAGCATTCGATTGGCCCACAGTGGTGGCCCAGACAAACGACTGTTACCGAGCGGCACAAGCTCTGCTTGACTGAGTTCACAACGGGCGAAACCTCAACCTCCTAGGTGTCGCAACTGAGCAGCAATCCGATCGTTCCTGTTGCGTGGTGGCCACTGACTCGCAATTATTCGCACGAACTCAAAGTTGACCTACGCGACCTACCTGGACGGCGGACTTCATGCAGCAGGGCGAACTGATCGCAATCATCGTGATGCTTGTATCGTCCGCGTGCTACGCCTTGAGCTACGTGTTGCAACACAAGGGCACCCAGGCTTCCATCGGTGAAGGCGTAGAAGACGCAGGCTTTGGCCGCCTCATCCGGAATCCGATTTGGCTCATCGGAATCGTGTTGTTCGGCACCTCATTCTTACTTCACCTCGTAGCCCTATCGTTTGGCTCGGTTTCGGTGGTGCAACCACTGATTGTGACGGAGCTCATCTTCATCCCACCCTTCGCCGCGATCATCAGCAAGGCAAAGATTCACGCGCGAGATTGGGTTGCCATCCTGTCGGTCGCCGCTGGTCTTGGGATTTTCCTCATCGCTGCTGCACCCCAAGAAGGCAGCAAAGAACCGACGACTGCCGTGTGGATCAGCTCATTCGTCATCTTCTACGCAATCTGTGGCTTGTTGATGTTGATTGGTTCCCGACTTCCCATCAACCCACGGGCCGCGGTAGCCGGCACAGCCGTTGGATTCATCAATGCCGCGCTGGCCATCTTTGCCAAGGGTGCGTTCGAGGGTGATACCGGAAGCATCTTCACGAACCCGCTCTCCTATGTGACCGTTTTCATCGCGGTCACGCTTGTCGGACTTACCGCTCTGGCATTCCGAGTCGGGCCCATCACCACCTCTTCTCCGGCAATGATCGCGACCACTCCCATCATTTCCGTCATCGCGTCGGTCATCTTGTTCGGTGAGACCCTGAACACTTCGCCAATCGCGATCGTGATCATCATTGCCTGCGTTGTGGTTGTCGGCGGGGGTGTATACGCGCTGACGCAGTCAGAAGCCGTACATGCAGCTTTGGACGACTCCGTCGAAGCGGAACTGGGCGAGGCCATCGCTGAACACGATGCCGCAAAGGGTGAATCGTCGCCTTCGTAACAAGCCTTTCAGACCACCGACACTCGTCTACGAGCGAAGGTCGGCCCTGCCAACCGCGCCATTGTCCAGTCTCACATCGGCGTGTTGGAGAGGCCTTTCTCACTGCGCAACGGGAGTCAGAGGAAGTTCGCGACGCGGGCCAACAGGTCCACCGATCACACGTCAACTGGGGCATCATTCTGTCTCCGCTACCCAACGAGAGGCCCGGAATTACGTGAGAGGCAGTCTGCGCCGCTGGCAGCAAGAAGCGCTTGCCGCATTCTGGGAGAGCCCTAATGAGAACTTTCAGGTCACGGCTACCCCCGGGGCCGGCAAAACCAGGTTCGCGATCACCGTGGCGACCGAAGCTCTCGAGCGCGACCTCGTTGACCAAATCATCGTCGTAGCGCCCACCGATCACCTGCGCACGCAGTGGGCGGAAGCCGCGATCGGCCGGAAGCTCAAGCTCGACCCGACGTTGTCGAACCGGGTGAACAAAATCCGCGGTGGATTTCAGGGATACGTCACCACGTACGCCCAGATTGCTGCCGCGCCAAAGCGCCATCAGCTGCGCGCGCAGAGCGCCCGGACTCTCGTCATCCTCGATGAAATCCACCACGCGGGGGATGGCCTGAGTTGGGGCGACGCGATCGCTGAAGCATTCGAGACCTGCGTTCGACGCCTCACATTGTCCGGAACGCCATTTCGAACCCGCCCCGGTGAAACGATTCCGTTCGTCTCCTATGAGCAGGTTGGCGATAGCTTCCAAAGTCGCGCCGACTACACGTATGGCTACCGGGAAGCACTCGCTGATGCCGTTGTGCGGCCAGTGGTGTTCGCCGCGTACACCGGCCAAGCTCGGTGGCTCAATAGCGCGGGCGAAGTGGTTTCTGCGGGTCTCGGTGAAGCCGTCGACGGCAAGGCAAATACGAAGGCGGTCGAACAGCTCGCCTGGCGAACCGCGCTGGACCCTCGAGGCGACTGGGTCCCCCACGTCATCGCTGCTATGGACGACCGCCTCAATCACCAACGCGCACACGGTGTCCCGGATGCTGGCGGTTTGGTGCTCGCAAGTGATCAAGACAGCGCCCGCGCCTACGCGCAGATCGTGCGCGAAGTGACGGGCGATGAACCGATGCTCGTCCTCTCTGACGATCCCGATGCCTCAGCAAAGATCAGCAAATTTCGTGACGGCACAAACAAGTACGCAGTGTGCGTGCGGATGATCTCTGAGGGTTGCGACATTCCTCGGGCAACGACTATCGCGTACATGACGAGCTACCGCACATCGCTGTTCTTTGCTCAAGCCGTGGGTCGAGTGGTCCGAGCGCGTCGACCCAAAGAGATGGCGACCGTATTCCTTCCCGCTGTTCGGCCTCTACTCGAACTCGCTGCGGAAATCGAGTCTGAACGCAACCACATCTTCCGGGTTCCACCCACTGCTCCCGAGGATGCGCTCGACCAACTCGTCGACCTGCGCAACGATGAGCCCTCACTCGACACCTGGCAGCCGCTAGGAGCCGAGGCCGAGTTTGCGCATGTCCTGACGGGTGGCCGCGCCGTGACCGCCGACTATTCGGCGATGGCACCGGACGACGAATCCGAAGAGTTTCTCGGTCTCCCAGGCTTGCTGACGGTGGAACAGACCGCAGCGTTGCTGGCGAAACGAGATGTTGAGATCCGCCGCAAGACCCGTGCGGCGAAGCAAGCTGACCCAAGTCCACAGGAGGCATTCGATCTTGCCCCGTGGGAGGAACTCGCACAGTTGCGTCGAGAAGTGAATGCCGCCGTTGCTGCGGTCGCTGCTTCGACCGGAGAACCTCATTCGTCGATCCACGTCTGGGTGAGAAACAGAGTCCCCGGACCGCCATCAAATGCCGCCGACGCACCGACATTGCGCAAACGAAAGTCTGTGCTGCGTTCACGCCTGGTGAAGTAGCCGCGACCGCCTGCGGGCACCCGTCAGTTGAGAATCGGCGGGTCGCGGTTTGGGGCCCATGTTCGACCTGACATTCTGGATTGCCGAAATCGCCACACCCACCTGCACGACCATGGAGTCGACGATGACCAATGCCGGGGAAGCCGCTGGAGCCACCACGCGCCAACTCGCCATCGAACAGGCCCATGTTGACCGCGTGTACGCCCGCCTTGACGAGATGCGCGACGCTGCCGCAGTTCGGTTGGCTCGCGCCATCAGCGACCCGATTGCGGGGACTCCGGGCAGTCGCACTGAACGTGACGCGCTCGTGCAACTCCACGGTCGTCGGGTGAAAGAACTCGATACAGTTGACGAACGATTGTGCTTCGGCCGCCTTGATCTCCTCGATGGCGCACGCAGATATGTCGGGCGCATCGGTCTATCCGACGCACAACAAAATCCGCTCGTCATGGATTGGCGTGCCGACGCAGCAGCCCCGTTCTACCGTGCCACGGCATCCGAACCTGCGGGGGTCGTGAGACGCCGCAATATTGCCACGGCGAACCGCACAGTCACCGGACTAGATGACGATGTTCTGATCATGGACGCTCTCACAGATGAAACTCGTGAAACCGTGACGGGCAACGATTCGCTCCTTACAGCTCTTGACTCCGCGCGCACTGGTCAAATGCGCGACATCGTGTCGACCATTCAAGCCGAACAGGACATCATCATCCGTTCCGAGAGTCGCGGAGTTTTGGTTGTTCAAGGCGGGCCAGGCACCGGCAAGAGTGTCGTCGCACTTCATCGTGTTGCCTACCTCCTATACGACCAACGCGACCGGATTGCTCGTGCCGGTGCACTAGTCGTTGGCCCCAACGACGACTTCCTGGAGTACATCGACAAGGTGCTACCAGCGCTAGGCGAGACCGGCGTGGTGTTGACCTCGCTGAGTACGCTCTACCCAGGAGTGCGCGCCACCGTCAACGACACAAATGAAGTCGCGGCGATCAAGGGTAGCGGGAGCATGGCTGCAGTGTTGGCGAAGGCAGTGGCCAATCGGCGCCGAATTCCGGCCGCACCAATTGGGTTGAAGGTTGACGGAGTGGCACTCACACTGACGCCGCGCGACGTTGAAGCAGCGATCCGACGAGCACGCGACACTCGCAAGCCCTACAACAGGGCGCGAACGACCTTCGCGAAGGACCTACTCAATCGGCTGGCAACCCAGCTAGCCAGCAAGCTGCGCCTGAACCTTGAACCCGAAACTGTGCAGGGACTCGTCGCCGACCTACGCGATGATGTGAATGTTCGACGTGAAATCAACCTCTGTTGGATGCCTCGAACCCCTGAGCAACTGCTGACAGAGTTGTTCACTCGACCGGAGGTTCTTGCGGCGGCCGCGCCCGATCTGAGCGCAGCTCAAGTCCAATCAATGCAACGCGAACCCGGTTCGCCATGGACAGTCTCAGATGTTGCCCTCCTCGATGAGGCAGCAGAACTCTTGGGAGAGTTCGAATCTGCCTCGAGGGGCCCGAACAGTGCTGACGCCTCAGAGCGTGCGCGCGAAGTTGCCTTCGCAGCGGCAACGTTGGCTGATAGCGGAGCGGCCGCAAAGATGATTACGGCCGAACAGTACGTCGACAGGTTTTCTGGCAGTGCTGAGTTTGCCCCCGTCGCGGAACGCGCGGGCGCAGATAGGACCTGGGCATACGGCCACGTTGTCGTCGATGAGGCTCAAGAACTGACCCCAATGCAGTGGCGGGTGGTGATGCGTCGTTGTCCGTCAAAGTCGATGACGATTGTGGGCGATCCCGCTCAACGCAGTGCACCTGGTGCGGCAGCGTCTTGGCGCTCCGCGCTAAGCCCACATGTCCAAGATCGCTGGCGGCTAACCGAACTCACCATCAACTACCGCACCCCACAGGCGATCATGGAGACCGCCGCTCGGGCGCTGCGAGCTGGCGGCGGAGAAGACACGACTCCCAAGTCCGTGCGCGCCGGACGTTGGCCCGTCGAAGTCGTCACCATTGAGGAATCTATCGACTCGCTAGCTGCAGTCCTGTCTACTGAAGCGTCCTTGATCGAGTTCGGAACGGTCGCCCTCATCACTGCCGATGCCGACCGGAGTCGGGCAACCGAGGCAATCGTGGTGGCGTCAACCATGGGCAGTGGCATCGCCGCCGACAACGTTCGGATCACGGTCCATTCGATGGCTAGCGTGAAGGGCCTCGAGTTCGACAGTGTGGTCCTCCTCGACCCGTCGAGCGCCCTCGCATCATCGGCGAACCCCGTTCACGACCTCTATGTGGCAATGACTCGACCCACGCAGCGCCTCACCGTAGCGAGTAGTGCTCCACTCCCTAGCTATTTGGAGCAGGCGATTGCAGGCGGCGTTACGCACTAGAGCCCTGCTAGCATCGAACACATGTTCGACCTACTGGAGCGCCTAGACCCTGAACAACGTGCAGTCGCCACCAGCGATGCCACACGGCTGCGGGTGCTTGCCGGAGCGGGCACGGGCAAGACGACTGCGCTTACGGGCAGAGCCGCCCACCTCATCGTCTCGGAACGCATTCCAGCTGAACGCGTTCTCCTGCTCACCTTCACCCGCCGCGCAGCCCGTCAGATGGTGGCCAGGACCACCACGCTCATACAACGGTCGGCGCACGCAGGCACCCATAGAGCCCGTACCGGCCGGATTCGGGGCGGAACGTTCCACTCTGTCGCGCACATGATGTTGCGCCAGCACGCAGAGTCGATCGGCCTCTCCCCCGGTTTCGGCGTGCTCGATCCAGCAGACTCCACTGACCTGTTTGATGTCATTCGTGATGCGCAAGTGAAAGAAGCCGCCATAAGGCGACGCATTCCGCGCAAGGGCACGTTGTTGAGCATCTACTCCCGCGCAATCGCAGGCGGGCAACCCGTCAGCGACGTCGTCGGAACAGTTGCCCCATGGGCTGCGCAGTCGACAGCTGACATCGTCGATATTTGTCGTAGCTACAACGAACGCAAGCGTTCACTAGGGGTGCTCGACTTTGACGATTTGCTGCTCTACTGGCGGGAGGCGCTCAGCAATGATCGCCTCGGTGCCCAAATCGGTCGCGAGTACGACCACGTCCTCGTCGACGAGTACCAAGATGTCAACGCACTACAGGTAGAGGCACTCGGACTGTTGTGTCAGTCGTCGGCGGCATTGACTGCCGTTGGTGATGATGCGCAGGCGATCTACTCGTTTCGCGCCTCAAGCCCTGACCACATTCTGAACTTCGAGCAGGACTTTCCGGGCGCACATACACTGGCACTCACCCTGAACTATCGGTCTACCCAACCGATTCTCAATCTTGCAAACGCGATTGCGTCAGAGGCAACTGTGGGGTTCAGCACAACTCTGCGTGCACACAGGCTCGATGAAGGCAATGCATCGCGCGTGTCACTGGTCCGGTGCGCAGACGAGGATGGCCAGTCGGATTCGGTGTGCGAGCGAATCCTTGAATTGCGCGAACAGGGCACCGCATTGTCCCAACAGGCTGTGCTCGTCCGAGCCGCGCATCATAGTGACCGACTAGAGATTGAATTGACGCGCCGAGGGATTCCGTTCGTCAAGTATGGCGGCCTTAAGTACCTCGAGGCCGCCCACGTCAAGGACCTCCTCGCCGCCTTCCGCATCGTCGACAATCCCAGTGATGAACTGTCGTGGTTCCGATTGCTGCAACTACTTCCCCGCGTGGGTCCGGCGAAGGCTCGCCGCGGCATCGAAGCACTCCACCTATCTGGTCCCGGCAGTGACCCTTGCGCTTCACTCGCGCAAATCAGCCAACGACTCCCTCTGCTAATGCGTGAACTTGGCCCGCCTTCGGCCAGGGAAGTTGAGGCTCTGTTCGGCGGATTGGCGAGAAAGCACGCAGAGCCCGTCGCTACGCACGCAGAACGACTCTTTCGAGTTGTCGCTCCCCTAATCGCTGCGAACTACGACAACAGCGAGCCCCGAATCACCGACCTCGAGGCGCTCGTCCATGCCACTGCCTCAGCGAGGCGTCTGTCCGAAGTCGCAGCTGAACATGCGCTCGACCCACCGGCGGCGACGGGGGATTTGGCTGGAGCACCTTCTGTTGACGAGGACTTTCTTGTCATCTCCACCGTTCACAGCGCAAAGGGACTCGAGTGGGATTCCGTTCACGTGATTCATGCTGCGGACGGCAACTTTCCATCTGACATGGCGCTCACCAACGATTCCGGCCTTGAAGAAGAACGACGACTCTTCTACGTCGCGCTAACCCGTGCACGGAACACGATCGACGTGTACGTGCCGTTGCGATTCCACGTCAACCGCAACGCGAGCGACGACCGGCACATTTGGGCGCAGCCGTCCCGATTCTTGACAGGCGCAGCTGCCGCGCATCTCGATGAAACAACACATTTGAGGCCCACTGACTTCGGCTCCCCTCACACGGCAGCTACGGCGCAGCCAGTGATTGACGCCGCCGACGCTGTCGCAGCAAACCTCAACCAACTCTGGCGCTAGACACCACGGCTAAGCGCGATGGGCCGCCGTCGCCTCGCACGGCGACGCAGCGAATGCGCTGACTGGGGTTGCCAGAAGGTGAATACCGCGCAACAGGGAACCGGTTCGGTCCAAGATGTACCCAGCTTGACCGTCGTGCGGCGCCCACTACTTCACGACGCTTTGGCCATCGTGGGCGATCGCACCACGAGTGACACACTCACGACACCCGTCGTGCCAAACCACCGAGGTGAAATTGATGTCATCAGACAGTCTTGACCAGGGCGAAGGTACCGGCGTCGGCATCGAAGCTGTCATGGATCTAGCTGACATCATCACCAGCCTGCAGGATCTCTCCGATGACGAGCTCAAGCTACGCGGGATGGCGGTTGAAGGCACCCTCGATGAGATGGACGATCCAGTCCTCCTCGGGCCCGATGGCGCTCCGGTTAACACTTGGCTGGAGGACTACCCGTACGACGAACGGATGTCGCGCCACGAATACGAGGTGACGAAGCGTCTCTTGCAGATCGAGTTGCTCAAGGTCCAGAGTTGGGTGCAAGAGACCGGCAAGAAGATCGTGATGGTGTTTGAAGGTCGCGACGCAGCGGGCAAGGGCGGCACTATCAAGCGATTCATGGAGCATCTCAACCCACGTGGTGCTCGGGTCGTCGCACTCAACAAGCCGACGCTTGAGGAAAGCACACAGTGGTACTTCCAGCGTTACATCAAGCACCTTCCTAGTGCTGGTGAGATCGTCCTGTTCGACCGCTCCTGGTACAACCGAGCAGGTGTCGAGCGAGTCATGGGCTTCTGCTCTGACGAGGAATACCAGCAGTTCATGAAGCAGGCGCCGGCCTTCGAACGGATGCTGACCGACAGCGACACGATGCTGTTCAAGTTCTGGTTCTCCGTCGGTCGCAAAGAGCAGGTCACCCGATTCACCATCCGGCGCATTGATCCTGTCCGCCAGTGGAAGCTCAGCCCGATGGACCTTGCCTCGCTCGATCTGTGGGACAACTACACAGAAGCGAAGAGCGCGATGATTGAACACACCGACACCGACTATGCGCCCTGGACAGTTGTTCGCAGCAACGACAAGAAGCGTGGTCGCGTTGAGGCAATGCGTTGGGTGCTCTACAACCTCGACTACCCCGGCAAGGATGAACGGGTAGTCGGGATCCCCGACCCGTACATTGTTGGCCCACCGGAGGTCGTGTACGAACATGAAGAGGCACCAGGGGCGCCGGTCCGCAACGAGCGATAGCACGGGCACTGCCACTGGAACCACGGTTGCACCGATCCACCCCTCGGCACGGGCGTCGACGTACCCGCGCGGGTGAATCATCTAGCGCAACCCGACCCAAACTCTGGCTAGTGTTGGCCGGGCACCGTCGAGCACGACGACAGTGATCATGGCGCAGCCTGCTCACATGACGATGCGCCCTGCCGAATCAACTTTGTTCAGAGAGGCGTCACCGTGGCCCCACGAGTCGACCGACGTGGCATTCATATCCACGACTTCACCGACGAGATCCTCGGACAGGAGAAGTTTGAAGCCTCCGTCGTCAGACTCGCCGAATCCACTGGCAAGTCAGTTGAAGAGGTCCGGGAGACGTGCAAGGAGAACCTGAAGGAGATCGCCGCCGAGCAAGAGTCGTGGGCAATCAGCAGTTGGGACAGGATCTGCCGTTGGCTGGGCCGGGCGTACAAGCTCGACGTCTCACCGGACCAACTTGAGCGAATCGCTGCCCTCAACCAACAGAGCACGCTGGTCTTCTTGCCGAACCACCGTTCGTACCTCGATCCCCTGATCTTGCGTTCGGCGATGCAGGAGTACGACTTCGAGCCGAACCATGTACTCGGGGGTGTCAACCTCTCCTTCTTCCCGATGGGCACTATCGCCCGCCGGAACGGCGTCGTGTTCATTCGCCGTGAGTTCAAGGACGACGACATCTACAAGGTGTGCCTCAAGGCCTACATGGCGTACCTGGTCAAGCACAAGCAGAACCTCGAGTGGTACATCGAAGGTGGACGGACCCGCACCGGAAAGCTGCGTCCACCGCGGATGGGAATCCTGAGCTACCTCGTCGACGCGTACGACGAGTACGCCGAAGAGGACGTGCTCATTGTTCCCGTGTTCGTCGGATACGACCAGCAGTACGAAGTTGGGGCGATCTCGGCTGAAGAGATGGGCGGTAAGAAGGCGCCTGAGAGCGTGAGTTGGTTGCTCAAATTTGCGCGTGCCCAAACGGTGCGCCGAGGACGGGCACACCTTCGCTTTGGCGAACCGCTTTCGCTCGGGGATGCGCTCGCTCAGACCCGCGCGAGCAGCGACTCCAACGATGCCCGCCTTGCCGTACCAAAGGTGGCGTTTGAGGTCCTGCACCGCATCAACAACGTGACACCGATTATGCCGTCGGCACTGGTCACCTTCTCACTGTTGGACAACGACGACAGAGCGATGACAGTTGATGAGGGCCGTCGCGTACTCAAACCGCTGATTGACTACATCGGCCGACGCGGGCTCGACCTCAGCGAAGACATCGATCTTGAAGATCACGGCGGCCTCTACGACGCGGTACGCACGCTCGAACGCGAAGGTGTGATTCGCCGCTTCACCGATGGCCCAGAAGACGTCTACTGGATCGCCGAAAACAAAGCCCATGAAGCGGCGTTCTATCGCAATACCTTGATCCACCACCTCGTCAACCGAGCAATTGTCGAGGTTGCGCTCATCCGCGTAGCCGAGGAAGGCGCTGCGGACGTCGCAGCGGCGACATGGGAAGAAGCCCGACGTTTGCGCGACGTACTTAAGTTTGAGTTCTTCTTCCCTCGGACCAAACTTTTTGCTGACGAGATTGCCGCGGAAGTTGAAATCGCGTACCCCGGATGGCAGTCGGAAACCTTCGATTCAGCCGAGGTCATCCCCGTGCTCACCAAGTCGAAACTGTTTGTCGCGCACCGCACGATCGGGCCATTCTTGGAGGCATACGGCATCGCCGCAGATCGCCTCGCAATGCGCGATGCGAACGAAGAGATCGACCGCGACGAGTTCATCCTGGAGTGCATCGGCGTCGCACAGCAACGCTGGTACCAAAAGGAGCTCTATAGTGCCGAGTCAATCTCTCGCGACCTGTTCAGCGGTGCGTGGCAACTTGCGAGCAACCGAGGACTGATCGAACCGGGGTCCACTGACCTCGCAGAGAAGCGCACAGCGTTTGCCGCGGAATTCCACGAAGCCAACCACCGAGTTGACGTCATCCGAACGATGGCGCGCAAGAAAGAGGAAATCTGATGGCGGACATCAACTGGCTCCTTGCCGAAATTGAGGCCGGACCGCAAGGGTCCGAGATCGGCGCGTTCTTCGACTTTGATGGCACCCTCATCAAGGGATACTCCGCCACAGCCTTCTTCAAAGAACGCATCAAGACTCGCGACATCGACGCAAAAGAGGTATTCCAAACCCTCGTCGAAACCGTGAACATCGAACGCCAGGGCAAAGACGTCTCAGACCTGATGGATATCGCAGTCAAGGCACAACAGGGAAAGAGCCTGGATTACCTCGAGGACTTTGGTAACCGAATCTTCAACGCGAAGATTGCCAAGATGGTCTACCCAGATGCCCGCGTACTCGTCGATGCACACCGAGCAGCCGGACACACGATCGTCCTGGCCTCTTCGGCGACGCTCCCCCAGGTGGAATCCGCTGCCGAAGACTTCGGCATCGAGCACATTGTCTGCACTGAACTTGAGGTTGTGGACGGCGAATACACCGGCGAGCTCGCTTCACCCGTGCGGTGGGGAGAAGAGAAGGCCAACGGCGTCCGGGACTTTGCTACCGAGTACGGGATCGATCTGGCACAGAGTTTCTGCTACAGCAACGGTGCTGAAGACGTACCGTTCCTTACGCTGGCAGGGAACCCCCGCCCGCTGAACCCCGACGACGATCTGGTGGCGATTGCGAAGCAAAAAAAGTGGCCGATCGCACGCTTCAAGATGCCTCACCGCCACAACCCGATCACCGTTGCTCGCAGCGTCTCGGCGATCGGTGCTCTCGGTCTTGGCGTCGCGGCCGGCGCCACCACCGCGCTCATCAATGCTGATCGCCGCGTGGGCATGGGTGTTGCCGCGTCCGTCGGATCCGACCTCGCGCTAGCAATGGCGGGCGTGAAGCTCAACGTCATTGGTGAGGCGAACCTGTGGAACCACCGGCCCGCGGTGTTCTTGTTCAACCATCAGAGCCAACTCGACATGCTGCTACTCGGCGCGCTCCTTCGGCGTGACTTCACTGCGGTCGCCAAGAAGGAACTTGAGCACGACCCAGTGTTCGCCCCCATCGGATACTTGGCCAGCGTCGCCTACGTAGACCGCAAGAACAGCGAGAAGGCACGCGAAGCCCTTGCACCCGTCGTCGAGGCCCTTCGAGATGGACGATCAATTGCAATCGCACCAGAGGGAACTCGCTCGCCAACACCGCGACTACTTCCCTTCAAGAAGGGCGCATTCCACATGGCGATGCAAGCTGGCGTACCCGTCGTCCCCATCGTGATGCGAAACGCCGGCGACATCATGCGGCCGCATTCCTTGGTGATCTCCGACGGCACAGTGGATGTTGCGGTCCTCAAGCCGATCAGTTCAAAGAACTGGACCACAAAGAACATCGGCCGTCAGGCAGACCGAGTTCGCCAGTTGTACTTAGACACCATGGCTCATTGGCCGACAGAGGAATCTGAACTCCTCTGATTCTGTTCGCCAGCGGGCCCATCCGTCGCCTCCGGTGACACTGCCTCACCATGATGCGTTTGCTCGTTGGTGAACCCGAGAACATGCGTCTCAAACCAACTTCTTAGCGGGCGCCATCGGGCGTCTACGCGCTCGTAACGCGCGACTGACTTCGCCATGAGTTTCGGCCGAGACGCGTAGCGGACATGGGCCCAGGGTGAGTTTGGGCGCGCCAGGCGTATCGCAAGTACCCACGCAATTGGTGGGAACACCATAGAGATCGCGCCGCTGATGAGCTTGCCCTTCAGGATTGTTGTGCCTATGGGTACCACCCAGAACACGATGAAGAACACCGGTATCAAAGCTGCAACGTAGGGATCAGTCTCCGGCGGGCCAGGCGGGTCTCCGGGGGACGCGATGACCAGGCAGGCTCCCATGAGCGCGACAGCGATGAGCACCGCGTCGGCCGAGACCCGTCCTTCCTGCTTCCAGTAGACATCGTCGAGGTGCAAGATCAGCGCAAACTCATCGAGGACCAGTGCGGCGCCGATCCCGAAGAGGACAGCACCGGCGGATGCCCAGAACCCTGCTCTGGTTGCGGCGAACCCCATGAGTCCACCGATGAGTACAGCGACGACTCCGGGCACCACGTGGTGGACATGGATTCCGCCGGCACTGATATTGCCGAATGGACTTCGTCCAGAACGGATGAGCCGAGTGACTCCTCGCGTGACGACAAAGGTTGCGATGAAGGCAACAAGCGAGAGGAACAACGGTTGCCGACCGCTGTCGATGATGATGTCCTCGTACCAATCCCACACACGTAGAGACGATACTTCCGGTCAACCGGTGACGTTCGATTGCATCGAACCCGATATCACCCTCTGCGCGACTTGCTCCGAGGATTCACGCGCACGTCTTGATACCGCCAGAACACGTCCTGCAGACGGCGACGGGCGAGTGCGCGACGAGCGAGCCTGGCTCGAAGCGGATTGCGGCGTTCCTGCCGCCACCAATAGGCATCGGCGATTGGCTTGATCTCGAAAGCCCTGCGCCGGGCACGGTTGAGCAGGATTTCGCGGTCGGATTCCCGCCACGGCCAGTACGGGTTCATCGCCCGATCCTCTCTCGGCGCCACGACGAACGAGGCCGAGGCACGCCCAACGTGGCAGACTTCCTTCATGTCCCTGAGCGAATCAGTGAGCGTAACCGTCTCCATCAACGCACACGCCAACGTTGTGTATGAGGCCATCAGCGATGTATCGCGAATGCCAGATTGGAGCCCCGAACTCGATTGGGTGAGTTCACCACACGACGGACCCCTCACCGCCGGTGAACGTTTCGCTGGCTACAACCGTCGAGGAATCCAGTTCTGGCGTACTACGAGCACCGTGATGTCGGCAAAGCCCGACCGGACCTTCGCGGTCGACGTCACTGCTACCGGAGTCCCAGTCGCGCGTTGGAGTTATCACGTGAGTGCGCACGGCGACAGGACTGAACTGACCTCGACGTGGTCGGACCTGCGCGCGGGACCGCTCGGCATGACCATGAAGGTTCTTGGATTCGCCGCATCCGGGGTCTGGGATCGCGCCAACCACAATCGCTTGGGGATGGCGCAAACCCTGGACGCTTTGAAGGCAGAACTAGAGTCGCGCTAGCTCACACGCGCGGCGTTGCTCCGCGAGTTGCTGTTTCTTGAACTCGAACGACCACCTGTACGGGAAGCATCGGTGGAAGGTCTACGCGGACGACCGCCTGTGCTCCTCCCGCGTGGCTTGTTCGACTTCGAGCGGGCCCACCCATCACGCGACTTCGGGGCTTCCTTTTGCTCAACCCGAAGCGCTCGCACGGGCAGGTTCAACGGTTCAGCGGCCAAGGTCGTGAGCATCATGTGCCCCGGTTCCACTGTGGTCTCGGTCGGGCTGATCTTGGCCTTCGTCGTCAGTTGTCGGACCGCACGCACCTGAGCGCCCGTTGCGAGCGTGACGACACGACCCTTTGCTCCGGCTCGAGCCGTACGTCCAGAGCGGTGAAGGTACGCCTTGTGTTCAGCCGGGGGATCCGCATGAATCACCAGACCCACGTCGTCTACGTGGATTCCTCGTGCTGCCACATCAGTTGCCACGAGTGTCGTTGCGTGCCCTGCGCTGAACTTGTCAAGGTTGCGGGCGCGGGCGGACTGGCTCAACATTCCGTGCAGGTCAACAGCAGGAACGCCCGCCTTGTTCAGTTGCACCGCGAGCTTGGTTGCGCCGTGCCGGGTGCGCGTGAAGA
>Ga0172380_10003395_pt1 | contig 21985 bp, 22 predicted proteins | sample Leawe162metaG_FD_119747 | JGI IMG/M metagenome (GOLD analysis project Ga0172380, IMG submission 119747) | Leachate microbial communities from a municipal landfill in Southern Ontario, Canada - Leachate well 162 metaG | ecosystem: Engineered > Solid waste > Landfill > Unclassified | place...
TATTTTTTTCAAATGTGGCGTTTTTATCATCTCTCATTTTTTAAATCTTCACCTATAAACTAATTTATGGATTCGTTAGTGTAAATGATGCGGGCGTTGTACAGCCGCTGGCAGTGTAGGCAATATCTCCGTCGCGCTCGGGATCATTTTCATTCTCAAGGCATGCGATAAATGAATATGTGGTCCCATCCACACTCGTATAAATATAATCTGTGTCGTCTAATGGATCGCAGGGCACCTCACTCATATAAACAGTACCGCCTGACGATAAAGCACCACCGCAATCGACAGTTAGAGGGTATGATCCTACGTCTGCTCTATATAATTCTAAAGCTGACTGTACATTAAATAAATTTGACTTTCTTTGAGCATCGCGTGCGCGCTGTCTAATCCCAATAAAGTTTGCCATAAGTAAAGTGGTGAGAACTGCAATTACAGAAATGACAACTAATAACTCTATTAAGGTGAATCCCTTGTTGTCGATTTTTATTTCTTCCATACTTAATTCATGATACATAATTCTTTCTTCAGTTTCTACGGTGAAATATTTGGACTGGTCACCCCGTAATTACAGACCTCTCCATTAATGCCGCATTCGATTCCTGCTGGAACACCAGTACAGACAGTTCCATTATTACAAGCATCCATATCGCGATCACCACGATCAAGCGAAGTGTAAAGTCTATATGACTGGTTATTATTAGTGTCATCTGACCAATAAATGTAATACTTCGACGAATTCGGCTCTACTGGAAGTATATCTATATAGGGCTTCCATTCCGATCCCCACTCAATAGCAGTATCAGCCGATCCGTCTCCGGTATTAATAGTATATGTGCTAAGTCCACTTTGTGTGTGAGTAGGGTAGCGGTCAAAATCCTGATAATAAGCCTCAAGAGCTCGTTGTACCTGCGCGAGGTCGCTTTTTCTTTTTGCATCCTGAGCTTTTCTAAATTGCTCAAGTGGATCGATAGTTACCAGAACAACACCGGCAAGAATTGTAAATATTCCTATTGCTGTTAAAAGCTCAATGAGAGTGAAGCCGGAATTTTGCGACTTTAAAAACGCGGCTAATTTTTTTAAAAGAAAGCTGTGAAGAATTTTATTAACCATGATTCAAAAAATATTGCCAAAATGCTTCCGAGAACCAAGAATGGTCCAAACGGAATAACACCACCCTTAAATCTCTTTTTTCTGGCTAAAACCAGTATGATCGAAACAATTGCACCTGTCAAGAAAGCCATATACAACCCGATAATAATGAGCGGGTACCCTAGTATCATTCCAAGTACAAATGATAGCTTTACGTCGCCTAAGCCCATACCACGTCCCCGAGTTATTGCAAAAAGAAATGAGAAGAAAAGTAAAGCTCCGATTCCCGAAAGAATAAATGGCAAAAAAGAAATTTCCAAAGTATATATTCTAATAACCGAAATTATTAGAAGTAAAATGGTAAGAACATCGGGAATTATTGCGTGCTTAAGATCAATGAAAAAAATTATTAAGAAGATATATATAACTGCGATAAGTATTATTAAATTAAAAATATCCAGCGAGTTTATTGCTGCATAAAAAACAGAGCCTACTGTTAGAATTGCAGTTAAAAGTTCAACAACAAATATCCTAATGTCAATTTTCTTCTTGCACTTTAAACATTTGCCGTGAAGCGCTATAAATGAAACTATCGGGACCAGTTCATACCAATTTAGTTTCTTTCCGCAACTGTCACATTGAGATCTTCCAAGAAAAATATTTCTGTTATTTGGAAGCCTTTCTATAACTACCCCCAGAAAGCTTCCCATAACGGAGCCAAAAATAAACGCTATTATAAATTCCATTTTTAATTAACCTCTTTATCAAGAATACTATAAATAATCATATAAAAAAATGAGTAATGAAGTTATCTAGGAGGGTTATTCTGCGCACCAGTAACATGTTACTGCGCCAGTACTATCAGGGCAGGCTACATTCAAACCGCCGTCCTGATCATATCTGTTATTTGCATTCACTAAACCTGACTTAGATACTGGTGAGTAGCAAACACCAACGCTTCCGTCAACAGACGCTCCCGCATAAGGCTCAGTTACATAGATATTGTCGAGTCCAGCTGCCGTATCAAATGCTTCTTTCAATTCACCTTCACCTATTAACACGTCTAGACAACCCGCTGTTGATAGGTCCTCAATAGTTGTAGGAGTTGCTATATCAGTTGCACCAGACAAATCGCAATCTCCACCAGTTCCAGCAGCATCTTCCCAAGGCATAGCGAGATGATTTGTGTAGTAACGAATTAATGCATTGTGGAATTCAACTGTTGTATTTTGAGACCTACTGTCTTCTCCTTTTCTTAGCTGCTCAAAAGGGTCGATTGTTGCAACGAGTGCTGCTGCTAAAATTCCAAGAATTCCGATAACGACTAGAAGCTCGATAAGTGTGAAACCTTTTTGAAGTTTACTTTGGACAGATAATTTCATTAAGTTAATCATAATCATAATAAAAAATCTTTGTCAAGGGGTTAGTTTAAATTTACCAAGCGCAGTTTAAAGAAGAGCGTTCTCGAGTCCTAAGCGTAGGTTCAAGTTGTTATACTTCACAAGAATCGACGTTTTAAAAAGCTTTTTTAAAATCTCCAGATGAATTCTTAACTCATTCTTATTAAATGTGTGAATATTTTCAATAAATCCATTTCTATATATTGATAAAAATTTATCAACTAAATATTTACTATCTATATCTTTATTATTGAAAATAAATTCATCTATTATTAAAAGCTTTTCAGAACGCTTGCTGCTGATTAAATTGACTTCTGAATCCATTTTTTTCAAATCTGTGCTAAAGGGTATATGAAACAAGCGGGATCTAACGGTACTAAGTATTTCATTCGCGCTTGGTAAAGACAAAATAACGCATATGTTCTCCTGCAACTCCTCAAAGCTCTTAAGTAAAGCGTTTTGTGAGGCAATATTTATACCCGATGAAATTATGACTAACTTTTTTTCCGAGTATTTTTTAGACAGAGTTAATCTAAGAGCCTTAGCCTCTTTAATTTTTAACTCTTCACTTATAATCGTTATCGAATGAGGAGGAATTTTTTCATTTTTAATAAAACTTGCTATAAAGTGTTCTCTTTTATCTAAGTCACCTGTAATTAAAAAACTTCTCATGATCGTCTCAGTTTACCATCTGCTAATATTTATTATTTTCTAGCTGCTGGTTGACTTGAATGCATTCTAGCGAATAGAATAATATTGTGCAACAGACTGCCCAAAATCCTGCGGTAAGTAATATTAGTGGAGATAATCCACAAATAATTAGCTCCGCAGATAGTAAAACACAAAAAAATATCGGAGATATCCTTATAGAGGAGAATCTTTTACGACGTGATCAGGTAGACCTTCTTAATGTAGAAGCTGCAAAAAAAGGGACCAGCATAGAAAAGCTCGTTCTGGATGCTCAAATTGTAACTGAGGAGCAATTCTACGAAGCACGAGCGAAATTATATAATATTCCGTTTGCTTCAGTCGCAACTCTTCCATTTTCCCCGGAAGCACTTGGTTCAATCCCAAAATCTGTCGCTGAACGCTTCAAGCTTATTCCATTTGCCATAGATGAAGCTACGAAAACTCTGTCGGTTGTCATGTCTGATCCACTCGACATGGATGCAATAAGCTTTGTAGGACAAAAAAGCGGTATGAAAATTCGGGCATTTCAGGGAATTCCTACTGAAATACAGAGTGCTATTCAAACACAATACAGCTTCGGTCTGGTCGGAGAAGTTAAAGCTGCTCTAAAAGAAAGCGAACAAATACAAAAAGTAAATACATTTGATAAAGATTCTATTTCTACGGTAATTAAAGAGGCTCCAATTGCAAAGATCGTATCGACAATTCTGGAATATGCCGTAAAAAGCAGAGCGTCTGACATACACATAGAGCCGCAAGCGGATAGGCTTCGTGTTAGATACAGGATCGACGGAATTTTATATGAAAGACTATCACTCCCTATTGGTGTTCGCGAGGCAGTGATATCAAGAATTAAGATTTTATCAGGAATGAAAATAGATGAACACAGAACTCCTCAAGACGGAAGGTTTAACTTTAAGGTGGGACAGGAAGAAGTCGATCTTCGTATCAGCGTCTTACCCACAGCTTTCGGGGAAAAAGTCGTTATGAGGCTTCTCAAAAAATCAGGAGGAGTGCCTTCTCTTCAAGAATTAGGACTTCGGGGGACTTCTCTTAGAACACTTGAAGCATCGATCTTAAGACCTCACGGAATAATACTAGTCTGCGGACCAACTGGATCAGGTAAAACCACAACGCTTTATGCTGTGCTCTCAAAACTTAACACAACTAGAGTTAATATCATGACTCTCGAAGACCCAATTGAATACCAAATGGCAGGAGTTAATCAAGTTCAGGTAAATACTGATGTTGGACTTACTTTTGCATCAGGACTTAGGTCATTTCTTAGGCAGGACCCAAATATTATTCTAGTAGGAGAAATTCGTGATCAGGAAACAACAGAGCTTGCTATTCAGGCAGCGCTTACTGGACATTTAGTCTTCTCAACGCTTCATACATCAAGTGCAACTGGAGCCCTCCCCAGACTTATTGATATGGGAGCCGAAACGTTTTTACTTGCGTCAACAATTACCGCATCGCTTGGACAAAGAATTGCCAGAAAAATCTGTGAGACTTGCAAAACGAGCTATATACCACCTAGAGAAATAGTAGTTGAAATCAGAAAGAATCTCGGCGAATTGATGCCGAAAATCGAAGACTCTCAAGTTAAGCTCTATAAAGGTACAGGCTGTGAGAGATGCGGACACTCAGGATTTTTAGGAAGAGTCGGAATATTTGAAGTAATGGCGATATCAGAATCTATCGCAAAACTTGTACTGCAACGCGCGGACAGCAGTACACTAGAAAGACAAGCTGTAGCAGAGGGCATGATTACCATGAAACAAGACGGATACCTTAAAGTACTGGATGGTCTTACAACAATTGACGAGATTTTAAGAGTTGCACAAGAATAAAATGGAACAAAATATTTCTATACAGGATTTACTAAATAAAACAGTTGAAAATAACGCTTCTGACCTTCATATAGTTGCGGGTTTTAAACCTATCCTGAGAATAAATGGTGCCCTCAGACAAATAGAAGACTATCCTGAACTTACAAAAGAGTTAACAGGCAAGCTCATCTTTGAACTCCTAACTCAAGAGCAGCAGGAGATAGTCATGGCAAATAGAAGCCTCGATTTTTCTTACGGATTTGGCAGCGGCAATTACGGCGACAAAGGACGATTTAGAGTAAATGCATTTTTCCAAAGAGACACTCTGGCAGCATCGCTTAGACTTTTACCAGCAACTGTTAGAACCATTGAACAGCTTAAGCTCCCAGATATGTGCCATGCATTCGCGTCTTTAAAGCAGGGATTTGTATTAGTCACAGGGCCAACTGGTCATGGAAAGACAACGACTATAGCATCTATGGTAAATGAGATTAATATGACAAGATCAGAAAATATCATAACAATTGAGGACCCTATAGAGTATGTCTATTCTAGAGGAAAAAGTATCATCTCCCAGCGTGAGATAGGGCAGGATACACATTCGTGGAACGAAGCGCTTAAAAGCATTCTTCGTGAAGACCCAAATGTGGTTGTCATAGGCGAGATGAGGGACCCTGAAAGCATCTCATCAGCCATAACGATTGCTGAGACCGGACATCTGGTATTTTCAACACTTCATACTAACTCCGCATCACAAAGTATAGATAGAATTATTGATTCTTTCCCTCAAGCACAGCAGAATCAGGTCAGAATTCAGCTGTCATCAGCCCTTGCCGGAATCCTTTCACAAAGACTAATTCCATCAGTTAACGGAACACGCGTCGTTGCTTCAGAAATTCTAATTGCAACAAATGCAATAAGATCCAACATCAGAGAAGCGAAAACACATCTAATAGATTCTATAATAGAAACTTCAACTGACGTAGGAATGATGTCTATGGAACACTCACTCGCAACACTTGTTAAAAGTGGATCAATCACCCTCGAAACTGCAAAGGGCTACGTCCTCAGACCGGATTTATTCGATAGACTTATTGGTTAATATGGAATTTAAATACATTAGTGTTAACGTTGACGGAAAAAAGGAGATAGGGCAACTTGATGTTAATTCTGAAAAGGATGTGTTAGATTTTTTAAGATCGAGTAAGCTTACACCCGTAAAAATAGAACCGCTTGAAAAATCGCAATCTTTTTTTCTCTCATACTTTAATAGAGTAAAGCAGGGAGACATAATTCTTTTTACCAGACAACTTTCTTCTATGATCCTAACCGGCCTTACACTCATCGAATCTCTTACTCTTTTGAAAAAGCAGTATACAAAGCCAAAAATGGTAAAACTCGTTGATAATCTTATAACGGACGTTTCTGAGGGTAAATCATTTTCTCAAGCGCTCTCCGGTCACAAAGAAGCTTTTTCACCGGTCTATATATCGCTTATTACAGCAGCAGAGGAGGGCGGTCTTTTAGATAAGGTCCTCGGGAGACTTGCTGATAATCTGGAAAAGTCTGATGAAACAAAAAAGAGAGTGCGTTCGGCGCTTTTCTACCCGGCAATTATTATCTCCGGAGTTTTACTCGTAATTATCCTTATGAATATATTTGTTATTCCGCAGCTTGGTGATCTTTACGAAAGCCTCGATCTAGAGCTTCCTCTTATGACTAAAATTGTTGTGACTGGGTCAAATCTAACTAGAACTTTTCTTCCGCTATTTATAGTTGGAGCAATAGGAGGCGTAATTTTTCTCAAACGCTACTCTAAAACTGAAGCAGGGGTAAGAATTATAGATAAAATTAAGCTTAAAACTCCGGTATTTGGCGAAATTATAAAACTTTCGTCATTTGATGAAATTTCAAGAACTATGTCTTTACTCGTTTCATCCGGTTCGTCGCTCATTTCTGCGATTAGAATAGCGGCAGACGTTTCGGGCAACTATTACTATAGAAAGGCAATGCTAGATACAGCAACACTAGTTGAAAAAGGAGCAGGACTTTCAACTGGACTTGACCACCAGAAGGTTTTTCCGCCACTTATGATCCAAATGGTAAAAGTAGGTGAAGCAACAGGAAAAATTGATGAGAGTCTTTTGAAGGTTTCTGAGTATTTTGAGCGCGATTTGGATTTAAAAGTAAAAAATCTTACCACAGCAATTGAGCCTATTCTTATTATAGTTCTCGGAATTTCAGTTGCTTTTCTTATCATCTCGGTCATCACTCCAATTTACGGACTCATCTCTCAAATCCAATAGTTTGCAAAATGTATTAAAAACTGGTAATGTTTACAGATCTGTAAAGAGTAAAATCAACCACAATAAAGCCCATATTTGCTAGATTTTTTACCCTTTATTTGTTATTATTAATTCTTATGTCAGCTCAAAGCTATACTTCAGAAAACATCCAAGTACTCGAAGGACTCGATCCTGTTAGAAAACGCCCCGCGATGTATATCGGCTCAATAGATACGGTCGGTCTTCACGAATCGCTTAGAGAAATTATAGATAACGCCGTTGACGAATCGCTAGGCGGCTTTGCCAACAACGTATGGATATATTTGAATAAAGACGGAAGTGCAACTGTAGTCGACGACGGTCGTGGAATTCCCGTTGATATGATGAAGGGCTATAACAAATCAGCTCTTGAAATGGTTATGACTAAGCTTCACGCGGGAGGAAAATTCGGAGGAGGAGCTTATAAAGTTTCAGGAGGACTTCACGGAGTGGGAAGTTCTGTCGTTAACGCATTATCAACTGATCTTTGGGTAGAAGTTCGCCGCGATGGAAAAATTTACAGACAGGAATATAAGCAAGGCATTCCAACCACAGATCTTAAAACCTTTACGTCTCAGGAATCAAAGCTGCATGATGTAACTAATAATAAAAGAGTTTTAAATCTAAAATCAGGAACCACGGTAACGTTCACTCCCGACGGATCGATTTTTACAACAACTGAATTTATCCCCGAAACGGTTCTTCGACTTATCACGCAGCGTGCATTTCTTGTTTCAAAGCTATACTTTCATTTTTATGACAATATTTCAGAAAAACCATCAGAAAAACACTTCTATTATGAGGGTGGGATCGTATCTTTAGTAAAAAAAATAAATGAAAACAAAGGTCCGCTTCATAAACCCGTTTTTATCTCTAAAGAAGTAGATGAGGTACTCGTTGAAGTAGCTATTCAATATAACGACGGAATTGCAGAAAACGTAGAGAGCTTTGTAAATGTAATTAACACTATAAACGGAGGTACGCACGTTACGGGATTTAGAACTGCTCTTACTCGTGCGATAAATGACTATGGTAAAAAAACCCAGCTTATAAAAGTTGGAGAGGAAGTTATAACGGGTGAAGATTCACGGGAAGGATTATCAGCAGTAGTTGCAATTAGAATGGAGCAAAATAATATCCAATTTGAGGGGCAAACAAAGGGAAAGTTGGGAAATTCAGAGATCGCAACTCTAGTACAAAGCGTCGTTAAAGAAGGGCTTGATAATTATTTTGAAGAAAATCCAACAGAAGCAAAAACAATTCTGGCAAAAGCACAGCTTGCCGTAAGAGCCCGTCTTGCCGCACGCGCTGCAAAAGACGCAATTCTGAGAAAAGGAGCATTTGAGGGAGGGTCACTTCCGGGAAAACTTGCTGACTGTCAGGAAAAGCGCGCAGAATACTCCGAAATTTACTTAGTCGAGGGAGACAGCGCAGGAGGAACCGCTAAGCAGGGCCGTGACCGAAAATTTCAGGCGATACTTCCTATCGGAGGAAAAATATTAAATACTGAACGCGCACGGCTTGATAAAATCATGGAATTTGAAGAATTAAAGGATTTAATTATTGCACTGGGAATGGGAATAGGGGAGAGCGTGAATCACGAAAAGCTTAGATATCACAGGATAATTATTATGACTGATGCTGACGTTGACGGAGAGCACATCGCAACTCTTCTTCTAACCTTTTTCTACAGGCATTTAAGAGATATTATCGATCACGGATATCTCTATATAGCAAAACCCCCGCTTTATAAGATTCAATCAGGAAAACAGATAGAATACGCTTATACTGAAGAAGAGCTTAGAGACTATACAAAGGGTAAAGACATGAAAGGAAAAAGCCTGCAGCGCTATAAAGGACTGGGAGAAATGAATGCTGAACAGCTATGGGAAACTACTATGAACCCAGAAAACAGAATCCTTAAAAAAGTAAATGTAGAAAACGCCGAAGAGGCAGATGCAGTATTCACTATGCTTATGGGTAGTGAAGTTCCACCACGAAAACACTTTATACAAGAAAATGCAAGACTTGCCAACCTTGATATTTAAAAATAAAATAGTGAGGAAAGTTGCAGTCCGCCAGCTATCGCTCCGAGAGCCGAGTGCGAATAGCACTGAGCGAAACGAAAAGTCGAACGGTAAGATACAGCGGGCAAGACTTGCCAACCTTGATATTTAAATTAGATATATAAAAATGGAGGTGACAATTAATTTATGAATTTAACATACGGAAAAAATGCTCCTGAGCAAGTGAATGTTTTTATAGAAATTCCTAAGGGAAGTAACGTAAAATACGAGCTCGATAAGGAAAGCGGAGTTATTTTTGTCGACAGATTTTCGTCGACTTCTATGTTCTATCCTGCCAATTATGGGTATATACCTGGCACATTGTCAGAGGATGGGGATCCAGTTGACGTACTTGTTCTTTCAGAACAGGCAGTCGTTCCTGGAGTTGTTATCCCATCCCGTCCAGTTGCGATGCTTGAAATGGAAGATGAATCTGGAATAGATACAAAAATAATTGCAGTTCCAGCAGTAACGGGTGATGCGTATTCTACCATTGAAGACCTTTCAGATATTTCTGAGATGCTAACAGCACAAATAAAACACTTTTTCGAAAATTATAAATCTATAGATAAAGGAAAATGGGTAAAAATAAAGGACTGGAAAGACAAAGCCAGCGCAATTGACGAGATAAGAAAGGGGATGGAAAGCGCAAAGTAGTTTGGATTTTAATATTTAGCGTTTAGACTTGAGTAAAATACTTTCTAGACGCTATGTATTAGGAGCTAAATTTATGAGTCATATAGGACAATTAGAACAAGTAGAAATAACAAGAGAAGCGAAAAAAGCGTATCTGGATTACGCGATGAGCGTTATAGTATCTCGTGCTTTACCTGATATTCGTGACGGGTTAAAACCAGTCCATAGAAGAATCCTTTACGCGATGAGCGAGATGAATCTTTCTCCTCAGGCTAAATTTTCAAAAAGCGCAAAGATAGTTGGAGAAACAATGGGTAAATTTCATCCGCACGGAGATATGCCTATCTATGACGCCTTAGTCAGACTCGCACAAGACTTTTCCATGCGGTACACGCTAGTTAACGGCCAGGGAAATTTCGGATCTGTCGACGGAGATCCACCAGCTGCTATGCGTTATACCGAAGCAAAGCTCATGCCGCTCGCGATGGAAATGCTTCAGGATATTGATAAAGAAACAGTTGATTTTACAGACAACTTCGACGGAACTATAAAAGAACCGCTTTACCTACCAGCAAAGGTCCCGAATCTACTTCTAGCTGGGTCTGAAGGAATTGCTGTGGGTATGGCGACAAAAATACCACCTCATAATTTAGGTGAAGTAGTTGACGCCGTACTTTATACGATAGATAAAACTGAATTTAATGCAGAGATAAAGGTTGACACAGATACGCCTAAAGAGGCAGCAGAAAAAATTGAAAGTGAAAAAACAGAGGAAGTTAAAAAAACTTCAGATCCGTACCAGTCATCTGATGAGGATTATCTTAGTAAAAAAGTAACACTCAGCTCAAGCGTTACAGTAGACGACTTGCTTGAATTCATAAAAGGTCCTGACTTTCCTACAGGAGGCGCGATCTACGACCAAGCAGAAATTGTAAACACTTACCAGACAGGGCGCGGAAAAATCATAATACGAGGAATTGCCAGCTTCGAAGATATAGGTCAGGGTAAAAGCGCAATTATAATAACTGAGCTTCCTTATCAGGTGAACAAATCATCACTTGTGGCAAAAATTGCTTATTTGGCAAAGGACAAAAAAATTGACGGAATAACAGACCTGCGTGATGAATCAGACAGACAGGGAATGAGAGTAGTAATTGAGCTAAAGCGGGATCTTGCACCGAAAAGAGTTCTAAATAAGCTTTATAAATTAACCGCTCTTCAAAGCAGTTTTCCGTCAAATTTTGTAGCACTGGTCGACGGCATTCCAAAAACAGTAAATCTAAAAACTATCATAGACGAATACATAAAACACAGATTTATAGTTGTTATTAAAAGATCAGAGTATGACCTAAAAATAGCAAAAGCAAGACTTCACATTTTAGACGGTTTAAAAATTGCGGTCGCAAATATCGATGAAGTGGTCGAGATTATTAAAAAATCTAAAAATACAGATGACGCCAGAGCAAATCTTATGGAACGCTTCCTTCTTTCAGAGCTTCAGGCAAATGCAATTCTAGATATGCAGCTTAGAAGGCTCTCTGCGCTTGAAATTGAAAAACTGCAACAGGAATGGGATGAGGTAAAGGCATTTATAGATTACCTTGAGAGTCTGCTTAAAGATCCGAAGAAACTAATGGGGGTTGTTAAAGACGAACTAGTTGAAATAAAAGAAAAATACGCTGATCCGCGAAAAACTAAAGTTTATAAATCAAAAGTCGATGAATTCTCAGATGAAGATTTAATCCAAAACGAATCAACAGTTATAACGCTTACGAAAACGGGTTACATCAAACGCCAAAGCATGACAGGATTTAAAGTTCAGGCGCGTGGAGGCAAGGGAGTACGCGGCATGACTACAAAAGACGAAGATACTATCGATCAAATAGTTTTTGCAGAGACCCATGACTATATTTACTTTTTCACAAATAAAGGAAAAGTCTACCAGACGCGTGTTTTTGAAATACCTGAAAGCAGCAGAACAGCAAAAGGTCAGGCGATAGTGAACCTGATAGACATAAGCGCAAACGATTCGATCCAGTCGATACTAGTTAGAAAAGGGAAAGAGCCGGATAATAAAAATCTGTTTATGGTAACTAAAAAAGGAATAGTTAAAAAAACTAACTTCGAGCAGTTTAGTAACATCAGAAAGAACGGAATAATAGCAATTTCCCTATCTGATAGCGATAGACTCATCTGGGTAAAAATGACAGGCGGAAAAGATGACATATTACTTGTCACAAAGAACGGAAAAGTAATCTGCTTTAATGAGGAGCAGGTCAGACCAACTGGAAGGTCAAGTATGGGAGTACGCGGCATAAAGATATCAGGCGATGATGAGGTTATCGGAATGGATATCGTGGAAAATGACGACAAAGACGCAGAAATAATTATAATTGCAGAAAATGGACTCGGGAAAAAGACAAAAGTGTCAGCAATTCGCAATCAAAATAGGGGAGGGCAGGGTGTAAAAATTGCAAATATAACTCCTAAGACCGGAAAAATTATTTATGCAGGAGTGCTCGATAAGGAGCTGGATTCAGTTATCATCACGTCAGAAAAAGGACAGGTTGTAAAAATTCCTCTTAAAAGCATTCCAACACTTTCCAGAAATACTCAGGGAGTAATCCTAATGCGTTTTTCAAAAACAGGCGACAAAGTAGCGTCTGCCACAGCTACCGGCAAGGGAACTGAGCAAGACTTAGAAATCCCAGAAGAATCCGAAACCCCACCTGCCGAATAATTTCCTATAATATTGCATTTTGTGCCAGAGAACACGATTTCCACAACCAATTTATGAAGATAGCATTCGGGGGGGGCATCACCATAACTATTCCCCATTTTCATACTATATGATATAATTCGTCAACTACGAGGGTAAATTTTGCATGCCTTCGCAGAGCACATTACCAGGAAAAGAAAGGGAGGAACGAAATGTCCAATTCGTATCGAACCGCTATCGCTGTGAGTATCGCCTTCGGGCGAGATCCTCAGAGCCTTCTCAGCTGGCTAGGGTCTGTCAAGACGCCCCTTGGCTCTATGAAGATCCGACGATTCTTCGAGAAGACATATGCGGTACACATCCACGTCTACCCAACCGGTCCGATTTCTCAAAACGAATGGGCAAACGCTGTCCAGGCGTTCGAGAACGTCCTCTACAGGAAGTTCCCGTATATCACCGGAACAGAGCGGTCAGACACGTGGGACGACGTGGTAGAGCACGGACGGACGTTCACCTACAACGTCGACCTCGATAAAAAGGCCGACGTCGGCACCATCAGGCGCAAGCTTGAGGAAGCGACGATTCGCAACGTCGAAGTGGTAAGCGTTGTTCAGCCGGATAGCGGCATGGGTGTTTTGCGAGTCCGCGTCATGGCGCCGACGCGCAGCCACGCCGATAGTTTGTGGGGACTCGTTCTCTACGGACCGGTCACGACAACCCACGAAACAAGCAGGTTCAACTGGGCAACCAACAGGACTGAGCCTCGCCACGAAGTCTATACGTACTTTGACCTACTCGGCAAAGCCAGACTCGTCTGAGCCCTTTCAATAACGCCCCTGCGACGCGAGAGCGAAGCAGGGGCCCAATACCTTACAATTCAAATTCAAACCAACTATAATACTAAATATGGAAATAAGCGGGCGCGAGCTTCAAAAAAAAATAATTTTAGATCTTGAAAAAGAAGTTAGAAACCTCAAAGAAAGCGGGGTAGAGCCGTCTATTGCAATAATTACTCTAGGACCGGAAGATAGTTGGGAAACCTACGTTAACCAAAAACTAAAACTTGCTGAAAAACTGGGGATTAACACAAAATTTATAAATTTAAGACCGCTTGATACTTACGACGTAGTAAAAGTAGTAGAAGAATTAAATAATGATAAATCTGTCCATGGTCTCATAGTGCAGCGACCATTTCCGACAGGAATCGACACTGAAAAAGTAATTCAAAGTATATCAAAAGATAAAGATATCGATGGATTTAGAAGCGATTCCGAATTTGAGGTCCCTGCTTGGCTTGCTGTAAAACATATTCTCACTCACATAGCCGGTCTGCTAAATTTTTCCGACCTATCAACTTTGTTGTCAAATCAATCTATTTTAGTTGTCGGAAAGGGTGGAACGGCTGGCGCACCTGTAATAGATGGACTCAGAAAGATGCACTTTTATCCAGAAATTATTGACAGTAAAACTCAGAACTCAAATGAATTATTTATAAAAGCGGATGTAATAATCAGCGCTGTTGGTAAAAAAAATATTATTCCTGTTGAATTATTAAAGAATAAAAGTATCCTAATAGGTATTGGAATCCACGCAGAAAACGGAAAAGCGACTGGCGACTTCGACGAAATTAAGGCTCATGAAAAAGACTTATATTTCACCCCGACACCTGGCGGAGTAGGGCCGGTAAATGTAGCTTATCTTTTTAAGAACCTATTACAGGCTGCAAAAAAATCATAAATTGATATAGAAAGTCTTATTGACAAAACTTTCTATATTTATTTTAATTTATAGAAATGGCGTCACGCGAAACAATAGGACCGAATGTTGATCAACCCCTTTTTGACCCAGTATCCGTTATTCAAGATAGACTAGATTATATGGCTGGTATTGCTCCTGATAGTGATGTAGCCTTAGCTCGTCTGCATACGGATTTTGCCAGTCAGGATGCAGGAGAGAGAGTAAGCTTAGCTATAAAAACAGATATTCCCCGAGAAGACGGCGGCGAGGGTCTAAGAGAAATACCACTCGGGCAAGCCACATTTGATGGCTGCGAAAGTGGAGATGGAGGATTGCGTGCAAAATTTACGCTGCTGCCATCTGGACTTAGACAAGAGACTATAGAAACAACCCTAGATCCTAAAGCAGTTATAGTGCGCCCCGCGAAAGATCAATCCATATAAAGTTTGACTTTTTACTAAAAACCCCCTAAATTAGTTACAGAGGAAATGCTGAGTTTTAAAAAAATCTACATTCCTTCTTTTGCTCCGAGAAGAATCAGAAAAAAATACAAAGTTAGAAAACTAACTCTTTTTGTCGTAACCTATGTAGCACTTTCTACAACTCTTGCTGCATTTTATATATATAGCATCCCCGAAACTCAGGCAAAATACGAAAAGAAAACCCTAGGCGTCAAAACTTCAATTCGCTCAACCAAAAAATCAGCAAATATAACAGAGTACAAAATACCTACGGCAACGCCAATTTTACCAACTGCAACTCCAACCATTATTCCGCCTACGCTATCTCCAACACCAACCATTCAGGTAAATGAAAAAGACACAACAAAAACAATTGACAATGTCGAAAATGATTCTTCAATGGCAGGTGGAACTGATATATTTGACGCACTAAATAGATATAGGGGAGAATCAGGCATTCCGAGTCTTTCATGGGACAACACTCTTGCAGATTTTGCAAATTCGCGCGTAAACACATTTGCGTCAATTAACGCTCTTGACGGTCATGCAGGATTTAGAAATTATATGGATAATAATGGATTTGAAATATCCGGATTTAACGGACTGGGAGAAAATTCGGCACAACTTGCAGGACCCATGCAGGGAGATAAGATAATAAGAGATATTTTTGGGCAAAGTGAGGCCCACAACTCAAGCCAGCTGGACGCATCGTGGACCCACGTGGGGATTTCAGTTAACGGAATATTTGTAAATGTAAATTTCGGAAAAAATAAGAGATAGCTAGGAAATTACACTTCTTAACTTTTCTATCTGATTGATTCTTAAAAAAAATCTTTCATCTTCTCCAACTATCAGCTCAGCTGCATCCAGATGCTCTAGTGCCTCATCAAAGCGCTGACTGCGTATTAAAGCTTCTGCCAAATGCAAATAGCAGCCGCTTTCCCAAACTTTTTGAGTATATTCATCGGAATGAGGATTTTCTTTTAATGCAACAAACGCATTATGAAATCTATCATAAGCAGTATCATCGCCTGCACCATATTCAAACGCGCTAAGCCTTGCTTTAATTTCTGCAATTTGTGCAGGAAATCCCATGGGATCATTTGGAGCCGCCTCAAATGCTGCAAGTGATTCACGCATTACTTCAACTGCCCGCTCGTAGTCACCTTCTGTTTGATAAAACTTAGCCAGATTATACAAAACTATCCCCATGCCTACAGTCTCGCCGGAATTTCTCATTATTTCCACGCCTTTTTCTATTGCTTTGCGTGCATTGTCTTTATGCTCAGTCAGACCTGTCTGTTCATATAAGTGCCTATACGCCAGCATTTCCGATGCGCATGCCTCGGCCGCCTTTACCGGATTTCCTTCTTCTAAATACGATGACTCTGCACTTTGTGCGCTCGTAACAGCGTCAAGAAAATTACCTCTTTCACGAAGCTCTTCAGATCTAACATGAAATTCTGTACCAGACATTTTTACCTCTGGTGAATTTAGCGACTCATCAGTCATAGATGCATTATATCAAAGAGCAAAAAAGGGGGGGTCGAAACATTCTATTTTTGCATTTTATTAGTTATCTCGTCATATCCTGGCTTTTCATTCCCAGATATGTCAGTAATCCCAAAGCTTCCTTCCTGCTGGTTGGGAATATCTTCATCAGTGTATTCATAGATTATAATAGCTCTGGGATTTGCCTCAAGAAGTGCATCGATTGTTGCGATAATTATATCCTTTTGAGTCATTCCATTTAGATCGCATCCGATAGTACAAACACCAGTTTCAGAAATATAAATCGGAAGATTAAAACGCTCTTTTATATCATTAACACGTTCTGTTAATTTATCAATTTCTACCTTATTACCGTTTGGATAAAGGTCTAATGAAACTGCATTTATATATGGAGTTAATGGTTCAATAAATTCTTCCCAATTCCTTTGCGTAGTATCATTCATCGGCCACCCCGTAACGTTAACTGTAATATTTGCATCTGAATCTATTTTTTTAATAGCCTCGCTTGCTGATTTTACATGTGCAAGAATAAATTCTTTATCACGATTCAAAACACCATCTAGCGAATAATCTGCGGGGTGATGTACGTCAATTTCATTATTTATCTGCCACATATCAATTTCGCTACTATATCTCCCTGCAAGCTTTGTAAAATATTCGTGAGTTATTCTGGCGTAATCATCTGAGGAAAAGTCCTTATCTACAGTGGGAGGCGCCGCAACTAAAAAAACTTGAAGATTTTTCTCTTTAGCATATTTTATCGCATCGTCAAACAACTCTAACTCTTTTTCATTCCATAAAAGCTCACCGTCAGAAAGATCTGCTCCTTCCCATCTGGGGATATTAAATCTTATCCATTCTTGCTTATTCATAGCTAAATCATCAACCGTATCCTTAAAACGGTCAAAGTCAAGAACGCTTGACTCATCACTTGATAAATGAGTATTAAATCCAAATTCAGTAGGTTGAAATGACGGAGCAGGAATATCACGAGCTACTTCTGCAATAAATAATTTATAAGGTAGATTTTGATCGTTTAATATAGGCTCGGATGAGCCGGCCTGATCTGGGGAGAAATTATCCAAATCCTGGGCAGAGGAATTTGAATCAATAGCACCGCTGCTAACAGCAATTATTCCCGCTGCGGCACCCGCAGCTCGAGCGGTCTTCTTTATTTTAGAAAAAAATCCTCCTTCATTTCCTTCCATATTATCTTCTATTCCCTTGGTGGAATTTTTTATGAACCTGCTTTAGCTGCGGATTTGTTATATGGGTATAAATCTGAGTGGTACTTATATTCTTATGTCCTAGCATCTCCTGAACTGATCTTAAGTCCGCTCCATTTGAAAGCAAGTCTGTAGCAAAACTGTGACGCAGCGTGTGAGGCGATGCTTTTACCGGAATTTTCGATTTTTTAACGTACTTTTCTACAATTCTCTCAATGGAGCGGGGAGTAAGTCTCATTTTTTCTCCGTTATTAGTCCCATCAACGCTTTTTGCATATCTGATAAATATCGGCTTAAATTCGTCACTTCGAATTTCAAAGTATTTAGTAAGCCAAAATGCGGCAGAGTCAGACAAAAATACTATGCGGGCGCGCCCACCCTTCCCTATGACTCCGAATTCTCTGGATTTAAAGTTTATCTCATCTCGATTAAGTTTAGTAAGCTCAGAAACACGAAGACCTGTTGAAAATAATAGTTCAAGTATCGCCCGGTCTCGTAGCCCCTTTTCAGATGATATATCAATCGAGTTAACTAGCTCTCTTAAATGGTCTTTTTCTAAAAATTTGAGGCTTTTGCTTTCTCCTTTGGGCAAATCAATTTTTTCCGGCGCGAGCGTTTTAACATCATTTCGAATCAAATATCTTAAAAATGACCGCAGTGCAATTATGTGGTAGCTTTGAGTCACGCGTTTTAATGTGAGTCCCTTAAGATCTGAATAGTCTGATAGATACTTTCTGTACTTGCGAATTATGTCAGAATTGAGGCTATCTAGCCTCATGTTGGGCTCATTTTCAGCTATCCAAGCGTCAAAGCGGTGCAGGTAAAATCTATAATTGCGAATAGTCAGTTTGCTGGAATTTTTTTCTATTTCCAGATATTCCAGATATTGTTCTATATATTTTTGTAATTCGTTCATAGAGTAGGGTGTACTAAGATTATGCGACATAACAAATTCAAATGTCAAATTTAGCTCATTAAAACTATAAGTTTAAATTATTATTGACATTAAGGTTAAATAGATATATTATTTACACATGGAATTTGGAAAACTAATTGGAAAAGCTTGGAAATCTATTCAACCAGAAGGACCATTTGACTCCTTAATTGCATATCAGGAAGATATGACTTCCCTGGAAAAAGACAGAGAGGCAATACTAAGAGAAGCGTCACCAATAGGAAGGGATCAATCTAATGATCTCGTAGATTATGAAGTAGATTTAACAAGAGATTACAGAAAATAATGTGCGACATAAATTATAAATAGAAATATGAGTACCGTAGATAGATTAAAATCATTTTTTTCTTCTCCTGACATAACACCAACTCCTGACAAATCAATTCCCGATGGAAATTTAGAATTTGCTGCTAATAATCAATTTAATAGTAAATCCCATAATCCATCAGATAATTCTGATAATTCAAGCGTTTTATCCGAAACAATTATCGATCCAGATGCTTCAGATCCGAATGATATGGCTCCTGGCATGATTGTATTCCTGATGAGAAACTAGCCTCAACTATGACGCACGAGGATGCGATTTAAGGCCCCTGAAATTTCTTTAAGCACTACTTACACCTCTTGATAAATTCATAAATACTTATAATTTATATAATTAGATTCACTTGAATCTATACAACCTATAGTAGGGTAGTATCCTAATAACTGCAGCAATTTCCTAAAGAGAATACTGTGCATTTTAGACGTTATTAAACGAATGAAAGATTTAAATATAAAAGAAAACGATTTTAGTGGAATTAAGAAAATACGGCCACACTCTCAACATATGTACTTTATGTCGTAAAAGTATTATTGTACGACATAATGCATTAGTACTCCACGCGGTGTAGCAGGAGTAAATAACTCACAACAGCATTCTTTGCGAGCTGATTGTGCAGAGAAAAGATTTATGAACACTTTATGAGCCTTTTTAGCCCCTCTCTTAGGGCACTTCCTGTGTCTCATTTTGGCACAAAGGGAAATGATTCAATTTAGCCTGATAAATCAGTAAAAACGATCACTTTAGCCTCACATTTAAGTAGATCACCATCAAGCTACTTGATGCAGTTTAGGGCTTAAAATAAGCAAAAACGCATTTTTTAGCCTCAATTAACGTACTTTTGTTCGCTTTTTTTTCAATTTTTCAGGTTTAATCCCTACCATACAGGAAGGATGCTACACACTAATGAGCACAAAGCACGCATACTATAGGCACAATAGGTTAAGGTTGATTCAGATTCAAATGAACTTAAACTTTAACCCCTATTACTCTCACGAGAGGATCGTGAAAAGCCATGTCAAAATTTCGTGAAATTACTATATGATGCCTTTGACTTAAATGAATTATTTAATTACAAAAAATTATAGGATAAAATTATAGGATGTTTTACTATATGATCAAACTATATCATTTGGGTCTATTTTTACTCGCTCCTCTACTCTAATCTAACCGTAAGATTTTTTTTATTTTAGCTGTCTAGAATTTTATTTTTATACTCCCCAACGCGAAAAAACGATTAAAAATAATATAGATATAAATCCCACCCAAATGTATTCCCACAAAATACCCCTAAATAATCTACGCTCAAGCCACGCATGAACTAGCCCCGAAAATGTATAGAATATCCCGGTTAAAAATAAAGAATATACAGCCGCATTTACCGGCCAAAGTGTCAAAGCAAGCGACAACTGCATTAGCGAGAAAGAGATGATAAGCGACGAGACAATAATTTCTTTCACTTGTGCCCTATTCAAACTGTATGACCAAAGACTTTCAAAGTTCATAAAAAGAGAAATTATAAATGTTAAAGCGGGCGTAAGGAGTAAAACCTGACGAAGCGAAAACGCAAAGTTAAATAAGAAAAACAACACTAAAAGCGTTAGCACGAAAGCAACAATTCTAGCACTTCTTAAAAGATTTATCGTTCTTATTCCTGACACTGCAAAAATATTTTGGGTAAGAAAAAGCGAATAAAGACCAAATGCGTATAGAACTGTGATAATTAACTGCGAGATAAGTCTATCCGGAACAAGTGTATAAAAGACCGGAAAAGATAACGAATAGAAAAATGGCAGAACCATGATCGGATAATAAAAAGTGCCCTGCACGTCTTTTTTAAGAATAAAAAACAACATCAAGTCGGTTAAAATGGCCAAAATTATAGCTGAAACAAAATACTCCGCTCCACTTAAAAATTGTATAAAAAAGAAAAATGACGAAAGAAAAAAAACAGAAAAAACTAACTTCTGCCTCTTACTCAGTTGAAGAATTTTTTGCAGTTTTTTAATCACATTAAGCTACGAACTCAAAATTTGTATATACTTTTACTACGTCGTCCAGATCCTCAAGCTTTTGCATCAAATCCTCTATTCTACCCTGTATTTCAGGCGAATTTATAAAAACTTTAGGTTTATAAATAATTTCAGCCTCTTCTATGATAACACCAGAATCTTCGAGTGCTTTTTTTACCTGCATAAGATTCGTTGGTTGAGTATAGAAAAATGCTATTTCAGATTCAATTTCTACATCGTCTGCCCCACTTAAAAGAGCCAGCTCCATCATTTCATCCTCAGTTTTTCCATTAGTTTTTGCTATAATTTCTCCAACTCTATCAAATTGGTAGGCAACGGATCCCTGCGCGCCTAATGATCCGCCATTTTTCTCAAGTATATTTTTAACCTCTGCAACAGTTCTTTGTTTTTTATCAGTTACCGCCACCACTATCATAGCGGCTCCTCCCGGAGCAAAACCTTCATAAACAACTTCCTCAAGCTGAGCACCGCTTCCCACTCCAGATCCCTTCTGAATTGCCCGATCTATACTGTCTTTTGGCATGTTGGCGCTTTTTGCCTTATCCATAGCAAGTCTTAATCTGGGGTTAATATCTGGGTCACTTGATGCACCTTCTTTGACTGCTATTGCTATCATTCCGGCAATTTTTGTAAAAAGCTGACCGCGTTTAGCATCGGTCACTCCTTTTGCTCTTTTAATTGTTGCCCACTTACTATGTCCTGACATATTTTTGGTTTGTAATTCTACAATTATAAGTTCAAAAGGCAGCACATGCAAGGTCTTTTATACTGCAAAATAAATTTTAGTTAATTGACAATTTGACATCAATTCCCTAAAATGATTTAATCAATTTTTGCTAATGCTACCTTTAAAAGATCAAGCAATAAAATGCGCCCTTGAAAGTAATTGGAAAGACGCTATCCAAATTAATCAATCAATTATTGAGCAAAACCCGAATGATATCGACGCCTATAACAGATTAGGATTCTCTTATTTAAAA
>Ga0172380_10003396_pt1 | contig 21982 bp, 29 predicted proteins | sample Leawe162metaG_FD_119747 | JGI IMG/M metagenome (GOLD analysis project Ga0172380, IMG submission 119747) | Leachate microbial communities from a municipal landfill in Southern Ontario, Canada - Leachate well 162 metaG | ecosystem: Engineered > Solid waste > Landfill > Unclassified | place...
GACTTTCTGGTTTCTGTTCATCGCTCTTGTTGGTCTCTCCATTGCGACCGCCATTCTCATTCTGCTTTTCGTCGCGAGTTTCCATTAGCCAGCTAACAACGTTGGCCGTTACAGCGGCCAGCCGTATGAAACTAAGTTCTTCGTCGTCGTTGTCTCCTTCCATGTCGAGCAATCTGCATGAAGGAATTGTCCAAGTGAGTACAAATAATGTCGGAAAATCGCCAATGATTAGTTCGGCAACTATTTCAACCACGCGCGCTCAAGCGAATGAGCTTGTCGCACTAGCAGAACGAACAACCGGATCGCGCATGGCCGCTTACGAGCAAGTTGCTCGCACAGTCGGCGCATCATCCGGCTGGATTCGAAAGTTCGTCAGAGGCTACGAGGCCAAAGAGCCGCGCGCCACTTTGTACGAAAACATTAAGGCGAGCTACGAGGCGCTCTGCGCTCGCATCGAAGCAGATAACAGGGCTGATGAAATGAGACTGAAAGCTCTTAGGGGACCATTGAATGCGGTTGGTGAAAGCGCTTGTGCGGAAAGCGATACAGAAGATGAAGCTATGGTGGGTGAGGGCGACTAGATGCTGACCCGCTGGAATGAGGAAGAACTAGCCGCGCTCCATCGGATGATGAAGCAGGGGAAAACGCGGGCTGAAATCGCGAAAGAGTTGGGATGCGATACGGGGCGCATCAGAAAAAAGATTTGGGACATGAGCAGGACGCCAGAGCAGCGCAGGAATTGCGCTGCCCGCCGTCGCGAGCAAGAGGAGCGTAGAACAGAGCGGCACGAGGTTCTGGCAGAGAACAGGCCGGGCGAAGCATTGCTTGCCGAAGCCGCCACTCGTGCGGCCGCGCCGCATCGCGATCTAACGGGAATGTTCTTCAACGACCCACCCAAGGGTTATTCAGCACTAGATCGGAGGGAATCGCTATGAGCCTCGCTCTCCAATATCACAACGAGAACAAGGCAATTCATCAGCGTATCGCTGCCAAGGCGGCAGAGCATGAGGCCAGCAAACGCACCGCTCTAGTCGCAGAGTTGAAGGAATGCTGCGAACCGAAGCCTAAGCCTGAACCCGTGCCCGAGCCGATCGAGGACGGATGGGTTAATCGGCAGATCAGCGGAGAGCGCAAGCAGCTTTGGTTCTCGGTTCTCTCGGCCGTCAAAGTAACTCCGTCCGGCGCTCTGTGCATCAGAACCATTCAACGAACCGTATGCGATGTTTACGGCGTGGAGATGAGCGATCTTTTATCGGCACGGCGCACGGCAAACGTCGTCCGGCCACGTCAGGTATCAATGTATCTGGCGAGGGAATTGACCGCGCTATCACTACCGCGCATCGCGCGCGCGACCGGCGACCGTGACCACACGACCACGTACCATGCACATCGCAAGATCGAGCGGCTCCTAAAATCTGACGATGAACTAGCCGCCAAGATCGCTCTGATCAAGGAACGGCTCGGATGAAGCCTTCCCTTGCAGAAATCCTTCGCCGCGCTCGGGCGCTGCCGCCAATTCACCAAGCCGCATATCTTCGCGGGCTTATCGCGTCTGAGCCGCGCCGGTCAATTCGCTGTGTCGAACTGGGAGCTGCGTTGAAGGATGTCATTCACAAGCAGATGCGCCGGGAAATCCGGCAGGACAAGAAACTAGCAAGTTAACCCGGAAGCCAAATCACAGGAGAGTAAAATGAGTGCACAGCAGATTGAGAAGATCAGCATTATTCCCGAGCGGGAGCAATTGCCTGCCGTGGTCACGCCCATGGCGATGCTGGCGAAGGCGGTTGATAGCGGTGCCGATATCGACGTTCTCGAAAAGCTGATGGGTCTGAGTGAGCGATGGGAGGCCAATCAGGCGCGCAAGGCTTTTGACGAGGCGGTGTCGGCAGCCAAAACAGAAATCCCCACGATCACGCGCAACGCCAAGGGACACAACGAAAAGCGATATGCCGACTTTGCAGCTATCGCGAAGGTGGTTGACCCGATCCTTGGCAAGTATGGGCTTTCCTATCGGTTTCGCACAACGCAGACCGACCGGATTAGCGTCACTTGCGTTCTGTCACACAAGGCCGGCCACAGCGAAGAGACGACGCTGACGGGTCCAGCCGATACCAGCGGTTCAAAGAACGCCATCCAGTCCATCGGATCAACACTGACGTATCTGCAAAGGTATTCGCTCGTTCAAATGCTCGGCCTCGCTGCATCGAATGATGACGACGGAGCCACGTCAGGAGGCAAGCCTGAAACGATTAGCCCCGATCAGGTTGGCGACTTGCAGGCTCTGATCGAGAGCAAGAGCGCCGATAAAGCGAAGTTTATCAAATACTACAAAATCGAGCGCCTCAGCGATCTTCCTGCGTCGCGTTTTAACGATGCGATGGCGCTGCTTATCGCGAAGGGAGGCTAAGTAATGATCCTCTTTTTCGACACGGAAACCACTGGCTTCTTTCAGGATCGCTTGCCGATCGATCACCCCGATCAGCCATACATCGTTCAGCTGGCCGCAGAACTAGCTAACGATGACGGTGAGGCAGTGGCCGGCTTCTCTTTCATTGTTGACCCCGGCATTTCCGATGGCGTGTTCATCCCGGAGCGGGCGGCGTCGGTGCATGGCATCACCAATGAGAGAGCGATCCAATTCGGGGTCTCGGCAGAGTTCGCGCTCAGTGCCTTTACCCATCTATACCAACGCACCGATGTCGTGTGCGCGCATAACATTAAATTCGACAAGGGCGTTATGGAGGCGGCCATCTCCCGCCACTACGGCAGGGCCATGCCTCTCCGCAAGACATTGTTCTGCACGATGGAGGCGGCTTCCCCAATCGTCAATCTACCGCCAACCGAGAGAATGTTGGCTGCGGGGTTCAATAAGCCAAAGCCCCCAAAGTTGGAGGAGTGCATCAAGCACTTCTTTGATGAGGAATTAGACGGCGCACACGACGCGATGATCGACGTTCGGGCATGTCGCCGCGTTTACTATCACCTTAAGACGCTGGAGGCCGCATGATGCAGATCATCGACTGCGAACAAGGATCGTCAGAGTGGTTTCAGGCTCGCGCCGGCGTCGTCACCGCCAGCGAATTTCAAACCTTGCTCATGAAGGGTAAGGGCGGCGGCGAAAGCCTCACGCGCAAGACCTATATGCGCAAGCTGGCCGGGGAGATCATCACTGGCGAGCCTACAGAATCGTTCACCAACGCTCATATGGAACGCGGGAAGGCTATGGAGGCCGAAGCGCGCGATCTATACGCGTTCATGTCTGACTGCGACCCGCGACAGGTTGGGTTCATTAAGTCCGGCCGTAAAGGCGCGAGTCCTGACAGCCTGATCGGGGACGATGGCGGCTTAGAGATTAAGACGCGGCTGCCGCATCTGCAAATCGAGCTTCTAGAAAAGGGCGATGTCCCGTCAGAACACATAGCCCAAATCCAAGGCGGTATGTGGATTGCGGAGCGCGAGTATTGGGACTTCGTGTCCTACTGGCCGAAGCTGCCGCTGTTCGTCAAGCGCGTCTATCGTGACGAGGCCTACATCAAGACGCTCGCGGCTGCCGTCGATCAATTCAACAATGAAATGGACGCGCTAGTTGCGCGCATCCGTTCCTATGGCGTGAAGGAGGCCGCATAACATGGCGGGATCAGTCAACAAAGTTCTTCTGGTCGGCAACGTCGGCAAAGACCCTGAAATCCGCCGCACTCAAGACGGTCGCGCGATTGCGAACCTGAGCATTGCAACGTCGGAATCCTGGCGCGATAAATCGACCGGCGAGCGCAAAGAAAAGACCGAGTGGCACCGCGTCTCGATTTTCAATGATGGACTGGTCAAGGTTGTCGAGCAGTACGTTAAGAAGGGCGCGAAGCTCTACATTGAGGGCCAACTTCAAACCCGGAAGTGGACGGATCAATCCGGCGTTGAGAGGTACAGCACCGAAGTGGTGTTGAACGGCTACGGTGGCGTTCTGACGATGCTGGATAAGCCGCAAGGCGAACGCTCCGATCCCGCGCCTCAACGCAACGAGTATGCCGACGCGACCGGGAAAGGGCCGCGCGCAACGTTGCCGGGACGTGAGAGCGGAGAGGCACTCCGACGCCGGGACATGGACGACGACATTCCCTTTGAAATGGAGTGGCGAGGATGAGCCGCGCCCTTATCACCATCAACGGCAAGGTAGACCGAGACCGAGCGGCGCGTTGGGCCATGCAGGTGCCTACGGGGGCCAGGATCGAGTTTAAGAACGCCAAGCGCTCCTTGCCGCAGAACGATCGCATGTGGGCCATGCTCACGGATGTTGCTTCGCAAAAGCAGCACGCCGGCCGGAAATACACGCCGGACCAGTGGAAGGTTCTGTTCATGCACGCATGCGGTCGTGAGGTGCAGTTCATCCCGGCGCTAGACAACTCGACGTTCATCCCATGGGGCCAATCATCGTCCGATCTATCGAAACAGGAAATGACGGACCTGATCGAGTTCATCGCAGCGTGGGGCGTTGAGAACGGCGTCGTCTTTCATGACCAAGCGGAGGCCGCATGACAACGATGAATGTTGGCGACAAGGTCTACCGTTTTGATGGGAACGTTAGGGTCTATGACCGCGCCGGATTTGGCGGGGCTGCTATTTACGAAAAGCATTTTGTAGAAGAAGAGATCATTGGCGAGACTAATCGGTCTTGGATCACCAGTCGCGGTTATAAGATCAGCAAGAAGGACGGCAGTTGCCCAGCCGCGATGCAGTACGCAGGGCGTGGATTCTTCACGTTTCAGGCGATGCAGGACGATATTTGGCGCAATAACCACCGGCACAAAATCGAAAGGCTTCTTGGCCAAGCGAGCGCCCATCAGCTTCGGCAAGTGGCGGACATCTTGGGCTATCAGCCATGAGCCGCGATCTTCCCGAATGGATCGGCAAGGACGACGACGCGAAGATCCCGCCGCGCGTGATCGAGCGGGTTGCCAGCAAGTCCGATGGCCGCTGCACAGTCTGCACACGCGAGACTGGCCCTGCGCTGCCCGGTGAGTGCGATCATATCATCCCGTTGATCCTTGGCGGGCATCATCGTGAGACCAACTTTCAATGGCTCTGCAAGCCGTGCCACGCGAGCAAGACCAAGCTTGACGTGAAGCTCAAGGCAAAGGTCGCGCGCATCCGCAAAAAGAACATGGGCATCAAGAAGCGGTCAGGATTTAAGGGGTGGCGAAAAATGAATGGGGAAGTCGTTTACGCGGAGAAGGCCCGATGAGCCACACCATCACCAGATTCGATTACAGGGCGCTGGGGCGCTTGCCGGCGGGTCAGATGAACCGCACCGAGGCCGCATACGCCGAGCATCTGGAGCTTCTTAAGGTGTCAGGCGACGTGCTGTGGTGGAAGTTCGAGGGCGTGAAGCTGAGGCTCGCGCCTAGCACGTTTTACACCTGCGATTTCATGCTGCTTCGTCGAGACGGCCAAATCGTGATGGACGAAATCAAAGGGTTCATGACCGACGACGCGGCGGTGAAAATCAAAGTCGCCGCGTCGATCTATCCATTCCAGTTCCGCATCATCCGAAAATCCGGAAGCATGTGGAAAATAACCAATGTCGGGCCTGAAGAGGCGAGGGAGGTTGCATGAGCGGCGGAACGCCATGCCCGCACTGCGGCCGGATCGTCAGCGATGCAGCCACATACATTTTCATCCCGTCAGAGAATCTGCGTTGGCACGATCTTTGTTACCGGGAAGCGCATCCAGAACCATCTCAAGATCAACCGGAAGAGGTAAATCAATGAGCGATGCGGGGCATAATTCAAACGGGCAACTCAAGTCGATCACCGAGCGGATCAATACGCTTGAAGATCAGAAGAAGGACACCACAAACGACATCCGTGATGTCTACGCGGAGGCAAAATCCAATGGGTTTAATCCCAAAGCCTTGCGCGTAGTGGTCCGCAAGCAGCGTGCAGATAAGAAGGCTGCCGAAGAACTTGAGGCGGACGTTGACGCTTACATGGTCGCGCTGGGGATGGCGAACTAATGGACTGGTTCCGATCATGGCACGGCGCGCCGACCGACCCAAAATGGCTACTCATTGCGAAACGCAGTGAAACGCACGCCGGCGCAGTGTCCGCGATTGTTTGGGCACTGTTCGATTATGCGAGCCAGAACGAAAATGATCGCGGCAGCGTCGAAGATTTCGACGTGGAGACCTACTCGGCATTCTCCGGTTTTGATGAAAGCGCAGTAGCCCGCGTCATTGAATGCCTGAAAGAGAAAAACATAATTATCGACGGGCACTTATCGGCTTGGGAAAAGCGCCAGCCGAAACGCGAGGACAGCTCAACAGGCCGCGTTAAGAAGCATCGCGACGGCGCAAAACGCAATGTAACGCAATGTAACGCCCCAGAGAGAGATACAGATACAGATAAAGATAGTTCAGAAGCTAACGCTTCTGGCACTGGCGCGCCGCTCGACCCGTCGATTCCTGAGCGTGAATATTTCATGCGAGGCAGGGAAGTCCTCGGCAAGGGCGCTGGCGGCCTGATCGGCAAGCTTCTGAAAGCCAAGGGCCGCAACGTCGCATTGGCTCGTGCTGCAATCGAGCAGGCGTCACAAAAACAAAACCCGGCTGAGTACGTTGCGGCCTGCTGCCGGGATGGGCCTGTTGCCAAGCCCTTAACGCCGTACCAGCAAAGCAAACAGGAAACACGGGATATCCTCGATGGACTCAAAGCCTTCACCACAGGAAGCGACAGAAGCGGCGGCGAAAATTCTCGGTTGCTACTCGGAGATAACCGCTAGCGACCCAAAACAATTTGCCTCCGGCCTGGTGCAAACGCTGATGATCTACCCGCTCGAGGTCGTCAAGCGCGCGGCTAATCCCGTTCACGGCATTGCCGGCGCTATTGACCGCTACGATTTGACCTTGGCAAAAATCCGCAAGCACATGGACGCATGGGCCGCCGAGCGTGGCCACCGCATGATGATTGAGCAGCGGAGAGCGACGCAGCTTTTGCCGGAACCACAGCGAGACCATGAGCGGGACAAGCGCGTCTATGAGGGATTCAAGAAGCTATCAGATCATCTGGGCAACGCATGACGCTCCCATATCCGATAACAAACAGGAGTGGCGAGATAGTATCTCCGACCGGCCATATCCGGGAGAGGATCGGAGCCAGCATTTGCGCGGCTAGGCCATCGTTGTTTTCGAAAGAAGACCACCGCGAGACGCGCTTGAGAGACCCTGTCGGATATTTTCTTTTCACGCTCGATAAGAAAAATCGCGAGTTTTACGAGGGGGAGTGGGCGGACTACCTTTTAGTCGCGCTAGACAAGGTTGGACTGCGGATCGTCGAGATAGACGAGGTCGAATGAGCATCGGCATCCGTTGGTCGCGTGAGTTCATTCCAATCCGAAGACGAGGGGCAATATGATGGGGCAGACGACAGTCGGGGCAAGGCGACGAAAGGGCAAAGCCTACGATCCTGGGGCGCAGACCCATGACCGGACATCTCGCGACCTGTTGCGTAATGCACAGGTGGCGGCGGTCGAGGTTGAATGCCCAAACGACGGAGGGAGGATCGTGGTCTTGCGATCGACACGGCACGACCCGCTTGCGGATATGAAATCAAAAAATCAGATCGACCAATGCGACTACGTGGCAGGCCGACATTGGCAGGCCGCATGGGAGAACGCCGAAATCGGCGGGGTGAGGGCAATTGACCCCGGCAAGGAGGCTGTAGACGGGGGGCAGCTTCCTGAAGTGCTCACAGATCAACAGAGGCGCGCCGTGGTTGATTTAAAAAATGCTCGTGAGGCATTGGGCCGGGAAGGCAATCAACTCGTATGTGACGTTCTAGGGGCTGGAATGTCGATATCGCAAGCGACCGTTGTCAGAAGCATCTCGGGTCTCTCGTCAGAGGCAGATCGGAAATACACCGGGAAACGCTTCCGGGAATGTTTATCCACGCTTGCTGTGCGATTTGGCTATGCGAGTAAACCGCGCTCTTGACTGGTCCGGTAACATGTGGTGCATTCGTCAAAGTGATTTGATTTGCTTGCACCGCCCCGGAGAAATCCGCAGGGCGGTTTTTGATTCAGCGGGTGTCGCATTCTGGGTAGTGCATCTGCCTTCCAAGCAGCATCAGGTGGGTTCGATTCCAACGGCCCGCTCCAAAATTCTTAGCGCCCCGCCCGAGAAATCGCGGCGGGGTTTTTCTATGGGGCACAGCATGATTGAGTTTAAGCAGTATCGCCGGAAGCAGAGTGCGGAGCTTCGACCATTTATCCCAGGAGAGAAGCTCGACCCTCGGGTGGGCGTCAGTCTGCCAGACCTTGAGGCCGGTTCTCCGAAAGCTGGCGACATGATCGCGCGCAATCCGAAGAGCCATAACGACCAATGGTTGGTGGCTGCGGCCTATTTTGCTGACAATTTCGAGGCCGCATGATCCGCATTCCGCTCAGTCAGGTCGGGACGGCAGAGCATGGAGATTGTGTTTAGTCATGGCCGGCGGTCGTCCTTCCAAGTTCAAGCCAGAGTTTACAAAGCAGGCTGAAAAGCTATGCGACCTCGGTGCAACAGATGAGGATTTGGCTGATTTCTTCGATGTCTCGATCCGAACCATCAGTAATTGGAAGTCGGAACATCTAGAGTTTTTGCAGGCCCTAAAGGGCGGGAAAGCTGAAGCCGATGACAGGGTCGAGCGCAGCCTGTATCAGCGCGCGGTGGGTTACACGCACGACGCCACGCATTTCAGTAGCTTCCAGGGCGCTGTGACAGCCACGCCTTACCGGAACCACTGCGCGCCCGATGTGACGGCGCAAATCTTTTGGCTGAAGAACCGCAGGCCTGATTTGTGGCGCGATAAGCAGATTCAAGAGGTCACTGGTGCAGACGGCAGCCCGCTCGTCCCGATCATCAACCTCACCGGACGCCCTGAACCTTCATCTTCATCCTAGGCAATGGACGGCGTTTGAAACGTCGGCAACGGAGGTTCTGTACGGAGGGGCGGCTGGCGGCGGCAAATCGCATCTGATGCGAATAGCGGCCATCGTCTGGTGCACCGCGATTCCGGGGCTCCAAGTTTACCTGTTTCGCCGGATTATGGACGATCTGAACAAGAACCACATGGAAGGCCCGAAGGGGTTTCGCTCCATGCTGGCCGGTTGGGTAGCGCAGGGCTGGTGTTCGATAGTCGAGGACGAAATTCGTTTCTGGAATGGGGCGAAGATTTATCTCTGCCACTGCAAGGACGAGAAGGACATCTACAAATATCAGGGCGCTGAAATCCACGTCCTGCTAATTGATGAGCTGACGCACTTTACGGAGTCGATGTATCGGTTCTTGAGGAACCGCGTCCGAATGGTCGGCGTGGTGGTCCCGCCGCAGTATGCCGGGCAATTCCCGCGCATCCTGTGCGGCGCGAATCCCGGCAACGTCGGGCACCTCTGGGTCAAGGCGACGTTCGTAACGTCGGGCCAACCGATGGAATTGCGGATGATGCCGGCAATCGAGGGCGGCATGTTGCGCCAGTACATCCCGGCAAGGCTTGAAGACAACCCGAGCATGACCGTGGATGACCCCGGTTATGAGATGCGGCTGGAGGGCCTCGGGAGCGCTGCACTCGTTCAGGCGATGCGCTGGGGCGATTGGGATGTGATCGAGGGTGCGTTCTTCGATTGTTGGGATGCGAAGCGCCACGTTGTCACGCCCTTCGAAGTTCCGAAGGATTGGACACGGTTAAGGTCTGGCGATTGGGGATCGGCAAAGCCGTTCAGCTTTGGTTGGTGGGCTGTCGTCGGAGAGAAATTTAGGACGCCGCAAGGTGTTTGGCTGCCGCGTGGTTGTCTCGTTCGGTACCGCGAGTGGTATGGCTGTCAGCCCGGAAAGCCGAACACGGGGCTTAAGCTGCACGCCGAGAAGGTTGGCGAAGGGCTTTGGAGCAAAGAGGCCAACGACCCGAAGTTGTCCTATGGCGTGCTGGACCCGGCCGCGTTCAGCGAGGATGGCGGCCCATCGATCAATGAGCGGATCAGGATCGGATCAGGCAGCAAGATTTACTTCCGGCCGGCAGACAACAAGCGCGTCCCGGGCCGTGGCGCTATGGGCGGATGGGATCAGATGCGAGCGCGTTTGATTGGTGATGGTGATGGATTGCCGATGATCGCCACGTTCTCGACATGCGCGGACAGCATTCGCACAATACCGGCTCTGCAACACGATAGCGCGAAACCGGAAGATTTGGACAGCAACATGGAAGATCACGCCGCAGATGAGTGGCGGTATGGCTGCATGTCGCGGCCGTGGATCAAGCCGAGTAATGCGGCTCCTGCGAAGCCTCGCGACCGCTGGGACCGCGTTGAGAGCAGCGATGCTGACTGGAAAACAATCTAATGGCCGATGACAACGCAACAACGGACGACGGCAAGTTGTCTGTTGGCGATCTCTGCCGCATGTTCGAAGAGAGCGAGGACGCGACCTATAAGGCACGCAAGGACTCCGAGCGCGACCGGGATTACGTTGACAACAAACAGTTGACCGATGAGGAGCTCGAAACGCTCCGTAAGCGCGGTCAGCCGCCGGTGATCGACAACCGGATCAAGACCAAGATTGATTATCTGGTCGGCCTGGAAAAGCAGCAGGGCGTCATGCCCAAGGCGATGCCGCGCACGCCGGTTCATGAGGATGATGCGGACGCGGCCACGGAAGCCTTGCGCTATGTGGCGGATGAACAGGATTTCGCATCGAAGCGTTCCGGCGTCTGGCGTAATATGCTGGTTGAAGGCTCTGGCGGCATCGCCGTCTCTGTCGAACGGGGCATGGACTACAACGGCCAGCCTGGGGTCGAGATCAAGCTGAAGAAGGTCGCTTGGGATCGTGCCTTTGCCGATCCGCATTCGAGCGAACTGGACTATGAGGACGCGGGATACAAGGGCCTCGTAACCTGGATGGACTACGACGATGCGCTTGCGCTGTATCCTGACAAAAAGGATATTCTCGACGTTACCCTGAGCGGCGCGCCGTCCGATACCTACGACGACAAGCCAAAGTTCAGCCTTTGGGCCGATAAGAAGCGCAAGCGGGTTCGCATCTGCCAGATTTGGATCAAGCGCGACAATCAGTGGCATTTCGCGGAGTTCACCAAGGGCGGGATACTCAAGGCTGGCCCGTCTCCGCACAAGACCGACAAGGGCGAGAGCGACGACGAGCTTGTGTTCCAGGCCGCCTATGCCGATCGGGATAACAACCGATATGGCCTCGTGCGTGAGATGATCACGCTCCAGGATGAGATCAACAAGCGCCGGTCAAAGGGCCTGCACCTGCTCAACACGTCTCAAGTCGTCTATGAGGACGGCGCGGTTGAGGACATCAATGAGTTTCACCGGCAGTCGGTTCGGCCTGATGGCAAGATGAAGGTCGCGCCTGGTGCGCTGGCCGACAAGCGCATTCAATTCAACACCCGCGAGGATTTGGCGGCGGCTCACTTCCAGCTTTTGCAGGAGGCCAAGAACGCCATCGATCTCAAAGGCCCGAACGCCACGCAAATGGGCGACAAGGCGCAGGGGTCAAATTCAGCATCCGGCAAGGCCATCATCGCCAGCCAGCAAGGCGGAATGATCCAGATAGGGGATCTGATGGACGGGCTTCGTCACCTCGACAAGCGCGTGTTTCGCAAGATTTGGTATCGCGTCCGCCAATACTGGACCGCTGAGAAGTGGATCAGGGTCACGGACGACGAGGAAAACATCAAGTGGCTCGGGATCAACGTCGATCCGCAGCAGGTTCAGATGCTGGCTCAGCAGAACCCGGAGGCCGCACAGAAGATCGCAGGCGCCGTGGGTAATCTCGCTGAGCTTGATTGCGACATCATCATTGACGACGCGCCGGACAGCTTGACGCCGCAGCTTGAGCAATTCCAGGCTTTGGTTGAACTGAAGAAATTCGACGCCGAGAACGAAATCCCGTTCCGGTCGATCGTCAGTGCCATGCCGAACATGAAGGACAAGCAAAACTTCCTCAAGGCCATGGACAAGGCACAGGAAGGGCGAGGCCATCAGCAACAGGTTGCCCAGCAATTGCAGCAGCGCGGCGCCGTGGCTGAGGTGGCGGATACCGAGGCGGGAGCGAAGCTCAAGGAGGCCCAGACCGTCAAGACGCTGGCGGAAGCCGGCATGTCCGGGCAGGGCGAACAGCCCCAGCCGCAACCGTTCGAATTGCCGCCTGAGATACAGGTCGCGAAGGAATTGGCCGGCATCGATGACAAGCGGGCGAGCGCGGAACACAAGCGCACATTGACCTCGCTTGCTCCCATGCAGGCCGAGCATGACATGAATTTGGATCACGCGCAGTTTGCGCACTCCGTGCATGACGCGGACGCGAACCGCCAGATCAAGAAGCAGCATCCGGCAAGGCAGCCTGCATAACCTATCCCGCCGCCGGGGTTACGGGCGTTTGAGACGATGACTCATTCAAAATCGGATGCCGCCGATCTCTAGGGCGTATGTGACCTATCACAATAACAGGATGACCAATGAACTCGCTGGACAACATTTTGTCCGGGCAGGCGGAAGCCGTGCCCGAACAGCCTCTCAATGAGGAAGTAACGCCGCAGGTTGCTGATGGCGAAGGCCAGCAGGGACAGCAGGACGACGCGACCGGAGAAGAACCGAGTGATGGCAGGCAAAGGCTTGTCCCTCATGAGGCGCTTCATGCCGAGAAGCAGAAGACCAAGCGTTACACGGAAGAGGTTTCAAGCCTTCGCCAGGAGATCGCCGAGCGCGATTCCGCCTGGGAGCGGCGCATTGCGCAGCTCATGGAAGCCCAGAAGCCGAAAGCCGAACCTCAGCAGCAACCCGACTGGTTTGAAAACCCGGATGCAGCTGCACAACATGCCGTGCAGCAGAATACCAATCCAAGGTTCGATGCAGTCAATCGGGTTCTCATGGAGAATGCCAAGCTTGTCGCCGGCCTGAAGTTCGGCGACGACAAGATCGAGGCCGCCGACAAGGCGTTCATGGATGCTGTGCAATCCGGCAAGCTCGATCCAGCGGATTATCAGAGGGTCACAACCGCTCCGAACATCTTCGCGGCGGCAGTCCAGTGGCATCAGCGCCAGCAGGCACTATTGGAAATCGGTAACGATCCCACAGCCTTCAGGGCCAGGGTTGAGGCTGAAATCCTTGCCAAGCATGGGCTGGCGCAGAACGACAACGGGCAGCAGCAACAGCAGGCCGCTCCTGCCGCTGTGATGCCCTCCAACATCGCGGGTGCCCGAAACGTCGGCTCCCGATCTGGTCCGGCGTGGTCCGGGCCTCCATCGCTTCAAGACATCTTCGCTCGCTAACCAGCCGCCTTCTGGCGGTTTTTTATTGGGTGGGTGTCTTCCATCATAGGGATTGATACCAATGGCTGACACTCGCGTGTCCACGGGCCTCACTGTCGAACAGTGGGATTCCAAATACTTCACCGAATACCTCACCGAAAACCGCTATGCGGGCGAGATGGGGACGAACGAGAACTCCATCATCCAGGTGAAAGAAAACCTGATGAAGAAGCCGGGCGACCGGATCAACTTCGCCTTGGTCAATAAGCTCACCCAGGACGCCATCACGGGCCGCGCGGTCCTTGAAGGCAACGAAGAGGACATGGCGTCCCGATCGTTCGAACTGGCCGTGGACAAGCGCCGGAACGCGGTTCGGGTCGCTGAAATCGACGAGCAGTTCTCGGCCATCGGCCTTCGTGAAGCCGGCAAGTCGGTCCTCAAGGATTGGTCGCTCAAGGATACCGAGCGCCTGATTTCGAAGGCGCTGGGCGTCATGAGCGATGGGACCAGCAATATATTGATGAACGCAACCGACATCGCCGCCGCCGGAAATCAGACGGTTCTCGATGCGTGGCTCGCGAACAACTCGGATCGCGTGTTCTTCGGCAACGATGCCTATACGGCTTCGTCCGGCGATCTGTCAGCGGGTCTTGCGACCCTGACGGCAGCGACCGCTGCGGAAAACCTGACGGCTGCGAACATCAGCAAGATGAAGTTCATTGCGCTGAACCGTGCCAACCCGAAGATTCGGCCCATTCGCACCGAAGCGAACGGCCGGAAATACTTCATCCTCTACACTCACCCGCTGGCCTTCCGTGATCTGAAGAACGACACCACGATCACGACCGCGCAGCGCGAAGTGCGGCTGGAAATGGAGAACAACCGTTTGTTCAAGGGCGGCGATCTCCTGTGGGACGGCGTGATCATCAAGGAGGATTACGACCTCTATGATTACTCCACCCTGACCGGCGTCGGTGACACTTCGACCGTCGTTCCCGCCTTCCTGTGCGGTGCGCAGGCGGTTGGTGCGGCCTATGCGAAGCGCTGGACCTCGAAGGAGCAGACCTTCGACTATGGCGACAAGCGCGGCGTGGCGGTCGAGGCCATCTACGGCGTCGACAAGCTGCGCTTTGGCACCGGTACGGGCGACCGCACCACCCCGAAGGACCACGGCGTCGTGACCGGGTTCTTCTCCAGCTCGACCGTATCGTAAGGAGCCTGAACAATGGCTATCGGAACTGTAACTGCGGCTCAGGCCGCAACTGGCAAGCCCGTTCATGGGCATGGCTTTGGCGGCAACGCCAAGGTCGCGTGGGGCACATACGATATCGCTGCTGTCACGGCGGACGGCGATATCATCCAAATGTGCAGGACCCCTGCCGGGGCGACAATTATCGATGTGGCTATCTACGGCCAAGACATCGACACCGGAACCGAGGCATGGGGATTCAGCGCTGGCTACGCCGCGAATGGCGTTGATACGGCTGATCCAGATGCTTGGGGTGCTTTTGTTGCTGTCACCGGCGACGGTATCGGCAATAGTACAGCAGGCGTGCGTCTCTTCGGCGGCGGCGTGCTAGCCAGTGGCGGGCCGAAGACGCTTTCCGCCGAGACACTGCATCAGCTTGAGGTCGATACCGCAGCGAATGCTGGTGGTACGGGCCGCGTTACGATGCTTGTTCACTACGTGATGCCGTAACGCTCATGTCCAAGACCGCTGACAATCTTGTCTATGAGGTCGCTGGGATACTCGGCATTTCCGTGGCCGGCGAGGCTTTGGGGAGTATCGAATACGCCACGATCGACGGCAATATCGATCCGGTCTTGGCTGAGATTGAAAGCATCGTCTACATTGGCGATCGGGATGACATTCCCGACCGCTACTTTCAAACCATCGCCCGGCTCGTTGCTGTTCATAGTGCTGCGAAGTTCAGCAATGCGCCGGTCGATCTTGCCTTGGTTCAGCAGCATGAGCAACGTCTTCGCTTTCTTGCGGCCGGCACCGTGACGCACGAGCCGCTAAAGACTGAATACTTCTGATGACCGCTCTTCCGCTCCCCCTCATCTCTGCACCCGGGCGCGATTCCCAGGCGACAGGCGGCCGGATCGTCAATGCGTACATGGAGAAGTTGAGCAGTACGGCCGGGCAGAAATATGCCTACTGGCGCGCACCGGGATTGAAGCTGTTCAAGGACACCACGGGGACTGTGTTCCGTGGGGCGCTCGTCGTCGGCTCTTTGCTTTACTTCATCGTTGGCGATAAGGCCTATTCGGTCACGAGTGGCGGCACGGTAACGGCTATGACGGGCACGGTAAGCGGCACGGCCAGCGTGTTCATGGCACGGAACAACGCCAGCACGCCGGATATCGTGATCGTGTCACCGGGTGATGGTGCGCAAGTCATCGCATCGGGTGCAGTGTCGAGTTATCCGGATGCAGATGTTGGTCAGCCAAACTCAGTTGTGTTTCACAAGGGGTTTTTCGTTTTCACCTACGGCGACGGCAAGACCCGAACGTCCGGCATCAATGCGACTTCGATAGCGACAACTGACGTTGCGACGGCCGAAAGCAAGCCGGACAGCCTGTTACGGGCAATTCCACTCGGCAACGGGCAAATCCTGCTCTGCGGCGACGCGTCGATGGAGGTGTGGGGCGGCCAGAACGACACGGCCTATCCGTGGAGTTACATCGCCACAATCCCGCGCGGGATTATCGGGGCGTATGCAATCGCCGGCCATGAGGACGGGTTCGGCAAGGGCATCTTCTTCGTCGGTGACGACTTCGGCGTTCACACCCTGAACGGCTACCAGACAAGCAAGATATCACCGCCCGATCTGGATCTGGCGATTTCGCGCGAAACTGTCAAGTCAACGATCCGCGTGTCCGTCTTTATCTCGGCCGGTCGGTCCTTCGTCGCGGTGCAGGGCGCAAACTGGTGTTGGGTCTATGACGTTGGCGAGCAGACATGGCACGAGCGGGAAAGCTATCTCGTGAAATACTGGCGGGCGTGCTTCCCGGTCAAAGCGTTCGACAAGTGGCTGTGCGGCGATCTCAACACCGGCGACTTGCTCGAGATCAGCATGGACGAGCAGACAGAGGTTGGCGACCCGCTGCGTATGAGGATTCAGACTGGCCCGGCCGGCGCGTTTCCGGCCGCTGTGCGGATCAATTCGATCGAGCTTTATCTGACAAAAGGCGCTGGCAACGCCGAGGGCCTCGATCCGGTCGAGACTGCCCCTGACATTGAGATTTCCATATCACGCGACGGCGGCAACACATGGAAAGACCCGCGCGTCGTCGAGATCGGCCGGCAGGCGCTTACGAGCGGGCGGGTGCGGTCCTCGATCTGGGGCCTTGCTGACGTGCAGGGCGTCCAGTGGCGCTTCGATATGTCGAGCAGCGTGCCGTTCGCGCTGATGGGCGCTGACATGAAAGTGGACGTGCTGAAATGAAGGTTGTCATCCCCGCGCAAGACGAACCGATTGTCCTTCAAGGCGGCGTCGTCAATCCGATTTGGTACGCGTTTTTTACAGCGCTGGTGAAGCGCGGCGTTCTCGATATGCCCGACGTGGATAATTCCACGGCCATCACAAATACGCAGGTGCTTGTCTGGAACAGCACCGCGAAGAAATTCAAGCCCGGCGCGAATTAGGATTAACCGACATGGCTGGATTCCTATCGGCCCTCTTCGGCGGGGGCGCGGAGAAAGAGGCTGCGGACAAAAATCGTGGCCTCTACAACACCTATCAGTCGGGCGGCACGGCGAATATCAACGCGGGCTACGACACAGCGCGCGGCGATCTGAACAACGCGCTTGGGGCGTATCAACCGCTGTCGTCGCTCGCCCAGAAGTACACGGGCGGCACGGACATGCTGCTCAATGCGCTTGGGATCAATGGCGCGTCTGGCAATGCAACGGCCTCGGCTGCGTTCCAGAACAATCCCGGTTATCAGTCGGGCATGACTGCCGGGCTTGACGCGATCAATCGTCGGCGCGCAGCGGGTGGGATGCTCGACAGCGGCAACGCGGATCAGGACGCGCAGACGTTCGGCCAGAACCTCCAGAACCAGCAATACAACAACTGGCTGACCAGTCTCGGCGGCATCAACAACAACGCGCTACAGGCCACAAGCGGGGCCGCAACGGGGCAGGCTGGCGTCTACGGCGGTCTCGGCACACTGGCGACGAACAACGCCTCCGATCTGACGAACCTGCTCGGCTCGTCCACCACGGGTCTTGCGAGCGCGAACAACTTGCAAGCTCAGGGCGAGGCTGCCGGCGCGAAGAACCTGCTCGGGTTGGGCACGTCGCTGTTCGGGCACGGCACGGGCGGCGGTGGGACTGTTGGGAGTAGCCTTCTCAGCGGCATTGGGAAGATGTTCTGATGGCGATCAACCCGCTAGGCATCCCCAGCTACGGCCCGGCACTCGACATCACGCCGCAGTTGTCTCAACTGACGGCGAGCATCAATCAGGGACAGAAGCAGCAGACGCTTGCCGATCTTGGGAAGAGCCTCGCGAACGGCACGATCGACTATAAACAAGCTGCGGCCAAGGTGGCGTCTCTAGGCGATCTCGCCAGCACCATGAGCCTGCTTAAGCTCGGGCAGGAGCAGGAGGCGAGCAAGGCGTTTAGCAGTTCACTCGGCTCTCTCTATGGCGTCGGCAATCCTTCGGCCCCACCTATGGGGAACGCTGGACCGGTCGCGGCCGGCCCTACAGTCCCGAACGACAGCAACGCGCTACCGGGACAACCCGGCATGGATCTGCGCCTTGCCGATCGGTCGCAGGACTTCATTCAGGACAATCCCGGCACGAGCATGTCGAGCGGCTTCCGCAGCAATGCGGATCAGGCGCGTCTCTATGCCGATCGTGGCATCAATCCGAACCCGGTAGCGCCTCCCGGCTCGTCGAACCATGAGCGCGGCCTCGCGGTCGATATCGCTGGCATGACGCCGGAGCAGCGTGCGCTGCTGCCGCAGTACGGCCTTGCCCAGCCTGTCGCCAACGATCCGCCGCATGTGGAGTTGGCCCGCAACACTCAATTGGCGAGCAACGACCCTGCCGCGCTTCCAGCCAATTCCCAGCCGGCGCAAGGCTACGCTGTGCCGGGCCAGCCGCAGCCGGGAGGCATCAGCCCGCGCGCGATTCAGCTTATGAAAATGATGTCCATCCCCGGCATTTCGGCCAATGAGAAGGAAATGGGCGGCAAGCTACTCGCGGCCGAACTCGATCAGAGCAAATTGCCGGATCAGGTGAAGCAATACGTCTTTGCCAAATCGCAAGACCCTTCCATCGGCTCTATGACTGACTGGATTCGCGGCAACAAGGCGGCGGGCAAGACTGAGGTCAATGTCGATACACAGGGTCAGAATGCTTTCGCCAAAGAGGGAGGCCAAGTAATTGCGAAGCGATTCTCGAAGCTGAGCGAGGAGGGCGACACTGCCACGCAGGACTTGGCCCTTGTCGGCCAACTTCGCGACCTCGGCGCAAAGATCAAGACGGGCGGCGGGGCGGCTGTCAGAGGAGCGCTTGCGCAATACGGTATCAAGATTGGCGATAACGTCGGAGAGATCGAGGCATACAACGCTATTGTAGACAAACTGACGCCGACACAGCGCGTCCCAGGCTCAGGCGCTACGTCGGATTACGAAGGCAGGATGTTCAAGAACAGCCTTCCGAATCTGGTCAAGACTGATGCCGGCAACGAGATCGTGCAGAATACGTTGGCTGGGCTGGCTCAGTCCAAGATCGAGCGGGCGAAAATAGCTGAAGCCGCGCTGGCAGGAGACGTCACGCCATCCGAGGCGATGAAGCGACTTCGCGCATTGCCTAGCCCCTATGCCAACTTCAAAGCGTTCGCGAAGGGTGGGTTTAAGGCTGATCCGAATGCGCCGGCCGCTGAGTCCGCCCCCGCCACGAAGGCGGCACCGGTGCCTGGAGCAAAACAAGCGCCGGACGGTAAGTTCTACGTTCCCGACCCTAACCGACCCGGCAAGTATCTTCAGGTGGTCCAATAATGGCAACCTTGCAGCCTGTTGATTTCGACCCGTTCGCGGGTGATGCTGCTGTCACGCCAGGAGGGGTGCCGGTTGGCGCGAGCGGCCGTCCGCGCGTAGTTATAGGGCCGGATCAGGCTGCTGGTCCGAAATTGGTTCCAGTCGATCATGATCCGTTTGCCGAGCCGGGCGCTATTGAGGACGTTGCGAAGTCGGCGGGCATTGGTGCGGTGAAGGGCAGCATCGGCATCGCTGGCGCGGCGGGTGACATCCGCCAGCTTCTTTCAACCGGAGTTGATTACGCGGCGCAGCACTTCGGCATTCCTGCCGATAGGGTGCAGCAGTTCAAGGACACGGTTTATCAGGGCGCGAACGCCTTCCCCCCGACCGCTGCAATCGCCAACGCCCCCACCTCTGGCGATATTCAAAAAGGGATCGAGCATTATACTGGCGATTTCTACAAGCCGAAGACAACGGCGGGCGAATACGCGCAGACGGCTGGCGAGTTTTTGCCCGCTGCTTTCGGCGGTGAAGCCGGCCTTGTAGGTCGAGCGGCACGCACGTTAATTCCAGCAGCCAGCAGCGAGACGGCGGGGCAACTGACCAAAGGCTCTGGCTATGAGCCGGTTGCGCGCTTCCTCGGGGCGCTTGCCGGCGGCGGGGCTACTGCCTTGGCTTCCCGTCCGGGTACGGCAGCGCGTGCTATCCAGCAGCAGTTGCCGGATGGCATCACCCCGCAGATGGTCAATCAGGCCGATGCGTTGATGCAGGATGCTGCCGGGAGGGGCGTTCAGTTGGCGTGGCCGGAGGCGCTTAGCCAAGTGGCCGGGCGTCCAGTTCTGACGAACATGATGCGGCACCTTGAAGCCTCGCCGCAGACTGAAAGCCGCATGGCTACGTTTTTCGGCCAACGTCCTCAGCAAGTCGATACTGCCGTTCGCGGGGAATTGGGCAATATCGCGCCGGTCAATGCTAACCCGTCCGCTATTGGGCCGGCAGTCGGTGGTGCTGGTGAAGATATAGCAACTCGCATTCGAGGCGCGATCAATACCGCGACGCGGCCCATGTATGATGCGGCCGGACAGCATCTTGTGCCGCGCCAAGTCCATGCCGCTATGGTGGCCGATCCTCTTTTTGCGCAGGCCCTTCATGCCGTTCGAAATGATCCGGCGCGCAATTCTTTCGTTCGTGGTCAAAGCGATCGTTCTATTGCTGTTTACGATGCTGTTAAGAAGGAGCTTGAAGAACGCGCTCAGAACGCCGCACAGCCGCTCAATCCGAATGCGAGCCAAGCCGTGGCTTCCGCCACGGGCACGCTGGGCGGCGATGTGAGGGACCTTGCGATAGCCTCTGAGCGTGCGGCCACCAATGGCCCGAGCGCCTACCAGGCCGCCCTTGCCGCGCAAACAAGGATGCGTGAGCAATACTTGACGCCATTCCTGAACAGTCCTCTTGGGAAAGCGGCGGGGCGAGACACGACCACCAAGCAGGCCATTGAAGCGCTGTTCCCGTCTCAACCGTTGGCGAATAGTCAGCAGGAAATTGGGCAGTCAGTTCGCGCCCTGACGAACCGTAATCCGCGCGCCGCAGAAGATTTGGTCCGCGCTCATGTTGAAGGCGTGTTCAATGAAGCTGCGAAGGATTTGCAGACCGGGGCTAATCAGGCGGGCGGAGCCAAGTTCCGAGCACGCCTTGTCGGCAATCCACAGCAGGCCGCTAATTTAGAGGCTGCGGTTACGGCGTTGCCAAATGGCGCGCAGCGCTGGCAGGGATTTAATCGGCTGCTGGACGTGCTTGAGGCGACCGGGACGCGGCAGGGAATCGGCTCGCGCACCGCATATAATTCCGAGATCAACAAGTTGCAGGGCGCAGGTGGCTTGGCGCGAGACGCCGCGAAGATCGGTGCGAATCCAACTCGGCTACTACAGCCGCTAGTCGATAAGTACGAGCAGTATAAGCTCGGCAGCAACTTAAATGAGCTTGCGAATATCCTGACTAATCCTGGGTCGGCCAACTTGCTGCGTGCCGCCGCTCGCGCTCCGCAGAGTGCTTTGCCTAGCATTGCGCTTCGCCTCGTTGCGTTCACGCAATCGTCGCGTCCAGTCGAGAATAGAAACAATCGCTAACGTGACGAGGAAGGCGAAGCCCATGGCCACAATACCGGGGGCCAACCCTTCGCCATGCAATGTGACCGCGCAGAAATAATAGACCGGGGCGGCAATGACCGCCTGAAATACCATCCAACCAGCTCTAAGCATCTTTTTGTCCTTAAGCCGCCCTCCGAGGCGGCTTTTTCTTTGGGGTATCCGAAATGTTCAAACGCCTACTCGTCACGCTGGGGATTCTAGCCGGGCTGCTCTCGCCTGTCTATGCGGCCGGAACCATCCCCGGCATCTCCATGACGCAGCAATTGGACGCGTCTGCAAATCCGCTCAGTGGCGGGCTGCTGTACTTGATCGCGGCTGGCACGACTTCGACGCCGCAGAATTGCTATCAGGACACGGATTTAACCCTCGCGTGGCCCAATCCGATCACTTTGGACGCGAGCGGTCGGGTTCCTCAGCTTCTTTGTGCTGATGGCAGTATCAAAATAAGGCTCACGGACCGCAACGGCGTCCAGCAGCTTGTTCAAGACAACATCCTAATCATCGGCGCGTCATCCGGCTCGGGCGGGGGCGGCACAGTCGATGC
>Ga0172380_10003397_pt1 | contig 21982 bp, 21 predicted proteins | sample Leawe162metaG_FD_119747 | JGI IMG/M metagenome (GOLD analysis project Ga0172380, IMG submission 119747) | Leachate microbial communities from a municipal landfill in Southern Ontario, Canada - Leachate well 162 metaG | ecosystem: Engineered > Solid waste > Landfill > Unclassified | place...
ATTCTTGTGCTGCCGGCGCCGAAGATCAAACACTAAATCAAAAAAATCAACCACACTGGGGGGCACGGGAACAGAGCGATATTGAGGTTTTTTCTCCCTCCCCTGTTTATCGTGCTTTCTTTTTTTGAGGGTCCTGATGATTACCGCCTGGTCTTGCATGGAGATTTGCCGTGGGGTAAGTTCCAGAGCTTCGGAAAGCCGGCAGCCGGTGTAATGCAGGACAGAGCAGAAAACCCGGTTTTCTCTGGTCTCGTGTCTGGAGGCATCGAGAAAAAGCCGGCGCTCCGTGTCGGTAAGATAGAGCCGCTTGCCGTTTTCATCAAAAAGGGACATTTCCGGGAAAAAATTTGCCATATTATCACCTGAAACAATTCATAAGTTTTGTTTCATTTACCATCAAAAAAATGCCCGGTCAAGGGCCGGGAATAAGGTTTTTTGAGGGTATTTTGGGTGATTTAAAGGAGCAAATGACACATTATCGGGTATTTGGTTTTTCCGAGATCAGACCCCTTCAACTTTCGGTCGTCCTCAATGGAAAAAGATTCGAAACCGATTCTTTGCCATGCCTGGTGACAGGCCTTCCTGGCGGGCAATTGTCCACCACCTGGCTGAATTTATTTTGCTTCCTGCAGTTGCCATTTATTCATATTTGCACCTCATTTACTCTGGACATCACTTTTCCCGTAGAGATTTTCCAGCTCGGCCTCATATTGGTCATACATCTCCAGTTTGAGAAAAAACGGTTCACCATAATCCACCCAGCTTGCCGGGATCAGGTGCCGCAGTTCTCGCCATTTTTCAATATCAGCCTGTGGAAGCAGATCCTCAATGATGTGGATCTCGGCTGCATCCCGGGCATCCTCTCCGATTTTTTTGACAATCAGCTCGATGCCGGCTTGGTGGTGAAAAATATTCCGGTGGGACGCGCCATAAATTGGGTAAAACCGGTCCAAAAATGCGTGTACCTGGACGAAATCCTTACCCAGGAGCCGCAGGGTGGTTTCGTTGTGTTTTTCAAAATGGGACATGTTTACACACCGGGATCTGATTTCTTCAGCCGTTGTACGATATCCGCACCAATTGCCCGGGCGTCCTTCTCGGGCACCCCGGTGCGATTGAAAGCAGACTTCCATTGAGATACGACCTCATGAATCTCGGCCACGACATCCATTGCCTGCTGCTGGCGTTTTATGCCGAAATAGGGCGCTTCTGCCAGGATGGTTTTGAGATCCGGAACACGGAAGTCCAGGCCGATGCGAAGTACATGCTCCTGGTTTGATCCGATATTCGGGGTCAGATCAAATGCCGGGCTCAACGCCCAACCTCTCTCGTCATGGAGCATGAAGAAATTTTTAAGATGATCATCGGTGTTTCCCACCATCACATTGAACACCATCTGTCGGTAAAGCATGCCTAGATCCGCTTGCGGCGCGGCGGATATATGCCTCAGCTTTTCAGCCAGCTCCCGATATCCGGCGTTATAATATCCATCCGTTGCCAGCAGTGTCTGCATACTGATCAGGTGATTGCGTCCACCGGCAGGATTGACATCGAACCGTTTCACCAGCAGGCACTTCCGGGAGCCCAGCATCAAAAGGCTGGTCTCCGCCGTTTTGATGCCTGCCTGGCGGGCCAGGTCCATTGCTGCCGCTTCCAGGCCCACCACGTCAAGGTGATCCCTGGTGCTGGCAAATTTTGCCAGATAGGCCCCGTTCTCGTCATAGACGAGGGCTTTCGGTCTGGCTCCCCCGGGGGAGCTGCCCGCCTGAAAGAGAATGGATAGCTCATCATCGGCAACGGACATGGGATCTGCTTCAAATTTTCCCGCCAGTATGGCGAGTTCTTCCAGGTGCCGGCAGGAAACGCCAGGCGCCATTAGCATAGGCTTTCCCTGATCGACATATATCAGGGCGCCCAGGCCCTGATCGCCAAGCAGTTGCAGAAGGTACGGGACCCTTTGTTCGGTCCGCCCCAGGTGGAAGCGCCGCGCCATGATTCTCCGGCCCCAATCATCCGGGAGGCTGTCTTCAAAGACGCCATGCACCCCGGAATGTGGCCTGTCCGCGTCGAATATTTTCGCGGCCAGGGGAAGGTGAAGCGGATCAAGCGGGAAAGCGTCAGGAGCGGCAAGGTATTCCGGATCGTATCGGAATTGGCCCTGCAGCGCCCCTCTGAAATCAGGATCGCTCACCGCCAGCATTCCAGCCTTGACAACTACTCCGGCCGGCAATGTCAACCAGACATCGAGTTTGATCATTTGCTGCGCCTGCCGCCGGCCCGCTGCCGTCTGCTCTGTTCCCGCTCAAATTGAGCGAAAAGGTTCTCTTGAGCGACAAGTACATCTCTCCAGCCGTCCAGCATCTCCAGGATACTACTTGCGGCAAGCCAATTGCCTATCGGGGTCTGCTGGTAGCCCTGTTCCATCTTGGCCAGGGATTGCCTGCTGATCCCGAGCCGCTGTGCAAATATTTCCTGGCTCTCGTTCCGGCTTAATCGTGCGTCCCTTAATCGCTCCCCGAGCTGTTTCAGCATTTTCTCTGCTTCGTTAATCATACTTAACAATATAGACAGAAATAGACTATTTTGACAATTATTTTTAACATGCTGCCCGAGCAACCCAGGGAGCTGATCGGCCCCTGGTGCCTCCGTTTTGCGCTACATCCCTGGCTTGAAGGACAAGGGGTTCCGCCGGCGCTGATATCTTCCCGGCGGTTCAGTGCCTTGATTCATGATCGCGATATAGCCCTTGTAGCTGAAAAGGCGGTTGCGTTTCTGGGCGGTCAACTCCCTGACAATGCCAAGCTGCTCCAGATGAGCGAGAGACTTGTTGATTGTCGCCGGGGTGATGCCGGTTTTTTCCACCAGGAACCCCGAGGTTGCAATGGGGTGCTCCATGAGCGCCCGGTGGACCTGCAGGGTGGATGCCGCAGGCCGGCCCAGGCCGCTGATCTTGTTGCGGTCCTGGTTCGACAGGTCAAGAAGCTGTCGGGCGGTTTCCAATGCCTGGGTGGCGGTAACGATAACCGCCTCGGCAAAGAAATCAAGCCAGGCTTCCCAATCACCGGTCAGGCGCACACTGCCCAGCAACTCGTAATAATACTGGCGGTGCGTCTTTAAGTAGAGGCTGAGATAGAGCATCGGCTTCTGCAGCACCTTTTGTTCACACAAGAGCAGTGTGATCAGCAGGCGCCCCAAACGGCCATTACCGTCCAGGAACGGGTGAATGGTTTCAAACTGCACATGGGCCAGCGCCGCCTTAAGCAGCACTGGAGTCGGTTTCGGCTGGTCGTGCAGGAAAAGCTCAAGCTTACTCATGCATTCCGGAACATCCTGGGCCGGAGGCGGAACAAAGGCTGCATTGCCTGGCCTGGTCCCGCCGATCCAATTTTGACTGCGCCGGAACTCTCCCGGGGGCTGATTGCTGCCCCGTCCCTTGGTCAGCAACACCCCGTGGATCTCGCGGAAAAGTCGCAGTGACAGCGGTAGCCCTTCTTCCATAAGCCGCATCCCGTGGTCGAGGGCGGCGACATAGTTACTGACCTCCCGCACGTCATCCAGCGGCACGCCCGGCTCCTGATCCAGCTCGAACAGCAGCAGATCGGATAGCGACGACTGTGTTCCCTCAATCATGGAAGAAAGTACCGCCTCTTTGCGGACGTACATGTAAAGGAACAGCGAGGTATCCGGCAGCAGAATTGAAACGCTGTCCAGTCGCCCGAGCGCCAGCAGCGCCTGGTCGAACTTGCCGCGCAGCTCTGGAGTCCAGTCAATGGGAGGACGCGGCGGAAGCGATGAGGGCACGAATGCCTGGGCCTTCTCACCCACCGTCGAAATGGTCACGTATCTGCCTTGGAGTTCTCGCTTCATTCTGCCTGCCTCAAACCTAAAATAGGACCCGCCTTTATTTTACTTTAGCTTGAAATCATAAAATAAGGAGCCGGAAAGGAAAAATCAAACTAAGAAAGCCTGGCCTGTCCTCCACACCAATTAGACCCCGGGAGCATGTTTGTTTGCAGGCTTCAAGGGCTCTTCTTTCATGATCCGGATCACCCGATCATCCAGGCAGGAACGTAAGAACCTATTCATTGGTTCCTGGTCCCCGGAAGGATAGAAAGTCAGCATCAACTGATTGAATTCGAGCTGCCGTTTCGCCGGGACGTTAATGGCCGGGAATCCAGCCTGAAGCAAAAGGCCGTTCATCATGAACCTGCCCATGCGTTTGTTGACATCATAGAAAAACTGGCGCCTGGCCATGGTCAGAAAGACATGAATGGCCCGGTCGTAAATGTCCTTGTATGCCCAGGAGGCTTCAACCATCTGCTCAAACAATCCAGGGAGCTGGTCAGCCCCTGGCGGCATGTAGTCGGTACCGGCGATGGTCACTGATCCGGATCGGAAAACTCCGCTTTCAAGGGCCTCGTCTTTGCCGGCAACGGCATGCAGCCGGTAAGCGGTTTCCGCAGTGAGGAGAAACTGATTATTCTCAACCCAACGGAAAAGCTGCCGCCATGCCTCGATCTGGTTCATGGCGATTTGCTGATCGGAAAGCGTGTGGCCGGCAAGGGCGTTTCCGTCCACCAGGGCCTGGATCTCCGGCAGGGTCATGTTGATGCCCTCCAGGTTAACAGCATCACAGACCAGCTCCGGCAGTTGTCGTTTGGCCAGCATCAGGGCCTTTGACTTGTCGGCTCCCATTCCCCATCGGGTATCGTTGTCGTTCATTTCACATTCCCAAGCCGCGTGAACGATTTTTCCGCTTACTGTTATAAACGAAAATTTCCTGCATAATGGCTGCAGCACATTTCCAGCATACCGATTCGACTTGCCCCCAATCCTGCCACCGAGGTTTGAGTTTTTTGTATTCGCGCAAATTCGTCTCTTCAAGATCGAAAGGGATAGGAGCGGCAAGCTGTATTTGCAGTTGTTGAAGTGCTGATTCCTGGTTCGGCTGGGGATAGAGCGAATCAAAATCCTTTAATGCCTGAACCACCCCTTTCTCGCCCAAACAATCCGCCAAGGCCGCAAAATCAAGATAATCGCGTGTGGCATTTCGTTTAAGAATCAATACCCCTTTAATCCTGAGAATTTCTGGCTGGGTGGGGATAGTCAACTCTACTCCCGCGTGCCTGATCCGCGTGGTCTCTAAAGGCTTGCCCCTGATCAACTGCCGCACGCCTGTCTCAATCCCATCCAAACTGCCAAGGATCATCACTGGACGCTTAATCCTTGCAGTCCGCCAACCTGCGACAGATTCCAGCTCAGAGAGAACCTCATCGAACCGCTCCCGAAGATCGGTATGGACATGATCGTCATCAAGCGACAGGGCCGAAGCTGTGCCCCCCTCAAGAACAACTTCGGGCAAGAAGCGCCGCAAATGCGCAGCCGAAGAGAGCAACTTTTCCCACTCAGGCAAGTTTTTCCTCTGCATACCGTAACCAAAAACGATGACGTTGATTATATGGGTCGCCAACATAAGCACGGCAGACTCGGATTATTTTCCGCGCAATTTCCGGGTCCGCCTCAGCCGCATCGGCCAATTCCGCCCAATCCTGTCGCTTACCCCTTGAGATAATATCATCTATGGCGGCGAGCATATAGCCTTGGTGATTAAGGTGGCGGTGTTCCATTTCTCACATTCCAGGGGATGAAGATTTTTTAACGGGCCTTGTCCGGCCTTGACTTGACGGTGAGGGGAGAATATCCCCGACCGCCATCGCCCCAAGGAGATTCGGGGACGCAAAGCTCCCCTGAAAAATGTCGATCTCGGAATCAGAAACACCGGATTTATGGAAATGCTGTTTCCAGTCCACAACAGTTTTCGCCATCTCAAACAACAACCCTTTCGCCTCTTCTGGGCGAAGACCGAACTGCCCATACTTGCTCAGAAGATTTTCCAGGGTGCCGTGACGGCCCCTTGCTCCAATTTCCATGGCCAAAGAGAATTCAGTTCCAACGCCGATCTTTGCGGCTGACGGCACAATATCATAGGCGGGCGACAAGGAAAGGTTGCCATTTTTGACCAAAAAACCATGGTTTCTCGGATGGTCATCCGTGTTTCGGCAGAAAGCATTGAACGCCATGCGTTGGTACAATTCTTTCATCGAACCAAGCCCCAATCCCATTTGCCGCATTCGGCCGGAAACAGACACATAACTGAACAATTCCCTGGCCTGCTCGTCCCACTCCATGAACGACAAGGCGCTCAAGAAACCATGCCTCGTCCATCTGTCGGGCCTGGTTTCACGGTCGAAGCGCTTCACCAGCAGCACATCCCGGCCATCAGGCAGGCCCATTGTGCTGATATTGGGAATTTGAATGCCGCACCGGGCGGCCAATGTCATGGTGGCGTATTCGACCCGGGCGTTGTTAAACGCATCGTCCTTTGCCGGGAGCTTGGCGATCCACAGATCCCCTTCCAGTTTGACAGTACACTTGGGCCGGGCACCACCCATGCTCGTCCCCTGATTCAGCATCCCTTGATGCTCATCGCTGATCGGCAATGACCTTTGAAGCCGATCAGCAGCTTCAACCAGTTCGCTGATCACCTGAAAGGTCGGAGGGACATATTGAGGTTCCGGATCATCAAGAGACAAGCGGAAATCCAGGTTCCCTACCCGGCTGGCATCCGCATTTACCAGGAAGTCGAATTCGTCGAATTCACTGACGGAAACTTTATTTTTTCTGGCAATAACCATCCTCCCCCAATGATCTGGGGAGGAATCGCGCAAGGCACCAAAGAGACCAGCATTGGTTTCAATCGGGCCGGAAAGATCCCGCCGAAGCGGCAGCGCAACAGGATCAACCGCTTGCGCATTTTCACGCTCAAGATATTTCCGGCCATACTGAAAGTAGCCTTGCTGCAGCGCGGAGTCATAAGTGAATACGCCTGCCGGGACGGCCATGATACACCCAGGCAGATAGATAAAAACGATACATTTTTTCATCAGAAGTCCAACTCGTCGTCTTTCGGAGTTCTTACCCGCTTCGGTGCCTTCTTCCGCTGTTGCCAGTTCCCCCAGGTATCCATCTCCGGTGCCGCCAGCTTCGCCAGGCGTCCCATAAAGCCCAGCACAAAGAGGGCGGCGGCATACACCCCGAGACTCACGCCCGGATCTCCGGCCTCCACTCGTCGCACGGTCTTGGCGGTAACAAACATGCTTTCGGCCATCATTTTCTGGGTCATGTTGCGGCGCTGCCGCGCCAATCGGATGTCGGCACCCAGCCGCCGCATCTCTTCGTCCATCTTGCTCGGCAACCCGGTAATGCCCAATGTGTCACGAGTCATATTTTACCTCTTAAATGTATTTAGAGGGTAAATTATGCCCTTTTTTGTCTGTTGTCAATGAGAAAAAATGCGTGAATGCTACATCACTTGCCCCCTCAAGGACAGCTTCAGGCAGGATGCCCTGCAAATGCAGCCGTGGAAGAGAGCAGCCTTTCCCACTCAGGCAAGTTTTTCCTCTGCATACCGTAACCAAAAACGATGACGTTGATTATATGGATCGCCAGCATAAGCACTGCAGACGCGGATTATCTTCGGGGCATATCCGCTTTCATTCCCCAGTCAGCGCTTACTCAGGCATAGACAGCCTCTTTGTCGATCGTTTCCTTCAGAAGGGAATGCATATCCTCGTGGTACCAGGTAACGTCAACTTCCGTTCCATAATCCGCTTCCAGCGTCTCCTTGATGCGAACCATACAGAACAGGTCTGGTGTTTCCATTTTCACCACCACATCAACATCGCTGCCGGGCTTTGCCTCCCCTCTTGCCACGGACCCGAAAACCCCGATTTCCATGACATCGTATTTCGTTTTAAACTCAGGCTTTCGTTTCCGAAGAACTTTCAGCACCTTGTCCAGTGTTAACGCTCTCCTGCTCCTGGCCACCGCCCTATGAGCCGCGGCTTTTTCAAACAAATCCGGGATATCACTCGGAGGGTTGAACAGCTTCACGTCAACCATTTCGCGGACCCGGGGCGGGAACTTTTCCGCCATCTCCCAGAGCAGATGGAAATCCAGCAGTTCATAGTCAAGCTCGTCATAAAACGGGATTCTGTTTTCCAGATACATCACGTCCAGCAGTGCCTTTTCCGGTGTGGCGAGATAATAGTTGCTCCGCTGCTCGAACCCGAAAAAAGCTCCCCCTTGATCTTGGCATATTCAAGACGGTAATCCTCAAGAATGATTTCATTGCGCCGGCCGACCGAGGTAGCCAGGGTAATCAATGTGCAGGTGTAAGGGAATTGGCCGAGGACGCCGTGAAAATTCAGAGCCCATTCCTTGGAGACATAGGAAGGGGAGCGGACGTAACAGGCGACTTCTTCAAGCTCCGGCCATTTTTGGGCCATCTCGCATTTCAGGGAATTGACGTAATACCCCTTGATGATCCGCTTAATCTGCCCCCGTTTAATGGCCCGGTTCATCCAGACGGATGCCTGCGGGTGCAGCTTCTTGACATCGATGGATCTAAAAAGAGGGGGAAGGAATTGTAGCAACTTAACACTCTCAATCCTCTCCGGTTTCCTCCAAGACATATTTAATTCCAGCTAGTTATGTTACTTCAAAGAATCATTGTCTGGTTTTAAATTAACAAATAAGTAAAGTTGTGTAAACATAAATGGATTCTATGCGGCTCAGGGCCTCGGAGATTTTGGCGAGGATGATGTGGTGATGTTATGCTTTTGGTCCTGTTGAACCCTGGCCTGCTGGGCTTTGAGCTGGTCGTTCCAGTCTTTTTTCCCAAGGGGCGGGGTAGGCCGCTCCCGGGTGATCTCTGGATATTTTTCGATCATCTTCACGGCAGCATCATCGCCGGCCCCATCTGCGTCATAACCGCAAATCACCTCCAACCCGTTCTGCCGGGCATCTCGGATGAATGGCGCATCCGAACGGACCCCGGCTGTGGACATTATTGTTCCCGCAAAAGAGGGGTGGAGCTGTGCGTATGCAACGGCATCTGCTGCTGCCTCTACCAATACCAATATTTTTTCTGGCCCGCGTTTTAACCGGAATCCGCCGGCATCGCGTTGGGACCCAGGGGACAATCCCTTATAATCGCCTCCGACACCTCTGATCTCGGCACAATCGGGGTTGTCTGCACGGTTGAGCCACACCACGTTGGTATATCGTCCACGTTGGCTGGCGTATACCGTCCCATTGTGGTGGTGCTCATCTATGAGGGACGGATCTAGGCCACGGCTGAGCAAGTATTCTCTCGCGGCCGGCCATGCATCAGGGGCCGGCGCTGGCTGGCTAAACGGTCTGCGATCTTTTTTGGCCTCCTTGACGACCCGGGCGGCATTGGCCGTAACTGCGCCGGCTGCCTGGCTGTCGCCAAATCGGTCAGCAAGCCAGCTCGTGGCCTGCTGACAATCACATTCCATTGCGTGCATGGTCAGATCAATTGCTCCGCCTCCGCCTCTGTTCTGCCGGTGGTCATAAAATTTGCTGCCCTGGATCGTGATGGCCATCGACTGACCATTCCACTTGTTTTTGTCGTATTGGTCTGGTTCGAGGGCTAGGGCCTCGGCCACCAGGGGTAATGGTATATCCCTGACCTGCTTTCTGATTTTTTGCAAATCTCTGGCTTGGGCCACAGCGGTGGCCTCAATGTCTTCTTTCTGCTTGGCCAAAAGTTGGGCCGTAGCAGCTGCCTTGACCAGGGCATCGGTCTCTTTTTTGAGCTGAGTCTGGATCCGGTTGGTTTCCTTTTGTGCCCATTCGGCGCGCCCCGTGAGGGGAGGTTTCGGCACTACGGGCATGGTGATCTTAAGCTTCTGGCCGCCATAGATCAACTTGTAGAAGTCCTTGATGTCGGTGTGGGTTGCTTGGGATTTCTCCAGCCCCCGGCTTATACCAAGCGGGGCCAATGCCTGGGCAAAACTGGTTTGCATTTTTGCCAATTTCCCCCGGCCACCAGTCCACCGGCGAGCGTTCAGTCGCACTTTTGGCCCCTTGGCCCGGGGCGAATCGTCGATGGGGGTGACCAGCGCGGTGATGTGGGGGGTGGATTCGTCCAGGTGATATATGGCTGATACTACATTATTTTTGCCAAAACAATCACACAGCCATTTGACTGATTGCCGTTTGAAGGCTTCAGCTCGTTGTTTGAGCCATTGGCCTGCAGCCCCTGCCCGGCCGGGCCTAAAAAACTCAGGGGATGCGGAGAGCAACACGTCATAAGCAAGAACATTGTTTTTTCCCACCCGGACCCCGCTATCGTCCAAGCGGCGGCGTAGATCCTCGTGGGGATCTCCGCTGCCAATGATCAACTCGTTCTGTCGGACTGGATTTGCGTTAATGGTGGGCCGGGTACGGTTGTGATGGCCTGCGGCCGAAGCGACCTGGCCCATCGTTTTCATTTTTTCTACGCGCAAAATAGCGAGCGCTGCTGTGGTCATGGCATGCCTCTTGTTTTTCTTTTTCAAGTAGCCAAACAGGCGTCCCGGGAGGGCGCCCACCCCCCCGACGGAGGAGGGGGCTTACGTAACAAGTTTATCTTGTGTAGTAAGTACACATAATGATCTCAATGGCTAAATCGTACCACAAATACGCAAAAGAATGCTACTTGAAAAAAAGAAAATGACCGAGATGGCGCTGGGGAAAAATGAACGATACCAAAGATCGGATGGCACTGTAACAAACTACTTACTAGCTCCCCTGGTTCAACCTGTGCTATCATTTACACATGGCGAAAACCGTAAAGCTCCACATAGAGAAATTGCCGGAAGGATTCTATCTTGCCACTTCCGTTGACGTTCCCGGCCAGGTGGCTCAAGGCCGAACAGTGACCGAAACCTTGGATATTGCCCGTGACGTTGCACGGAAAATCTTGGACGCTCAAGCGGAAAGGCGCAAATCTTCAAAGCCATGAGCGGGAGACTCGCTTAACAGTAGATCTAATAACCTGAGGGAAGTTTGATTTATCGCGATGTTCGTTGTGGCAATCTCAAGGGCTGAACGTGAAAATCAGCGACGGCGGGCCAGGAACAAGAGGAAGAAAGAGAATAGCGTCCCCCGCCGTCCGCTGCATTTTTTTTGTTAAGCACCTTCTCCCTCGATTTCTCTTTGAAGCTTTCGAACCACTTCCTTGGATCCCTCGCTCCAATTCACTGCTTTAATGTTGGCTAGCCAGGGGCTGTATTCATATACTTCACGCGCCGTGACTTCATGCCAGACCGGAAGAAGAATGTTACCTTTCTCAAAGATCTCTTTTGTGAATACTGAATCAAATTCCGCCTTTGTCCATCCATCGTTTCCGATGAAGTTCTTGGTGATCACAAGGACACACTTCTTGGATTCTTTGATTCCCTTTTCAATAGACTCTCTGAGCTTCGCTCCGACTGGCAATGAAAACTCGTCGTACCAGACTGGGACTAAGTTGGACTGCAGACCTAAGGCAATCGGGCGAGCGATGGTTGCCTTGTCCCTGGAGTCGTGGCTGATAAATGCAATGGGCTTTTGGAATTGTTCTCTCTTCTTCGCGTAAGTTAGTCCCCTGAATTGCGGATCCAGCTTGTTGTTCCTGATCGAAGACCTTATCGTTGTCTGCTGTTCAGGAGTGAGATCAGCGTCCAGATACAGATAAATGCGGCCGCTGAAGTGAAGCTCATCGTGCCTAGTCGCAGGACAGCCGGGGAATGTCGAGATCACCGCAAATGGATTTTTATCGATCCTCAGTTCACCTGCTGCATAAAGCTTGGCAGCCGGAAGTATGATGTTTGTCGGTGCTGGCCATCCTCGAGCCCAGATGCCATCCAGTTGATCTACAAGCTCAATAAGTTCATTCGGGGTATACACTTGGTCGAGGTAGAAAGACGCGAAAAGAGCCTTGGATGAGAAATCAAGGTGAATCCTGGAAATGACCTGGATACCACCACCGTCGCGAGAAGGAAGCTGAACCGACGCTTCCATTCTAACGGTGTGACTGAAATCCACCTCGAAATAGTCCCGCACTTTGTCCATAGTCATCCGGTTCTTGTATGCTTAACGGTAAATTCACCGGCGCGGGTCACCGCGTCCGGTGGAATTTCAGGTATGCTGTTTTTTTTGATGATTCATTTATCCTGTAACGTAAGCTTTGGCCATGATACACGAGCATGTTTGCCATTACCTTTTGAAAGTTTTTTTCTTTCAATAAAACGACCTTCAAATTCGAAATCTTCAGTTATTTTTACCACCAATAGCTTATTGAAATTTCCTGCTCGCTTAACTTGAACTAGCTCTCCCGCCTTTTCTGGAGAAATGGTTTTTATTTCAATATAATCATTACCAAGCTTACCATCTGAACCACTGGTATGTGGTTTGTGGCGCTTAATGCCATACTCGATTTCAGCATATAACTCACCCAGCTCGCCCCATATTTGCAGGTAGCGGCCTGTGAGCGTGTGGTAAGACATTGCGCTCTCGACCAGGCTCTCGAAAATCATTATCAATTCAGGGTCAACCTGCGGACTCCCCGCTGGCAATTCACTTTCGTGTAGGGGCTGCCACTCCCAAGGGTTATAACCACAAGCAGCGGCATCAGCTATTTGCTCTGCGCTATAGCCGTCATTATGCATATCGTGCAGAAAGTCCCAATCGCTCATATGCTCTCCTTACCTAACGTTTCGGTTAACCAGCAGCGAGAACAACTGAATATTTTTTAAGCTCGTAAATACTGAAAACGCAACCACCACAAAACGCGTTTTCTCGCAGTCGGCGTTGAACCGGTTGTTGGCGATACCCACACTTCAGAACTAATCAAAACTATCAAACTCAGCCGTTTACATATCGTATGCATCCACCGAAAAAGATTGCAGATTTGAAGGTGCAAGAGTTTAACTAACTGCACGCCCGTGCCACCTTTCTGGCGTCATCCCTACTCATCGACGCCCCAAGATCCAGCCAATATATGACGTTGTAATAGCGATACTTGTCGCTGCCAATGTATTCACGAAGAATCGACTTGATCCGCTTCGCGGGGAACGCTCGGACAGCCAAGACAGAGGCGGATTTACGAACCCCATCTGACTCATGATTGAAGAGGGAGAACAAGGCATCATGAGATATTTTTACGAACCGAGATTCGGCGCATAGATCAATTGTCTTTTTCAAAATAGCAGCTGGCATCTCTAGAGAAAGAAGATCCGAAACCGAGTGTTTCTTGCCGATTGATGTTATGGCCCTCGCGACTTCGAACTGAAACTCTTCATCAGGCGACATCGTTAGCAGTGTCGAGCCTATATTTGGCCCTTCGGCGTTCGCAAGCAAAGGTATATCAGTCCAATCTCCGTGCCTTCCCAAATACTTAGCATCCAGTAACGACGCCCCTGCATAGCTGTCTCTGAGGTTAGCCCTTATCCTCTGCAAATCTTCAGACTTTTGCGCTGCACAAAGCACATTCAACCCCTGCCTAGTGAGTTCCTTGCGCAAATATTCCTCCTGCGAGCCTCTCATCTTCTTGACGATATCCTTAATGGCAGCGTTGTTACCGTATGCAGCCTCAAAGCGTCGAATCCGCTCCTCGAAGTACACACTGAACCTGTTGTCCACATCGTAACGAAGTTCATCAGCACGATTCCTAAAATACCTCTCCACGAGTGCGAAGTACGGAGAGTCCTCGAATATTAAGCTCAACCCGGCTCTCTTTTCTAGCTCCGATTCAGAGAGACTTTTCAACATCTTTAACTGATACTGCTGAAAGAGTTCCTCCCCCGTCTTGTCTGAGTCTGTTAGACTGCCCAATCCCAAAAAAGGGGAGCTAGGTTGCTTCTTTGGCTGGACCAGGATCTTCTTGATTTCCTCATCCGCAAGCGTCTTCCCAAGTTTCATTAGCACTGCGATAGCCTCTCTACGCACTAAAGCATCACTATCCCCAGAAAGTCGTTCAGCCAAACCGATATCCAATGCGTCCCGGCTATGCAGCGACTTCATTGCTCGCAGTCGAACCTGAGGGTTGCGATGCTCAAGTCCAAGAAGCAGCGCGGAAGTTTCTAGGCCACCGAAACCCTCAAGAACGGTCCGAAGCAAATCGGCGTTTAGTGTCTCGAACTGTGACTCAAGGACCAACTTTTGGGCCGCTGTCACCTGACCAGTCCGAAGCAGAATTCCAACCATGCATTCAAGTGCGCTACGAGATGTACCATAGTCGCTCCGAGCGTATTCCTTTCTGGCGATCTCCAGATCCACAGCGGTGCCACATTTGGCGAGATATCCTAGAGCCGCCGTCCTCACTTTGGACGATGAGTCATCTGAGAACCAAGTCTTTGTGATCCATTCTCGTTTGGTCGTATCGTCATCTGTCGGGAGATCAATACCCAATGCGGTCAACACGGAAATCGCTCCAACCTTTTCGTTCTCGTTAGTGGCTCCGGCGAACGAGGAGACGACAGCAGGATCGAATTTAGAATCCGCTAGAGCGGAATACCAACACCACAGGGGCACATTCTCGTTGGCGAAATGCTGAAAACCCAAACGAGTGAGCGAGAGGGTCTCCCTTTTACCCAGCATTATCCCTTCGGTGCATGCCGCAAAGAGGATATTGATATCATGAACACCCAGATTCATCTCCTCGTTGCCCGGCTTTGATATTGAATTCGCCAGCAATCTGAACCGTGCAACATCACTAGCGCTGAGCCCATCCAAAGAATCCGGCCGTCTGATCTTTTCGACAAGTCCCTCAAGAAATTTAAAGCCTTCAGCAGACAGCGGAGACGATTCGCGCCCCGTATCTTCCTCATTAGCCACCCCAGAATCCGATCGAGCACGTTTTGCCTCCAGCTCGTCGGGTTCGGATGATTCATCCTCGGCCCTGATGCGATTTACATACGCGGTGACGCATTTCCTAGCTGACTTTTCCATATCCCGCACCGTAGAGAAATTCTGAAACAGAATCTTCTTGCCGGCGATGATCGTTTTCCGAAACTCCAGAACCTTCTTAAGGTCATCACCCGGGTCCACCATGAACTCGTTAGGGATCTGCTTGAAGAAGAGTGAAATTCCGGGACTTCCGGTCTTTTCGCACCTTGCCATCGACCGTTCAAATTCCTCTTCGAACCCAGAAGAGAATTCTCCATCTTTGTCTGGTGGAGTACCCCACCTTTTCCAGATCATTCCCAGAAATAAATCGCACCGATCGAGATCTTGGTTTATGAGATGCTGCGGTCGGCCGAAACCTGCAACGGTTTCTTCCCACCCAATCAGCTCGACTTGATAACCAAGCTCGTACGCCCAAGATTCGTTAAATTCGCCAACCACGTCTCGTATAGCTTGTCGCTCATCCTGAAGATCGCCAGGTGAGGCCAAAAATGCGCGGATGATCTTTCGTGTACTAGACAATATTTGATTACCGAAACTTGTGATTTGCAGGAAAACCAGCTGAATGATTGGTATGTAAGAATCTCCCCACCGTTCAACACGAAGAGACTGTCAACAATCTCGACAAAGAAAGGAGAAAGGGGCCAAGTTCGCTTTTGGCTTTTATTCCACTCATAAAAGTTATACTTCGAATCCAAATCATTGATACTATTCTATCGGGTGCAATAATTTGCAAGGGAAATATGACAGAGGCGTATCTGGATTGGTGAACAGTATAATTGAGATGTGAATTGATTATCTTTTGCCTTGGAGGAAATAAGGAATTTAAGATGTTTCCTGATAAGTGCCCAACCCTACCCCAGCTTTGCAGCAAGATCCTCGGCTCTCAGATGAGTATAGCGTTTGAGCATCTTTAAATCTTTGTGCCCCGTGATCGCCGAAACTTCCATGGGGTTGAAGATCCCCATTTCAAAAAAGCGGCTGGTCGCCTCATGTCTTAAGTCATGAAACCGCAGATCCTCGATGTTCGCCCTCTTCAGAGCCCGGCGCCAAGCACTTTCAAAACTCCAAGCACCATTCCACTCAAAAAACACGCGGTCGTCACTGATTGAGCGGGGTCGATGCCGCAGTGCTTCGACGGCCCTGGTCGAAAGAGGAACACAGCGGCTTTCGCCGTTCTTGGTGTCAAGCAGTCTAGCGACCCGCTTTTGCGGGTCGATTTCAGACCATCGCAAGCTCAGCAGTTCGCCAAGGCGCATGGCTGTTTCAATGGCCAAGATGACTATATCTTTCAGCGCCACGCTTCGTGATGAGCCGCAGACAGCAAGCAGTCTTTCTTCCTCATCGCCCTGCAGCCGCCGGTCTCGCGCCTTGCTGGTCGCGGGTAGCCGGATCGCTTGCACCGGGTTGGACAGAACTTCCATCCCCCATTCCTTGCGGGCCACCGTGAACAGATGAGAGATGATAGCAAGCTCAAGCCGGACTGTGCTCTGTGACTTCCCGGCCTCCAGGCGGTCATCGCGATATCGAGCGAAGTCCACCCCTCGCAGGGTGGCAAGATACCTCTGAGAAAGCGGGTGACGTTTCCATGCCTCGATACGCGATTGTTCCTGCTGGAAACCTTTTTTTTGTGGTGTGATTTCTCGCGAATAGCGGTCAAGAGCCTCAGCCAGGGTGGTGTTCTCTGCTTCTCTTCTGCTGACAAAAACACCACGGGACATTTCGGACTCGATTTCCCGCGCCCAGTCTTCGGCGTCTTTTTTAACTTCAAAAGTCTTGCACTGAACTGGTTGCCCTTTTTTTCGGATACGGACTTCCCATTGGTAAGGACCCCGCTTTCTGATTGTTGCCATTTTTTATCTCCATTTCGAGTTTGAAACCTTTCTCTTATTGGAGCAAAATTGGAGCAAAAATACAAGAAAATAAAAAAGCGGCTAACCGTTTATCGGCTAACCGCTTGAATTTACTGGTGCACCCGGCACGATTCGAACGTGCGACCTACGGATTCGTAGTCCGGCACTCTATCCAGCTGAGCTACGGGTGCTTTGGTTGAAGAAGTGATTTTTATACCTTATCTGAACCAATTCATCAACACAATTTTTTGACTGTCTCGCAAAACCCCCGCGACAGCCGGACAGTGCAGGATAACTTCATGATTTACCGTCACGAAAATTCGGTGATGAGACGTTACGAAGCCATCAATTTTTCACCAAAAAAAAGAAGACTTTCAGCGGGCGACTGGCGCCGCCGGACCCGACTACCACACGGAGCGCAGCCCCTGTTTTTTTCTGACCTGATCGATTCGTCTTTCCAGATCAACCCGCCAGTCGGCATGAATGCGCGCGCCGGACGGGCCGATCAGTTCCGGCAGGCCATAGACCAGACGGTCGGCGGCGCGGCTTGCCTCGATGACCGCCTCAATGGAGCGTGCTCCGAATTTATACTGGGCAATGAGCAGGCGCAACAGCAGGCCCGAGGTTTTTCTGGCCGCCTTTTTCCAGTGGGTATCCATCTGGTGGGCGATGATGAAGGCCCTTTTCAGCAGGATGCGGCGCAACTCCTCCAGCTCCACAGGGGAGGCCGAATCGCGCAGCAACTCCTCGCCGATTTCTATGCCGTCAATATCCAGCACGACCCGCAGCCGGCTCATGAAGTCAGGAATCTTCAGGGTTTTGGTCAGTTGCAGCTCCTGGGGGGTGGCCTTGCTCAGCATCTCCTCCATGGCCAGCCAGCTGGTCTTGACCCCGCCGGCAAAGACGAAAATCGAGCGGCCGATATAGTAGGGGATGCCATGCACATAGGTCACCCCATCCTGCATGGAGGGGAGAAAGTAGCGCAGATAGCCGAATTCATGGCCACCGTATCGGCAGTCAAACTCATCCCAGAAGGTGATCGGCACCTTGCCCTTGGCCACCGAGGCGCGGACCAGATCAATGGCCGAATTGATCTCATCCGGCTCGGCAAACTGGGTCAGGTTGAATTCAAAGAAATCAAAGGGATCCCGGTCAAATTTCCGCCCGATCACCTTGGCCACCTCTTTCACGGCAAAGGATTTGCCGGAGCCCGGGGGGCCGAACACGCCGATGCACAGCGGCCGCTGAAAGCTCTCCTTGCTGACATAGGAGTCCATGACCGACTGCAGGGTGAGCACCGGCCCGATTTCCGCCGGATCGGTGGTGCGCAGATGGCCGACATTGAACATGCGCAGATTCTCAAAACCGCTTTTGCGGCTGACCTCTTCCTTCAGATAATGCAGCACCTCCAGAATAATATCCATGTAACCAGGGGGCACCGCACCCGCCCGCATGGCCGCATGATGGGATGAAGTGCAGCCGGACTGGCTGAAGAAGGAACGCAGGCCGGCCATTTTCCCCTTGCTCCACTCCTGGGCGGAAACCAGCTCCAGGCTCTTGTCAAATTCCGGGGAAAAACCGGGCAGTTCGACAAAACAGGGATCATTGTAATCCAGAAAGGAGCAAGGAGCGCCGTTGGGAAAGGTTGAGGTGAAATCAAGATTAGGCAGTTCCAGCGATTCATTGAAATAATAGCCGTGATCATAGAGCAGCTGCCAGTTGAGCAGGGTCCGTTTGGAAAAGTCGCAGAAGAAACTGCGGCCCGCCACCACCTCCCCCATGCGGATAAAATCCATGGCCAGCATGGAGGTGACCAGGGTATCATAGGCCGGCACCGACCCCTTCTGGCGGGGGGAACTCTTTTCCGGCAGGCTCCCTTCCCGGTGGCGGAAAAAAACATTTTTCGGGCTGACGTAAAGCAGGCCATGGGGAAACATCTCGATCATGACATGGCAGCGGAAACGGCCGCGCTGGGCATCCCAGATACCAACCTCCGGTGAACGCAAGGCCCGCAGGGACATGGCGACAATCGACTCCCACACCACTGAACTGTCCATCTCCATGCGGGTGGTTTCCAGATCGGACAGCCGGCCGAACAGCACGAAATTTTCACCGAACTGTTCCGCCCATTCCAGCCAGTAGGCCACGCTGATACCCATGGCAATGACCCAGGCAGACGGATTCAGCCCTTTCAGCTCCGCGGCAATCTGGGGAGGCCGGCCACCGTCATCAACAATCATGATGCCATCATGACCGCTCAATTTTTCGCGATTGTCATCGGTTATGGTCAGGGCCTTCTCATCGGAACCGCGCCCGGCAAAGGGCAGAATCTGATGCACCATGAACCAGCCATGATCCTTGTCGATTTCCGGCCGCTGCCTTTTCCGGAAAACCTGGAAAATATCCTTCTGGTCGCCATAGGCAATGGTGGTGATCTGCGGGCTCAGATTGCCGCTGGTCAGATAGGAGGCCAGCCAGGTCAGACACTGTTCCAGCCGTCCGTTTTCCACGGCAACCTTACCGGCCAGCAGCTCGACAAAATCGCCGGGATTATACCCGTAGGCCGGCAGGCTGCCCTCTTCAATCAGGCTCACCTCCTTGATCGGCAGATTACGGATCTTCACGTTTGAACCAAGAAAAAGTATTTTTTGATTTCTCTCATCTGTTTTCATTTGCACGGCTCCCTATAGGATCGAGTGGGTTCGAACCGGGAAAATATCATTTGTGATAATAATTATCAATTATTAATTACTTATTTTAATTTTACCTGGCCCCTGGCCGCAAGCGCCAAGTTCATTCCATCTATAGTTTTCTTCCGCCCTGGCCATTGACTTCCCGGCGCAGATTATTTAGGCTCTGAGCAAGAAAAGTTTTTCCCGGCAAGGCGCGGGAGCAGCCTTGGAAACCAGACAGGACCCACCATGGACGAAACAGCAGCGGTTGACCTGCCTATTGACGGCATTCTTGACTTACACACCTTCAATCCCCGCGAGGTGAAGAGTCTGGTGCCGGAGTATATCCGAGTCTGCCGGGAACGCAACATCCTCCAGGTCCGCATCATCCACGGCAAAGGCACAGGCACCCTGCTGCGCACCGTGCATGCCATCCTGGAACGGATGCCGGAGGTTGTCTCCTTCCGCCTGGCCCATGAGGACAGAAGCGGTTGGGGAGCTACGCTGGTCGACCTGGCCGCCCAACCGTAATGGAGGCGGCCCCGGCCCTGGCATCCCTTCCTGCAAGATCAAACCCCAGTCTGCGCAATGATCCCCTTCCTGCTTTTCCGCCCACAGGGTGACTTGACAAAATACCTTGACACCCCCCGCAGCCGGTCGTTTACTGGTCGTATATGTCCTGAAAAACATTTATATTATATGCTGCTGCCACGATCAAAGGTCAAGCAGTTAACGCTTTCCGCGGCAGAAGATGATGTAGCTTGCCATGGTTTTTTTCATAATAATTCTTATATTTACTCCTAACAGATCATGCCGGGGAAGCAATGCCGCTGATTTTGCTCCCCGCGCTGAATGATCACCTGAAAAGGAGACAAGTTATGCAAAATTTACGAATAATTTTCCTGAAAACGACGACTTTTATCCTGGCCCTGCTCCTTGCCGCCATGGGTGGGATCATGACGGCCTGCAGCACAGGGTCATACGGCCATCTTGATTTCAAGCTCGCGGTCAATGACATCTTCGAGTCAGGGCAGGTCATGGACAATTACAACTATTATTACATCGGCCCGGAGGCTGAACCGGTTGCCATCATGGCCATAGACAAAAAATACCAGCTCACGCCCAGCCTGTGGAAAGAAATCAAGCTCACTCCCCAGCAGCTCAAAGCCTGGATGAGCCGGATTGACAACCACTACCGGCTCAGAAACAGATACGATGGTGCGTACATCCTGGACCAGAACGGCAATCAGGTCGGCCTGTGGTATTCACAACTTGACTGGACCACAATTCAGCGTGGCGAAGGCAACCAGCTGACAATTTATACCCCGGACACCACCAAGAATCTGGATAATTTCGGCAGGGGCGTCATCTCGGGTTCAGGCAGTAATTAAGCTCTGAAAAAATAAATGGACAACTGGCTGCTGTCGGCATTACTGGCGATGATTGTTTACGGCTTTTGGGGATTCTTCCCCAAAATTGCCGTAAGCTACATTTCACCCCAGAGCGCCTTGGTCTATGAGGTGGCCGGCGCTATACTGGTTGGCCTGCTCACCCTCTTTTTCATCAGATTCCACCTGGAGTTCCACCCAAAGGGTGTTTTGTTTGCCGTGCTCACCGGCATCGCCGGTATGGTCGGCACCTTTTTCTTCTTCTCGGCGGCCCAGAAAGGAAAAATCGCCATTGTGGTCGGCCTGACCGCCCTCTACCCGCTGATCACCGTCATGCTGGCCGTTATCTTTCTGCGGGAACCCCTTACCCTCAAGCAGATCATCGGCCTGGTTCTGGCCTGTAGCGCCATTCTGCTGCTGTCCCCCTGAAAGGTAACGATCATTGCGGTGCGGGGCCCCCGGTTGCGGCAGGTCAAGAGTTTGGCTGGAAACAAATTTTGCCCAATTATTGACCTCCGGCAGGGTTATTCAATAATTTCCAAGAAAAATACTTGTATATCCGCACCATTGCCAGGTAGATAATTACAGCTGACCGATTAATTTTACCCGATCCATAAATGACTGGAGGAACAGATGAGCAAAACCGAAGAAAATCTGCAGGCAGCATTCGCCGGGGAATCCCAGGCCCGTAACAAATATGACTATTTTGCCAAGGTTGCCAGGAAGGAAGGATACCATTACATTGCCGCTATTTTTGAGGAGACCGCCATAAACGAGATGCAGCACGCCAAGGATCAGTTCAAGCTGCTGCACGGCATTGGTGACACCATCGCCAACCTCAAGGAGGCGGTAAAGGGTGAAAATTACGAGACCTCTGACATGTATCCCGCCTTTGCCAGGCAGGCAGAGGCAGAGGGCAACATGGAGGCTGCCTTCCTGTTCCGGCAGATTGCCAAGGTTGAGGCTCACCATCGGGACCGCTACCAGCAGTTGCTGGAAATGGTGGAGAACGGCAGCGTGTATAAAAGAGATGAGCCCATCAAATGGAAATGCAGCAAGTGCGGCAACATCCATGAAGGGACCGAACCACCTGAAAAATGTCCGGTCTGCAAGCATGGCAGGGAGTATTACGGCCCTGCCAATCTGATTGACTAGTAGTATGATTCATTAAAATATTTACATTCTATACGACATCCAGATCGAATTTCTTCCAGCGGAAAACCACCGGGGCTGAATTGATTTCGGCGATTCCTTTGAGAATGCGCTCCTTTAG
>Ga0172380_10003399_pt1 | contig 21975 bp, 20 predicted proteins | sample Leawe162metaG_FD_119747 | JGI IMG/M metagenome (GOLD analysis project Ga0172380, IMG submission 119747) | Leachate microbial communities from a municipal landfill in Southern Ontario, Canada - Leachate well 162 metaG | ecosystem: Engineered > Solid waste > Landfill > Unclassified | place...
ATATTTACCCTTTCCCTTTATGGAATTTTCCGTTATTTAACTACAGATTCATCCAACAATATTCGGCACAAGCGCGGGAGAAATAGAAACATGGGCAGTCACAGCAGACCTCACAACGACACGGCAGGTGGAGCAATCGACCGCAAACGCGAGCGCGAGCGGCGCTATATGATGCAGATGCTCTACAAGAACGCCGACGAACTGGCCACCAAGATGGTGCAGCGGTTGCTGGACAAGAAGATCCTTGAGATCACCGACGAGACCGCGATCCGAAAACTCTTCAACGAACTGTTTGAAAAACTCTCCGGCATGGAAGAGTTCGACATGCTGTACAAGATCGCCCCGCTGCGGCAGTTGGTGGTTGACCCCAACTTCCTCAGCCTCTATGTGACCCAGTACATCTGCGAGGATCTGGTGGAAAACGACAAGGTTCAGGATGTCTATGGCGACGACCTTGAGATCTACCAGGTCGTTGAATCCGTGCTGAAGGTTCTTCGCCCCAAGGATTGAGAACAGGATAAAGGCTCAAGGTGAAAGGCTGAAGGTTAAAGACATAAAAGCCAAAAACCGCTCTTGCTCCCCATCCGTGACCTGTCCTGTATCCTTTCGCCTTTAACCCTTATCCTTGAGCCTTACCCCTTCTTCCTGACCTTCTTGAGGTCCAGGTAGGTGTATCCCTTCAGCCCCTTCTCATACTCGCCCAGAAGCCGCATGGCCTCATTGGGCCGCAGCCTGTCTTCCTTGATGGCGCTGTCCACCTGACTCTTCATCTTCCGCTTCAGATCAGTGCCGGTGTACTGGACCAGGGCCAGCACCTTTTCCATTGTGGTGCCCTCGATGGTCTCCTCGATGTAGTACCCGGAATCCTCGTCCTCGTCCAAAAAGACATGGGCCTCGTTGACCCGGCCGAAAAGATTGTGCAGGTCGCCCATGATGTCCTGGTAGGCGCCGGTGAGGAAAACCCCGAGATAATAGGGCTTGCCGTTGAGATCATGGAGCGGCAGGGTGTCCACCCCTTCCTCGTACAGATTGATGAACTTGGAGACCGTGCCGTCGGAATCGCAGGTGATGTCGGCCAGGGTTCCCCGCCGCTGCGGCTCTTCGTTCAGCCGGTGCAGGGGCATGATGGGAAAAAGCTGGCCGTAGCCCCAGTGATCGAGCAATGACTGGAACACGCTGAAGTTGCAGAGATACTGGTCGGAAAACTTGCTCTCCAGCTCGACGATGTCGTCGGGCTTGTACTCGGCATCCTTGAAATGCTCCAGCACCCTGGCGCCGGTGAGCCAGAACAGCTTCTCCACCTCGGCCTTGACCTCAAGACCGATAAGACCCAGCTCGAAATGAACCTGGGTTTCCTCCTTGTTGTGCAGGGCGTCGTGGTAGGCCTCCAGCGGGTTGCTGGGGTTGACGTGACTGTAGTTGTACCAGGCCTCCTCCACCAATTTGTGGCTGATCTCCGGCTTGGCAGGCTCCTTGGCATGCTCCATCTTCTTGATGTCGCCGAAGGTCTCCACCACCAGCACGGAGTGATGCGCCACCACGGCCCGGCCAGACTCGCTGATGATCACCGGATGTTCGACCCCCTGGGAATCGCAGACATCCATGATATTGTAAACGATGTCCCGGGCGTACTCGTTCAGGGAATAGTTGATGGAGGAATGGAAGGTGGTGCGGCTGCCGTCGTAATCCACGCCTAAGCCCCCGCCCACATCGATGTATTCCAGTCCATGGCCGATCTGCCGGATTTTGGCGTAGAACATGGCCCCTTCCCGCACCGCCATCTTGATCGTGAGGATGTCCGGGATCTGGGAGCCGCTGTGGAAATGCACGAGCTTGAGGCAATCGGCAAGGTCGGCTTCTTTAAGCAGCTCGGAAACCTGGAGAATCTCCGGGGTGGACAGGCCGAATTTGGCGTCCTCGCCGGTGGATTTTTCCCACTTGCCCTTGCCTCCGCTCATCAACCGGACGCGGAGGCCGATCATCGGCTCCACCTTCAACTCCTTGGCATAGCGGATGATGTTGACGACTTCCTCGACTTTTTCCACCACCAGGATGATCTTTTTGCCCAGCTTGCGGCCCAGGAGCGCGGTCTTGATATAGAGGGCATCCTTGTAGCCGTTGCAGATGATCAGGCTTTCCCGGTCTTCGTGGAAAGCCAGCGCCGCGTAGAGCTCCGGCTTGGAGCCCACCTCAAGGCCGTGATGAAAGGGCTTGCCCGCGTCGATGATCTCCTCGACCACTTCCCGCAACTGGTTGACCTTGATGGGATAGACGCCCCGGTAGATGGATTTGTATTCCAGCTCGACAATGGCGTCGTTGAAGGCCTTGTTGATCCGCTCCACCCGGTTGCGCAGCAGGTCGTGAAAGCGGATGAGCATGGGGAAATGCAGCCCCTGCTCCACCGCCTCCCTGATTACGTCGACGATGGCGATGGTGCCGCCCTGCTCTTTAAGCGGGGCAACGGTCACCTGGCCTTTGCCATTGATGTCAAAATAACGCAATCCCCAACGGGCAATGCCGTACAGCTCCCGGGCCCTGTCGATACTCCAGGGTTTTGTTTCCGCTGTCTGCTGCATCTGATATCCTCCTAGTACCTTGTAACTTTTTAATCGACATCACATTGATTCCCTCTCCCCTCGGAGTCTGCGCTTACCTGCGGGGGAGGGTTAGGGAGAGGGGGAAGTTGCCATTATATCAGCAGGTTGTAGCTACCCCACCCCCAACCCCTCCCGCAAGGGGAGGGGGGTTTTCAGAAATATTAAGAGTTACAAGGCACTAGAAGATTGTTGCCGAAATCAAGAGGGACAAAATACACAATTATCGCAGAAACTCAACAGGTTTTTGCCTGATTATCGTACGGTTGCGGCGTGGTTGTCCATTGGAAAAGAGAGGAGGAGCCACGCACCGGCATCAAGCCGATGGCAGGAGCAATGGCGGAGATGTGACGATCCTGCTTCGGACCCGCCTCGAATGTCCCAGCAAACTGAAAAGGCAGACCAAGTCCCATAAAAAATTCACTGGACACCCTCTTCCCCTCTCTGCCAACATGATTCCATGCTGTTCAACGGATAACCGCTGACCACATCATACGTTCCCTCTTAACAACAGTGCGACATGACAACAGACCGCGAACACAATCCATACCAGCAAGAAATCCTCGCCCTGATGCTGAAGCAAGAAAGCCTGTTAGCCAAGCTTTACCAAATCTTTGCCAAAAAGTTTCCCGTGCATGAAAAGCTATGGAACAAGCTCGCCCGGGAAGAAGAAAAACATGCCGGCTGGGTCGAGCAGCTCCGGGTCGCAAGCGAAAAAAAAGTGGTGCTCTTCAGCGAAAGCCGCATCAAGCCCCATACTCTGGAAACCTTTGTGCATGGAATTAAGGAGAAGATCAAGCAGGCGGAGACAGATGGCTTTGACGCCCGCCAAGCTTTGGTTTGCACCATTGACCTGGAGCGATGCCTGATCGAAAAGAATGTCTTCTCCCATTTTGAAGGATTGACGGAAAAGGCGAGCAGCACCATGCAATTTCTCGCCAAAGAGACTAGGGAACACCAGGAACTGGCCCAAAATCTCTACGCGAAGACGATAGGAAACCGGGCGAGTGAGTGAATGCGCAATCCCCCCTTCAGGCTCAAATCCTGTTCTGGGGTAATCCCCCCATGCGTAGCGACGAAAATGACAACATCTTTGACAAGGACGACACCCTGGATTTCATGATCTACAATGATTGTAAAAAACAGGGGCGGCTGCCTTGGCCTGCTGATCCTAATGCTCATTCCCGGCGGCCTGTTGGCGTTATTCGGCCGGACGATCTTTGCCCCGTAAACCGTGCGTTAATCCTACACGCGTATTGACAATTCCCCCCTTTTGCCATACCATAGTCTTACTAATTTCTTACCAGCCGAACCTAAAAGCAGGAGAATTTCCATGCCGACCACCAGTCTTTCCAGCAAGGGACAAGTCATCATCCCAAAACCAATCCGGTCGTTGCACAACTGGCACCCCGGCCAGAAGCTACAGGTCATCGACCTGGAGGATGGCATTCTCCTCAAAGAAGCACAGCCTTTTACGGAAACAACCCTTGAACAGGTTGCCGCCTGCCTGCCATACCACGGCAAGGCCAAAACCCTTGCCGAGATGGATGAGGCCATCCGCCAGGGCGCCAAGGAGGCAAACCGTGACCGCGGTTGACACCAATATCATTATCCGGTTGCTCACCGGGGATGAGGCGACCCAATTCCAGAAGGCCAGACAGGTCTTTGCAACTCAAGACATCTTCATCCCCGACACGGTGATTCTTGAAACCGAGTGGGTGCTGCGGTTTGCCTACAGGTTTAAACCAGCAGCCATCAACACCGCCTTCGCCAAGTTGCTTGGCCTGGCAAATGTTCGCGTAGCGCGGCCTGAAACCATGGCCACGGCGATGGAGTGGCACCGGCAAGGGCTTGACTTCGCCGATGCTCTCCACCTGGCGGCCTGTCATGAACACTCGAAGTTTTTGACCTTTGATGCACGCCTGGTCCGTAAGGCAAAGGGATTTCCCCCCTGCCAGGTGGAATCTCCGTGAGCAACTCTTCCCGGCACCCACACAAAACCCCCAGCCTGGTCTTTGCCAATGCCGCGGGCGAGATCACGGATTATCCCGAGCTTCTCATGGCGGGCCGCAGCGGCAGCCATTTTTCCCGGCCCAGTCTCGAAGACCTTATCCCCCTGCCCGAGGGCAGCGACATCTTCGTGCTGCCGGGACGGTTGCCGGTGGGCATCGACCCGGAAACCGGCGAGCCGCTGCTGGTTGCGGAAAACCCACTGGACCCGGACTCCGGCATCCAGGCGGTGGCGGCCTTCATGTCCCCGGCCCACACCGCCATCCACTGGGCCGGGTTTGAAAAGCCAAAGGGAGACCTGCCCCATCTGCCGCTTTTCGCTTACACCGCCGTGGGCTGGCTCGACGGCCAGTTCTGGGTCAGCGCATTCCGCAGCGACCCGGACAAACGCCAGGAGATGAACCGCTTCCAGCCGGAAAAACTCGTGCACCGCACCGAACAATGGCTCAGGCAACACGAGCAGAACCGGCTTATCCAGCATCTGGGCAAGTGCTGCCTCACCTACCGCTGTCCGGCGGCGATCAACTATTTTCTCCGGCAGTTTGAAGCGCCCCTGCCCTGCTCGCCGGTGTGCAACGCCCAATGCCTGGGCTGCATCTCGCTCCAGCCCTCGGGCTGTTGCCCCTCCACCCAGGACCGGATCAATTTTGTCCCCACCCCCAAGGAAATCGCCGAGATCGCGGTGCCGCATCTCAAGGCGGTCAAGGGCGGGGTGGCGAGCTTCGGCCAGGGCTGCGAGGGCGAACCCCTGCTCCAGGCCGACACCATTGAGGCCGCCATCCTCCTGATCCGCAAGGAAACCGGCCAGGGCACCATCAACCTCAACAGCAACGCCGGACTGCCCCAGGCCGTGGACCGTCTGGCCCATGCGGGCCTCGACAGCCTGCGGGTCAGCATGAACAGCGCGCAGTCCGTTTACCACCAGCGCTATTACCGGCCTAAGGGGTTCAACCTGGATTCGGTCAAGCAGTCGATCCGGGTCATGAAGCAGCATGACCGTTTTGTTTCGCTCAATTACTTCATCCTGCCCGGCTTCACCGACGACCCGGCGGAGTTTGCCGCCCTCTGCGAACTGATCAGCGAATACCAGCCGGATTTCCTCCAGCTCCGCAACCTCAACATGGACCCGGACTGGTATTTTGAGGCCCTGGAATTTCAGGAAGGCGGCCAGCCCATGGGCATCCGCGCCTGGCTCAAACAACTAAAACAACGCTTTCCCAGGCTGCGTTACGGCTATTTTAATCCGCCCCTGCGCTGAACCTGATCTCACAGGACACAGATATGGGCACGCAAAAACTGCCCTTCGACAAGCTCAGGGTGAGCAGCGCTAGCGGCGACGGATGTTATCTTAACTATATTCTGTTCGTGCTGAGTCCTTCGACTTTGCTCAGGAGAGCCCTGTCGAAGCACCTGCTTGAAACAAATTCTGAAATTCCACGAGCGCATCACCAATGACCGCCGCCATCAAGATCCTCTGCTTCCTCTTCTGGGGCAACCTGCTACCGCCCCTGGCCAGCCTGGCCCTGGGCGACCGATTGGCCAAGCCCGTGGACCAGGGGGCCACCTGGTTCGACGGCCAGCCGCTCTTCGGCCCCCATAAAACCATCCGGGGCATCCTGACCAGCCTGGTCGGCACCACCCTTTCCTTCCCGCTGCTGGGGGTTTCCTGGCAGACGGCCATGGGCGCCGGAGCCCTGCTCATGGCAGGCGATCTGCTCTCCAGCTTTATCAAGCGGCGGCTGCATCTGGCCAGCGGCGAATCGGTCTTCGGGTTGGACCAGATTTTCGAAGCGCTGCTGCCCGCCCTCTATCTGGCCAGCCGGATGCAAGCCCCTCTCTGGTCACCACTCCTGGCCCTGGTCATCTTCGTGCCGGTGGCCCATACCGGAGCCCGGTTCTGGAAGTATGTCCTCTTCAAGCCCCCCATGGAAAACTATCCGCGTTTTGTCTGCTCCACGGTGCGGCTGCGCGAATGGCGCTCGTGCCATCAGCCCCTGGCGCGCTGGCATGTCTTGTTCAATCTTTCTTCCCTGATCTACAACCGGGTAGTCGTGTCCACTGTTTTCCGCCTTCTGGGATTCTACAAGCAGGGGGTTGCCAATGCCCTGCAACTGGAGCTGAGCGAACACGACATTCCCTGCCCCAGCCTGCCACACCCTTTTGACGGCTTTACCATCCTGCTGCTCACCGACCTGCATCTCGACGGTTTGCCGGGATTGGTCGATCAGGCCCTCGCCACAATCGGAGAGCGGCGCTTCGACCTCTGCCTGATCGGCGGCGACATCCGGATGGAAACCTACGGCCCCATCGCCCCAAGCCTCAGGGAGCTGCGCCGCCTGCTGCCCCATATCGCAACGAAGCACGGGACTTTCGGGGTGCTTGGCAACCACGACTGCATCGAGATGGTTCCGGATTTCGAGGAGGCAGGGATGCTGATGCTGGTCAACGATGCAACCCTGATCGAAAAAAACGGCGCACATCTTTGGCTGGTCGGCATCGACGACCCCAACTACTACAAGACCCATGATCCGGCCAAAGCGTTCAGCACGGTGCCGCCCAACGGTTTCAGCATCCTGCTCGCTCACTCGCCCGAAGCCTATCGGGAAGCGGCCCGGCATCAGGCAGCCCTCTATCTCTGCGGCCATACCCACGGCGGCCAAATCTGCCTGTGCTCGGGCACGCCCATCTACACCAACAGCAGCGCCCCGCGCTTCACTGCCAGAGGACGCTGGCAATACCAGGGGATGCAGGGTTTCACCAGCCGGGGAGTCGGCGCTTCCGGCGCGCCGCTGCGTTTCAACTGCCCCGGCGAGATCGCCGTCCTCACCCTGCGCACCGCTGCATCGCAACCGGCAACAGACACCTTGTAACCGGGCGTTGAAAAACTCGTTTTTCGACGCCCTGCGTACGAGCCAAGGATGGCTCGCCAATTTCGGCGAGTTCTAACTCGTTGAAATTGTGAGATCGGACAGAATTCACTTCTGGCCGATCGTGGCTGAAAAAAGCCAGGACACCTTTTTTCAACATCCTGCTAAGACCTTTTCGCGGAGACCCGCCATGCCGAACCAGCCCAAGGTGTGCATCGCCAACCGCTCGCTCACCATAACGGTCAACCCCGCCTTCAGCCTGCTCAACAACTACCTGATGCAGAACATCCCCATCCAGACCCTCTGCGGCGGCAAGGCTGCTTGCGGCCGTTGCCGGTTCCGGGTGCTTGAGGGCGCATCCCACCTCAGCCCGGTGCGTCCCGCCGAAAAGGGTCGCCTCGGGGAAGCACTGATCGCTGCGGGCTGGCGGCTTTCCTGCCAAAGCCATGCCCTGCGGGATATAACCATCGAGCTGCCGGGCCTGGAAGAGAAGCTTGACGACCTCCCCCAATCCGCCGTTTGATTCCACTGCAAAAACAACAACTTGCCATTTCAAAAAAGAATCTGTATGCTGACGGAAAAGTTCGCGTACCCCAACCATTTCAGGACATGACGCCATGCTCTCATGCTTTCGGCAAATATTGACCCAACCCAGCATCGCCATTGATCTCGGCACGGCCAACACCAGAGTGTACGCCAGCCAGGGAGAAGACTTCCGCGAAGAGCCGTCCCTGATCCAGCACATCCGCCAGGATCAGGAAGTTCAAGCTCCGGACGACTACTTCTCCTACCTCAACACCCAGTTCACCTCCTCCCCATTGCGCGGCGGGGTGATTGTTGATATCCACAATGCCGTTTCCCTGCTGAAACCTCTGCTGAAGCGCACGCGCACCGGCCTGCGGCACCCGGTTTCCCTGACCTGCGCCCCCACCGACACCACGGAGCTTGAACGGAAGCTGCTGACCAAGGCGGTCCGGGAAGCAGGCGCCGCCCAGGTGGCCATTATTCCGGAGGTCTGGGCCGCAGCCATCGGCGCGGGTATCGACGTGACCCTCCCCTCCGCCCAAATACTCATCGATATCGGCGAAGGCGTCACCGACATGGCCGTGATCCGCGACGGGCAACTGGCCTTTGCCACCGCGACTCGCACGGCCTGCAGCGACCTGCAGAAAGCGATACGCTCCGCGATCATCTCCCGGCACAAGGTCTGCCCCGCCCACGCGGAGACGGAACGCCTGACCCACGAAATTGCCGCCTTGCAGCAAGGCAATGATATGACCGACCGGGATATCCCGGTGCTGGGCATGGATATCATCCGTCGCCGTGAGGTGAGCATCGCGGTGCACAACCGGGAGATCCTCGACGCCATGGCTCCGGTGCTGGCAAAGATCCTTAAGATGATCGAAACAGGGCTCAGAAAACTTCCGGAAAACGTCTCCTGCGAGGTCGTGGAATCCGGCATCTGTCTCACCGGGGGCGGCAGTTGCATCCTGGGAATGGACAGCCTGATCGGGGCACACACCGGCCTTGAGGTGCGAATCGCGCCGGACCCCATGCATTCGGTGATCAACGGGGCAATCCAGACCCTGGAGTACTGGAAGGAAAAAGAAAACTGGTGGGAGAATATCGCCTGGCCCTGCATCCCTGCATGATGCCGGGCAGACCCATTGACATTCTCCCGATCTTTATGCCATCATGGTGGCATGCAAATACCTCAACACCTTGCCCTACCGCTTCCCCACCAAAAAAACGACAAGATGCCTCATGACCGCTGATCTCCGGAACAAGGGGAAAAAAACCGGCTCTTACCCCCTGCCTGTTGCCTGGGGGGCAATGCCCTTTCAACTCCTGGTTCGCGTCTGCGCCGGGTTTGTCGCCCTTGCGGGAGGCATCACCCTTCTCGGCTGGATCTTTGGTTCGCCTTTTCTCTCCAATCTCGGCTCCGGCACTATCCCGGTGGCGCCGAGCACAGCCCTTCTGTTCATGCTCTATGCCGTGGCACTCTTCCTCCGCTCCTTCCCTGCGCAGCGCGGAATGTATTGGACAGGCCTGGCCATCACCTCGGCGGGGGCGGTGGTGACCCTGACGCTCTTCATCCTCTCCTGCCAGGGCATATATCTTGAGGCGGAACATCCCGGCATACCCATCATTCATCCCGCCGGAGAACCCCCCATCGGCCATATGTCTCCGGCCACGGCGCTCTGCTTTCTGCTTGCCTCCCTCTCATTCCTCGCCTCGTCGACACGCCGGCCCCGGTTTGCAACGATGGCGGGACTACTCGCCGCCCTTCTGGCCGGGAGCGGTTTCGTTTTCGTTCTGGCCTATGTGTATGGGGCGCCCCTGCTCTACGGCAGTTCCTATCTTCCGCCCGCGGCCCTGCCCAGCCTGGCCTTCGTATTTCTGGGAAGCGGCCTGCTCGCCCTTTCCCTGCCGCCCGCCTGGCTGGCCCGTCTGCAAGCCGAATCCCCCCCCCGCGTTATATATACCTTCCTCCTGATTTTTTTCTTTCTGGCGGCGGGTATCATTATTACCGGATTCATCACCTACCGGAGCCATGAACAAAACCACAACGCCGGGGTGGCACGCCAGCTTTCAGCCATCGCCGAACTGAAGGTGAACGAACTCCTGCAGTTTCGCAAGGAACGGCAAGAGGATGCAAATCTCCTCTCCGACAATGCCCCCTTTGCCGCCCTTGTCCGGCGCTATCAGGAACACCCCGAGGACCAGGCCAATACCCAAGAGCTTCAGGAATGGCTGAACAAATTCCGGGCGCACTATCAGTATGATCAGATCCGTCTGTTCGACACCAACGGGGCAACCCTCCTGTCAAAACCGGGGAATCTGGGCCAGGCCAGCGCCGGCGAGCGGAAGATGCAGCCCGAGGTTCTGCAATCCGGCCGGCCAACATTTTCCGATTTCTACCGGAGCGACACCGACCAACGCGCCCACCTTGCCCTCAGTATCCCCATCCTCGACCGGCAGGACGGCAACCGGACATTGGGGGTTCTCTCCCTGCGCATCGATCCGAAGAAGTATCTCTATCCCTTTCTCCAACGCTGGCCCATCCCCAGCCAGACGGCGGAAACCCTGCTGGTCCGCCGGGAGGGACAGGAGGTGGTCTTTTTAAACGAACTCAGATTTCAAAAAAATACCGCTCTGACCCTGCGCTTCCCTTTAAGCCAGGCCGATCTTCCCGCCACCTGGGCAGCCCAGGGCCAGACCAGGGTCGCGCAAGGCCTGGATTACCGAGGCGTGCCGGTGGTCGCCGATGTGCGCCCCATACCGGATTCCCCCTGGGCCCTGGTGAGCAAGATAGACACCTCGGAGGCCTATGCGCCGCTGCGGGAACATCTCTGGGTCATGGGTGGATTTGTCGCGGTTCTGCTCATCGGACTCGGCGCGATCATGGCCTTTATCTGGCAGCGCCAGCGGGTGGTCTTCTTCCGGGAACGGCTTGAAACCGCGGCAGCGCTCAAAAATCTAAACCGCGTCTATGCGGTGTTGAGCAACATAAACCAGACCATCATCCGGGTTCGCGACCCGCAAGAGCTGTTTCAGACGGCCTGCCGCATTGCCGTGGAGGACGGCGGCTTTCGCCTGGCCTGGATCGGCCTGCTTGACAAGGCTTCAGGGGAGGTTACCCAGGCGGCAAGTGCCGGAATGGATGACGGCTACCTCGCCAAGCTCTGCATCTCTTTAGGGAACGCCCCCTTTGATCAGGGGCCGACAGGCTCGGCCATCCGGGAAGGGCGCTACTGCGTGGCGAACGATATCGAACATGATGCGCACATGGCCCCCTGGCGGGCCGAGGCGCTCAAGCGCGGCTACCGTTCCTCGGCGGCTTTCCCTCTTGTCGTCTTCGATACGGTCCGGGGGGCCATCAGCTTCTACGCCGATGAACCCCATTTTTTCAATACAAACGAAGTCCAATTGCTTGACGAACTGGCTCGCGACATCTCCTTTGCCCTGGAGTTTTCCGAGCAGGAAAAGAGCCGCCGCCAGGCCGAAGCGGCCCTGCGCGAGTCGCAGCAGCTCTTTGCCACCGTGGCCAACACCTCCCCCGCCCTGATCTGGATGTCCGGCCTCGACAAGGGCTGCACCTGGTTCAACGAGCCCTGGCTGGCCTTCACCGGCCACAGCCTGGAAAAAGAGCTGGGAGACGGCTGGGCCGCCGGGGTGCATCCCGATGATCTGGCGCATTGCCTGCAAGTCTACACCAAGGCCTTCGAGGCCCGGCAGCCCTTTGCCATGGAATACCGGTTGCGCCGGCACGACGGCGAATACCGCTGGCTCCTCGACCAGGGCCATCCCCGCTATGACGCCTCCGGCGCTTTCACCGGATTCATCGGCTCCTGCCTGGACCTCACCGAACACCGCAGTCTGGAAAAACAGATGCGCCATGCCGTGAAGATGGAATCCATCGGCACCCTGGCCGGGGGCGTGGCCCACGACTTCAACAACATCCTCATGGCCATCATCGGCTACGGCCAGTTGGCCCTCATGTCCATGGCCCCGGATGACCCCCAGCGCCTGAACATCAAAAACATGCTGGAAGGCGCCGACCGGGCCGCACGCCTCACCAAGGATCTCCTTCTGTTCAGCCGGAAACAGATCAGCGAGCGCAAACCCGTGGACCTGAACGAAGTTATCAAGAGGGTGGAGAAATTCATCGTTCGGGTGATCGGCGAAGACATCGCCTGCGAAACCCGGCTTCCGGACCAGCCGCTCACCGTTCTTGCGGACAGCTACCAGCTGGAACAGGTGCTGATGAACTTCGCCACCAACGCCCGGGACGCCATGCCCAGGGGCGGCGCCTTCAGCATCACGGCGGAACAGACGATCCTGGACCGGGATTTCATCGCGGCCCATGGCTTTGGCAAGCCAGGCCCCTTTGCGCTGCTCACTATCGCCGACAGCGGCTCCGGCATGGATGAAGAAACCCGCAACCGGATCTTCGAGCCGTTCTTCACCACCAAGGGCGTGGGCAAGGGCACCGGATTGGGACTGGCCGTGGTCTATGGGATCATCAGGCAACACGAGGGGTACATCAATGTGTACAGTGAACCCGACAGGGGCGCCACCTTCCGGATTTACCTGCCGCTGATTGTCTCGGGAGTGCAGGAAGAGACCATCGCGGAGGCGGAAGCGGCCCCGGTCCGTGGTACGGAGACAATCCTGGTGGCCGAGGACGATGCCTCCCTGCGGATCCTTGCCGGAACGGCGCTTACCCGGTTCGGCTACACGGTGATCGAGGCGGTTGACGGTGAGGATGCAGTAAGAAAATTCGAGGAAAATCAGACCGCCGTCCAGCTGCTTCTCTTCGACATCATCATGCCGAAAAAAAACGGCCAGGAAGCCTATGAGGCGATCAGCAAAATCCGGCCGGGGATAAAAACGATTTTCATGAGCGGCTACGCACCGGACATGCTCCGCGAAAAGGCCACAATGGGAGACACCATTCCCCTGCTGGCCAAGCCCCTTTCTCCCACGAAGCTGTTGCAAAAGGTGCGGGAGATCCTGGATCAGTAAGTCAATAAGACCAGCAGGCAGAAAAGCGGAACTACCTGACACCGGAATTAAAAAAAACCAAGAAAGGTAACGGTCCGGCAGTGCCGCAGATGCGCGGAAGAGGCCTGCGAAGTGTGCTGTTGCACACGAGCAGGCCGATGACAAAGCAGATGTGGTGCTGCCGGACCGTTACCGGATTTCAATGGCGCTGACCGGGCATGAGGCCACGGCGTCTTCGCAATCGCAGGTATGGCACTGGTCCGGGCCGATCACCCATGATTTGTCATCCCGCAGCTCGAACACCGCCGGGCACAACTCCGCACAGACCCCGCAACCGATGCACAGATCCTGATCCACTGTCGGCACAGCCATGATTTTCTCCTCTTTGGTGTAAGAGCCGGCCTATTTCCCCTGATCCCGGAACCCTTCGCGGATCACCCGGTAGGCGCCGTTCGCCGTATCCAGGTCGTAGATATTGAAGTTGGTCCGCATGTCGAGCCCCTCGTAATGCACGGCGAAATTGAGCGAGGCCGAACCCTCCGGGCCGCTGACGATGCGGTGGAACACGTACCGGGGCCAGACCAGCATGGCGGGCTCGTCAAGCAGCACCTTGTCGCCCTGGAGAATCCGGCTGGGGGTGACGGTGAAGCTCTCCATGCCATGCGCCTGGATGTAGATATCCACCTGCCGCGTGCCATGGAGAACGATGAGGTTGTCGTCCTGATGGGGATGCATGTACCAGGGACGGGCCACCTCGCCCACCGGGCCTGGGGAAACAGCGCTCTTTTCGTGCAACACCCGGTCGATGGCGTCGATGCGGGGCAGACACCCCATGGGCACGTTGTCGAAAAAAACACCTGGGGTGCGGCGCAGCATCTTCAGGGGAATGATCCGGTAAAAATCCTCCACTTCCTTGAATATCTCATAATCAGCCATAATTTTGCTCCGCTATGTTTTTGGTGCTTCGACAGGACTCTCCTGAGCAAAGCCGAAGGGCTCAGCACGAACGGGAAAAAACGGACAATCAATCATCGTCCGTCCGTTCGCCCTGAGCCTGTCGAAGGGCCACGTCAAAACGAAAAAAGCCGGGGATGGACTTTTTCAATATCCCTGCTATATTGTGACAGTTTTTGCGGCCTCCGGCAAGAGAATCCCCAAGACCGCCGCCACTGGCATTGACCGCAATACCGAGGAGAACAGCGCATGGACAAGAAAAGTGGCGCGGGCCTCACCCGCCTCCGCAACGCCTTCGGCTGGTCCATGGCAGGACTCGCCGCCACCCTGAAACACGAAAAAGCCTTTCAGCAGGAACTCGCACTCTGCCTCGTCCTAGCCCCCCTCGGACTCTGGCTTGGCGAGACCGGCGTTGAAAAAGGGCTGCTCCTCGGCTCCCTTTTTCTGGTCCTGATCGTCGAGATCCTCAACAGCGCCATCGAGGCGGTGGTGGACCGCTTCGGCGGGGAACACCATCCCCTGTCCGGACGCGCCAAGGACATGGGCTCGGCCGCCGTGTTCCTCGCCCTGGCCAACGTGGCGCTGATCTGGCTTCTTGTCCTCTTTTTCTAGCCGCAAAAAAATATCCTACATTGTGGTACAGTCTTCCCCTTGACAACGACTCGCCGGTCGGGAATAATCCCATCGTCCGACGCAACATATTATCTTGTTTTTACGACTTAAGACACAGGTACGCCCATGAACGACGCCCCCATTCGGCCCGCCGACTGCTTCAAACACTATACCGTGGACCAGGACAAGGTCTGCAGCCCCATCGAAACGGTGAACCGCTTCAAGGCCCGGCTGGCCGAGGTGAAGCTGGACATCCTCCAGGAGGTGCGCCGCATCGACAACGGCCGATTGGATATCCCGGTCTATTTCAGCGTCTGCGGCAAGGATGCCAGGGCGGTGATCGGCAACAAGAAGCAGATGGGCAAGGGCAGCTCGCCGGAGCAGTCCCAGGCCAGCGCCTGCATGGAGCTGGCCGAGCGGTTCAGCTTCTTTTCCTTCAAGCAGGACGAAGCGAACTTCATCACCGACACCTACGCCAACCTCAAAAAGTCCGGCCAACCGCTGTTGCCCCTGGTGCGCCTCCTGCTCTCGGTGCATGACGAGAACACCGACATCGCCACCCTGGAGCGCCTCATCGAGGATATCCCCATCCAGTGGACCTGGGCCACCAATCTGGGCAGCGGCGAGGTGCTGCTGGTGCCCTTCAGCTGGTTTTACGCAATCAACGAGTTCAACGGGCCGTCCGCGGGCAACACTTACGAAGAGGCGATCCTCCAGGGGATCAGCGAACTGGTGGAGCGGCATGTCTGCTCGCTGGTCAACCACCACCACCTCCCTACCCCGGCCATCGACCCCGCAAGCGTCACCGATCCGGTGGCCCGCGAGCTGCTGGACAAGTTCAGCAAAAACAACATCGAGCTCTACCTCAACGACTTCACCCTGGATACCGGTATCCCAACCGTGGCGGCCCTGGCCATCGACCGCTCCACCTTCCCGGCCTCAAGCGAGATCGTCTATACCGCAGGCACCACCCCGGACCCGGAAAAGGCCCTGATCCGGGCGATCACCGAGGTGGCCCAACTGGCCGGCGACTTCAACTCCCAGGCCAACTACGTGGCCAGCGGCTTGCCCAAGCCCCTGGCCATGGACGAGGTGCGCTACCTAACCGAAACGGAAACCACCATCTCCATCCACGACATGCCTCAGCTCAGCGACAACAACATGCGGGTGGAGATCGACCGCTGCCTGGCGGCCCTGTCCCGCTTAGGCCTTGAGGTGCTGGTGGTCAACACCATGCATGAAAAACTCCAGGTTCCGACCATCTACACCATCATCCCCGGTTGCCATTTCCGCGAGCGCTCCCGGATCAACAACGTGGGGCTGTTCGCCGCAAAACTGGTGACCGAGCGGATTGCCGACCCGGACGAGCAGCTCGTCCAGCTCCTCAAGATGCAGCAATACCTGCCGGACGCCTATTATCTGGAATATTATCTGGGCAAGAACATGCAGGGGCAGGGCGACCTCGCCTCGGCAATAGCCCATCTGGAGCGGGCTCTGACCCTGCAACCGGAAGAAGAGGACATCCCCTACATCTATTCCCACCTAGGCGACTGCCTGAAGGATCTGGGCGAGTATGACCAAGCCATTACCGCCCTGCGAAAAGGAATGGGATACGACGAGGAACGGCCGGACATCCACAACCTGCTGGGTTTCTGCCATTTCAAGCGGGATGAGTACAAAACGGCCATCGCTCATTTCCACCGGGCCGTGGAACTGAACCCGGCCTCGGCCATCGATTACGCCAACCTGGGGGTCAACCACTGCAGGCTCGGCAACAGCGAGGAGGCGGCCCGCTACTTCGAGCTGGCCCTTGATCTGGACCCGACCATCGAGTTTGCCCGGACCCATCTGGCGGAGTTGAGCGCAGGCAACTGATCAGAAGGATCTCTCCGATAAGAGCTGGTCTCTCAACAACTCGGGATTTTCTTCAAGCAGGTGCTTCGACAGGCTCAGCACGAACGGAATATCAATAGATTAAGACGATGTCCGTTCGCCCTGAGCCTGTCGAAGGGCGGTTGTTACGAGTCACCGACAAAAGATGGATCCAACAAGTCGTCACCCCGGCGAAGGCCGGGGTCCAGCGCTCCTGTCCCGCCTGAAAATACTGGAAACCTCACATTCAAGCCGGCATTACTGTGGCAGCAAACTCACCCCGCATACATCGCCGCCATCTCCGACGTGTATGCCCCACCCTTTTCCTGACAGATGAGAAACGGCGGCAACACCGCCAACCCCTCCTCCCCGTTCTTCACCGCATCCACCAGCACCAGCCCTGCTTCCGCGCCGGGATAGGGATGCACCATCCGCAACCGTTTCGGCGCAAGCCCGTTTTCCCGCAAGGAAGAAAGCAGAATCTCGGTTCGACCGGCGGGATAAACAAAGGCCGACCGACCGCCGGGTTTCAGGACAAAGGATGCCGCCTGGGCCATCTCGCCGATGGCGCCAAGGATCTCGTGCCGGGCCTTTGCCCGTTCGGTTTCCGGATGATGGCGACCGCTGGTGGTCGGGTAGTAGGGGGGATTTGCCGCCACGCAGTCGAAGCTGCCTTGGGGCAACAGGGTCGCAATCTCCCGGCAGTCGCCTTCGATAACCGAGCAGCGATTCCCAAGGCCATTGACGGCCACATTCCGGCGGCAAACCTCGGCCAGACGCGGCTGCACCTCAAGGGCGGCAAGACTAATCGTAGGGTGACGGTGGGAAAGGATCAGGGAGACAACCCCGCAACCGGCGCCGAGATCAAGAATCCTGGCGCCCGGCTCCGGGGTGATAAAATGGGCCAGAAGAACCGCGTCAACGGAAAACCGGTAGCCCTGCCGGGGTTGCAGGCAGCGCAGCTTGCCACCAAACAGATTCTCTTCGGTGAGCTCCTCGGCAACGGCCATAGGCTAAGGTCAGGAGGGAACTTTCTCTTCGGGCACGATCTTATTGAGCAGCAGACCGGTGAGCAGTTTCGGATAAAAATAGGTGGACTTGTGCGGCATGACCAGCCCCTCGTCCGCCACCCGTTTCACCTGGGACACCAGGGTCGGGTTCATCAGAAAGAGCAGGGGGCTGCGACCGGTGCTGCTCTCGCCCTCCTTGATCGCGACATCCAAGGCGGTATCCGGATCGCTGTAATAATCCACCAGGCTTTCCTTCACACACCGGTCATGACTAAGCTGGAGCAGCCCTTCGATGATGAGGTCGGAGAGGATAACCACGTCCAGCTCGCGCAGAGCCGCAGGCTGCTTACCGCCCAATGCCTCGTCGATCACGCCGTCGCGCAGGGTCAGGAGCAGACAGCGATCCTCCTGGGGATGGTACAGACCGAACATCGTGGCCGCGCCGGAGTTCTCCGCCATGCGGGAGAGAACCTCGGTCATCAACGCCTCGCGGGCGCCGTCAACAACCTCCTCGATGATAAAGCTTTGCGCAAGCCTGGCCATCAGCCCGTCCAGGGCGACACCCTCGGGCATCCGCACCAGCCGGTGGGTGGGAAGCACGGACAAGCCAGGATCTTCCATGCCGCAGAGATACATCATCGTATGGTTGTAGGGGCTGTTGGATGGAACCTCGCCCAGCCGCTCCCGCATCAGGGCGCGGAACTGGAGGGCCGTGGTGTAGCGGTGGTGGCCGTCGGCGATGTAGAGGGATTTTTCCGTAAACAGCGCGCGGACCTGGGCAAGAATCGCCGGATCGGTCACCCCCCAGATGGTATGGATGCAGCCGTCGTGATCCGTGGCGCTGGCCAACGGCTCGGCGGAGCGACCACCTTCCAGCAGGGCCATGACCTGCCCCTGACCATCGGGGTACAGGGAAAAGATCGGGCTGAACTGGGCATGGCAGGTGTCCAGCAGGCTGAGCCGGTCGGAGGTGACGCCGGAAAAGGTTTTCTCATGGGGCTTGACGATCCCCTCGGCAAACTCGGCCAGCTGCACCAGGCAGAGCAAGCCTTTACGGGTCAACCGCTTGCCGGAAGGCAGGGAATACTCGGTATGATAGAGGTAGATGGTGGGCTCGTTGTCCCGAACCAGCACCCCTTCCTGCTGCCACTTGGCAAAGGTCTCCTTGGCCTGGCGGTACCTCGCCTCGGTCAACTGCTCGGCGCTGAAATTCTTGCTCAGATCCAGGTGGATCATGTTGTAGGGATTCTTGGCGGCAAAGGCGGCCTGGGCCTGAAGGTCGATCACGTCATAGGGCGGAGTGACCACCTCTTCCAGATGCTGGATCTTGGCCGGATTGTATCGAAGGGCGCGAAAGGGCGCGATCAAAGCCATTGTTCTCTCTCCTTGCCCGGACAGGCGGAACGGGTGTCCGCACCTGTCGGCAAATGCTCCCGGCCCTCATGAACCGGTTGACTTCCCTTGGGGGAATAGATATGTTTTGTTGAAATCGTCGATAAGCGCGATTTCAACAGTGGTCTTTTTTTAGCCTTTGCTTCCCCTCCCGCAGGTAAGCGTAGACTCCGAGGGGCGTGGGGATATCACAAAAACCGTGCCTCTACATAGTAAAAAAACACCCACATTTCAAGTGAACATTGTACCCGGACCGCAAACTTTTACAAACGAACTTTTCCCATACCTCAAGAGGTTTTCCAATGTACGATATCTTCACCCGCACCCATTTTTCCTCGGGCCACCATCTGCGCGACTATCCCGGCAACTGCGAGCGGCCCCACGGCCACAACTGGAAGGTGGAGGTGACGGTGCGCGCCACCGAGCTTGACGAACTGGGCATGGGCATCGACTTCAAAAACCTGAAAAAGGCGGTCAACGTGATCATGGAGGAGCTGGACCACCAGAATCTCAACGAACTTCCGGCCTTTCAAAAGAAAAACCCCTCTTCCGAAAACATCGCCGCCTATATCTTTGACCGCCTCAGGGAAACCCTCACCACCGAACGCTACCGGCCCTACAGCGTCACGGTCTGCGAAACGGAGAACTGCTGCGTGACCTATCGTGAAGGATGAGCCCTTCCTGCAAATTTCGGAGATTTTCTACAGCATCCAGGGGGAGTCTTCCCATGCGGGCTACCCCTGCCTTTTCTTCCGCCTCTCCGGCTGCAACCTGCGCTGCTCCTACTGCGACGCCAAGTACACCTACGAAGAACCGGGCAACCCAACCCCGCTCAGCGCCCTGCTGAGCGAGGCGGCGCGATACCCCAACGCCCTGATCGAGATCACCGGCGGCGAGCCCCTGCTCCAGGAAGGGGTCTACCCGCTCATGGAGGCACTGCTCGCAGCGGGCCGCACCGTGCTGCTAGAAACCAACGGCAGCCTGAGCATTGCGCGGGTTCCGTGCGAGGTGGTGAAGATCCTCGATCTTAAATGCCCGGACAGCGGGATGGCCGAGAAGATGGACCTTGCCAACCTCGCCCTGCTCGCCCCCCGCGACGAGATCAAGTTCGTGGTCAGCTCCCGTGCAGACTACGACTGGGCCAGGGCCATGATAGCGGAACACCGGTTGGCCGAAAAGGCCAAACTGATCCTCTCCCCGGTGATCGGCCGCCTTGCGCCCGCCCTGCTGGCCCAGTGGCTCATGGACGACGCGCTCCCGGCCCGGATCCAGCTCCAGCTCCACACCCTGCTCTGGCCGGGGATGAAGCGGGGGGTGTGAGGAAAAAATCTTTCCGCCCGCAAAAAGAACGCAGGGCCATCCCATCCCCCCACCCTCATCTTTTCATTTTTGTCCAGTCTCCCTGAAGGCAAGAACCTCGCCCCTGCTTTTACCTCCAGAAAAAATGCATTTTTTATCAACTCCTAACCAAACAAAAATTTTCAAGGGATATCATCCGGTAAATAGTCTGGAATGGTTCCCCGGAAATGAACCCACAACCTAATGGAGACGATGTATGTCAGAAAGACAAATCCACTGTGAACCCGCACATGAGGCCGCAGCCGGCAGCATTATGCCGAACACCGACAAAATCAAGAAAATGCCGGATCCGCGCCAGCCTGAATGCAACGACTTCAGCAACGACGAGGTCAGAAGGGATCGCTACCGGATGCGCTGAAATTTTCATCGGATTCCGGGAAAATAGCCTCGCATCAAAGGGTACGGGAAACCGCCTCAAAAAATCGCAGAGACCGCCGATCTCGGTCAGGCACTGCCATGCCTGAGAAGATCGGCCCCTCTCCCCTCCGTGCCGATTATGACCTAGCCAAGGCCATGATCAGCACACACCGCCTGGCCGCACGAGCCGCTGCAATCCTCCCCCTGTAATTTGCCGACCTGCATACTCGCATCCCAGCCTCCAACATATCCGGCTCCCCCTTCTCGGGCTGGGTAAAAATAACTCTGTCCCCTTTTCTATTTCAGGGGTAAAATCAGCGCCATCCAACAACTCAACCCCTTAGCAAAATTCCTCCGGACATGAACGAACACCTCTGCCCTTCCGAAGCATCCCAGCAACTGCGCTGCTCCCAGGTTGAAATAGAGACCCAGGGCAAGGCGATCAGCAACAACCGTCCGCTGCGGGAGGTTCTGGATGCTTTCCCCGGCTTTGTTCTGGTTCTCAACCATGCCCGGCAGATCGTCTTCGCCAATCAGGCATTTCTGCACTTCCTTGACGCAGCCTCCCTTTCCGATGTGCTGGGGAAAAAACCGGGGGATGCCCTGGCCTGCGAGCATGCCGTGCAAAGCGTTCTGGGCTGCGGCACCACCATTTTCTGCTCCACGTGCGGGGCGAACAAAGCCACGCCCCTCCTGCACCGGCCGGCAAACGATAGTGCCCAGGAATGCCGGATCAGGCAGGAAGGCAGCGGCAAATCCTTTGATTTTCGGGTGCAGACCGCGCCCTTCCCCGGCGGAGACGACAGCCTCTACCTCTTCTTTCTCACCGATATCTCCCATGAAAAAAGACGGCGGGCCTTGGAGCGCATCTTTTTTCACGATGTGGCCAATATCGCCACCGGCATGGTGGGCATGAGCCGGACCCTCTGCGATAAAAAGCTGGATGCGGAAAAAGAGCAGCAGTTCAAGAATGTCCTCCACCGCTATACGCATCGGCTGGCCGACGAGGTCGAGGCGCAATCCGCCCTGGCTGCGGCGGAGAACAACGACCTGCATGTGCAGACCGCACCCTGCGAGAGTCTTGCCCTGCTTGAGGAGGTGGCGGCCTTTTACAACAATGGCGGAAACAACCAAACCTGCAGGGTGGAAATCGGCGCCGATGCCGTGGCAACGGAGTTTTTCACCGATCCGCGCCTCTTGCACCGCATCCTGACCAACATGACCAAGAACGGTGTCGAGGCCTCCCCCCCGGAGGGTGTGGTCCGGATCGGCTGCGAGCAGGTCGGAAGCGATCTGGAATTCTGGGTCCACAACCAGGGCTGCATGCCCGAGAACGTGCAACTGCAAATCTTCCAGCGCTCCTTCTCCACCAAGGGGACAGGCCGGGGCTTGGGCACCTACAGCATCAAACTGCTGGGCGAGCGCTACCTGAAAGGGAGG
>Ga0172380_10003400_pt1 | contig 21966 bp, 20 predicted proteins | sample Leawe162metaG_FD_119747 | JGI IMG/M metagenome (GOLD analysis project Ga0172380, IMG submission 119747) | Leachate microbial communities from a municipal landfill in Southern Ontario, Canada - Leachate well 162 metaG | ecosystem: Engineered > Solid waste > Landfill > Unclassified | place...
AGGCAGGTGCCGCTGACCAGGCCGACGTAACCGGTGCCGATGACGGTTATTTTCAAGGCTTCCCTCTCAAGGCGTTAAATCGAATTCTTCGGTCCGCTTCGGCGGATAGCTCTCCCAAGCGCCGCAGCCCGGGCAGCGCCAGTAGAACTGCCGCGCCTTGAAACCGCAACTGTCGCAGCGGTAGCGCGCCACCTTGCGGGTGTGGTTGTGGATCAGGTTCTTCACCAGCTCCAGGTCGGCGCGCCGCTCGGGCGGCGCGACCAGAATCTGCGCCTGGAGCAGCTTGTCCAGGCCTAGCAGGGTCGGGTTGCGCCGCAGTTCGTCGCGCACCAGCTGATAGGCCGCCTCGGGGGTCTCGTCCTCCAGCGTCCACTGGAAGGCCGCATCGAGGAGGTCGAGCGAGGGGTGCTGGGCGAGATAGCCGCGCAGTAGCTGCAGCCCCTGCTCGCTGCGCCCCAGCTTGCGGTAGGCTTCCATCAGTTTGACGGCAACCAGGGCCAGGTAGACGGGGTTCTGCTGCTCGATCCGTTTCCAGGCCTCGATGGCTGCCTCCAGATCGCCGGCGGCGGCATGCAGGTCGCCGAGCAGGATGGTCGCCCGCACCGATTTCCGGTGCGTCGCCAGCGCCTCCTCAAGCAGCTTGAGCGCCTCCTCGGGTCGGGAATTGTTGATTTCCGTGGCGGCCAGTTCGCAATAGAAATTGGCGATTTCCTTCTGCCAGAGATGGCCGGAATGGTCGGGCAGCTGGCGGGCGATGTCGATGGCCTTGCGCCACTCCTTCTCCTGCTGGTAGATCTCCAGCAGGAAGTTCAGGGCGGCTTCGTTCTGGCCGGTGCCGCGCAGGCCGACAAAGATGTCCTCGGCGCGGTCGAGCAGGCCGGCCTTGAGGTAGTCGTGCCCCAGCTCGGCCAGGGCATGCTGGCGCTGCTCCTCCTTGATCCCTTCGCGTTCGACCAGGTTCTGGTGCATGCGGATGGCACGGTCGGTCTCGCCGCGGCGGCGGAACAGGTTGCCGAGGGCGAAATGCAACTCGGCTGTCTCGGGGTCCACCCTGGCCGCCTCGAGGAAGGCATCGATAGCCTTGTCGGGCTGCTCGTTGAGCAGGAAATTGAGCCCCTTGAAATAGGATTTCGGCAGAGCGCGCGATTCGCGCACGACGTGGCGGATATCCACCCGCGCGGCCACCCAGCCCAGGGCGAAAAACAGCGGGATCGCCAGCAGCCACCACAGTTCGAATTCCATCATCCCCGGTTCGTTCTCTGTTGTATCCGGCTCGCGCCGGTCCTACTGCGGTCGCACATTCGCCTCGATCTCCTTTTTCAGGCGAAGGATTTCCCGGCGCTGCCGCAGGAAGGTGCCCAGGGCAGCAGACAAACCGGCCGCCGCGCCGGTGGCGAAGAAGATCAGCATGACGGCCACCAGCGGCAGCGGCCATGCGGCATCGAAGAAGAAATGCAGCGTTACCGTGCTGCTGTTCTTCACCGCGAAGCCCAGCAGGCCGATGAAGAGGGTAACCCGCAACAGCCAGATGAGTAGTTTCATGTCGATCCACTGGACGCACCCAGACGGACACGCCTAAAACGAAGCTTCAGCGAAGGCTAATGCCCACGTCAGCGGGCGTTATGTCGGAGCTAAAAAAAGGGCGGCATCGCCTGACGCCGCCCGATTCCATCATTACCCCACAAGCAAAAAACGGGCACTAGACCCGCAATTCAGCCGCGGCCGGTCAATCGAGCTGGTCCACGCGCTCGCGCAGTTCCTTGCCCGCCTTGAAGTGCGGCACGTATTTCTCGGGCACCTGCACCTTCTCGCCCGATTTCGGATTGCGCCCGGTGCGCGGCGGTCGGTAATTCAACGCAAAACTGCCGAAACCGCGGATCTCGATGCGATCGCCGCGGGTAAGCGCGGCGGTCATGGCATCGAGGACCATCTTGACCGCGTAATCGGCATCCTTGGCAACCAGCTGGGGAAAACGGCCCGCCAGCTTCGCAATGAGTTCCGACTTCGTCATGTTCGCCTGGTCAGGTTATTGCTGGGTATTGCCGAGCTTGGCTTTCAGCAGGGCGCCGAGGTTGGTCGTACCGCTTGCGGCGGACGACGTTTCGCTGCGCAGCGTCTGCATGGCCTCGTGCTGCTCGGCCTGGTCCTTGGCCTTGATCGACAGGTTGATCGAACGCGACTTGCGGTCCACGTTGATGATCATCGCATCGAGGAGGTCGCCTTCCTTCATCAGCGTGCGCAAGTCCTCGACGCGCTCGCGGGTGGCCTCGGAGGCGCGCAGGTAGCCTTCGACCTCGTCGGACAACTGTACCACCGCGCCGCGCGCGTCGACGCTCTTCACCGTGCCCTTGACGACGCTGTTCTTGTCGTGGGTGGCGATGAAGTTGGTGAAGGGATCGCCCTCCATCTGCTTGATGCCGAGGGAGATGCGCTCGCGTTCGACGTCGATGGCCAGCACCATCGCCTCGATCTCGTCGCCCTTCTTGAAGTTGCGCACGGCTTCCTCGCCGGCCGCCGACCAGGACAGGTCGGACAGGTGCACCAGGCCGTCGATGTTGCCGGGCAGGCCGATGAAGATGCCGAAGTCGGTGATCGACTTGATCTGGCCGCTCACCTTGTCGCCCTTCTTGTGGTTCACCGAGAACTCGTCCCATGGGTTGGGCTTGCACTGCTTCATGCCCAGCGAGATGCGGCGGCGGTCCTCGTCGATCTCGAGGATCATCACCTCGACCTCGTCGCCCAGCTGGACGACCTTGGAGGGATGCACGTTCTTGTTGGTCCAGTCCATCTCGGAGACGTGCACCAGGCCCTCGATGCCCTGCTCGACCTCGACGAAAGCGCCGTAGTCGGTGAGGTTGGTGACCTTGCCGAACAGGCGGGTGCCCTGCGGGTAGCGGCGCGAGATGCCGACCCACGGATCCTCACCGAGCTGCTTGAGGCCGAGCGAGACGCGGTTCTTCTCCTGGTCGAACTTGAGCACCTTGGCCGTGACTTCGTCGCCGACGTTGAGTACTTCGGACGGGTGGCGCACGCGGCGCCAGGCCAGGTCGGTGATGTGCAGCAGGCCGTCGATGCCGCCGAGGTCCACGAACGCGCCGTAGTCGGTGATGTTCTTGACGATGCCCTTGATGACGGTGCCTTCCTTCAGGTTGGCCAGCAGCTGTTCACGCTCTTCGCCCGCCGAAGCTTCAAGCACGGCGCGGCGCGACACGACGACATTGTTGCGCTTGCGATCGAGCTTGATGACCTTGAATTCGAATTCCTTGTTCTCGTAGGGCGTGGTGTCCTTGACCGGGCGGACGTCCACCAGGGATCCGGGCAGGAAGGCGCGGATACCGTTGGTCATGACGGTAAGACCGCCCTTGACCTTGCCGTTGATGACGCCCTTGACGATGGCGCCCTCGTTGAGGGCCTTCTCCAGGTCGTTCCAGGCGGCGATGCGCTTGGCTTTCTCGCGCGACAGGCGCGTTTCGCCGTAGCCGTCCTCGAGCATTTCGATGGCGACGCTGACGTAGTCGCCCGGCTTGACCTCGACTTCGCCGCGATCGCTGCGAAATTCCTCGATGGCGATGAAGCTCTCCGACTTGAGGCCGGCGTTGACGACGACAAAATTCTGGTCGAGGCGGACGACTTCCGCGGTGATCACTTCACCCGCGCGCATCTCCTGGCGCAGAAGGCTTTCTTCGAAGAGAGCGGCAAAACTTTCAGGACTGGATACTTCGGTGGAGGTTGCGATGGACATAAATTAAACCTAACGCCGGCCGAAATCGGACGGCTTGCAAGTTGAACAAAATCGCGAAGAAAAACGCACGCAGCGGCAGGGTGGCCCTGCATCAACCTGTTCAGTCGATTGGTCCGCCCGGGGGCGGCACCTGCTGCGGCGGTGTCTTCGCGACACCTACGCTTGCGGCGCTTCCGTTGTTTCAGGAACGCGCCGCAGCTTGCGGCAAACGTTGCCGGACTCGTTCGATCACCCAGGCGACGGCCTCATCGACCGTCATTGCCGTGGTGTCGAGCAGCTCGGCATCCGCGTTTTTCTGCAGAGGGGCGACCGTTCGCGCGCTATCGCGCGCATCGCGTTCGCGAAGATCCTGCAAAAGGGTGCCAATGCTAGCAGACATTCCTTTGCCGATCAACTGTTTATAGCGCCGCTCGGCACGCGCCTCCGGCGTCGCGGTGAGGAAGACCTTGAGGGGCGCGTCGGGAAACACCACGGAACCCATGTCGCGCCCCTCGGCAACCAGGCCCGGCGCCTGCCGATAGGCGCGCTGGCGCCCGAGCAGGGCGGCGCGGACGGCCGGAAAGGCCGCCACTTTCGAGGAACCGGCCGAGCATTCCTCGCTGCGGATGGCGTCGGTGGCATCCGCACCGTCGAGCAGGATGTGACCGCCCTCGAAGCTCGCCGGCAGGGTCTCGGCGATCCGTGCCAGGGCCTCGCCGTCGTCGAGCGCCACGCCGGCCCGCAGGGCGGCCAGGGCGACCAGTCGGTAGAGGGCACCGCTGTCGAGGTAATGGAAACCCAATTGCTCCGCGACCCGGGCGGCGACCGTGCCCTTGCCCGAGGCCGAGGGGCCGTCGATGGCGATCACCGGCGCCAGCAGCGACGCCAGACGATCGAAATAGTCTGGGAAAGTCTTGTTCACGCACTGCGGATCGTTGATGCGCACCGGCACCCCGCCCAGGCAGGCCAGCGAGAAGCACATCGCGATGCGGTGGTCGTCGTAGGTGTCGATGGCGGCGTTCGGGACAAAAGTCAGTCCCCGCGAGACGGCGTCAGCCGGCTCGCTATGTAACATGGAGACGGCGATCGAATCCGGCCCCTCCTCCACCGTCGCGCCGAGCTTGCGCATTTCGGTCGCCATGGCGGCGATGCGGTCGGTCTCCTTGACCCGCCAGCTGGCGATGTTGGTCAGCCGCGTCGTGCCCTCGGCGAAGAGCGCCGCCACGGCCAGGGTCATGGCGGCGTCGGGAATATGGTTGCAGTCGAGGTCGAGTGCCTTCAGGCGGCCGCTGGCCGGCGCCTGAGCCTCGATCCAGTTCGGCCCCATTTCGATGCGCGCGCCCATCGCCGCGAGCGCCTCGGCGAAGCGCACGTCGCCCTGGATGCTGTCCCGCCCGACGCCCTCGACGCGCACCGGCCCGCCGGCGATGGCGCCAGCCGCCAGAAAATACGAGGCGGCGGAGGCGTCGCCCTCGACGAACACCGTGCCGGGACTGCGGTAGCGCGCCCCGGCCGGGATGCGGAAAGCACGCCAGCCGTCCCGCTCGACGGCGACGCCGAAGCGCGCCATCAGGTTCAGCGTGATGTCGATGTAGGGCTTGGAAATGAGCTCGCCGGCCACTTCCACCGTGGCACCGGCGCCGGTCAGCGGCAGCGCCATCAGCAGCGCGGTGAGGAACTGGCTGGAGGCCTCGCCGCGCACCGTCACCCTGCCCCCGGCTTGAATCGGCGCGGGATGGATCTCCAGGGGCGGGAAGCCTTCATTGCCCAGATAGCGGATGTCGGCGCCAAGCTGACGCAGGGCATCGACCAGATCGCCGATCGGCCGCTCGTGCATGCGCGGCACGCCGGAGAGGCGGTAGTGGCCATTCGAGAGCGCCAGCGCCGCCGTCAGCGGGCGGAAAACCGTGCCGGCATTGCCGAGAAACAGCTCGGCCTGCTTGACCGGGAAGATGCCGCCGGCGCCGCGCACGCGGAAGTCGTTGCCCTCCCCCCGCCGCCAGTCGATGCCGAGCGCCTTCAGGGCCTCCAGCATGCGCTCGACGTCGTCGGAGAGCAGGAGGTCGCGGATATCGGTCTCGCCTTCGGCGAGGGCGGCAAGCAGCAGGAAGCGGTTGGAAATGCTCTTCGAACCGGGCAGGCGCACCGTGCCCGAAGCACGGGTCGCCGGCGCGAGGACGAGATGCTCCATCAGGAGAGTTTTCCTTCGGCCCAGGCGCGGCGCACCGTGCGCGCCTCGGCGAAGACCGCCTCTAGGGCGGCGGCGTCGCCGGCAATGAGCGCCTGGCGCAACTCTTCCAGCTGGCGCTGGTACTGCTCCAATTCGCCGAGCAGGGCGCCCTTGTTGGCGATACAGATGTCGCGCCACATCTCGGGATGGCTGGCGGCGATGCGGGTGAAGTCGCGGAAGCCGCTGGCGGCGAAACGGAAGAATTCCTCGCGATTCTCGCGCTGGGCGAGATCGTGCACCAGGGCGAAGGACAGCAGGTGCGGCAGGTGGCTCACCGCGGCGAACACCTGGTCGTGGCGCGCCGGCGCCATTTCGTGCACCGTGGCGCCGCAGGCCGCCCACGCCGCGCGCACGCGTTCGACCGCCTCGGGGGCGTTCTCCTTCAGCGGCGTCAGCACAACCTTGCGCTCGAGGTAGAGGTCGGCCTTCGCCGCGGCGGCGCCGCTGTTCTCCGCGCCGGCAATCGGATGCGCCGGGACGAAGCGGGAAAGATGTTGCGGCAGGTGCTGGTAGACCGCGGCGGCAACGTCGCTCTTGGTGCTGCCGCCGTCGGTGATGGCGGTCTGCGGTCCAAGATGCGGGCCCATCGACCGCATCAGCGCCGGCATCTGGCCGACCGGGGTGGCCAGCAGGACGAGGTCGGCATTCCCCAGGGTCGCGGCATCGCAGGCGCCGATGCGGTCGATGATGCCCAGCCGCAGCGCCTCGTCTAGGGTGGCCTGGCTGCGGCCGATGCCGATCACCTGACCGACGACGCCGGCCTTCTTCAGGGCCAGGGCGAACGAGCCGCCGATCAGGCCGACACCGAAGACGACGATCTTGTCGAGGCGAAAACTCACAACCTAGCGGGCGCCTTCCAGCGCCTTTTCCAGGGCTTCGAGGAAGCGCGTGTTCTCGCTTTCCAGGCCGATGGTGACGCGCAGGTGCTCGGGCAGCGCATAGCCGGCGATTGGCCGCACGATGACGCCCTGCTTGAGCAGCGACTGGTTCACCTTGGCCGCATCGCCCGCCTTGAAGGTGACGAAGTTGCCGTGCGAGGGAATGTGCTCCAGGCCGAGGCGCTTCAGGCCGGCGACGATCTGCTCCATGCCGCGCCGGTTGTTGTCGTAGCTCTCGGCGATGAAGGCATGGTCGTCGAGCGCGGCGATGGCGCCGGCCAGGGCCAGGTTGTTCACGTTGAAGGGCTGGCGCACCCGGTGCATCAGATCGGCGATCTCCGCCGTGGTGACGCCATAGCCGACGCGCAGGCCGGCCAGGCCATGGATCTTCGAAAAGGTGCGGGTGACGACCAGATTGGGAAATTCATTGACCCAGGCCAAGGTATCGACGCGGTCGGCCGGCGGCAGATACTCGTTGTAGGCCTCGTCGAGCACCACCACGACGTCCTTCGGCACCTGCTGCAGGAAAGCCTTCACCTGGGCACCGGGCAGGAAATTGCCGGTCGGGTTGTTCGGGTTGGCGACCCAGACGATGCGCGTGTCGGGGCGGATGGCTGAGCGCATGGCGTCGAGGTCGTGGCCGTAGTGCTTCGCAGGCACGACGATGCACTCGCCGCCGGCCGATAGGGTCGCCAGCGGATAGACGGCGAAGGCATGCCGGGAAAACACCGAGGAGCGACCCGGCGCGAGGAAGACGCGGGCGGCCAGATCGAGCACGTCGTTGGAGCCGTTGCCGAGCACGATCTGCTCCATGCCGATACCGAACTTCCCGGCCAGCGCGGCAGTCAGGTCGAACTGGTCCGGGTAGCGCTCGACTCCGTCCATGGCCGCCTGAATGGCGGCGCGGGCGCGCGGGCTCATGCCGAGCGGATTCTCGTTGGAGGCCAGCTTGACGATCTTGTCTACGGGAAGGCCCATTTCGCGCGCCAGCTGGGTGATCGGCTTGCCCGGCTGGTAGGGCGAGATGGCGCGGATGTAGGGCGGTGCGTATTCTGCGATGCTCATGGTTCCCCCTCGGTGGACTGCCTCTCCCGTAGTTCTTGCGGCCCCCTCAGGCCGCGGCGCTCGGGTAGGAACCGAGCACCTTGACGAATGCGGCGCGGTCGCGCAGTTCGGCGAACGCCTTGTCCACCCTCTCCTCGCTCTGGTGGCCTTCGACGTCGACATAGAAGACATATTCCCACAGACCGGTGCGCGACGGGCGCGACTCGAACTTGCTCATCGACACGCCGTGCCGCGCCAGGGGTTCGAGCAGGGCGTACATCGCTCCCGCCTTGTTCTGCGAGGCGCAGACGATGGAGGTCTTGTCGCGGCCGGAGGGGCCGGCATCGTGCATGCCGATGACGAGGAAACGGGTGGTATTGTTCGGATCGTCCTCGATGTCGCGCGCCAGGCTGTTCAGCCCATAGCAGCCGGCTGCCGCCTCTCCGGCAATGGCGCAGGATTCGGCGTCATCCGCCGCCATGCGCGCGGCCTCGGCATTGCTCGCCACTGGCACGCGCGGCAGGCTGGGCAGGTTGCGGTTGAGCCATTCGTGGCACTGCGCGAGCGACTGGCTGTGTGAGTAGAGGCGCTTGACGTCCTCCAGCCGTTCCGCCTTTGAGAGCAGATGCTGGTGGATGCGCAGCATGACCTCGCCGCAGATCCTGATCGGCATCTGCAGGAGCAGGTCGAGCGTGCGCCCGATAGCGCCTTCGGTCGAGTTCTCCACCGGCACCACGCCGTAGTCGGCATGGCCCGCTTCGACGGCGCGGAACACTTCGTCGATGGTCGCCGTCGGGGTGAACTGCGGCGCCGAACCGAAGTGCTTCTGAGCCGCGCTCTCGGTGAAGGTGCCCTGCGGGCCGAAATAGGCGATGCGCAGGGGCTGCTCCAGGGCCAGACAGGCCGACATGATCTCGCGGAAGATGCGCCCTACCGTGGCGTCGGCCAGCGGGCCGGAATTGAGCCCGGTGATGCGGCGCAGGACCTGCGCCTCGCGTTCGGGCCGGTAGACCACCGCACCGCCCTTGACGCGACCGATCTCATGCGCAATCTCGGCACGGCGCGACAGGCGGGCAAGTACTTCTTCGTCCAGACGGTCGATCTCGGCCCTCAACCGCTGCAGCTCGTCACTCATCTCTATGCGGGCAGATAACGCACGGCCAGCACGCCCTCGATGCCGGCGATCGAGTCGATCGCCGCCTGCGGCACGGCGCTGTCCACATCCACCAGCGTGTAGGCCATGTCGCCGCGCGACTTGTTCATCATGTTGTGGATGTTCAGGTTGGCCTTGGCCATCGCCGTGGAAATCTGCCCCACCATGTTCGGCACGTTGGCGTTGGCGATGGCGATGCGGAACTTCGACTCGCGCGGCATGGCAATGCTGGGGAAGTTCACCGCGTTCTGCACATTGCCGTGCTCGAGGTAGTCGCGCACCTGGTCGGCAACCATCGCCGCGCAATTGTCCTCAGCTTCTCGCGTCGAGGCGCCGAGGTGCGGCAGGGCGATTACTTGCGGATGACCGTTCACATGCGGGCTGGGGAAGTCGCACACATAGCAGGCAAGCTTCTTGGCTTCAAGCGCGACCAGCACGGCGGCCTCGTCGACCACGCCCTCGCGCGAGAAATTGAGCAGCACGGCGCCATGCCGCACATGTTCCAGCGATTGTTCATTGACCATCTTGCGCGTGGCGTCCACCAGCGGCACGTGCAGGCTGACGAAGTTGGCGTTCTTCAGCACCTCGGCCACGCTGTGCGCTTTCCTTACCTGGGACGGCAAGCTCCAGGCAGCGTCCACGGTGATCTCCGGATCGTAGCCCATCACATTCATGCCGAGCTTGATGGCGGCGTCCGCCACCAGGCAGCCGATCTTGCCGAGACCGATGACACCCAGCGTGTGGCCGGCCAGCTCGTAGCCGGCAAAGTTCTTCTTGCCGTCCTCGACCTTCTTCTCCATCTCGGGATCCTTCGGATCGAGGGCGGAGACGAAACGCATTGCGCCAGAGATATTGCGCGCCGCCAACAGCATGCCGGCAATGACCAGTTCCTTCACCGCATTGGCGTTGGCGCCCGGCGCATTGAATACGGGCACGCCGCGCGCGCTCATGGCTTTGACCGGGATGTTGTTGGTGCCGGCCCCGGCACGGCCGATGGCGCGCACGGAGGCCGGAATGTCCATCCTGTGCATGTCGGCGGAGCGCACAAGGATGGCATCCGGCGACGCAACATCCTTGCCAACGGAGTACTGTTCGGCCGGCAAGCGCTTCAGGCCGGCCTGGGAAATCTGGTTGAGCACCAGGATCTGGAAGTTCCTAGCCATGCTTCGCCTCGAATTCCTTCATGTAATCGACCAGGGCCTTGATGCCTTCCACCGGCATGGCGTTGTAAATCGAGGCACGCATGCCGCCGACGGAACGATGGCCCTTGAGCTGGATCATGCCGCGCGCCTTGGCGCCCTTGAGGAACTCCTCGTCGAGTTCCGCGTTCTTCAGCGTGAACGGCACGTTCATCAGCGAACGGTCGGCCTTGGCCACCGGGCTGACGAAGAATTTGCTCTGATCGAGGCAGGCATAGAGCAGCGCCGCCTTCTCGCGGTTGCGCTTCTCCATGGCCGCCAGCCCACCATTCTGCTTGATCCACTGGAAGACCAGGCCGGCGATGTAGATGCCGTAGGTGGGCGGCGTGTTGTACATGGACTCGTTCTCGGCATGCGTCTTGTAGTCGAGCATGACGGGCGTCTTCGGCAGCACCTGGCCGATGAGGTCGTCGCGCACAATGACGATGGTCAGGCCAGCCGGACCGATGTTCTTCTGCGCACCCGCGTAGATGAGGCCGTACCTGGAGACGTCGACCGGCTTGGACAGGATGTTCGACGACATGTCGCACACCAACGGTACGTCGCCGGTCTGCGGGATCCAGTGAAACTCCACCCCGCCGATGGTCTCGTTGGCGGTGTAGTGAACGTAGGCGGCATCCCTGGAGAGCTTCCAGTCGGCCTGGGCCGGCGCGTAGTTGAAGCTCTTGTCCTCGCTGGAGGCGACGACGCTCACCTGGCAGTACTGCTTGGCTTCCTTGATCGCCTTCTTGGCCCACTCGCCCGTGTTCACGTAGTCGGCGCTCGCCTTGCCACGCAGCAGGTTGATCGGAATCATGGCGAACTGCAGGGTGGCGCCCCCCTGCAGAAACAGCACCTTGTAGTTGGCGGGAATCGCCAAAAGCTCGCGCAGGTCGGCCTCGGCCTGGGCGGCGATGCTCATAAACTCCTTGCCGCGGTGGCTCATTTCCATGACGGACTGGCCGCTGCCATGCCAATCGAGCATCTCTTCCGCTGCCTGCCTGAGCACGGACTCCGGCAGGGTTGCCGGTCCGGCGCTGAAATTGAATACACGTGCCATTTATTCTTGCTCCTCGTCGGTCTCAACAATCTTTTCCATGCCGGCCAGCTTGGTGCCGTCATCCAGGTTGATCAGGGTGACGCCCTGCGTCGAGCGGCCCATCTCGCGTATGTCCTGCACCAGCGTGCGGATCAGCACGCCACCGGTGGAAATCAGCATCAATTCGTCCGTGTCCCGCACCAGCACGGCGCCGATCAGCTTGCCGTTGCGCTCGGACGTCTGGATGGCGATCATGCCCTTGGTGCCGCGGCCGTGGCGGGTGTACTCGGCGATCGCCGTGCGCTTGCCGAAACCGTTTTCGGTCGCCGTCAGCACGCTCTGCTCCTCGCCCTTGGCGACGAGCATCGAGAGCACGCTCTGCACAGGCTCGAGCATCATGCCGCGCACGCCGCGCGCCTCGCGGCCCATCGGCCGCACATCCTCCTCGGCGAAGCGCACCGCCTTGCCGGCGTCGGAGAACAGCATCACGTCGTAGCCGCCGTCGGTGATGGCAACGCCGATCAGGTGATCGCCCTCGTCGAGGGCGACTGCGATGATGCCCGCCTTGCGCGGATTGGCGAAAGCCGACAGCGGCGTCTTCTTGACCGTCCCGCCCATCGTCGCCATGAACACGTAGTGCCCCTCGTCGAACTCCTTCACCGGCAGCACCGCGGTGATCTTCTCGCCCTCGTCGAGCGGAAAGAGATTGACGATCGGCTTGCCGCGGCTTGTCGAAGAGCCCTCCGGCACCTCGTACACCTTCAGCCAGTACACGCGGCCGCGGCTGGAAAAGCACAGGATGAAGTCGTGCGTGTTGGCGACGAACAGGTGGTCGACGAAATCGTCCTCCTTCATCGCCGTTGCCTGCCTGCCGCGCCCGCCGCGACGCTGCGCTCGGTAGTCGGCCAGCGCCTGCCGCTTGAAATAACCGCCGTGCGAAAGGGTGACGACGACGTCGGCCGGCGTGATCAGGTCTTCCAGGCAGAGGTCCTCGGCATGCTGCACGATCTCCGAACGCCGCGCGTCGCCGAATTGCTCCTTGATGGCCCGCAGTTCGTCGCTGATGATCTGGGTGACGCGCTCAGGACGGGAGAGGATGTCGAGCAGGTCGGCGATCTGTTCCATCACCTCGCGGTATTCGGCCAGGATCTTGTCCTGCTCCAGGCCCGTCAGGCGCTGCAGGCGCAATTCGAGGATGGCCTGGGCCTGGGCATCCGACAGCCGGTAACCCTGCTCGAAAAGCCCAAACTCCGGTGCCAAGCCGTCCGGCCGCGAGGCTTGCGCATTGGCGCGTGCCAGCATCTGTTCGACCAGGGTCGAGCGCCAGGCGCGCCCCATCAGGCCCCGCTTGGCCTCCGGCGGCGTCGGCGCCGCCTTGATGAGGGCGATGATCTCGTCGACGTTGGACAGCGCCACCGCCAGGCCTTCGAGGATGTGGCCCCGCTCGCGCGCCTTGCGCAGTTCGAACACATTGCGACGCGTCACCACTTCGCGGCGGTGGGCGAGGAAGGCCTCTATCATCTCCTTCAGGTTGAGCAGGCGCGGCCGGCCGTCGACCAGGGCCACCATGTTCACACCGAAGGTGTCCTGCAACTGCGTCATCTTGTACAGGTTGTTGAGCACGACCTCCGGCACTTCGCTGCGCTTCAGCTCGATGACCACGCGCATGCCAGACTTGTCGGACTCGTCCTGGATGTGGGAAATCCCCTCCAGTTTTTTCTCGTTGACCAGTTCGGCGATGCGCTCCAGCAGCGATTTCTTGTTCACCTGGTAGGGCAGCTCATCGACGATGATGGCCTGGCGGTTGCCCTTCTCCAGGTCCTCGAAGTGCGTGCGGGCCCGCATGACGATGCGGCCGCGGCCGGTCAAATAGCCCTCGCGCACGCCGACGGTGCCGTAGATGATGCCGGCGGTGGGAAAGTCCGGCGCCGGGATGATCCCGATCAGTTCCTCGATGCCCATTTCGGGGTTGTCGAGCAGCGCCAGGCAGCCGTCCACCACTTCATTCAGATTGTGCGGCGGGATGTTGGTCGCCATGCCGACGGCGATGCCCGAGCTGCCGTTGATGAGCAGGTTGGGGATCTTCGCCGGCAGGATCAGCGGCTCGCGCTCGGAACCGTCGTAGTTCGGCCCGAAGTCGACGGTCTCCTTGTCGATGTCGGCGAGCAGTTCGTGGCCGATCCGCGCCATGCGGATTTCCGTGTAGCGCATGGCCGCAGCGTTGTCGCCGTCGACCGAGCCGAAGTTGCCCTGGCCGTCCACCAGCATGTAGCGCAGGCTGAAATGCTGCGCCATGCGAACGATGGTGTCGTAGACCGCGGTGTCGCCGTGGGGATGGTATTTACCGATCACGTCGCCGACGATGCGGGCGGATTTCTTGTAAGCCTTGTTCCAGTCGTTGGACAGCTCGTGCATGGCGAAAAGGACGCGCCGGTGCACCGGCTTGAGTCCGTCGCGCACGTCCGGCAGCGCCCGGCCCTTGATCACGCTCATGGCGTAATCGAGGTAGGAATGCCGCATCTCCTCTTCGAGACTGACCGGCAGGGTTTCTTTGGCGAATTGAGTGGTCATCTATCGGGAAACCGAAGGCAGGGCGAAGCCCCTCACCAAAAAGGTATAAGTTTAGCATGCCGTCACTGCTCATCGCAGCCGTCAAGAGGGATCCCGGGCAGTCAATTGTCGTCCTGACTACAAGTTGTAGGCCTTTGGTTTTTGTGCTTAAATCCAGTCGTCAATCGCCGGAACCGGCATGTCGCCCCGCCGGAAAATCAGAACAATTTCTCAAGCCAGTGGAGGATGAAACCTTGAAAACCGCAACCCTTGCAAAAACCGTTCTTGCCGCCACCATCGGCATGACCGTGATGGCCGTCGGCGCCCAGGTGCCGAACAACGACGGCCACCTCTTCGACACCCGCGGTGCCGTCGCCAAGAGCGGTTTCGGCCTGTGCTGGAAGACCACCCGCTGGACGCCCGCCATGGCCGTCGCCGAGTGCGATCCCGACCTGGTGAAGAAGCCCGAGCCGCCCAAACCCGCCCCCGCGCAAGCCGCACCGGCGAAACCGAAAATGTGTAACTTTGCTCATACATTGAGCACCGATGCCACCTTTGCCTTCAACAAGGCGGATCTCAACGCCGCCGGCAAAGATCAGCTCGATAAGAGCGTGATCGCAAAGCTCGGCAATTGTGCAAGCGTCAAGCTGATCCTGATCACCGGCCACACCGACCGTATCGGCAGCCACGAGTACAACCAGCGGCTGTCCGAGAAGCGCGCCGAAGCCGTCAGGGCTTACCTCGCCGGCAAGGGCGCCAAGGCCGATTCGTTCGAGACCATGGGCGCCGGCAAGACGCAAGCCGTACCCGGCGTGAAGTGCGACGACAAGCTGCCGCGCAAGAAGCTCATCGAGTGCCTGGCGCCGAACCGTCGCGTCGTCGTCGAAGTGCAGGGCCCGGCGAAGTAAGGCGGTCCCGCAAACAAAAACCCCGCCCTTCATTGGCGGGGTTTTTTTACGCATGCCCCAACCGATAGACCTGTTGATCGAGCCGCGCTGGCTCATACCGGTCGAGACGCAAGGCGTGGTGCTCGAAGACCACGCCGTGGCCGTTTCGGCGGGCAATATCCTCGACGTCCTGCCGGCCCAGGTTGCCCATCAGCGCTATCTCCCCGACCGGCAGGTTACCCTGCCGCAGCAGGTGCTGATTCCCGGCCTGGTCAACCTGCACACCCATGCCGCCATGGCGCTGCTGCGCGGCATCGCCGACGACCTGCCTCTGATGGACTGGCTGAAGACGCGCATTTGGCCGGCCGAAGCCAGGCATGTCTCCGCCGCCTTCGTACGCGACGGCACGCTGCTCGCCTGCGCCGAAATGCTGCGCGGCGGCATTACCTGCTTCAACGACATGTACTTTTTCCCCGAGTCCGCGGCGGAAGCGGCGCGCAGTCTCGGCATGCGCGCAGTACTCGGCATGGTCGCCATCGAATTTCCCACCGCCTACGCCACCGACGCCGACGATTACCTCAGCAAGGGACTGGCCGCCCGCGACAGGCTGCGCGGCGATCCGCTGATCTCCTTCTGCCTGGCGCCGCATGCCCCCTATACGGTAACGGACAGGGCCTTCGAGCGCATCGCCACCCTCTCCGCCCAGCTCGACCTGCCGATCCACATCCATGTGCACGAGACGCCTGGAGAAATCGAGCAAAGCCTCGCCCAGCACGGCGTTCGCCCGCTCGAACGACTGCGGCGACTGGGCCTGCTCGGGCCGGGGCTGATCGGCGTCCATGCCGTACACCTGGACGAGCGCGAAATCGCCCTGCTGGCGGAGAACGGCTGCGCGGTGGCGCATTGCCCGACCTCCAACATGAAGCTCGCCAGCGGCGCGGCACCAACAGCCCAGCTGTTGAAACGGGGCATTCGCCTCGGCCTCGGCACGGACGGCGCGGCCAGCAACAACCGCCTCGACCTCTTCCAGGAAATGCGCCACGCCGGGCTCCTGGCCAAAGTTGCCACGGGCGATGCTGCCGTCCTGAACGTACATGAACTATTGCGCATGGCCACCCTGAATGGCGCGGCCGCATTGGGCATGGAAGATCGAATCGGCTCGATTGCGCCCGGCAAGGCCGCCGACCTGTGCGCCATCCGACTCGACGCCCTGGAAACAAGCCCCTGCTTCGACCCGGCCTCACACCTGGTTTATGCCGCTGGCAGGGAGCATGTCAGCCATGTCTGGGTGAATGGCGTTCTGCAGGTCGAAAATGGACTGTTGCGGGGACGCGACACAAGCCGATTGCTTGACGCTGTCAATTTGTGGCAGAATAAATTAACCGCTTGATCCGGCAAGGCCAAACGCATTCGGCCGGAACAAACGTGTTTTTAATAACTGCGTTGTTTTTTTAGCCGATCAATCCACTCCATTTCGCACCGCAACGAGGGGGAACATGAACAAACATATCTCGAAAATTACGCTACTGGCGACCCTTGGAATGAGCGCCTCCGTCGCGCTTGCTCAAGTGCCGAACAACGACGGTTACCTGTTCGATACCCGCGGCGCCGTCGCCAAGAGCGGTTTCGGCCTGTGCTGGAAGACCACCCGCTGGACGCCCGCCATGGCCGTCGCCGAGTGTGATCCCGAACTGGTGAAGAAACCCGAGCCGCCCAAGCCTGCTCCTGCACCCGCCGCCACGCCGAAGCCCGCTGCGCAGAAGGTGACCTTGGCCGCTGACGCCCTGTTCGATTTTGACAAGGCGGTACTGCGCAACGAAGGCAAGGCCAAGCTGGATGATGTCACCAGCAAGCTGAAGGGCATGAAGCTGGAAGTCATCATCGCCGTCGGCCACACCGACCGCATCGGTTCCGACAAGTACAACCAGAAGCTGTCCGAGAAGCGCGCCGAAGCCGTCAAGGCCTATCTGGTCGGCAAAGGCGTCGAGCCGAACCGCGTCTACACCGAGGGCAAGGGCGAGAAGCAGCCCGTCACCGGCGACAAGTGCGGCAAGAGCGACAAGAAGTCGAAGAAACTCATCGAGTGCCTGCAGCCCGATCGCCGCGTGGAGATCGAGGTCATCGGCACCAAGTAATCCGGCAAACCGCCGCTAAAAGCCCTGCGCAAGCAGGGCTTTTTTTATTCAGGCAAGCAGAACCATGAGCGAATCCGCAAGCCACAACGCCGATCAGGCCGAACTCGACAAGTTCAGCGAACTGGCCCACCGCTGGTGGGACCCAGAATCCGAGTTCAAGCCGCTGCACGACATCAACCCGCTGCGTCTGGACTGGATCGACCGGGCTGCCGGCCTGGCCGGTAAAAAGGTGCTGGATATCGGCTGCGGCGGCGGCATCCTGGCCGAATCCATGGCAACGCGCGGCGCCCTGGTGACAGGCATCGATCTCTCCGACAAGGCCCTGTCCGTCGCAAAACTGCACCTGCTGGAGACCGGCCAGAAGGTCGACTACCGGAAGGCGGCCGCCGAGGAACTGGCCGCCGCAACGCCAGGTGCATTCGAAGTCGTTACCTGCCTCGAAATGCTCGAACACGTGCCCGATCCGGCCAGCACGGTGCGCGCCTGCGCGCAACTCGTCCGGCCGGGCGGCATGGTTTTCTTCTCCACCATCAACCGCAATCCAAAGTCCTATCTGTTCGCCGTCGTCGGCGCCGAATATGTGCTCAACCTGCTGCCGCGCGGCACGCACGACTACGCCCGATTCATCCGTCCGGCCGAACTCGCCCGCTACTGCCGTGAAGCCGGCCTGGCGGTGGACGAGGTCATCGGCATGACCTACAACCCCTTCGGCAAAACCTACGCACTCGGCGCGGATACCGACGTCAATTATCTGATGCGCACTGTCAGAAATGATTGAAGCGGTACTTTTCGATCTCGACGGCACGCTGGCCGATACCGCCGCCGATCTCGGCGCGGTGCTCAATCGCCTGCGCAGCGAAGCCGGACAGGCACCGCTGCCTTCTGAAACCATCCGTCCGCATGTTTCCAGGGGAGTGCGCGGGCTGCTCGGAATAGGCTTTGCGATCGAACCGGAAGACGATCGCTACACCGAACTTCACGGACGCTTTCTCGCCTGTTACGGCGATTCGCTGTGTGTCGCCACCACGCTGTTCGAGGGCATCGCCGAGTTGCTGGAAAGGCTCGATGCGGAAAGCATCAAGTGGGGCGTGGTCACCAACAAGACCAGCCGCTACACCCTGCCGCTGATGGTGGCGCTTGGGCTGGCGCGGCGAGCCGCCTGCATCGTCAGCGGCGATTCCTCGCCGCGCCCGAAGCCGGCGCCAGATCCGCTCCTGCTCGCCAGCACCATCGCCGGCGTCGACGCCTCGCGCTGCCTGTATGTCGGCGACGATCCGCGCGATATGCAGGCGGCCCGCGCCGCCGGCATGGGCGCCGTCGCCGCCGCCTGGGGCTACTTGGGCGACGACCTGCCTCTTGAAGAATGGGGCGCCGATACCATCATCCAGTCACCAGCGGACGTTTTCGGGCTGCTCAGATAGCGCATGCTAGAATGGCTTCGCCGTTGGAACTTCAGAGCGATCTGAAGGTCTCTTTATATGAAAATAGTTGCGCATCACAAAGAACCCGGGGGCGACTTGGCTTCGACGTGGGTTGCGAAACAGTGTAGTGCATGCCGAGGCCCAGTTACCTCGCAAATCCATCTGGAAATCTACAAACGCCAACGACGAGCGTTTCGCTCTAGCCGCTTAATACCGGCTAGCTCTGCACCGGTTTGCTGACGGGCCGGGCCGCGCAAGCGGCAGCAGAGTCATTCACACCAGCTAAGGATCGTCCTCGCCGCGTGGCCGATCACGAAAATTCAGCGGATCGCCTTACATCAGCCTGCCGGTTGGCGGATGCCGGGTTAAATCAAACAACCAGGCTAAGCATGTAGTACTGCCTGTAGAGGACTTGCGGACGCGGGTTCGATTCCCGCCGCCTCCACCAAACCGGAACGCCACCCCACTGCGGGTGGCGTTTTGTTTTTCGTCGGGGTAATCTATGCCAATCAATTCACGCCCGGAGGCATCAATGCGCGCAGCTCTCACTTACACATTTCTCCTAACGGCTTGCCTGGTATTCCCGTCGACAGCGCTCTGGGCCCAGGCGGATAAGCAGGCCGAGCAGGAACGCTTGGCCAAGATCGCCCAGGCCGAACGCAAGGCCGAACTGGAAAGCAAAAAAGCGGAAAGCGACCGTCTTGCCAAGGCGGCCGAAGCTGAAAAAGCCAGCCAGGAAAAGGCCGAGAAAGCCGAGGCCCAGCGCATCGCCCGGCTGGAACGGGAAAAGGAGGAGGCGCGGCAGCGCCAGGAACGCGAACGCCAGTGCGTCATCAAGCCGGTGATGACCGACGCCCAGATCGCCCAGTGCAAGGAAGTCTGGCGCTGAACGGGCAGACCCCTCCATGAAAAAAGCCACCCGCGGGTGGCTTTTTCGCTTCCGGGCCCGGCAAGATCAGCCCTTGACGCGGGCGCGGTACTCGCCGGTGCGGGTGTCGATCTCGATCTTGTCGCCGATCTCGCAGAAGAGCGGCACCGGCAGTTCGAAACCGGTGGAGATTTTCGCCGGCTTCAGCACCTTGCCGGAAGTATCGCCACGCACGGCAGGTTCAGTGTAGATGACTTCGCGCACGACGCTGTTGGGCATCTCGACGGATATGGCCTTGCCGTTGTAGAACACCACCTCGCAGGGCATGCCGTCCTCGATGTAATGGACGGCGTCGCCCATGCTTTCCTTCTCCACCTCGTACTGGTTGTACTCAGCATCCATGAAGACGTACATGGGGTCGGCGAAATACGAATATGTCACTTCCTTGCGCTCGAGCGTGACGATCTCGAACTTGTCGTCGGCCTTGAAGATATTCTCGCTCGGCGAGTCGGTGAGGAGGTTCTTGAACTTCATCTTGACCACGGCTGAGTTGCGGCCGGACTTGTTGTACTCGGCCTTCTGCACGACCATCGGGTCATTGCCGATCATGATGACGTTGCCTACGCGGAGTTCCTGTGCCAGTTTCATGCTTGATCCTGCGAAAAATGGGTTAAGCGGCGAAAAATAAACGAGAAATTATAGCTGATCCGGGCAGAATTGCACCAGCCTGGCGGCCAGGTCGCCCTGACTCTGCAGGGTCGCCGCCCAGGCTTCGGCATGCCGCGCCAAGGCCGTCCGCTGCGCCCAGAAGGCCGGCCAGGCGGCCCCAACCCCCTCGCCGCAACTCCAGGCCCGACAGAAGTCCCCCAGGGCGCGCGCCGTGCCTTCAGGCAGTCCCTCTCCATAGCGCCGCAGAAATGTCTCCAGCTTGTGCAGATGCAGCGCCTCGGCCTGCGGATAGGGCTGCCAGACCATCGGCCGCAAGGCCCATTGCGCGCGCAGGAAGGAATCCTCGCCGCGCACGAAATTGCAGTCGCAGGCCCACAGCAGCCGGTCGTAATCGTCCTGCTCGAGGAAGGGCAGGATGCGCACTTCCAGGCTGCCCCGGCGCAAACTGCCGCCAGCCGCAGGGGTGGGCTGGTCGAAGAAGGCGGCGATCGCCTCGCCGGCAATACCCTCCGGCACCAGACAGGTCACCGGGGTTTCCTGCCCGCTCCAGCAGGTGAAGAGTTCCTCCGCCCGGCTGCCTGGATAGCAGAACAGCGATATGCGGCTTTCCCCAGGTCCCGGCGCCGTCAGGCCGAGGCCTAGCCAGAAGGTGGCCTGCACCCGTGCATCCTGCTGAAAGTCGCGGCACCGCTCGGCCAGGTCCCGCTCCAGCAGCACGCCGCCGGTGTCCGCGGCAAAACCGGGAAAGAAGAAATGCTTGGTCAGCGGCAAGCGCGGACTGGGCGAGGCCAGGCCATGGCACTCACCGACCCACTCCTCCGCGCTGAGGTATTCCAGGTTGATCCAGCGCGGTTTCTTCGGGCGGGCCGCCATCGCCTGGACGTAGCGCTCCGGCAGTTCGCAGGCGAAGGCCTCGACCACCACCTCTGCCGGCACGACGTCCGGGAAAGGGTCTTCCCAATGCCGCACCTCCACCCCACGGCAGGACTGCATCGCCAGGCCCGCATCGATGTCCGGACAGATGCGCCGGAAGGCCGTCAGGTCATCCACCCACAGGCGGACCTGCAGGCCGTGCTCGGCTGCCAGCTGGCGCGCCAGCCGCCAGCAGACGCCGATATCGCCGTAGTTATCGACGACACGGCAGAACAGGTCCCAGGTTTTCGGTGGATGCATGTATGTCATTGATGTGAATGAATCTATGCCCGCTATCTGGGCTTACGGAGTAACTTTGACTCAAGCCTCTCGGTACCGTGCCGTAATTATAACTATCGGTATTGGCTGGACTATTTTCATCGATGCTGCAACGCCCGCTCCCAACCCTCGAGTCCTGGGTGAATTACCTCAGCCAGGCCGACATTCCCGTGCTGAAACGAACAGCGCGGGAACTGGCGCGCCTGCGCGAAAACGAGGATAAAGTGACCGGCCGGCAGGTCGCGGGGGTCATTCTGCTGGATCCGCTGATGACCCTGCGCGTGCTCGCCTACATCGAGGCGAACAGGCGCAAGAGCCAGACGGCCGACATCACGACCATCGACCGTGCCGTCATGATGATCGGCATCACGCCCTTCTTTGCAAAGTTCGAAGGCCTGCCCCTGGTCGAGGACAGCCTGAAGGCACAGCCACAAGCGCTCATCGGCCTCCTGCGCGTGATCGCCCGCGCCCGCCAGGCCTCGATGTTCGCCCGCGACTGGGCGGTGCTGCGGCACGATCTCGACATCGATGAAGTCACCATTGCCGCCCTGTTGCACGACAGCGCTGAAATCCTGCTCTGGTGCTTCGCGCCGACCCTGATGCTCGCCATCCGCACCCTGCAGACGGAAAACCGCGAGCTGCGCAGCGCCGCCGCGCAGCAGACGGTGCTCGGCATCCACGCCATCGACCTGCAACTCGCCCTGGCCCGCGCCTGGCGTCTGCCGGAACTGCTGCAGAGCCTGATGAACGATGCTCATGCCGAGCACCCCCGCGTGCGCAACGTAATCCACGCCGTCAACCTGGCACGGCACTCGGCCAACGGCTGGAACGATCCGGCCATTCCCGACGACATCACCGAAATCAGCAAGCTGCTCGGCATTTCAGGGACGTCCATCATGGAGCGCCTGCGCCGCCTGGTGGACATTCCGCCCGCCGAAGACGAACCCAAGCCGTAACACGCCAACTCATTCCAGTCGTTTAGAATAACCGCAGGCAGTCCAA
>Ga0172380_10003401_pt1 | contig 21965 bp, 22 predicted proteins | sample Leawe162metaG_FD_119747 | JGI IMG/M metagenome (GOLD analysis project Ga0172380, IMG submission 119747) | Leachate microbial communities from a municipal landfill in Southern Ontario, Canada - Leachate well 162 metaG | ecosystem: Engineered > Solid waste > Landfill > Unclassified | place...
AGCGATTCTATAACCGCCGTCGTCTTCACTCGACCTTGGGCTTTCAAAGTCCGGCCCTGTACGAAGCGACTTATTTTAAACTTGCAGCCTAATCCGGTGTCCACTAAACCGGGGGAAGGTCATAAAATCCCCCCTCCCCATGCGGAGGGGGCTAGGGGGTGGGGGTGAGCAGCGTTGCCGTATTCTCCGCTGATCCCAATCGGCAGCTTCACCCACCCCTCAGTCCCCTCCCGTCAAGGGAGGGGAAGCAAAATCCACGCCCAACCATACCAAACCCCCATCCCCGGTCAAGAAGAAATCACCCTTTCACTTTGCCCCGGCCTCGTTGATCCGGGCGATCAATTCGCCTATGTCCACCGGCTTCATGATGTAATCGAACAACCCGCGTTGCATGCCGATGATGCCGCTCTCGGTGGAGCCGTGGCCGGTGAGGATGATCACCTGTATCTTAGCGTCGTGCTGTTTGATCAGGTCCAGGGTGGCCAACCCGTCCACCCCCGGCATCATCAGGTCGAGCAGGACCACGTCCGGCCGCCAATCGGCGGCAAGCACCTCCATCGCTTCCTGGGCGCCGCCCACCGCCTTGGCCACAAAGCCCCGCAGCTCCAAGCGCTCCGCCAGGGTGGTGCCGAAATCAAGTTCATCGTCAACAATCAGAATCCTACGCGCGCTCATGGTGTTCGCCCTCGCTGCCTTCGCTGTAAACCGGGAAGGAGATGATAAAGGTGGTGCCCACCCCGACCTCGCTGCTCACCTCTATCCTGCCCCCCATTTTCTGCACGATGCCATAGGTGATGGAGAGTCCCAGGCCGGTGCCCTTTTTCTCCTCGTTGCCCTTGGTGGTGAAAAAGGGATCGAAGATGTGCTTGAGCACATCCGGGGCAATCCCCGGCCCGGTGTCGGAGATGGCCACCATCACGGTTTTGTGGTTTTCACGGCGGGAGGTGATGTGGATCTCGCCGTCACTATGGATCGCGTCGATGGCGTTGTTGATCACGTTGAGAAATACCTGCTGCAGCTGGCCATGATCCGCCCGGATGACCGGCAGATTTTCCTGAAGCTGCAGGATAACATGGATGTTGCGGTACGCCGCGTCTTTTTCCAGAAAACTCAAGACCTCCTGGAGTATCTCGTTGAGCTGCACCAGGGTCAGGGAGGTTTCCATCCTCCGGGCAAAGCCCAAAAGACGGTGGGTGATGGTCCTCGCCCTGCCCACCGCGTTTTGCAGGGAGGCCAGTTGATCGAGAAACTTCTCTCGGTGGCGGAAATCCTGATCGACCCCGACCAGATCCTGCATCAACCCGGCCTTTTCCCCGATGATCGCCAGGGGGTTGTTGATCTCGTGGGCAACGCCCGCGGCCAGCCTCCCGATGGAGGCCAGTTTGTTGGAATGTTCCGTTTCGCTCAGGATCGCGTCCCGCGTTTCATCGGCCTCGCGGAACTTGCCCGCCAGGAAGCGGGAGAGCCAGACCACCATCCCGCCCGAGGCGAGAAAACAGAGGGCCAGGGTGAGAAACAACCGCCCCTTGAATACCCGCCAGATCTTCCGCGCCTCGGCCCCCTGCTGATCCAGAACCAGCAGCCAGGGCGTGTTCTGAATCCTGCTCACGGCCCGGTAAAAGCTGCTGTCGCCGCGCATTTCCTCGAAAATGAGGATGTCGTTCCGCTTGGGCTTGCGGGTGAGCTGGAAATCCTCCATGGCGCCGCCATGGTAGCGGGAGGTGCTTTGCAAGGCGCCGTTGTCGTTGATGAGAAAGATATCCTCCAGGGCCTCGGTGTCGGCCAGGGCCAGAAAACGGTCCAGGGTTTCGGTGTCGATGCTCGCCCTCAGCACCCAGTACTGCCCGGAATACGGATCCTTCTTGCTTGCGGCCACCACGAAATGGGGAACATTGCGAAAACCCGTGAACACCTCGCTGACATACATCCGCCGGGCCAGGGCCTTATGAAACCAGAGGCTGTCGCTGTAGTCCTTGCCCGCCAGGCTGTAGGGGCCGACATAAGCGCTCTGGATGCCGTCCGGCCCGACCACGCTGAGATCGACCAGCCCCTGATGCTCCTTCTTGAGCTGGCGGAATATCTGCTCAAGCTTCTTGGGGTCGGAGAGATCCTCGAAGGCATAGGTGTCGATGACCACGGTGATCGCCGCCTCCAGCTTTTCCAGATAGGCGCTGATCGTGGCCCTGGCGCTTTCCGCGTTCCAGCGGGCGTTGGCCTGGGAATCCTCCCGCAGGAGCTGCTGGTACTGGATGAAGTTAAGACCCGAGGTGATGGAGAGGGGAATCAGGGTAATGGCCAGCATCACGATGAGCAGGCTGTTGCGCATGCACCGGTACCGCGCCCTGGGCGAAAGATCCTTGCCGGACACGCCACAAAACAGGGGGCATTTGGGATTGTCGCTCATAACGGTGCGCTCCTCTCGGTTTCCGGCCGGACAATACTCCCCGGCCGCAGTTGTTTGGCCATGGCCAAATCGATGGCCTGGGCCGCCGGGCCGATCACCCGGTCGATCACCTCGATTTTTTTCCAGACCAGATACTGGAAATGCGATTCCTCGATGCCGCCACAGATCACCAGGGAGGCCTCTTCCTTGATGATCAGGCTGCACAGCGCGTCGCTCCCCGGTCCGGGCAGCAGGACCGTGCGCGGCTCTCCGGAAACTTTACCCCGGACGACCTTGGCGATGAGCACCTCGGTGGCCAGGTCGAAGCGCGGGGCGATATCGTTATTTTGCAGGGTTGCCAGGATCTTCATGCTGTCTTATCCAAGGTCGTATTCTCGCATCTTCCGCCACAGGGTGGTGCGCCCCCAACCCAGCGCCTTTGCCGCCCCGGTGCGGCTGCCGCCGGTCTGCATGAGCGCGGTGAGGATCTTCTTCTTTTCAATGGCGCTCCAGCTTGAGGCGTTGTCCGGAATCTCCTCCACCGCCTTTGAGACACTCTTTTCTCCAGGGTCCAGCCGATCCGGAGAAACGGCATCGGTCGCCGCCCGAGGCGGTTTGCCCGCCTCGGCCAGCACATAGGGGGGCAGATGCTCCACCTCGATGACCTCGCCCCGACAGATGTTGACCCCGTACTCAATGATATTGCGCAGCTCGCGGACATTGCCGGGGTACGGATAGCTGCCCAGCAACCGCAAGGCCCGGGCGGAGAGCCTTTTCACATTTTTGCCGAAGCTGACGGCAAACAGCTGGAGAAAATGATCGATGAGCAGCCGCACATCGCCATCCCGTTCGCGCAAGGAGGGCAGATGCACCCGCAGGACATTGAGGCGGAAAAACAGGTCTTCCCGAAACCTGCCCTCCTGGACCAGCTGCTTCAAATCGCGATGGGTGCCGGTGATCAGCCGCACATCGACCTTGACCTTCTTCTGGCTGCCCAGGGGGAAAAACTCCCGGTCGTCCAGCACGGTGAGCAACTTTACCTGGAGCGGCAGGGGCAGATCGCCTATCTCGGTGAGAAAGATGGTGCCGCCCTGGGCAAGCTGGAACATGCCGTGCTTATCGGCGTGCGCCCCGGTGAACGCCCCGCGCACATGGCCGAAGAGCTCGGATTCGAGCAGGCTTTCGGGCAGGGCCCCGCAGTTGACCTTGATAAAGGGATACTTGCCGCGCTTGGAGGCATGATGGACCGCCTCGGCCAGGAGATCCTTGCCGGTGCCGGTCTCGCCGGTGATCAGGACGGAAGAGTCGGTGTGGGCGAGAACCGGCAGGAGCTCGAAGATCTCCTGCATCTTGGGGCTGTGTCCGAGCAATCCCTTGGGCGGTCCCTTCTCCTGCTTGCGGCCGATCTCCTGCAAGGCGGTGATGTCTTCAAGGACCAAGACCAGCGCCTGCCGCCCTCCGGTGGACTCCACAACCGGGGTGGCGGTGAAACGCACGGGAATCTTCTTGCGGTTGAGGCCGAGGATATCGCCCTCGACGCTGCAGGCAACCCCGGTCTCCAGCGCCTGACGGAACACCTGCACGTTTCTGCCGAGACTGCTGCGAAGCACATGGTCGCAGTATATGCCGCGGGTTTCCTCGCCGGAATAGCCGGTGAGCGCTTCGAGAAAGCGGTTCATCATGATGAGCCGGAGATTCGGGTCGACAAGGGCGATCCCGTGCGGCACCCCATTGAGGATCTCAACGAGATCGGGACGGAACGGTTTGATTTCTTCTATTTCGGGCATTGACTTCGCACCGTTGGCGGAATTGAACAACTCGTCACCCCGGCGAAGGCCGGGGTCCAGCCTTACAGCAACGGCCCGAAAACCCTGGATTCCGGCCTTCGCCGGAATGACGAAATATCGCGTTTCTTGAGTTGCTGCGAATCCATCACCATTGAACTTCTTGCAAAACCCCCAAGAGTTCCCTCTCCCCTCGGAGTCTTCGCTTACCTACAGGGGAGGGGGAGCAAAAGGACACAGGCTGCACCCAAAGTGTTTCACATTGTCCCCACATGTTTCAGATACATCACCCTGAACCGGGAAGTCAATCATTTTTATCCGCAGCCCAGTCCTGCCCAGCATTCCTGCGACACAGAACGAATACCCCACTCACCTCCCCCCTCGATTCTTGCCCGGCCGCCCTTATTGTTCCGCCCGGCAGCCACAAATGTTCCCTGTTGTTCCACAATGTTCCCCCCGGTTGTTTCACCACAAGACTGATTTCTCGCAACCAACCGTTATCACTGAAAATTATTACTTGGCACGGTCCTTGTATTATCCAGAAACAACAGCACACAACTGCTCCAAGACACGGGAAACAGCTCAACACTTGCGGAGGTTGCCATGAAAACGCTCACCACCTTTCAAAAATGGATGACAGCCATCACCTTTGCCGAGGCCGGGGAATGGGGAACCGCCCAGAGAATGGCGCCGGCCACCGTCCGGAGCAGGGCGATCAGCCAAAGCCAGAAAATCTTCATGGCTGCGGCCTTTGCCGAGGAAGGTCTCCATGCCGAGGCCATTACCCTGGCCGAAGCCCCCAACCTCCAGGCTCCGAGCGGCGATGCATTTCTTCGGTCGCTGGGATTGGGCGGAATCCGCATGACCTACGGCGTATTCGCCACGGAATCCGCGCGATAACGGCCCGGTACCGGTCAGACTCCCATGCAGGCAACCGCCCTCATTGTTTCAGGCGATGCGAGTTTTGCGGAAACGATGCAGGGTCTGCTGCAAGGCTGGGGGATGACGGTTGCGCTGTCCGGAGAATCTGCTTGCCTGCCGGGCCTCGGGACAGAGATTGTCCTGCTCGACATCCGGCAGGCAAGCAACGAGGGGTTGCACCCGCTTCTTGCCATCCGGGAAAAAATGCCCGAGGCGGAGGTGATCCTCATCAACCGGCCGGACAACATCCCGCTCTCCATCGCCGGGATGCAGGCCGGAGCAACCGATGAACTCATCGCCCCCTTTGACACCAACTCCCTGAAAAACTCCATCTCCGCCGCCCTCGGACGGAGGAAAAAACGGCAGGGGAAGAAATCCCTGTTCAGGCGTTTCGGAGACGCCATGGCCGCCGCGACCTTTGCCCAAGCCGGAGAATTTGACACCGCCCTCTCCCTGCTGGACATCAACAAAAACGAGGGGTACCCCTCCAAACGGGAAAAACCATAGGACAGCCCCGAAACTGTCCCCCAACCGAGCACGAGGACATTATGGACGACATCAAAATTCTACTGGTAGACGACGAGGAAGATTTCATCAGAACCCTGTCGGAGCGTCTTGATCTGCGGGATCTCGGCAGCAAGACTGCGCTCAACGGCGAGCAGGCCCTGGGCTATGTGGGGGAAAAGGAACCCGATGTCATGGTCCTTGACCTGAAGATGCCGGGCATCGACGGCATGGAGGTACTGCGGCGGGTGCGGCAGGCCTACCCCAACATCCAGGTCATTATCCAGACCGGCCACGGCAACGATCTGGACGAGGCGGAGGCGAGACGCCTCGGGGTGTTTGATTACCTGAAAAAGCCGGTTGAGATCGAAATCCTGGTGGAACGGATCAAGGCGGCGCATCAGGAAAAGAAGAATCTGCTGGCCAGCTCCGCAACTGCCGCAGCCTTTGCCGAAGCGGGCGAATATGACACCGCCAGGCATATGCTGAAATAATAATCCCTTAAGCGACTGACAAAAGTCAAAAAAAGTCCCCTCCCCCCTGGCGGGGGAGGGCAAGGGTGGGGGGGAAGCAGCCATGAACTCGGCAGGTTGCAACCTCACCCACCCCCCGCCCCCCTCCCGTAAAGGGAGGGGGAGTGAGAGCTTCCGTAGTTAACCTTTTCCAGAAAGGCCAGACAGCAATGCACAAACAGACCGCAGCCATAAACCGCCATTTCATCGTCAGCGGCGCGGGCATCGAGATCCGCCCCCTGGGCGGCGCAGGCTTGCTCGAGGGGTATCCGCCGGAAGGCAGATTCCCCACCCTGCTGGAGCTGGAGCAGGAATATGTGCAACGGGTGCTGGCCCATGTGGATGGCAACAAGTCCCGGGCCGCCCAGGTTCTGGGCATAGACCGGGTTTCCCTGTGGCGGAAGCTGAAACGGCTGGAAAGCCTCTCTCCCTCCGGCGCCCCACCGCTTCAGGAATATTCCGGCCAGCCATGAAGATGTACACCGCAACCATCCCCGGCAGCGCCCTCAAGGTCCGCTCGCGTGAGTCGTACTACGCGCGGCAGAAACGGCTTTTTGTGGTGGTGGTTATCCTGGTGGCGATCATCCCCCTCTTGTGCATCAGCTGGACAGCCTCCCATTTTTACCAGAAATCATGGCTGGACAAGACCACCGTTGAGCTGACCAGCCTGGCAAACAGCCGCAGGGAGATCATCGACCTCTTTCTCGACAGCCAGGAAAACATCCTGGCCGGATATGCGGAACTCTACGACCTTGACTGGCTGAGCAGTCCCGGCAACCTGGAAAAACTGTTCAAGGCCATGAACCACCAGGGGGTTATCGTCGATCTCGGCCTCATCGCCCAGGACGGCAGCCACCGCAACTACGTGGGCCCCTTTGCCGAGGATCTCAAGGACAAGAACTACGCCGAAGCGCGCTGGTTCGCGGAGGTCATGCAGAGCGGCAGATACATCAGCGATGTGTTCACCGGCTACCGGGGCGTGCCCCATTTCATCGTGGCGGTGACCGACCCCACCCGTTCCTGGGTGTTGCGGGCCACGATCAATTCCGAGCTGTTCAACGCCTTGCTGGCCAGCGCCGAGGTGGGGCCGGGCGGGGACGCCTTTATCCTCAACCAGCAGGGTGAGTTGCAGACGCCGAGCCGCCTGGGGCTCACCGCTCTTCCCGCCGGGGAAAAAGGGTTGCTGGCCACGGGAGGCGACCTGACCATCCATCATTCCCAGGGAGCCCTGTACGCCACCACCGGGATAAAAAACAACGCTTGGACCCTGGTGCTGAAAACCGACATCAAAACCTCGCTTGCCGATTTTTACCGGGCCAGGCAGCGCGATCACCTGATCATCGCCTGCGCCGCCCTGCTCATTCTCGGTGTTGCCACCTTCCTGGTCCGCTCCATGATGAACAAGGTGGAGGATGCGGACCAGCAGCGGATGCAGCTCTACGACCGCATCCGCTATTCGGAGAAAATGGCCCTGATCGGCAGGATGGCGGCCAATGTGGCCCATGAAATCAACAATCCCTTGCAGATCATCGGCGACCAGGCCGGTTGGCTGAACGAGCTGCTGGACGAGGAAGATCCGGCGAGCCTGAAAAACACCGAAGAATACCGGACCGCCTTTGCCAAAATCAAGGCCCAGGTCAAGCGGGCCAGCATCATCACCCACCGGCTTCTGGGTTTTTCCCGCAGCACCGACGGGCTGAAATCATTGACCAACATCAACACCCTGGTGGAGGAAACCGTCTCCTTTCTTGAAAAGGAGGCGACCAACCATCGCATCGCCATCCGCCGCAACCTCGACCCCGCGCTGCCGGAGATCACCACCGACTCCACCCAGCTGCAGCAGGTGTTCCTCAACATCGTAAACAACGCCTTTGACGCCATCGGCAACGACGGCGCGGTCACCATCAGCACCAGCCAGGGCAATGGCCAACTGGCGGTGGAGTTTGCCGACAGCGGACCGGGGCTGCCGGAAGAGGTGTTGATAAAGGTCTTCGAGCCGTTCTTCACCACCAAAAAGGCGGGAAGCGGCACCGGAATCGGGCTGGCCATCTCCTACAGCATCGTCGAACGGCTCGGCGGCAGCATCGAGGCACGCAACGGCAGGCAGGGCGGCTGCGTTTTCCGGGTCACCCTCCCGGTAACACCCCAGTAAACAGGAGCGCTGAAATGGACGAATCTTCCATCCTGGTTATTGACGATGAAGAGGAATTTGTCGCCACCCTGGTGCAACGGTTGCGCAAGCGGGGCTGGGACAGCGAGGGGGTACTGAACGGCCGCGCGGGCATCGCCAGGGCGGCGGCCGGCGATTTTACCGTGATTCTGCTGGACATGCGCCTGCCGGACATGGACGGCGGCCAGGTGCTGCAAGAGATAAAAAAGATCAAGCCCGCAAGCCGGGTGATCATTCTCACCGGCCACGCCTCGGCCAGCGAAGGGGAAGAAGGCATAAAAAACGGAGCCTGCGACTACCTGCTCAAACCGGTGGAATTTGAAACCCTGCTGGAAAAACTGGAGGCCGCCAGGAACCGTGGCCCATAGAAGCAACCTTTTAAGAACACTGCAACCGAGGGGAACCGAGGTATTTTTTATTATTCAATCAACAAGGGAGGAGTACAATCATGAATTTTTTCAAGCAGTTCAACCAGTTCTTGCTCATGGGCGCCCGCGCCCAGGCGAAGTGGGAGCTCGACATCTCAAACACCATCCTGCGGGATAAGAAACGGATAGGCATACTCTGCCTGCTACTCATCCCCATTCTCCTCGGCGGCATCGCCTTTGCCGAGGATGTGTCCGGCATCATGCCCGCCATGCTGGGCGGCAAGACCGCCTACACCCCGGCCTTCTACACCCCCACCATCTTCTTTGCCTCCATCGGAGTCGGCCTGGTGGCTGGACTTATCACCGGCTGCATCGGAGCAGGCGGCGGCTTCATCATCGCTCCGGCCCTGATGAGCGCCGGGGTCAAGGGCATCCTCGCCGTGGGCACCGACCTGTTCCACATCTTCGCCAAGGCAATCATGGGCAGCGTTTTGCACCGCAAACTGGGCAACATCTCGGTCGGACTGGCCGCGGTCTTCCTGATCGGCTCCATGGGCGGCGCCACCCTGGGCGGCTACATCAACCGGAGTATCTACGAGGCCAACCCGATCTTGAGCGATGCCTTCATCACCACCATCTACGTATTCATGCTGGGCTTCCTGTGTTCCTACGCCCTGTATGACTGGTACCGCTCCACCCGTCCGGTAAAAGCGGCGGCCGGCGTTACCGTTTCCGCAGCAGGCTCCCTGACCGGCTTGGCCCAGAAGCTCCAGTCCGTCAACCTGCCGCCGATGATCACCTTCGACGAGGGCGTCACTCCCGGCGGTCGCAAGATCTCCTGGCTCTTTCTCGTATTAAGCGGCGCACTGGTGGGCTTGGCTGCAGCCATCATGGGCGTAGGCGGCGGTTTCTTGACCTTCCCGATCTTCGTATACGTACTGGGTGTTTCCTCGGCCACCACCGTGGGCACCGACATTTTCCAGATCATCTTCACCGCCGGCTACGCGGGCCTTGGGCAGTACGCCATTTACGGCTTCATCTTCTACACCCTGGCCATGGGCATGCTGCTCGGCTCCCTGGTGGGCATCCAGATCGGTTCCCTGGTGACCAAGGTGGTCTCCGGCCAGACCATCTGCGCCCTGTACGCCATCGCCACCTCGGCCGGCTTTATCAACCGGGCCTTCGCCCTGCCGCCCAAACTTGCCAAGATGGGCTACATCGACATGACTAAGGATACCGGCAAGATGCTCGACCTGGTGGGCAACACCATCTTCTTCGTGGTGCTCGGCTCCTTTGCGATCTGGGTATTCTACATCTTCTTTTCAAACATCCGCACCCTCAAGGGTGAGGAGCCAAAAGCAGCCCTGCGGGCCAAGGAGGTGGCAGCATGATTGCCAATAAAAAAGAATTCGGCGGCGGCCTGGTGATGATGGTCGGCTTCTGGATCGTTTTTGCCATTCTTCTCTCGCCGGTTTTCCCCGGCCAAGAGAAAAAAGTGAATATGCTGGACTACATGGACAGCATGTACAACTCCATCTCCAAAAAGTCAGCCTACTACATTCCGGAAATAGTTAAAAAGGCCGACAAACTGAAGGGCGAAAACTTCTCTGTCGAGATCAAGGTCGAAGACAAGCAATCCGCCCCCAGGATCGCAACCATGCTCCGCACCTCCGGCGCCACGGTGGTAGAAGGTGAGGACAAGCTCAAAGTAAGCGGCGACCTGGGTGTGGTGCTGAACGGTGCCATGGCCGACACGGAATTGGCCTACAACAACAACGGCGAGGCGCTCCAAGCGCGGCACGGCGCGGATGCCAAGCAGGTGATGTTCGACTGGCACAACACCCTTTCCGCCATAGAAAAGAGCTTCACCAAGCAGGAGAAGTTCGCCCAATCCACAACTCTCAACAAGGCCAAGACCAAGGCCGTGGAAACCGCCTTCAACTACTACGGCATCGAGGCGCAGTCCATCAAGGACAAGGCTGTCCTGGTGGTCGCGTCCCTGGTGGGCTACGTGATCTACACCATGTGGTTCGGCTTCGCCATCCTCTTCATGTTTGAGGGCTGGGGGCTCAAACTGGAGCATTGATAGCCTTTTTGGCACAGGATGTTTCCGGGAGCCTCCGGGGACATCCTGTGTTCCCCCTTCCCCGCCTTCTTTTCTCCGTTGCCTTCCACTCCCCTCTTCCATTATGCTGAAGGCCATGAGCTCTCTTTTTGACCGCCTGACCTCCCTGTTTTGCAGCACGCCAAGGCTTGCGCCCGCCGAGTTGCAGGCCGCCTTCCGCGGCCATTACAAGGAGTTTCGCGCCCTGCTCACCGCCAACAACAACGCCCTGGAGCTGATGGCCGAGATGGAACAGGCCCTCACCGCGGGCCAGCCCTTTGGCATGGCCTTTGTCCGGGGCAACTGCACCGCGCTTTCCGTCAATATCTACAAGATGATCCACCACCTGACCAGATTGGCCGACGGCAGATATGCCGAGCTGGACCACCCTTTCCGGGCCATCACCAAACAACTCGAAGAGGTCCTTGCCAGCAGACCTGTCAGCACGGAGGGCGCGGCCATCCTCCCCATGGCCGAGGTGGATGCCAGCACGGTGGACCAGGTGGGCGAAAAGATGGCCAACCTGGGCGAGGTCAGAAACCGGATCGGCCTGAGAACCCCGGACGGCTTTGTCATCACGGCAACGGCGGCCCGACAGTTCATCGAGGCCAACGACTTGCAGGTTGAGATCAACCGCCGCCTCAAAGGGTTGGATATCGACAATCTGGAAGAGCTCTACACGGTCAGCGCTGGCATCCAAGGCTTGATCAGCAATGCACCCCTGCCAACGGAACTGGAAGAGGCGATCCTGAGCCACCACCAGCAGCTCGACACAGCCCCGGAGGTGGAACTGCTGGTCGCCCTGCGTTCCAGCGCCCTGGGCGAGGACAGCTCCAACATCTCCTTTGCCGGGCAGTACCGGACCCAGCTCAATGTCAGCCGCGAATTTGTCACCCAGGCCTACAAAGAGATCGTGGCCGGCAAGTACAAAAGCCAGGCCATTGTCTACCGCCAGCAGCGGGGCTTTCGCCACCAGGACGTGCATATGTGCGTCGGCTGCCTGCGCATGGTGGACGCCGCTATCAGCGGGGTGATGTATTCCCGCGCCCCGGATGATCCGCGCAGCCCCTTTGTCATCATCCAGGCGGCGCCCGGGCTTGCCAGTGCCGTGGTGGACGGCAGCGCGGCCAGCGAGCAGCTCCGGGTCAGCCGGACTGCGCCCCATCCCATTGTGCACAGAGCGTCCGCCACGGAGCAGAGCCAGACCCTCACCGAACGCCAGGGTGCCGAACTGGCAACAGTCGGGGTGCGGCTGGAAGAGCATTTCGGCACTCCCCAGGATATCGAATGGTCCATAGACCGCGCCGGACTGCTCTATATTTTACAAAGTCGGCCCCTTGGCCACGCCGTTTCCGAAGAGGTGCAGAAAACCACCGAACACAGCGCCACACCAAATGATCTGCCCGCCCCTCTGCTTGCCGGAGGAGTGTGCGCCAGCCAGGGCGTTGCCTGCGGCCCGGTGTCCACCGTGCGCTCCAGCCTTGATCTGCTGCGCTTTCCCAAGGGTGCGGTGCTGGTGATCGAAACGCCGTATCCGGACTGGGCCAGCCTCCTCAACCGGGCCGTGGCCGTGGTCAGCGAAACCGGCCAGATGGCCGCCCACCTTGCCACCGTGGCCCGCGAGTTCGGGATTCCCGCGATCTTCGGCATAGATCAGGCCCTGGCAACCCTTGAAAACAACAGCCTGGTCACGGTGGACGCCACCGCAGGCAAGGTCTACGTCGGCCGGGTGGAGGTGCTGCTGACCCTGGCCGCGCCCAAACCCAATCTCATGGCCGGAAGCCCTGTGTACAAGATCCTCACCGAGGCCCTGGCCCACATCACCCCGCTCAACCTGACCGATCCGGCCTCTCCTTTTTTCCGGCCCGAGGGTTGCCAGACCCTGCACGATCTCACCCGCTTCTGCCACGAAAAGGCGGTGGTGGAGATGTTCACCTTTGGCGAACGCTACGGCTTTGACGACAAGGCGGCCAAGCAGCTGGTGGTGGAAAATTCACCGGCCCAATGGTGGGTGATCGATCTGGACGACGGCTTCACTCCGGATTTCGACCCGGAAAGCCGCTATGTGCATCTCGGCCACATCACCTCCGTACCCATGCAGGCCATCTGGCAGGGAATGATGGCCTTTCCCTGGGCAGGGCCGCCGCCGGTCAGCCTGGGGGGGCTTGGCTCCATCATCTTCCAGTCCACGAGAAACCCAAGCCTCGACCCAGGGGTGCGCTCGGCCATGGCCAGCAAAAACTACTTTCTCATCTCCAAGAACTTCTGCAACCTCAGTGTCCGGCTCGGCTACCATTTTGCCCTGGTGGAGGCCAATCTTGGGGAGTTTCTCACGGAAAACTATGTGAGCTTCCAGTTCAAGGGTGGGGCTGCGGACGAAAACCGCCGGTTGCTGCGCATCCGGCTGATCAGCGAGATATTAAGCGCATTTGGCTTCCGGGTGGAGCAGAAGGTGGACGCCATGACCGCCCGGATCGAGAAGAAACCCGGACCCTATCTGCTGGAACGGTTGAGGGTTCTCGGCTACCTGCTGATCCACACCCGCCAGATCGACATGGTCATGGCCGACGAAGGCATGGCCGCAAACTACCGCGAAAAAATCATGACCGACCTGCACACCCTGATGGATACCCAAACGGAGGGATGACATGACCCAACCGCTCAATATCCTGCTCATTGACGATGAAATCGATTTCGTGGAAACAACCGGCAAAAGGCTGATACGCAGGGGGTATGCGGCAAAGACCGCGCTCACCTGCACCGAGGGCCTTACGATCATTGCCACGGGCTGGCCCGAGGTGGTGGTGCTGGATGTGATGCTCCCGGACCGCGACGGCATGGACTGCCTGCGGGAGATCAAGGAAAAATGGCCGACCCTGCCGGTCATCATGCTGACCGGCCACGCCTCCATGGAGGCGGGGCTGCACGGCCTGGAATGCGGGGCCAGCGACTACTGCCTCAAGCCCATCGACCTGGAAACCCTGGTGGAGAAGATCGCCATCGCCCATCGGGAGAGCCGGGCGCCTCGGGCATAAAAAAAAGCCATCCCGCCGCATGGCAGGATGGCTTTTCACCTCGAATTCGAGAATCTACTCGATTAATGCCCGCCGCCGGAAAGCACGCCGCTGGCCGCCAGGGTCAGAATAACCGCCTCGGCCAGGGCCATGATCGCCATGGCCTTGTCTTTCCGGGCGAACAGCCCTGGGGTGATGACAAGGTAGCAGACAATGGTGATGCCGGAGAGGATGGCCACCGGCAGGAAGTTCAAGAAATCGCCATAGCCGAGGAGCTTCATCCAGGACCAGCCTACGGGCAGGGTTTCCCAGTGCAGAAAATTGGTGTTGATGGCCACCAGATAGTCGTGTACCGGCTGGCTCCAGTAGATGGAGATCTCGTCCACCGGCACGATTGAGGGCATGACGCCCAAAACATACAGGGCAAAGGTGATTACCATGAGGGCCAGGCCTGCGAACATCCCTTTTTCAAGAATATCGGCGTACAGCACCTGCTCCTCGGTTGCTTGGGTATTATGTTGTGACATGATACAAATCCTCCGTGAGATAGACTATTAAAGCTGAGTTGAGCAGCTTGCCTGCTCAAACGAAACTTATACCCTCTGGGTGTAGATCGTTCCGTTAAAACAGGCTGATGCCCATGGTGCTCAAGCCCTTCTGCACCGCCTTCAGGCCGGCGAAAAGGAGAATGACGATAACCATCCAGCGGATAAAGGTGGGCTTGGCGACCTTCAGCAAGCGCACCCCGACGAAGGAGCCCAGCATGATGCCGATGAGCGACGGCACAACCATCATGGGGATCACGCAGCCCTTGTTCAGGTAGATCCAGGCGGCAGAGGTGTCGGTGATGGAGAGCAGAAACTTGGAGGTGGCCACGCTGATCTTGAGCGGCGCGCCCATCATCAAATTCAGCACCGGCACGTTGGCCCAACCGGCGCCCAGACCGAACATACCGGCCATGAAGCCGATGATGATGAAGGTCAGCAACCCGGGGATGGTGCGATGGATCTTCCAGTTTATCTCTTCCTTGGTGGTCGGCTCATAAAAAACACCGGTGATGCGGAGGGCGGAGGAAAGCGCGTCCGCCTGGGGAACATGGGGCACCGTTGACTTCTTGGCGGAGAGCATGATGGCCACGATGCCGAGGATGGTCCCGCCCAAGGCAAGCTGGACAATGTGGGTGGGCAGAGCCAACCCGACCATGGCGCCGACAATGGCCATGGTGGAGGCAATGAGCGCCACCGGCATGGCCAGACGCAGGCTGGTGAGGTTGGCCTTCAGCAGACCGGGGCCTGCAGCCAGAGCGCCGCACAGGGCAACCAACAAACCGGCGCCGCGGACAAAATCAAGGTGGAACGGGAAAAACCCGCCGATGATGGGCACGAAGAGCACCCCGCCGCCAACCCCGCCAAGCACCGCGATGATACCCATGACAAAGGTGACGAAGAGGAGAATCACCGGCCACTTCCACCAATCCGGATCTCCCATGGCCGGGACCGGAGCCATGTCCGCGGCTTCCGTTGCCAGGGCCCAGGCCGGGCTCAGCATGATGGCACACATGAGGGAGACAAACAGCATCCCCGCCTTTTCCTTGATGTTTCGTAGCATCCTTGTTTCCTCCTTGTCTTTCCTAAAGCAACAGTAAAAGAATATATGCGCCGCTATTCAAAAATAACCGAAACATTCGCGTTTCGTGTCCGGCATATGGAGCCGTAGCGAAATCGGGTGAAATGTAAGGTTTATTTCTTAACGGCCCCTAAAAAATGAACCAGCACTGTGAACGCTTGCATGCAACCGAGGGGGACAACCTTCGCCGGATGAAAAGGCAGAGGCCTTTCCCGTTCCGGCGATGGCTATTTCTAAAAATTTTCGGTATGCTTACTGCTCTCAAAAAGTGCTGTCAAGAAAAAACTGTTCATCTTTGAAACATGGGTGTTGCATTACGCATCATCAGATAAAAATGCTGCGTAATCATACCGATACGCTGCATTGTGCAACATTTTCCCTGGACTATTTATGATGGAATTTTCCCTGCCGGAGGTTTTGCGGATCCTGAGCACGGAGGTCGCCGGGTATGCCGTACCCATTGTCGATCTCATTGCCGTGCAGACCAAGGATCCGTACAAGGTTCTGGTGGCCACCATCCTCTCGGCCCGGACCAAGGATGAAACCACGGCCAAGGCTGCGGCCAGGCTGTTTGCGGAAGCGCCGGACCTGGCGGCCCTGGCGGAGTTAAGCGAAGAGCGGATTGCCACGCTGATCTTCCCGGTGGGATTTTACAAGAACAAGGCCGGATTTCTCGCCCGGCTGCCCGGGGTGCTGGCCGGCGAGTTCAACAACCGTATTCCCGACGAGGTCGAACCCCTCACCCGGCTGCCCGGCGTGGGCCGCAAAACCGCCAATCTGGTGGTGGCGGTGGCCTTCAGGAAACCGGCGATCTGCGTGGATACCCATGTCCACCGGATCATGAATATCTGGGGCTACGTGAAAACGAGCACCCCGCTGGAAACAGAGATGGCGCTCCGTGAAAAGCTGCCGCCCCAATACTGGCTGACCATCAACTCCACCCTGGTGGCCTTTGGCCAAGGCACCTGCAAACCGGTTGCTCCCCACTGCGACCGCTGCGTCATCGCCCGGCATTGCCCCCGGATCGGGGTGAGGCCGAGACGGGTTCCGGGAATACGCAAACAAACAAACGAGGCCCCCATGCGGAGATTCGTGTCCTGGAATGTCAACGGCCTGCGGGCCGTGGAGAAAAAGGGTTTTGTCGAGATCCTCGCCGAGCTGGACGCCGATCTGGTGGCGCTCCAAGAGATCAAGGCCTTGCCCGAGCAGCTGCCGGAAACGATCAAAAACATCCCCGGCTACACCGCCTACTGGTTTTCCGCCCAGAAAAAAGGGTACGCCGGGGTGGCTACCTACAGCAAAGAGCCCCCCCTCTCGGTGATCTACGGCATCGATCACCACGACCACGATTACGAGGGCAGGGTGCTGACCCTGGAGTTTGCCGATTTCTTCTTCATAAACGCCTACTTTCCCAATTCCCAGCACGGCTTGCTGCGCATGGATTACAAGCTTGAGTTTAACAACGACCTGCTGGCCTTTGCCCAAACCCTGGCCGCGCAAAAATCAGTGGTAATCTGCGGGGATTTCAACGTGGCGCACAAGGAGATCGACCTGACCAACCCCAAGCAGAACGAAAAGAATCCGGGCTTTGCCCCTGAGGAACGGGCCTGGATGGACCAATTTCTCGCGGCTGGATTCGTGGACACCTTCCGGATGTTCAATCAGGAGCCGGGCCAGTACACTTGGTGGAGCTACCGCTTCAACGCCCGGGCCAGGAACATCGGGTGGCGGATCGACTATTTCTGCGTGGATACAAAGAGCGCGGCAAGGGTCAAGGCGGCGGGGATTCTGCCGGAGGTGATGGGCTCGGACCACTGCCCGGTGACCCTCGATTTTGCATGAACATCAAGGAACATTGAAGATTTTTCCAGGGTTGAAACAAGGAACCCGACTGCTTTTTAATTGACTTACCCACCCTGAGTCATCATAGAATCTTGAAAGATAAGATGCATTGTGTCCTCTCGATTTTGGGGAGTATTTTGCCGGGGAACGGATGACGAATCTCAAGGTGGTAGGTATCGGAGAATGGCTGATCTCCAACAATAAGGAAGATATGATCAGAACCTATGCCCTGGGCTCATGCGTGGCGCTGGTGGTGCAGCACCCTGTCAGCAGAACCTGCGGGCTTGTCCATATCGCCCTGCCCGACTCCTTTCTGCTTGCCAACGCAAGGAAACGAAAAGAGGGGTATTGCGCCGATACCGCCGTGCCGAAGCTGCTGGAAGAGATCCGCCTGGAAACAGGCCTGTACAGCGCGATGACCAGTGGCATGATCGCCACGCTGGCCGGAGGCGCCCGGATGATGCGGCTGAAAAACGACTACCATATCGGTGAACGTATTGTCCAAAAGGTTCTCACCCTTTTGCAGCGGTATAAGGTGCCGGTTGCGGCGATGGACGTTGGCGGAGATGTTTCACGGACTGTCTCCCTTGCCGTGGGCAGCGGCGAGGTGTTTGTCGCCTCGCCCGGAACAAAAGAACGGCTTCTGAAATAAGCATGCACCGTTGCCTGCGGCCGCGGGCGTTTCCTTCTCTCACTGAGGGCTCTCATGAAAGCACGGATTCTAGTTGTTGATGACGAGAAGTTGTTGCGGGAGATGATCTCCGCCTGGCTTGTCAATGAGGAGTATGAAGTCACGGAGGCCGAGGATGCGCCATCGGCCATCGCCATGCTCCGGAGCGAACCGTTCCATGTGGTGGTTACCGACAAGAACATGCCGGGAACCCTGCATGCGACCGAGGGAGGACTTGATGTTCTGCAGTTTGCCAAGACCAGCAATCCGGCCTGCGGCGTCCTGATGATGACGGGCTACGCCTCGGTTGAATCCGCCATCGAGGCCATGCGTCTCGGAGCCTTCGACTATATCAGCAAACCGCTCATGCTGAGCGAACTCAGTGAAAAAATCGCTCGCATCATTTCCTACCAGCGGGTGATGGACCCGGGCGACACCCTCGCGGCCTACGAGCGTTTTTGGAGCGAATACCTGGCTGCCGTGGAAGAACAACCGGATGTGAAAGCCTGCCTGAGCCAGGAGAAAAATGCCCATCTCCTCACGACGCTGCAGCAAAACCTTGATCTGTTCTTTCAGGAAAGAAAGACCAGGGAAAACCTCCTCCTCGAACAGCGCGAGGCCTTGAGCAAGATCGCCTTCCTGGCCTCCCAGCTCAGGGAGTTGCTGCCCAATGACGACTCCGAGGCAAGCGTTCTCCTGAATGCCCTTCTCGCGGAAACCGAGCGCCGTCTCTGAATGGACCCCACCACCCCCCTGCCCAACCCCAAACAATCCAGGAGCAACCATGGTTGACGATCCGTGGCAAACCATGATCCGCACCGGCGAGCTTGGCCGCCACCCGGTCCACTTTTTCACCAGCACCTCCTCAACCAACGATCTCGCCCTGATCTTGAGCAACACCGGGGCGCCGGATTCCACCCTGGTCGTGGCCGACAGCCAAAGCGGGGGCCGGGGCCGTCTTGCGGGCAGGATCTGGCATTCGCCGCCCGGAACCGGCCTCTATTTTTCGCTGATCCTGCGCCCGCGTCTTGCCCCGCCGGATTTCCCCAAGCTCACCCTGGCCGCGGGACTTGCCCTGTGCAAGGGGCTGGAAAGCCACACCCATTGCCGGCCCGGCCTGAAATGGCCCAATGACCTCTTCCTGCAAGGCAGGAAATGCGGCGGCATCCTTACGGAAACACAGGCCGTGGCGGGAGCCGGACCGACTGCGGTGGTGATCGGCATCGGCCTTAATGTAAACACCCCGATGGAGGCCTTTCCCGCCGAGCTGCGCGCCAAGGGAACCTCGCTGCTGGAGGCGACCGGCCGTCGTTGCGACCGAGGCCCCCTGCTCGCGGCCATTCTTGCCGAACTGGACCTCATGGTGGCCCGGCTGGAACAGGGGGATTTCCCCTCCATCCTCGCCGAGTGGCGGCAACGGGATATCCACGCCGGACAGCACGTCTCCTGGGTGAACACCCACGGGAAGATCATCTCCGGCATCTCCCTGGGGCCCGACGACGAGGGGCTTCTCCATATCCGGGATGCGCTGGGACAGATCCATGCCGTTATCTCCGGGGACATCTCCCTGGCCCAGGAGTAGGGGTGGCCTTCCTCTCCAGCAACGAACAACAAGGATTCACCCAAGGGAGCCCTTTCCGCCATGATTCCTCGCCCGATCCAACACCTGCTGCTGTCCACGCTCCATGACGCCTTTGCTCAATGGGCCGGCGCCTTCGCCTTTGCCTGCCGCAAGGGGTGCGCCACCTGCTGCACCCGGAGTGTCACCATGACCAGCCTGGAAGGCGATGGGATCATGGCCTTTCTCGCCGAGAGGGGTCGACTTTCCGAGCTGGCTGCTCCTGCATTTCAGCCGTCGCCAGACCGGGGGACGCAGTGCACCACCAACACCTTCGTCGCCGCCCATCTCCGGGGCGAATCCGTGGAAGAGGCGGAAAGTTGGGATCTGCGGCCCTGCCCGTTTCTCAAGGAGGAGAGCTGCACCATCTACCCGGTACGGCCCTTCGGCTGCCGACTCTTTGCCTCCCTGGATCCCTGCGCTGCAAGCGGGGTGGCGGAGATGGCGCCGGGGTATCTTGCCGGAGCTACGGTCCTGCTGCAATACATCGAACATCTGGACAGCGGCGGATACTGGTCCACCATGGTGGAACTGCTGGCAGGGATGAAAACCGGGCAGGCTGACGGCTACGGGGAACCCACCGCAGCGATTCCCGGCTTCCTCATCGCCCCGGACGAACGCGATCTTGTCGAGCCGCTGCTCCAAGGGCTGCTCGCCCGGGAGGTCAACGGCCAGACCTTTGCCCAGTGGCTTCAGGAAGCACGCCCATAAATCAAAAACATGATCCACAAACAAAAAAGGGCGTCTCCCGACTGGGAAGACGCCCTTTTTCGTTACAGAAAAAGAAGTGACTTAGTAGCGGTAATGGTCCGGCTTGTAGGGGCCGGTCACCGGCACATCGATATACGCGGCCTGGACCTTGGAGAGTTCGGTGAGATGCACGCCGAGCTTCTTGAGATGGAGGCGCGCCACCTTCTCATCCAGCACCTTGGGCAACACATAGACCTTTTTCTGGTATTTCTTGGCATTGGCGAACAGCTCGATCTGGGCCAGCACCTGATTGGTGAAGGAGGCGGACATCACGAAGCTCGGGTGGCCGGTGGCGCAGCCCAGGTTCACCAGACGGCCTTCGGCCAGCAGGGTGATCTTCTTGCCGCCGGGAAAAACGATGTGATCCACCTGGGGCTTGATGTTCTCCCAGGTATACTTGCGCAGGGAGGCAACATCGATTTCGGAATCGAAATGGCCGATATTGCAGACAATGGCCTCGTCCTTCATGGCCTTCATGTGGGCATGGTTGATGACCTTCTCGTTGCCGGTGCAGGTGACGAAGATATCGCCCTGGGATGCGGCCTCTTCCATGGTCATCACCCGGTAGCCTTCCATGGCCGCCTGGAGCGCGCAGATCGGGTCGATCTCCGTTACCCACACCTGGGCCCCTAGGCCGCGGAAGGCCTGGGCGCAGCCCTTGCCCACGTCGCCGTAACCGAGAACCACCGCGAGCTTGCCGGCCACCATCACGTCGGTGGCGCGCTTGATGCCGTCCATCAACGATTCACGGCAGCCGTAGAGGTTGTCGAACTTGGACTTGGTCACCGAGTCGTTGACGTTCATGGCCGGGAAGAGCAAGCCGCCTGCTTTCTCCATCTGGTAGAGACGATGCACCCCGGTGGTGGTTTCCTCGGTCACCCCGCGGATGGCCTTGGCCGCGTTGGTCCATTTCTTCTTGTCCGCGGCAAAATCCTGCTTGAGCACCGCGAGCACGGCCTGCCACTCCTCGTTGTCTGTTTTCTTCGCAACCGGCACCTTGCCTGCCTTCTCGAACTCGGCGCCCTTATGCACCAAGAGGGTGGCGTCGCCGCCGTCATCCAAAATCATATTGGGCGGGTTGCCGTCCGGCCAGGTCAGGGCCTTTTCCGTGCACCACCAGTATTCCTCGATGGTTTCCCCTTTCCAGGCATAGACCGGAATGCCGACGGCGGCAATGGCGGCGGCGGCGTGATCCTGGGTGGAGAAGATGTTGCAGGAGGCCCAACGCACCTGAGCGCCCAGGGCAACCAGGGTCTCGATCAGCACCGCGGTCTGGATGGTCATGTGCAGGGAGCCGGAGATCCGCGCCCCCTTGAGGGGCTTCTTCTTGCCGAATTCCTCGCGCAGAGCCATGAGCCCGGGCATCTCGGTTTCGGCGATCCTGATCTCCTTACGGCCCCAATCGGCCAGGCTCATATCCGCAACCTTGAAATCGGTCTGTTTTTTTACCGGAGCTTTCTTGGCCGGCGCTTTTTTTGCTGGTGCCTTCATCGGTGTTTCCTCCTGACTGCGTCTTGACGCAGGGTGGTCGTAATTATTTACATTTGATTCCGGCATCATCCCGCAAGGCATCGGCCTTGTCGGTGCGCTCCCAGGTGAACTCTTCCCGCTCCCGGCCAAAATGGCCGTAGGCTGCGGTCTTTTTGTATATCGGCCGCAAAAGGTCAAGATGCTGAATGATTGCCTTGGGCCGCAGATC
>Ga0172380_10003402_pt1 | contig 21952 bp, 10 predicted proteins | sample Leawe162metaG_FD_119747 | JGI IMG/M metagenome (GOLD analysis project Ga0172380, IMG submission 119747) | Leachate microbial communities from a municipal landfill in Southern Ontario, Canada - Leachate well 162 metaG | ecosystem: Engineered > Solid waste > Landfill > Unclassified | place...
CCGATGAACAGGCCGATGGCGGCGAAGATGGCGGTGAGGACGACCAGTCCGCCGGCGTAAGCGTTGAGGTTTTTGGACATGGCGACGACGAGGGCGGCGACAACGCCGGACATGCCGGTGACGACGACGATGAAGACGAGGATCATGGCGACGATGGCACCTGCGAGCAGTCCGCCGGTCCATCCGCTGCCGACCGGATCGGGTGATTCGGCGGGTGTCATGGCGACGGGGGATTCAGCGCCGGAGCCGGTGTCTGGCGCTTCGGTGAAAGCGCTGGGCGCGGATTCGACGCCGCCGGCGGCATCGAAGATGCCCTCAAAGCCGGAGCCGCCTTCGACCTTGGCGTCGGAGCCGCCGGCCGCGGCCCCTGCGGGATAGATTTCTTCGAGCAGTTCGGCACCGAGCGAGGTGTCGTCGCTTTCACGGGTCAGATCGAGCAGGCCGGAGCCGGAGCCGACCGATTCGAGCGCCAGGTCGTCATCGTGTCCCATCGCGGTGCTGGAGACGACGGTTTGCGCGGCGGGGTCGGCGACTTCGATTTCGTCGGCGTCGAAGACGCTGACGCCGGTCGCGCCCTTGGTGTCGGCCTTGCTCCTGGGGCTGTGATCGGCTTCGGTTTCGGAGGCCAGGTCGAGCGAGTCGGAATCACCCCCGGAAGCGCCCCCTGCCCCCTTGCCGGCCAGTTTATCGACCTGATCGACTTTGAACATCACCTTGTCGCGGTCTCGGAACTGTTGCAACTTGCCTTGTTCAGCCAGACGTTTGACCTGATCGGCGCTGACGCCGAGCTTGCCCGCCGCTTCTTCAATGCTGTAAAACATCTTGGCCATTTGCGCGCTCCTGTTCCGAGAAAAGAACTTTTCCGGTGACGTGGGTGTGGCACGTCAAACCTGAACATTATACGCTAACCGGATTGAGCGAACCTCGCAAGGGAACCCGATGCCCCCGACCGCCATCCAACCCGGCCTGATCGAACCGCTGGCCCTCCACCCGCTGAAATTGCCCGGCGAGCTGGCGGGCTTGCGCCTGCTGCACATCACCGACCTGCATATCCGCAAGCCCAACAAGCGTCTCCAGCGCCTGCTGGACGAACTGGCGTCCGATTCGTTTGCCGGTTGCGACCTGCTGCTGCTGACCGGGGACATCATGCACGGCGAAGGTCACGAATCGGCGGCGCTGACGTATCTGGCGCGTCTGATCGACGCGGTTCGACCCCGGCACGGCGCTTACGGATGCTTCGGCAATCACGACGGTGCCGCGTTCCAGCAACAGGCCCGCGATCTGCCGATCACCTGGTTGACGGACAGCGCTTGTCGTCTGCGCGATTTGCCGGTGAATCTGCTGGGGCTGCGCTGTTCGCGCACCAACCTCAACGGCGATCTGGTCGCCACGCTGCTGGATGAAGCGTTCGACCCGGCCGGTGAATCGTCGCGATTTCGCATTTTGCTGTCGCATCTGCCGACCTGGCTGACCCCCGCGTCGCAGGCGGGCATCGACCTGCTGTTCGCCGGTCACACCCACGGAGGCCAGTGCCGCCTGCCCGGTCGTCGTACGCTCTACAATTCCTGCAACGACTGGCCGCTGAATCTATCCACCGGCGTGGTGCAACAGGGCCGGACGCTGGCCGTCATCAGCCGGGGCCTGGGCGAAAGCAACTGGGAAGGGTTGCGGTTTTTGTGCAAGCCGCACGCGCCGCTGGTCACGCTTGAACCAAGTGACCCCAACCCCACTGAACCACCCGCCGTTCCCCCGCGCCTGCCGACGATGATCGTCCCGTGGTGAGGGCGCTGCATTCGTGTTTCGGCCTTTGGCGCAATGTCAGCATGGTCCCGGCGGGAAAAACCAGTTACCATATGGCACGATCCGACTTGTAAGAAGCGGGAAAATTGCGGTGTCCGGGCCGCGAATACCGATTGAGAAAGAACATGCTGGAATCTTTGCACATCAAAAACTTTCGCTCCTGCGAGGACGTCCAGATTCAAATGGGTGAGCCGGTGGTTGCCCTTGTCGGCAAAAACGGTGTCGGGAAAACCAACCTGTTGCACGCGCTCCAGTTGGTCGCGGATTTGTGCGCCGGCGATCCCGAATCAATGTTCGGGTTTGTCCCACGAGATCGTTCATCTCCGACCGAATTCAGTCTGATCTTTTCGCTTGATGGAGTGAAGTATGAGTACGCGGCCAGGCGTACCAGTCCGCCTGCGACGAAGGATTTGTTCGAGGAAGTTTTGACGCGGGACGGACAGCTTCTGTTTGAGCGAAACGGCGAATCTCTCAATGCAGGAATGCTACTTCCACCCGGTGGGCTTCAAATCGGACTTCGGGCCGCGAGTCTTCCAAGTCTGTTGCAAATACTTCCGCAGACCGGGCGTGCGACTGCCGCCCTGCGCCCTGTGTCGGAATACCTCCGGGCAATTCGCTATTACCCGTTGCTTCAGGGATTCCAGGAACATGTATCTGAGCGTTCCCCTGTTATCGAATCGCAATTGTATGAGACATGGAAGGCACAACTCACGCAGGGCATACCCCCTCGATCCGTACAATTGCGACTGCTCCACATGTGGCTTGAGGACAAGCCAAGATTTGGGGAACTTACCGCCCTGCTTGGTGAGGACGGGCTTGGACTGATAGCGGAGATGCGGATCGAAGAAATTGCGCTTCGACGCCCTGATAAGGATGAAAATGCTTCGGGACAGGCATACTCCATCTCGTTTATGCCCGGTACCGGCTTGGCGGGTGCAGGACGATGGTTCAGGTCCAGCGGACTTTCCGCCGGTACCTGGCGGATACTGCAACTGCTTACCTATTTGGTGTTTGACCGGACATCGTGCATGCTTCTGGAACAGCCGGAAGACTGCATCCATCCGGGTCTGCTGGCGAAAGTGATCGACATTCTGCGAACATATGCGGGACGAACGCAACTCATCTGCACCACACACTCGCCGCGCGTGATGAATCTGGTCGGCGGGAAGGGCATCCGATTCGTCACGGCGAACGATGGGCAGACTCGGGTGAAGTCCCTCACCCCCGCTCAACTTGCCGCGGCCGCCACCTATCTTGCCGATGAAGGAACGCTTTCCGAATTTCTTGACACACTTTGAGGGATGCCGGATGTACGCCATTCTTGCGGAGGACGATTCCGACGCCGAGGTGCTGACCGCGATTGTCAGGCGTCACTTCCAAAACGATCGCCTGACGATCAAGAAGAAGGGCTACGATGGTTGCGGCGGTTTGTGTGCCAAAGGGGCGCGCGACATCAAAACATGGGCTGCCGCGGGAATCCATCGGTTCATTGTCTGCCACGATGCCGACGCTCATCCTCCGGCTGAAATACGGCGGAAAGTATTTGACAAGGTTGTCAATCGCTCCGGCCAGAAAGATTGTTGCTGCATCACCGTGCCGGTGGAAGAAATAGAAGCATGGTTGATCGCGGATGAAACCGCCATTAATCACGTCATCCCGTCGTTCAAATTCGCGGGACACCGCCAACCAGAGACGATCCCAAATCCCAAAGAATGGCTTGTTGCCGAGTCCATAGCCCGCAACGGCAAGCCGCGGTATTCCCCCAAAACATTCAACGAAAAAGTCGCAACGCATCTTCGTCTGGATGTGGTGGCAAAGAAGTGCCCTTCTTTTCAGACATTCATTGAATGCCTCAATCAATGGGCGGCGTAATCACGGCCCATCCCCGCCCTTGCCCTGCTCCGTCTTCTCCTCACCGAACGGGCCGGTCGCCAGCGTCAGTTCCATTTCCTTCGCCGGTTCCTCGCCGCGGCGCATCGTCAGCTTCACCTTGTCGCCCGCCATGTACCGACTCAGCACGCGCATCAAATCATTCGGCGAGTTCACCGCTTTTCCCTCCACCGTCATGATGCGATCGTCCGTCGCCATGCCCGCCGTCGCCGCCGGGCTGTCGGGTACCACCTGTTGCAATTTCACGCCGCCGTCCTCGCTGATCCGAGGCGAAGGCACCACGCCCATCAACCCGCGTTTCAACGTCTCGCCTTTTTTCATCCGATCCATGATGTGTTCGATTTCCGTCAGCGTCACCGCGAAGCCGATCCCCGAGTCATACCACGCGCTGCCCGCCCCCGCCTGTTGCGTCCGCGGGTTCAGCGGCGTACACAAACCGATCACCCGTCCCTCGATATCCACCAGCGGCCCGCCGTAGTTCGCCGGGCTGATGTTCGCGTCCGTCTGCACCGCGCGCCCGCCGATGCGATGCAGCGCGCTGATGATGCCCGCCGTCATCGCCGGTTCCTCCGCGCCGTATCCCACACCCACCGCGATCGCCCATTGCCCGATTCGCAAATCACCCGTCGCCGCCGGTTCCGCCACAGGTAAATCGCTTACCCCGTCGATCTTCAACAAACACACCTGCCGCGTTTCATCCCGCCCCAGCAGTTCCGCCACTTTCCGCCGGCCGTCCGCCAGCGTCACCGTGATGATCCGCGGCTTGCGGATGAAGTTGAACGTGCTGGTCAGCACATACCCGTCCGCGCTGACGATCAACCCCGTGGTCGGCCCCTCGCCGGGGTTCGACAACGCATTGATCGCGTTGGTTTTTTCCCGCTCCTTGTCCTGCCCGCCGGCCAATCCGATCCCGCCCACCGTCTCAATCGTCACCACGGCGGGCATCACCCGCGCCGCCGCCGCCCGAAACGCCGCCGACGTTTCACGCATCGCGTCATCCGCGTGGGCGAAAGAACTCACCACGGAGAACACGGAGAACACGGAGATAAAAATCCATGAAATTAAAAAGCTGGAACGTCTGTTGGAGTAGCGACCACATGCGATCATTCTTTGATCCTCCGTGTTCTCCGTGAACTCCGTGGTGAATCTCCTCTTCATCGTTTTTCCTCCGTCGTCACCGTCACCTCCATCACTTCCTTCCCGCGTTTGATCGTCAGCACGATCTTCCGTCCCGCCGTCAGTTTCGCCGCCTGTTCTTCATATTCCGCCACGTTTCGCACCCACTGTCCGTCCATCGCCAGCACCAGGTCGTCCTTGCGCAGTCCCGCCTTGGCCGCGGGCGAACCGGGTGTCACCGCGTCGATGTACGCCGGTCCGCGCCGACCGGCCAGCGTGAATATGCGTATGCCCAGTTCGCCCCCCGCCCCCGGAAGTTTTTCCGTCGCGTTCTCGTTCGTCGGCGTTGGTGTCTGTGTCCGCGTCTGTGTCCGGTCATGCACGAATGCCGCCAGCCGATCCGCCGGTATCGCGTAGTTCAGCCAGGTGTTCGTCGCCCCCGCCGTCAGCGTCTTGCCGATCATGCCGACGAGGTTGCCGTCCAGGTCGATCACCGCTCCGCCGGGCGCGCCGGGGTTGGCTGTGATCGCATCAATCAGCAGCACGTCTCCCGCCACGTCGAAACTCTGCGCCCGCTTCTTCGTGTCCAGCGTGGCGCGCAACGACACCACCCCCATCGTCACGCCCAGCGGTTCCGCCCCCTCCGCCACCTTGAACGCATTGTTGATCGCCAGCACCCAGTCGCCGGGAAGGGGGGAAGATAGGGACTGAGGGACCAAGGGACTAAGGGACGAAGTGGGGGAAGAAAGGGACGGAGGGACTAAGGGACGAAGGGACGAAGTGGGGATCGGCTCCGCCTCTTTCCCTTCGTCCCTATTCTCTTTCCCTTCGTCCCTTCGTCCCTTCGTCCCTTCGTCCCTATTCTCTTTCCCTTCGTCCCTTCGTCCCTCCGTCCCTTCGTCCCTTCCTATCTCCCACCACGTCTCCGTCGCCGCTTCGATCTTCAACAACGCCAACTGCGATGTCGCGTCCCGCCTCACCACGTTCGCCGCGTGGCCGCTTCCGTCCGCCAGCACCACCCGGATCCGTTCCCCGTCCAGGTACACCCCCTGGGCCGTCAAAATCAAACCGTTCGGCGAAACGATCAGCCCCGTCGCATACCCGTGCTCCCGCCCGATCCCCGCTCCGAAAATCTTCACGCACTTCCGCTGCGCCTCGTCAATCACCGATGACAACCGATCCGCCGGGGCGGAGGACCGCCCGGCTCGCTCACCATCCTCGCCCCCGGTAATGATCCGCGGCCCGCGCAGATCATCGCTCAACACCACGAACTTCTCCGCCCCGTCCTCCGTGATCCGCATCGACAATCCCACGCCCCCGGAACCACCCCCATCCACCGGCACGCTCCCCAGCAACAACGCATCACTGATCTTCGCGTCCTTCCATGCCGCGCATCGACCGGCCAGCATCTTCGCCAGTTCACGATTCAACGTCATGTCGCTGATCGCGCCCGGCAGGTTCGCCGGTATCTCAAAATCAACCGGTATCAACTCTCCCTGCCGCGGCGGGCCGTCCATCGGTAAACGCATCCGAACCCGCGGCTGCTCGCCCTGTCCGATCGGCAACGGGTTCAACGGTGTCACCGCTCTGAATCGCTCCCCGTCATGTTCCCACACCACCTCCACCGGCCAGCCCGCCGGCAACGTCGTCAACTCCCGCGTCAACTGATTCGCACGTTCCACCTCATGCCCGTTGAATCGCACCAGCCGATCCCCCAATCGCAAACCCATCGGCACCAGCACGCATCGGTCCAGGTCGATCGCCGTCGCGATCACCCGCCCCCCGCGCTCCTCGAACGTCGCGTCCAGCGTCGCGTGCTGCGCCACTTTCGTCGCCAGCAACTCCCCCAGAAAATAGCGAATCTGATTCACGCTGATCGCATATCCCAATCCCACGTTCACCCGCCCCCGCTCCTCGAAACTCCCGCGCCCGTTGATCCCGATCACCCGCCCCTGCCGATCAAACAGCGGCCCCCCCGAGTTTCCGGGGTTGATCGAACTATCGACCTGTATGCAGTCCCCGTACACCAGCAAATTGCCGGGCGTTCCCTCCTGATACCGATGCACACCGCTCACAATCCCCGCGCTCACCGAAGGCGTCTGATCCTCCGCCAGCGCGAACGGATTGCCCATCGCCGTCACCGCGTCCCCCACACGCACCGCGTCGCTGTCCCCCAGTTCCGCGAACGGAAAATCGTCCCGCCCGGTCAACTGAATCAACGCCACGTCGCCCCCCACGTCCACCCCCACCAACCGCCAGCGATACATCCGCTCATCGGCCAGCCCCGCCCATCCGGTTTGCCCCGCCTCCTTCACCACGTGGAAGTTCGTCAGCGCCAGCCCCGACGGGTCGATCAACACCCCGCTGCCCCCGCCGGCCGACGGGTCTTCCCCGTAAACGCACACCACCGTGCCGTAAACCCGCTGTATCGCCCCGACCCGCGCCGACTCCGCCTGTTTCACCGCGTCCATGTCCGCCGCGAAAGTGGTGACGCTGAAAAAAACAACCGCAGAGGCGCAGAGGCACAGAGGGGAAAAGCAGAACAGCAGAACAGCAGAACAGCAGAACATGTTGTCGGGGGTCTGATGTTCTGTTGTTTTGCTTTTCTGCTTTTCTGTTTTCATGCTCTGCGTCTCCGCGCCTCTGCGGTTCATCATCGCATTTCATCTTATCAACCTCGCGTCCGCCCAGTTCGCCAGGTCGCCCACATCCAGATTCTCCCCCTCCTCCACGATCAACTCCAATCGCTTCACGCCGCTCACGTCCAGCCGAACCTCCTTCCACGCTTCCCCCGCTTTCATCCGCTGTTTCAACAGCGTCTTCCCATCCCCCTTCACCACAAACACGCAATCCCCCTCGCCGCTTCCGGGGGCGGGGGCTTTACTTCCGGGGGCGGGGGTCAGGCCGATCACTGCTGCGAACAAGCGATACTGTCCCGCGATGTCGTAACTCAATTCCGACCGCGCATGCACCCCCAATCCCCGCTCAAACCGTCTGTCCCCCATCTCAATCGGCCCGCCCATCACCGATTCATCCTTCCGCATCGGCCAACCGAACGTCACCGTCGCCGAGGTGCGTTCCTCCATCACCTTCAAGTCCGACATGAACGTCATCCGCCCGCTCCGCACGCGCACCGCCACCACTTTTTCCCACGGCAGCGCCATCTCATTCGCTCCCCGCATCAACCGCAACTTCCCCTCCCTCAACCCCGCCAGCTTCCCCCCTATCGTCGATCCATCCGCCAACTCCACGCGCACAAATCCCGTCAAATCTTCCGTTCTTAAAACTTCCGGGGGCGGGGGGGGAGCCAGTACGATTCCATACACCTTGTGCCGGTCGATCTTCCTCGACTGACCGTTCCACACAAATGTCACCTCCTTCGCATCCATCCCCGCCAACGCGCCCGGCACCACCGTCAACCCCTCCTCCCCAATCACCATCAACTGATCCTGCCTGCTCTCCGCGTCCCCCATCGCCTTCGCGAACAATCCCTCCGGCTCGGCCCGCCCGCCCGCCTTCGCGCTCAGCGGGGCCAGCAATATCCCCCTCGCCTGGTCCACCCCCATCCTCGTCCCCGCTCCCCCCAGCCAGTCGAATCCAATCGCGCCCTCGCCCATCGTCACGTTCCGCGCCACCAGCACGCTCCCGTCCGCCAGGTACAACCGCTCCGCGCTCAGCCCCGCCGATACCCGTTCCACCTTTCGTTCGATCTCCCGCACGCCCTGCAAATCCACCGCCCGATCCCGACCGGCGAGCAGTATCTCGCCGCGCTCGCTGATCGACGTGATCGTCCCCTCGATCCGATCCCCCTCCAGCGTCACCAGCGTCCGCGCGGAAGAATAATTCACCACGGAGATCACGGAGATCACGGAGAAAACCAATCCATGCCATTTCAATAAGTTCATTCTGTATGCCTCCGTGTTCTCCGTGTCCTCCGTGGTGAAATCCTCATGGCTTCTCCTCCTGCAACGCGCGATAATACTGCTCCACCAACTCCCGATACCTCTCCGGGTATCTCGCCTTGATCGCGTTCAACACCTCGTCGCGCTGCCGCTGTCTCGCCTCGCCCCATTGTTCCTCCGCCTCGCCCCGCGTCGTCCGGTGCAACGCGCCGATCGTCGATGCCCCCGCCGGGGCCGTCGATTGCGCCGCGCCGCCGGCCGGCCCGCCGGCCGCGCCTCCCGCCGATCCCCGTCCCTGACCGTTGCCTCCTCCGCCGCCCCCGCCTCCTCCGCCTCCCTGCTTCTCCTTCTCCTCCGCCTTCTTAATCAATTCGTCCAGTATCGACACCACCTTCTTCTGCTGCTCCCGCGTCGGCTGACCCGAATCCTCCAACGCCAGTTTCCGTCTCGAATAATCCATCCGTTCCCCCACGTCCGGCAACGTCCCGTCCGACATCCGCTCCAACTCGTCCATCCGATGCAATGCCCCCACCACCAACCGTTCCGGCGCTTGGGCATCCGCCTTGATGAATCCCCTGAAACTTTCCATCGCCTCCTTCCGCTTCAACAACCCCGCCTGGCACACGCCCCGCAAAAACATCGCCTGTCCCGCGTACAGCGTCTTGTCACGATCCGCGCCCACCAACTGCTCGGTCATCGGCAACGCTTCCTCGTATCGCTCATCGTTCACCAGCGCCCGCGCCAGAAAAAACTTCGCGTTCGCCGCCAGATACCCGTCCTCCGATCCCGTCATCTTCCCCAACAATGCCATCGCCCGATCGTTCTTTTCGTTGGCCAGCAGGTCCATCGCCCCGGCGAAATCGGGGTAAATCAATTGCAGTCCCTCCACGATCACCCCTTCACGCCGCCCCGGCTCGCCCGTCGCCTCCGCCAGATGCCTCGCGATCGCCGCCTTCACTTCCGCGCTGATTTCCGCCCGTTCCGTCACAAACTTTCCAAACGCCTCCACCACCTTCCCCCCGTCCGGCAACACGAAACTTTCGGGGGCCGCCGCCGCCTCGACCGGCATCGGCTTCATCTCCGGCACAACCACCGCCCCGGGTCCATCCTCCGCCCGCGCCGCCCCCGCCATCCCACACATCGTCGCCATCACCACCATCCCCATCATCACGCGATTCATCGCCGTTCCTTTCAATCCGAAATCCCTTAGGCCTCGTGCGAAAATGACTGAAAGAGATTCACCACGGAGAACACCGAGAACACTGAGGAAACATCCATAAATAATGTATTTTACTCCGTGATCTCCGTGATCTCCGTGGTGAATTCCCATCCGTTATTTTTGCACGGCTCCCTACCTCTTCTCCCCCAATCGTTCAGCCATCTGTCGCACATCCTCCTGCCGTTTGGCCAATCGCCGAACCTCCTCCGCCAACTCCGCCGGCAACCGCCGCACGTTCGGCCGGGATGCGTCGAACAACTCCGTCCGCCGGTTCACACGCACCTGCGCCGCCTTCAACAACTTCAACTCCGCGCTCTCCGGCACCAGCGGCTGCTGCTGTTGCTGCTGCTCCCCCTCCTGCTGCTGTTGTGGCTGCTGTTGCTGCTGTTCCTGCGCCTTCCGCAACGCTTCAATCAACTCCTCCAGCGTCTTCTCAATCTCCCGCTCCAATCCCTGCGTGTAAGCCCCCGTCTCCTCCCCGCCCAGAAACTTCACCGTCGTCCGCAAATCCTGATGCAACTGATCCACCACCTCCGGCAAAACCACCGTCGTCCCGTCCTCCCTGATAATATCCATCGCCTTCGCCGCCATCTCCACCAACACACCCTCCTCCGCCGCCAACTGATTTAATTGCAACCGCTCCGGCCGGGTCAACGCTCGCGCGTCCTTCCCCTCCGCCGCCTCCCTGACCGCGCGCGAAACCTCCAAATCCCCCGTGCCCCGCGTCACCGGCTTCTGCCGCGACAACATCTCCCTGAACCTCGCCTCCAAGGCCGCCAGCTTCTCCTCCTGTGTTTCCTGCCTCAGTTGCCGCAACCGCTCCTCCAACTGCTTCTGTGCGTTCTTCAACGCCTCGATCGCCTTCTGCTGATGATCCTGCGCATGGTCGCCCTGCCGCTTTTGCATTTCGCCCGACGCCTGCTTCATCTGCCGCTGCGCCTGCTGAACCTGCGGCTGACCGGGCGCGCCTTGCTGCTGCTGATCCTGCGAATCCCCCGGTTGCCCCTCTTGGCCTTGCTGCCCCGGTTGCGAGCTTCCGGGGGTTCCGGGGGTTCCGGGGGTTCCGGGGGTTCCGGGGGCGGGGGCATTACTTCCGGGGGCTTGCATTTGTTTGTCCAGGTCGCCGGTCTTATCCGCCAGTTTGTCCTGCGGGTCCGACAATTTCTCCATCGCGTCCTCCGGCAAGCGCACAATGTGATCCCGCTTCGCCTCCAGTTTTTCCAACTGCTTTTCCATTTCCTCCATCGCCTTGTCCTGTTCCTTGCCCGCCGATACGCCCTGACCATCGCCCATCCGCTGCTCCGCCTGATCCTGATGCTCCGTCGCCGCGCCCAGCGATTGCGACTTGCCTGACTGCCCCGACGGCTCGCCCGGCTTGCCGCCGGCGGGTGTTTGTTGATCCTTTTCACCCTCCGAAGGGGAACCAGCCGGCCCGGCATCAATCTGTTTGCCCAGCGCGTCGGTCTGTCTTCGCAGTTTCCCCTGTTCATCGGCCAGCTTCATCACCGCCGGCGCCCCCCGCGACTTCGCCTGTTCCGTCTGCTCCTTCAACTGTTTCTGTGCCGCGATCAGTTCGCGCAACGCCGCGATCTGCTCGTCCAGCACCGCCGCCGCCTTGTCGCGGTGCTGCGTGATGTCCGTCTGCTTCTTCAAATCCTTCTGCTCGGCGATCAGCTTTTCGATCTCCCTGCGAAACCGCTCCAACTGTTCGATCTCGCGCTGGCGCTGATCGTTCGTGCTGGTCAGCAGGTCGATCAGCTTGTCGATCTCCGCGATGAGTTTCCGCTGCTCGCCCTCGGCCTGTTCCAGTTGACCGGCATTCAACAACTCCGTCACCTTCGCCATGCGCTGCTCGATCAACGCCTGTTTCCCCGCCTTCAGCGTGTCGATGATCTTCCGCGCGTGTTCCGGCTCCGTCGCCTCCAGCGCTTTGGACAACTTGACGAACTTGTCCTCCATCTCCTGCACCAGCCGCCGAACATGATCCTGCCGAACCCCCAGCGGCGAATCCGTCGCTGCGGTCGGCGCAACTTCCGGGGTCGGCGCCTCCTGCGCGATCGCCGCACCGGTCATCAGCAGCATCACGATCAGAAAATAAACGGTTCGCATCATGACGTGGTTCCGGGGTCCGTGTTCCGGGGTCCGTGTTCCGGGGGCGGGGGCCGCAATAAGGGGCTATCTATTGTATGACGCACGGGGCGGGTAAGTGTTCAATGACGCGCTTCACGGCTTGAAAACATCCTCAATCCGTTTGTTCCGTTCCTGATCCGTCCGCTGCTTCACATCCTGCTGCGCCCGGCGGATTTCGCGCAGCGTGTTGATCGCTTCCTGGAAGCCCTCCAGCTTCACCATGTTCTTCAAAATCACCTCCATCGCGTCGATCACCCGCTGCTGGCCCGCGGCGGTCTGCTCCAGCGCGCTGTGCCGATCCGTCTCGCCCAGCGTGGGTTTGCGAGATTCGCTCAGCAGGTCCGCCGCCAGAGGGACAAGTCCGTTCGGGGCCGCCAAGTCGTTCAGCGGGTCGATGATGCGTTGTTGCAACCGCATCTGCGCCGGGCTGCCGGGGGTTTCGAGTTGATTGTTCAGCGTCTCGGCGAGCAGTTGCGCGAACTGGTCGGCGATGGCCCGTGTGCGTCCGCCGACCAATCGCTGCTTCTTTTCCAATTCACCCAATTGCTGTCGGCGGGCGGCGTCGAACGGCCGGGCATCGGCCAGGGCCGCCTGCGTATCGACCCGCAGCAACTGCTGATCGCGCAGCAACCGCTCGAACTCCATGCGTTGTTCCTGTTCCCGCCTTAGCAGTTGGTCGCGCAATTCCTGATCGCTGACGACCTTCAAGCTGAACACCTGCGACTGGCCGGTCTTGGGGCCGGTGAACGCATCGTTGTCCGTCGCCTCGATGACGAAGGTCAACTGCGAATCGGTCGGCAGATTCAGCGATTCGACCGGCCAGCGATGCACGAACGGTTCGACATGCTTGGCCGGTATCGTCGCGCCGGCGATCGGCAGCTTTTGGTCCGCGGGTTGATCGCCCGCGTCCGGCGCCGCCGCGTGATGGAACGACAGCGTCAACGCCGTCACCGCGAAATCGTCGTTCGCTTCGATGCGGATCGGCAACAGGGCGCGGGGCGTCATCAAATCGCCGATGCCTTCCAGTTTCACGCGAACCACCGGCGATTTGTCAGGTGTGGGGCGCAGTTCGATGCGTGTCGGCCTCTTGGAGGGCAAACCCTCGGCGTCGGTCAGCGACACGGCCAGCGAACCGCGCTGCAATGCCGCCGGTTCGACGGTGAATCGCCAAACCAGACGGGCCGGGTCGTCGCAGGTCATCGGACCCAGCGGCGTGTCGCCCAGCGCGATCGTCGCGCCGCTGAGCGGTTTGCTCGCGGTGATTCGCAGATGCACCGCGCCGCCGGCGGGCATGACGTAAGCGGACTGATCGGAGGGCAGCACTTGCGGGGGCAGTTGGGTGTAGGCGGGTGGATCGACGGTCAATTGCATCGCGCTGACGGCGGGGCGATCGACCAGACGGAGTTGATACCACCCCCGGGTTGGCATGACCGCGTCCCCGCCACGCACGCGGAATCGCATCTCTTCCAGCACGTTGGGGAACATCGCGGAAAACAACCCGTCGCCCAGCCCGACCATCTGCTCACCCCCGCCCCCGGAACCGCCCCCGCCTACGGAAGTTGAACTTGAAGTTGGGGCGGGGTTGTCGGTGGTGTGGCCGGATGTGGTGATTTTGTAATCGACGTACACGGCCTGGGGGATTTCGCCTTGGGTGTCGGCCTGGACGTGGAGTTCCAGGTCGTCGCCGCGCGGCAGCAACAACACCCCGTCGGCGTCCAGCCCCCGCACGTGCAGATGCGTGCGCTGAGGCCAGCCGAGGTCGGACAGCAGGATGTTGCGATGGAACCAGATGGACAGGGTGGAAGGCATGAGGATCATCGCGGCGAGCAGGGTCAGCAGGGCGGCCCCGCCGCGGGCGAGGTGGCGGCGATGGGCGCGGCGGTCGATGATGTCGGTGAAGTCGATGGCGCGGGCGAGGTTTTCGCTTTGCGCGATGGTGGCGTTCATCAGCGGGCGCGAGCTGCCGGGCGAATCGTTGTCGCCGATCTGTGCGAATTGCAACGCGCTGATGAGCTGGTCGGCCAGTTCGGGGTGGTGGTGTTCGACGGCGACGCAGAGCGACTGATCGTCGGGGTTGCGACTGAGCGGGCGAAGCAGGCGGTGGAAAAGGATGTGGGCCGCGGCGGCGAGCATGAGCAGCAGCATGACCAGGCGCTGGGGGCGGTCCAGATGGAAGAACCAGTCCAGCAGCAGCGACGCGGCGACCAGCGCGACGACGGCGAGCGCGAGCAGGGACATCGCGTCCAGCGCGATCCACAGACCGATCCGGCGGCGCAGCGCGCCCAGCCGGCGACGGGTGACGGACGGAATTTGCGTGATGCTGGTCATAGGTCGATCAAAGAGATTTCACCACAGAGGGCCGCAGAGAGCCACAGAGGAGGAAAACAAAACATCAAAACAGCAGAAAAGCACAACATTCCGATTCAAACGCGGTATGTTCCGCGGTTTTGCTTTTCTGATTTTCTGTTTTCATACTCTGTGGCGCTCTGTGGCACTCTGTGGTGAAACTTTTCTCACATCATTTTCAGGCGTTTGCGCATGGCCCACTCGAAGATGAGCATCGCCAGCAGTAAAAACATCATGCGGCTGTTGTCCCACAGGTCGATGGGCCGGCCGGGGATGACGATGGTCTGGCTCCGCTGCGGAAGCCAGCTTGGCAACTGGTCAAGCTGATCGAGCGTGACGAGGCGTCCGTCGGTTTTGGCGGCGAGTTGTTCGAGCAGGGGGCTGTTCAGCCGGGTGTCGGCGAACTCGATGCGGGGCAGATCGACGGTGAGTTGTTTGGCGACGCGGACACCCCCGGAAGTTGGCCCGCCGGGCAGGGTGAGGGCGATTTCGTTCAGGCCGACCTGTGTGGCGATGACCGAACCCTGGAAGCGGCCGGGCTGATTGGGCACGGGTTTGAGATCGAATGTTTGATCCCCACTTCCGGGGGCGCCCCCGGGGGTGGCGGGGCCTTTGAGGAGGGCGGGGAGGGCGTCGGCGACCAGGGGGTTGAAGGATGCGTCGAACAGTTGGGCGGTGACCTGGACGCGGGAGCCGACGGGGTAGAGATCGCGGTCGGTGGAGAGGCGTCCGCGTTTGGCGTCACCGAGCAATCGGCCCTCGATGAGGTATCGGACGGCCTGGACCCAGAACTGGTCGTAGTAGCGTTCGCCGATTTTGCGCCATCGCCACGAGCCGGTGAAGCCCATGTAAACGGTGCGTCCGGGTCCGACGTGTCCGGTGACCAGCAGGGGCATCGCGCCGTTGCGGGAGCGGAGTCGGGGGTCGGAATGTTCGAGCAGGACGGTCGCGCCGGGCCTCGCGTCGCGGACGGGGAAGGACCAGTAGATGCCGGGCATCATGTCCCAGAGTCGCGCGTTGATTTTGGGGTCTTTATCCATGCGGAGCAGGACGTTGTCGGCTCCGTCGGGGGTCAGGCGCAGGGGCCAGTTCTGGGTGTGGGTCATCACGAGGGATTCGATGTCGAGGGCGGTGAGGTCGCCGGTTTCGATGGGCAGCAGATCGCGGATCGAGCCGGTGGCTGGCGCGGTGAGGAAGCGTCCGGTGTATTTGGGGCCGGCGACCCACATCAGCCCGCCGGCGTGCTGATCGAGGAACTGGTGGAGCAGTTCGATCCAGTCGGGATCGAACTCGGCGGGATCGGGGTCCATCATGATGACCAGGTCGTACTTGTCGAGTTCCTCGGCGGAGCGGGGCAGATGTTCGATGACGGTGTTGCCTTCCTGTCGCATGGCCGGGTCGAGCGTGGAAAGCCAGCAGGAAAGATCGACGGTCTTGTCGCGTTGGAGGAGCGTGGCGAGGAGGCGGTAATCCCACGTGGGCGAGCCGGCGATGAGCAGGACGCGGGCGTGGTTGGACAGGACTTTGACGGGAACCGACCGGGCGTTGTCGGTGTCGAGCACTTCATCAGGCACGGGGGCGATGGCGGCGGTGAGAATGAAGTCACCGCCCCCGGAACCGCCCCCGGAAGGCGATGATGTATTGGGGCGGTGTTCGATGCGGAGGCGTTGGGTGTCGTTGTCGGAGGTGAAGGTGACGTTGCGTGTTTCGAGGAGGGTGGATGGACCGGCGGATCCGTCGGGGTGGACTGATTGGAGGGAAAATTGCACGGGCACGGTGCGACCGGCGAAGCCCTCGGCGGCGAGTTGAACCTGGATGAGGAACGGATCGTCGCGGAAGACGCTGTCGGGCGCCCACAGTTCGAGCAGCCGCAGATTGCGGGGCGGGGCCGGGTCGCCGACGCCGATGGGATAGACGGGGATGGATTGCGAGGCGAGTTCATCGGCGGCGGCCAGGGGGTCGTCGCCCTCGGTGTTCTGGCCGTCGGTGATGAGGACGATGCCCGCGATGGGCCGGCCCGCGAGGGAGCGCGCGGCGTCGCGCATCGCGCCGGCCAGATCGGTGACCTGACCCGCGGCGGCAAGGGGCGGGACAGGTTCGCCTCGGGGCAGGGAGGTGTCGATGTCAGGTTCGGCGGGGCGAATGAATTCGCCCCGCCGGGTTTCGGATTGGGCGGGCAGTGTTTGACGAAGTGTGACGGCGCGGCTGAAGGTCATCACGCGCACCTGGCCGCGGGTGGTCAGATCGCGGAGGAACTTTTGATGGTCGGCGGTGAGCAGACGTTCGACGATTTGCAGGCGCGTGAGGCCGGCGGGGGGAATTAATTCCCCCCGCCGAGATTCGGATTCGGCGGCGGCGACATGGCGATCGCGGACGCTCATGGACAGGGAATCATCGACGAGAACGACGACGACCGGCTCGATGGTGCGATGGGTGCTGATCGCCAGCGCCGGGCCGAGCAGGATGAGCAGGATCAACGCGAGGATCAGCAGACGGACACCGGCGAGGATCAGCCGCCATCGCAGGGGGATTTGTCCGGTTTCGCGGCGATAGAGGGCGACGACACCCCAGGCGACGGCGATGGCGACGGCGAGCAGGACGAAGACGCGCCACGACTGGGGCGCGTGGGTGAAGACCCATTGCGTATCAGCGCCGGGCGGGATGCGGGCGGGGTCGATGCCGAGGATTTTCGCCGGCCACCAACTCAAGCGAGACTCCTTGGGATTTCGGATTTCGGATTTCGGATTTCGGATTGATGCCGGATACGCAATCCGCAATCCGAAATCCGCAATCCGAAATCAACAAGTGTGGGTTGCATGGGCATGGTCATTTCTGCGGGGCCGGTTGGGGCGCGGGGTTTTGCGGCGCGGGTGCCGGCGGTGGTGCGGGCGCGGGGGGCGGTGGTGCGGGGTTATTTCCGGGGGCGGGGGTTTTGTCGGGTTCGATGAGTTTGCCGTTGACGCGGACTTCGGTTTTGCCGTTGACGGTTTTGACTTCGATCCGCTGGCCGTTCTGGTTGATGTTGATGTCGCCGGCGCGGATGGTTCCGCCGCCGGGGGTTTGCAGTTCGACCTTGCCGTCGCGGACGCGGATGGTCATGCCGTTGACTTTGGTGAGGGTTTCAGCCCCGTCGTCCCCGGCGTCTGAAAAGGGCGTGTCGATCACCCCGACCGGCTCGCCCTTTTCGCCGGGCTTGATGCCGAATGCGTAGGTCGCGCCGCGCGTGGTGACGATGAGCGTGTGATTGCGAACGACCGGCGGCTGGATCAGTTCGCTGAGCAGGTTGCCCAGGTTTTCCCCGTGAAGCGTCATGTCCAGCAATTTGCCGTCGGCGGCGCGATAAAACCGCAGCGCCCGCGCGCCCTCATTATCCTCCCTGTCCAGATAGGGCGCCACCGGCCCGGCGCTCGCCATCGCCTTCGCGCTGATCCGCATGTTGTTCATCGACCGGCCCATCGGAATGCCGCACAGCGGCCGGCCGTCCTCAACGTTCACGAACCGCGCCATGAATCGCTGGTTGTTGTCGAACATTATCAACAGCAATCGCTGACCGTCCGGGCTGATCGCCGAGTCGAAAACGTTGTTGCCCATCGCGCCGGTTTCCATCGACCATTTCACTTTGCCGCCCGGCGTTTGGATCAGGTCCAACTGCCCGCCGCTCCACATCACCAGCGCCAATTGATCGTTCAGCCGGCCCAATCGCCGCGGGTAACGCTGCCTGCCTTCCCCGCCGATCTCCCAGCGTTGATCGCCGTCGCTGACGCTCTGATACGCCAGTTTCCCCGCGGCGGTTTGATACAACAGGCCGTCGCTCAGCCACACGCTCTGCATGTTCACGTTGGTGATCGGCAGGGTGATCGTGCGAACCGTCCGTCCCGTCGCCGGGTCGCCGACCCACAACGTCTGGCCCTGATCCATCACGATCACCGCCTGGCCGCCCGCCATCGCCACTCCCGTCAGCAGATGCTCCTCCGACGTTCGTCGCCACAGCGTGCGCCCCGTGAACAGATCGGTCGCGCTGACCGTCGGCTGCTGGTCAATCATGTTCAGCGACAACACCACGCCCCGCCCCATGTCGATCCGCCGAAACAGATCGCGCGGCGGCTGGTCGGGCTGAAAAAATCGGCCCCGGTCGAATCGAACCCTCACCGAATTCTCCTCCGACCGCGGCCGATCGCGGTTGACCGTCCACAACACCGCTCCGTCCACCAGGTCAATCGCCTGCATCGACTCCGCGAACGTCAGCACCAGCACGTGTCCCTGACGCACGCCGGTGAACTGACGCACCATGCCGTTCCGCGTCACCATCTGGTTCGCGTCCGCCGGCAACTGCGCCGACCACGTCGCCTCGCCGCTTTGCGCGTCCCGGCAGATCAGCCGCCGCCAGCTCGGCACATATGTCACCACGTGCGACGCCAGAAACGCATCGTCGTCCAGTTCATCCCCGTTCCCAAGCGACAGCACCTGCGTCTCCGGCGTGGGGTTGCGCCACAGCAATTGCAACTGCGCCTCCGGCAGCGTCAGCGGATCGGCGTTCGCCGCCGCGTCCTGGGCCGCCGGCCAGTGACGCTGCTCATACATCTTCGCCAACAGCGATTTCGCTTCCATCTCGACCGCCGCGTCGCCCGTTTCCGCCAGGTGTTTCAGCAGCAATTCCGCCCGTGCGAACTGACGCGATTCGCCCTGTTGGAGCTGCGCCGCCGCGTCGCGCATCGCCTGCATCCCCGCCGGCGCCGTCGGCACCGTGATCGCCAGTTGATGCAACGCGCTGATCCGCTCCGCCGCGTCGCTCAGCTTGTTCGCCTGCGCCAGCGCCGCGTCGGTGATCGCCGCCAGCGGCTCCGCCGCCTCCCGCGGGTGTTCCGCCGCCCATTGTCCGATGCGCCGGCTCGCCACCACCGCCGGGTCCGCACGCCAGTCCGCATCCTCCGCGTCGATTTCCGCCAACTCCGCCTTCCCTCCGATCACCGGCCAGTCCAGCGCGATCGCCCCCGCCACGTCCCCCTGCCCCGCCAGCCAGTCCGCCTTCGCCAGCGTCACCCGCGTTCGCTGAACGGGTTCAACCGCCAGGGTCGTCGCTTCGTCGATCATCGTTATCGCCTTCGCCGGTTCGCGCTTCACCTCCGTCAGCAACATGCCCAGCAGCGTATCGCCCGCCTGCCGCTTCAACTGTTCATCCGCGATCCGCCCGTGCGCCAGCCGCAAATCCGCCATCGCCTCCTGTCGCTGATCCATCTGCGCCCGCAGCCCCGCCCGCGTCAACAACAGCTCGTTCCGCCCCCCGTCGATCCCCCGGCCCAGCCACGCCATCGCCTTCCCCGCATCCGCCCATATGCTCGCCTCCTCCATGCCCACCGATACCAGCGTCCGTCCGTCGCAGAACAAATTGCCGATCTGACGGTCCCTGCCTTTCCCGATGGCCCCGACTTCCGCCCGGCTTACCCACTTGCCGCTGACCGGGTCGATCCGCACGATGCCCCCGCCGCTCGGCGCGAATATCGCCCCGTCGCCCAGCGCCGCCCGACCGCTCGCGTCCTCCAAATACGTCCGCCACAGCAATCGCCCGTCGTTCACATCGAAACACGCCAACGTCTTCGTCCCTCCCAGATACCACCGTTCACCACGCCGGCCCACCACGTAATTCAAATTCGCGTTCGCCGCGTCCTGCTCCCTCTCCGCGAACGTCTGATCCTTCATCCATCGCCCCGTGCGACGGTCGAATACCTGCACGCCCTCCGCGTCCGCCGCCGCCACCACCAGCCGCTCGCCCGTCACCTCGATCACATTGTCCTGCCAGTTCGGATCGCGCAGCCAGCCCATGTCCGTCTGACCGAATCGCGCATTGTTCCCCGTCTGGTCCGGCATGTCCCGCCGATAGCTCGACGCCCACACGATCACCCCGTCCCTCGCATCCACCGCGAACACCACCCCGTGTCCCCCGGCCACATATGCCATCCCGTCACGCACCGCGATCGCCGCCGGCGCGCCCGGCGGGGCGTAGCCGTTGCTCGTCGAACACAAATATCGGTTCCACAGCACCGACCCGTCCGCCGCGCTCAACGCCGCCATCCGCAATTCATCCTCGTCCGCATACACCGTCAGCAACCCCCGTCCGCCCGCCGCGCGTCCGGTTTCAAATCCCACCGGCGTGGTCAAAAACCGCGTCGTCGGCAGCTGCGCCTGCGCCGCCGTCTTCGCGTCCACCTGTGACGCCAAAGTCACCCGCCACTTCATCGCCCCCGTCCCCCCGTCCAACGCCACCAGCGCGTTGCCGATCCCCCGTCGCACCGGCTGACCGTTCACCACCATCACCATCTGACCGAACCCCGGCCCGCTCGCCGGCCGGTCCCCCACGATCTGATACACCGTCCCGCCCTCCACCGACACCATCCGACCGATCCGCTCCACAAAAAACAACCGCTCCGTGGGACTGCTCGGCCAATCCGTGTTCCCGAAATTGTAACCCCCGTACCAACTCGCCGAATTCCCCTTGTCCGGCTCACTGCTCCACAACACCCGACCCGTCGCTCCCTCCACACACTTCAACATCTCCCCCAACTTGTAATACACCCGGTCCCCCGACACCACCGCCTGCGATGTCGGCAGCCAATGCCGGCTGACCCACTGCTTGCGCAACTGCCCCGCCGTCTGCACCGGCCGCCCCTGCATCGCCATCGCGTCCGCCGATTCCGCGCTCACACGCACCGGCGTGTCCTGACGCCACAACGCCACCCACTTCGCTCCCTCCCCCGCCCCCGCGTCCATCAATAAATCATCCGCCCCGTCATGCCGCGTCGTCACCGCCGTCGCCGGCTTCTCCGCCGCCGCCAGCGCATCGGCCAACCACTTCGTCTCCGCGCCCGATTCGGTCAGTTTCGCCATCGTCTGCCGCGCCGTTGTCCAATCCCCGCACCGGATCGCCGCGTACGCCAATCGCCGCCGCAGCGCCGTCGCATCGACCTTCGGGTTCGGGTAATCCTGTTCGATGTGCAGCAGCAACCGCCTGGCGTCAAACCATCGGCCCTGATCGATCCGAATGCACGCCAGCATGTACGCCGCCTGGTCCCCGCCGTCAGCCAAAAACCAATGCTCCGTCACATCCTCCAACGCCTTCTCATTCCGGCAACCCATCGGCTCGCCCCCCAGTTTCCCCCGCAGCATCCCGTCCGCGTCCAGCCGGTACATCGCCAGCGCCTCGATCGGCAACTCCCGAATCATTCGTTCCACCGCCGTTTTCGCCGGCACGTACAACCCCTCGCTCGCCTCCGTCAGCACGTCCGGGTACTTCTCGACGATGTGATTCAGCAGCAACAGCGTGTTGCGATGGTTCCCCGACTCCGCGAACTGCTTCGCCTTGCTCATCAACGCATCCACATCCCCGTTGGTATCCAGCGTCGGCCCCCCCGCCGGCGGCGCGTCGGGGGTCTCGGCGGGGGCAATTATTTGTCCCCCCATCCCAGGTCCCCCCGGAAACGCCCCCGGTCCAGGCGCTGGTACCGGCACCTGCGCCCACGCCGCCCCCGTCAGCGCACAACCAACCGTCGCCGCG
>Ga0172380_10003403_pt1 | contig 21947 bp, 25 predicted proteins | sample Leawe162metaG_FD_119747 | JGI IMG/M metagenome (GOLD analysis project Ga0172380, IMG submission 119747) | Leachate microbial communities from a municipal landfill in Southern Ontario, Canada - Leachate well 162 metaG | ecosystem: Engineered > Solid waste > Landfill > Unclassified | place...
GTGTCGAAGTCGACCGTGACGCAGAAGGGGGTGCCGATCTCATCCTGGCGTCGATAGCGGCGTCCGATGGCTCCCGCATCATCGAACTCCACGTTCCAGCGCTTGCGCAGTTCGGCGGCGAGGTCCTTGGCCTTCGGCGACAGGTCGGCATTGCGCGATAGCGGCAGCACGGCAACCTTGACCGGTGCCAGCCGTGGATCAAGGCGCAGCACCGTGCGCGTGTCGATGCCACCCTTGGCATTGGGCGCCTGATCCTCGTCATACGAGTCGAGCAGGAATGCCAGGACGGCACGAGTCAATCCGGCTGCAGGCTCGATGACATACGGCACCCAGCGCTCCTCGGTCTCCTGATCGAAGTAGGAGAGGTCGGTACCGGAATGCTCGCCATGTGTTCTGAGGTCGAAGTCAGTGCGGTTGGCGATGCCTTCGAGCTCGGCCCATTCGGATCCCGCGAATCGGAATCGGTACTCGATGTCGACCGTGCGCTTGGAGTAATGCGAGAGCTTCTCCTTGGGATGCTCGAAGAATCGCATGTTCTCAGGATTGAGACCAAGATCGGTGTACCAGTCCCAGCGCTGCTTCAGCCAGTACTCATGCCACTCCTCATCGGTTCCGGGCTTGACGAAGAACTCCATCTCCATCTGCTCGAACTCGCGCGTGCGGAAGATGAAGTTGCCGGGCGTGATCTCGTTGCGAAAGCTCTTGCCGGTCTGGCCGATGCCGAACGGTGGCTTCTTGCGCGCAGCATTCATGACGTTCAGGTAGTTCACGAAAATGCCCTGTGCCGTCTCGGGACGCAGGTAGTGAACCGCGCCGGCGTCCTCGACCGGACCAACGGCAGTGCGCAGCATGCCGTTGAAGTCGCGGGGCTCGGTGAACTCGCCCTTGTTGCCGCAGTTGGAGCAGGTGATGTCAGCCAGCCCATTGGCAGGCGACCTGCCGTGCTTCTCCTCGTACTGCTCGATCAGCTGATCTGCCCGCCAGCGGCGATTGCACTTCTTGCACTCGGTCAGTGGGTCGACGAAGGCATTGACGTGGCCCGATGCCTCCCATACCTGAGGAGCCAGGATGATCGACGAGTCGAGTCCGACGACATCCTCACGCCCACGAACCATGTGCTGCCACCATTGCCGGCGCACATTGTCCTTGAGCTCAACACCATTGGGACCGTAATCCCATGCCGAACGCGTACCGCCATAGATCTCGGACGACGGGAAGACGAATCCCCGTCGCTTGCACAGGTTGACGACTGCATCGACACGATCGGCTGCCATGGGGCGCTCCATTTCCGAAGCGCTTGCGGCGCTCCAATCCGGCTGGTTGTCGGCGGTGCGCAGATTCTACGAGAGAAGGTCAAAGGATTCGTAGTGCCCTGACAACGGCAGGCCGTCGGGAGCAACGCTCAACGCGACCAGGTCGTCATAGAGCTCTCCAAGGGGTGCAACCTGCGCTGCCGAGCAGACCGGCACCGCCAAGACGATCCGGCGAGCAGACTGTTCGCGCAATGCAGCAGCCAGCACCCGCGCTGCCGAGCCGGTCTCAACCCCATCGTCGACAACGACAACGTTCCTGTCCCGCACATCGGGAAGACCATCCGCGAGCTTCTGCCCATGCCGGGAGACCACGAACACCCGCACGACAGGTGCACCGAAGACCTCTGCAACAGGTTGGGCAACCAGCGCGCCACGATCATTGAGGCCGATGACGCAGGCGTCCTGCAGGTCGGGGAGCGCAAGGAGTGCCGGCACGAGCAAGCGGCCTGCCTCCGCGAAGCTCGAAAACCTGGTCATGCCGGAACGGGCGGCACAACCGCTGCCGATGCCTGGCCCAGGCTGATGCTGTCGGCGTCGGCTGCTCGCCCCGCTGATGCGTCAGTGGCAAAGCCGTCACTGACCACATGCACCGCCTCGAACGCCGAGGACTCGTCGATCGCCGTCGACAGCAGGGGCACGGCCGACACCTTCACCTCGAATCGCGATAGCGCCCGGCGGTACGAGCCAACACCCGTCCAGCGTGTGGTGATCACCCGCAGGTCGGTCTCATCGGTTGACTGGCCGATGAGACCGTCGACGAACCCGTCGCTCTGCGCCAGGGTGGCCAGGGCCAAGCGGGCGGCCTCGGCGAATCCGACTGCTGCATCGAGTGGCACCCGAAAGCGATTGATGACCACCACAATGGGCGCACTAGAGTCCGTCCACAGTTCATTCACGTGCCGAAGGTAGTGGCACGAGGTATCGGAGGAATCATGGCCAAGGCCTCAGGCGGCCTCCCCGAAGGCGTGCGCGGTCCCGGTGGTCCTGGCCGCAAGGCCGTCGAGCGTCGATCGATGCCCCTGCTCCTGACCTTGAATCGCCTGCCGCGGTGGCTTGTCGTGGTTGCGATGGGAGGACTGCTCTTCCTCGGCCTCATCCAGACCGGCGATCTGGCGTGGGTCGGCGGCATCTGCCTGCTGGTCGTGACTGCCTTCCTGGGCTGGCTGCTCGTGCTCGCCTGGCCCGTTCTGCCCACTCAGGCCAGGGCGGTCCGCACCGTGGTCGTGCTCGCTGCCCTCGGCATCACGGCGCTGAAGTTCCTGGGACGCTTCTAGACCTAACGAAATTGACAATCATTTTCATCTACCTTAGTCTCGACCCATGCGCTTGCACCTGGCCTCAGCCATCCTCTCGCTCGCCGCAGGAACCCTTGCTCTGACTGCCTGCAGCCCCAGCGCACCCTCGGCGCAATCCAAGACCACCGTGGTCGCCGCGTTCTACCCGCTGCAATATGCCGCAGAGCAGATCGGTGGCACGGGCGTCAACGTCACCAACCTCACCCAGCCTGGCGTTGAGCCCCATGACCTCGAGCTGAGTGCCGCTCAGGTGGCGGATATCGCGAATGCCGATCTTGTCCTCTATATCCGAGGCTTCCAACCCGCGGTCGACGAGGCCGTCGACCAGCAGGCCGCCGATCATGCAATCGACGTCGCCCAGGGACTGTCGCGACTCGATGGTCCCGAGGGCTCAGATCCACATGTGTGGCTGGACCCGGCCAATATGTCGCAGATCGGGGCCGTGACCGCTGCACGCCTGGCAGCCATCGACCCCGACAAGGCCAAGGTGTTCTCGCAGAACGCGAGCGCGCTGTCCGCTTCCATGACTGCCCTCAGCGCAGACTTCGCCAAGGCCTTGGCACACTGCCCAACGACCACCATTGTCGTGAGTCACCAGGCCTTCGGATACCTGGCACATGCGCTCGGCTTCACTCAGGTCGGAATCTCCGGACTCAACCCTGAGGCCGAGCCCAGCCCAGCGCGCATGCGCGAGGTCGCAGACGTGATTCGAAGGAACGGCGTCACGACGATCTACTATGAAAGCCTCGTGGACCCGAAGGTCGCGCAGACCATCGCCGAGGAGACAGGCGCAAAGCCCGTGATGCTCGACCCTCTCGAAGGACTCCGACCCGGCTCAAAGGGTGACTATGTCAGCGTCATGCTCGACAACCTCAAGACACTGAAGACCGGGCAGATGTGCTCATGAGCGAAACCGTCATCGGCATCGAGCGGCTATGCGTCGAGTTCGACGGCGAGCACGTGCTCGAGGATGTCACCATCGACATTCATGCTGGTGATTTCATCGCGCTCCTGGGCCCGAATGGCAGTGGAAAGACCACCCTGATTCGCGCAATCCTTGACCTGCAGCCTCTGGGCCACGGAAGGATCTCGCTCTTCGGCGTGCCGCAGAAGCGGTTCAAGCGCTGGGATCGAATTGCCTTGGTGCCGCAACGACTGCCCGGTGCCAGCAGCATTCCGGTGTCCGTCTGGGAGACCGTCATGTCGGGCAGCATCACCCCGCAGACCCGGTGGCGCCCATTCTCACGCAGCGAGAAGCGGGCGGCGACCAAGGCCTTGCATGACGTGGACCTCTGGGACCGTCGTCGTGACCGTCTTGACGCCCTCTCCGGCGGACAGCAGCGTCGCGTGCTGGTTGCCCGGGCACTGGCCAGCAACGCCGATGTCCTGGTGATGGACGAGCCAACTGCCGGACTCGACGCGGCGAACGTCGCTGCACTCTCCCGCCTCCTTGCAGAGCTCAAGCAGGCGGGCAAGACCGTGCTGGTCGTGACGCACGAGCTCGATGACATTGAGCATCTGGTCACGCGAGCCATCGTGCTGGGCACGAGCAAGGATCGATCGATCGGCTACGACGGGCCACCACCGGTCCCGAATCATCTCGCGCATGACCATCACCATCATCACGATGCCATCATTGATCAGGCTCCCCCTGTGGTCGGGATGCAGCCATGATGTCGATCCTGGATTTCGACTTCATGCGCCGAGCATTGGTCGCAGCGGCGATGATCGGCCTGATCGCCCCTCTCATCGGGGTGTTCCTGGTGCAGCGACGGCTGGCGCTGCTGGGGGATGGCATGGGGCATGTCGCTCTCATGGGCGTTGGCCTCGCCTTCCTGCTCGGCACCGCGCCGATTCCAACCGCCATGGTCACGGCGGTGATCGGCGCCTTCCTCATCGAATTCATCCGCCATCGCAGCAGGACAGCCGGCGACGTCGCACTCGCGCTGCTGTTCTACGGCGGCATCGCAGGAGGTGTGCTGTTCGCATCGCTCGCTCCAGGCCGGGCTTCCTCGTCGTTGAATTCCTATCTCTTCGGCTCCCTGTCCACCGTTGCCGCCAGCGATCTCTGGGCCCTTGGCGCACTTGCCATCTGCGTGCTCGCGATTCTGGCGGTCTTCGGCCGTGAGCTCTTTGCCGTGAGCCTGGATCCCGATGTCGCGCGGGTGCAAGGGATCAGGGTGCAGGCCATGAGCACGCTCCTCGCGATACTGGCCGCCATCGTCGTGGTCGTCGGCATGCGCGTGGTCGGCTTGCTCCTTGTCAGCGCCATCATGATCGTTCCTGTCGCCGCGGCCCAGCAGATCAGCAGATCGTTTCGCTCGACGGCAGCCATCGCCGTGGTCATCGGACTCATCGCGAGCCTCGCCGGGCTCACCGGTTCCTTCTATGTCGAGGTTCCGCCAGGGCCCGCCATCGTGATCCTGGCACTGGCCTGCTTCGCCGTACTCGCACTCGTTGCCGTGCCCGTAAGGCGACGGCGTCTGGACATCGCATGACAACCGCCCCGCAACGCCAGACCCGACAGCGGTCGGCTGTCGCCTCGGCCCTGCAGGGGATCGATGACTTTCGTTCAAGTCAGCAGCTGCATGAGTACCTGCGCGAGCACGGCGAGAGCGTAGGCCTGACGACGGTCTATCGCACGCTGCGTGCGATGGCTGACGCGGGCGAGGTCGATGTCATCGTGCGCGAGGATGGTGAATCGGTGTATCGGCAGTGCAGCAATTCACATCATCATCATCTGGTCTGCCGCAACTGCGGTGCCACGGTCGAGATCGAGGGACCGACGGTTGAGCGCTGGGCCGATGCCATGGCAGCCGAGCACGGCTTCACCCAGGTGAGTCACACGATGGAGCTCTTCGGATTGTGCGCTCACTGCGGCACTTGATTGGGCACCGCACCGCCATAGCGTCGATCGCGCGAGGCGAAGATCTCGCAGGCATGCCACAGGTGCCGACGATCGAAATCTGGCCAGAGGGTGTCAAGGAACACCATCTCGGCATATGCCGACTGCCACAGCAGGAAATTGCTCGTGCGCTGCTCGCCTGAGGATCGAATGAACAGGTCGACATCAGGCATGTCGGGCTCATCGAGATAGCGATGGAACATGCGCTCATCGATGCGCTCGGGCGACAGCCGCCCCGCTTGCACATCGCGAGCCATCGCGGCTGCAGCATCAGCGATCTCTGCGCGCCCGCCATAGTTCACGCACATGGTCAGCGTGAGCTTCTTGTTCCTGGCAGTCAGGGCTTCAGCCTCCTCGAGCTCCTTGATCACGCTGCGCCACAGCTTCGGTCGTCGACCCGCCCATCGGATGCGCACTCCCATCTCGTTCATCTCATCGCGGCGACGCCGGATCACATCGCGATTGAACCCCATGAGGAATCGCACCTCTTCGGGTGAGCGCTTCCAGTTCTCGGTGGAGAAGGCGTAGGCGGAGATCGACCCGATGCCGAGCTCAAGGGCACCGTGAACGCAGTCGAGCAGCGCCGCCTCTCCACGCTCATGGCCTGCAGTGCGCGGCAGGCCTCGCTCCTTGGCCCAGCGGCCATTGCCGTCCATGACGATGGCAACATGCTTGGGTATCAGCTCTGATTGAATCCTTGGCGGGTTGGCGCCACTGGGATGCGCGGGCGGAGTGCGCAGCTTCTTCTTCATGAACCAAGCTTTCGATCGTCACGGTCGACAAGGGGCAAGGATCGCAGTCCTCGCTCAAGATGCCACTGGAGGAAGGCTGCCACAAGTCCGCTGGCCTCGCGACGCTCACGCACCTCACTCGCATCCGCTGTCGGCCAGTCGCCGCTGAGCAGGGCCGCGAGCAACGCCACTGCCGCAGGCGATGGTGCAGCGGCACCCGGTAGTCGGCAGTCGCTGCACACCATTCCGCCACCAGAAACCGAGAACGCCCGATGCGGTCCGGCAGATCCGCACTTGGCGCACTCATCGAATGAAGGCGACCAGCCAGCGATCGAGAGTGAGCGCAGCAGATAGGCGTCGAGGATGAGTGGGCCGTCATGGGCTCCGGATACCAGGGAGCGCAGCGCCGTCAGCAGCAGGACGTACTGCTGCACTGCGGGCTCACGCTCGACCGGGGTGAGTCGTTCGGCAGTCTCGACCATCGCCATCGCGGTGGTCCAACGACCGTAGTCACGCGAGAGGGATGCACCGTGAGGATCGATCGTCTCGACCTGGGCGATATTGTCGAGATTGCGGCCTTCGTAGAACTGGATGTCGACGTGGCTGAACGGCTCCAGCCGCGCGCCTATGCGGCTCGAGGTCTTGCGCACGCCACGGGCCACTGCACGTACTCGTCCATGGTGCCGAGTCAGGAGCGTGACGATGCGGTCGGCCTCGCCCAGTTTGTGGGCGCGCAGCACGACTGCTTCGTCACGATAAAGCGGCACAGGACATTGTGTTCTGTCGCCTAGTGCTGATGCGACTGCCACGCCTGAGGATCAACTAGAAGCCCAGTCGGCGGAGCAGCTTGGGATCCTTCTGCCAGTCCTTGGCCACCTTGACCCTGATGTCCAGATACACAGGCGTGCCGACGAGGTGCTCGATGCCCTGGCGCGCCTTGGTGCCGACATGCTTCAGCCGGGAGCCGCCCTTGCCGATGATGATCGACTTCTGGCTGTCGCGCTCGACGAACAGGTTCGCATGGATGTCCATGAGCGGACGATCAGCGGAGCGGCCCTCGCGCATGCCCATCTCCTCGATCGTCACCGCGATCGAGTGCGGGAGCTCATCCTGGACGCCCTCAAGGGCTGCCTCGCGGATGAGCTCGGCCACCGCGATTTCCATCGGCTCATCGGTGACTTCACCGTCGAGGTACAGCTTCTGGCCCTCGGGCAGCAGCTTGGTGAACTCAGCCGTCAGTACCTCGATGTTCTCGCCGCTGTTCGCCGACACGGGGATGATGGCTGCCCAGTTGGTCTCGAGCTGGACCGCCAGCAGCTGGGCGTCGAGCAGCCGTTCAGCCAAGGTCTCGCGACTGACCTTGTCGGCCTTGGTCACGATGATGATGATCGGCGTGCGACCCAGCTCGACGATCTGACCGGCGATATAGCGGTCTCCCGGGCCGATCAGCTCGTCCGCGGGCAGGCACAGGCCAATGGCATCGACCGTGGACCAGGTCTCGCGCACCTGGTCGTTGAGACGCTCACCCAGCAGGGTGCGTGGCCGGTGCAGACCAGGGGTGTCGACGAGCACGAGCTGGGCATCGTCGGTGGTCAGGATCCCGCGGATGAGGCGACGGGTGGTCTGCGGACGCGACGACATGATCGCGATCTTCTGCCCGACCAGGCGATTGGTCAGCGTCGACTTGCCGACATTCGGACGTCCCACGATTGAGACGAAGCCACTGCGAAACACCATCAGGATTCCAGCCGAGAGGTCACGGTGCCATCTGGGGCGCACACCAGGACCGGCACGCCACTGCCACCGAGATCTCGCACGCAGTCGAACACGACAGCACTTGCACCAACCACGACAGCACACTCGATTCCGGTTGCACCTGCCGCGACGGCTTGAGCGACTGCAAGCTCAAGAGCCGTCAGGCGCAGGTGTGGTCGTTCCACTGTCGCACCCGAGTAGGTGCGACCCATGTCATCGCGCACAGCCGCGCCCTCCAGGGCGCCGATGCGCCCACGGGCTCCGCGTGCCAGTGTCACGAGCTTGGCATCCTCGTCAGTGAGCTCACTCATGTGGCTTCTCGCCTACGGTCTCGGGAACCGCAACTGGTTCGATGAGTATCGCGCTGACACGATTGCGACGGCCACCAGTGGTCTCAGCCGTCAGTAGGTACCCATCCTCGGTGAACGAGGCACCCGGGATCGGCACGCGACCAAGGCGCTTGGCCATGAGTCCAAGAACCGTGTCGATGCCCTCTTCATCCGCATCGATCTCGATCTCGAGCAATTCGGCCACGTCCTCGACGTGCATGCGCGAGCTGATGCGGTAGGCGCCCTCACCGAGGTCGGTCACCTCAGGCATCTCCGTGTCGTACTCGTCGGCGATCTCACCGACGATCTCCTCGAGGATGTCCTCGATGGTGACCAGTCCAGCGGTTCCACCGTATTCATCGACCACTATTGCCAGGTGCACGCGGGCGGCCTGCATGTCCTTCAGCAGTTCGTCAACGGCCTTGCTGTCGGGCACGAAGAAGGTCTTGCGCATGATCGACTCAACTCGCTCGTCATCCTCGGCCGCCCGGTGATCGAAGCTGCGACGCACGAGATCCTTGAGATAGACGACGCCCACGATGTCATCGGCGCTCTCTCCGATGACGGGGATGCGGCTGAACCCCGAGCGCAGTGCCAGCGACAGCGCCTGGCGCAGCGACTTGGTGCGCTCGATCACGATCATCTCGGTTCGCGGCACCATCACCTCGCGGGCATAGGTATCACCGAGTTCGAAGACGGAATGGATCATCTGCCGTTCGTCGTCCTCGATGAGACTGTCGGCTTCAGCCAAGTCGACCAGTTCGCGCAATTCGGCCTGGGATGCGAAGGGTCCCTCGCGATAGCCCTTGCCCGGCGTCAATGCATTGCCAAGGACGATAAGCAGCACGGTGATCGGCCCAAGGATCGTGGCGAGAGTGCGCACGATTCCTGCGGAGGCCATGGCGATGCGGTCTGCATGCTGACGGCCCAGCGTGCGCGGAGCGACTCCCAGGGCGACATAGGAGACGACGACCATGACGCCAACAGCAACAAGGAGTGCGGCGCCAACGGACCAGTCGTGCCCTCCGGCCAGCGTGTCGACGAAGACGTAGCTCACGATGACGGTTGCGCCCACCGTCGCCAGGGTCGACAGGAACAGCAGCACATTGACATAGCGCGCGCGATCCTCGAGGAGCAGGAGCAGGCGATCGGCCGACTTGGCCTTCTCGCGGCGAAGCTCCTCGATGCGCGAGCGCGACACTCGGCCGATTGCGGTCTCGGCGCTGACCAGCAGGCCGGCCAGGACCACGAGCACGATCGCCAGTGCAATGAGCCATGCGCTAGCCATGACCACGCTCCCCCATCGGCCTCACTCGGTGCCATTCCTCAAGCAATAGGTCCTGCCGTGCCCACATCTGGTCGTATTCAGCCTGCGTGGCATGGTCGTATCCAATGAGGTGCAGCATTCCATGAACGAGGAGAAACTCAAGTCGGTCCGGCAAGGCCATCCCGTGCCCTTGATCATCGGCCTCGACGAAAGCCGGGCACATCACGATGTCGCCGAGCATGCCCGGCTCGGGGTCGACAGCGGGCCGCAACTCATCCATCGGAAACGAGAGGATGTCCGTCGCACCGGGCTCATCCATCCACTCGATGTGCAGGGCCTCCATCACATCCTCATTGACCAACGTGATCGATAGGTCGACCGCAGGGTGCAACTGCAGGGAATCGAGCAGGAACACTGCCTGCTGCTCAAGTCGATCCAGGTCGACGGCATATGCCGTCTCATTCGCGCATGTCAGGGTCATTGGTCGCGTTGCGAATCGAATCGGTCATAGGCCTCGACAATGCGCCCGACCAGCTTGTGCCGAACGACGTCGCCAGAGGTAAGGCGGCAGAACGAGACATCATCAATGCCCTCGAGGATCTGGCTCACGATGCGCAGCCCGCTGGTAGTGCCACCGGGCAGGTCGACCTGCGTGACGTCACCGGTGATCACCATGGTCGAGCCGAAGCCAAGGCGGGTGAGGAACATCTTCATCTGCTCGGCGGAGGTGTTCTGCGCCTCATCGAGAATGATGAAGGCATCGTTGAGCGTGCGTCCACGCATGTAGGCCAGTGGTGCGACCTCGATCGTCCCGGACGTGATGAGCCGTGGGATCGAGTCAGGATCGATCATGTCGTGCAGAGCGTCATAGAGCGGACGCAGATACGGATCGATCTTCTCCGAGAGCGTGCCCGGCAGGAAACCAAGGCGCTCTCCGGCCTCGACGGCAGGTCGCGTGAGGATGATGCGCGTGACCTTCTTGGCCTGCAGGGCCTGCACCGCCTTCGCCATCGCCAGATAGGTCTTGCCGGTGCCCGCAGGACCGATGCCGAAGACGATGGTGTTGCTGTCGATCGCATCGACATAGCGCTTCTGGTTCAGGGTCTTGGCACGAATCGTGCGACCGCGATTGCTCAGGATGTTCTGGGTCAGCACCTCGGTCGGTCGCGTGCCACTGCGCAGCAAGGTGATGCTGCGATCGACTGATTCAGGCGTGAGCGCCTGTCCGGTTCGCAGCACCGCGAGCATCTCGCCGATCAGCGTCTCGGCGACACCGACCTCGGCCGGCTCACCCGTCAGCGTGATCTCATTGCCGCGAACGAGGATGTCGACCTCCGGAAATCCGGCCTCGATCTGACGGATGAGCACATCGCCGGAGCCGAGCAGCCCGACCATGGGTTGCGAGCTGGGAATGCTGATGCGTGCCTCGGCACGCGGAGTCGAGATCGGCGTGGTCGCATCTACCCCGGTGGCCATGTGAAGTCCCTTCCGCCCAGCACATGCCCATGCACGTGGAAGACCGACTGTCCGACCTCGGCTCCGGTGTTGAACACCAGCCGGAACTGGTCACCGAGTCCTTCTTGAGCTGCAACCTGGGCCGCGGCATCGAGCACCTTCGCCGTGAGCTCGGGTGCGTCGACCGACAATGCGCCGATATTGGCGTGGTGGGCGATAGGGACCACGAGCACGTGAACTGGCGCCTGGGGGTTGATGTCACGGAAGACGACGACATCATCGGTGCGCAGCACGACATCAGCCGGAATCTCACCAGCCGCGATGCGGCAGAACAGGCAGTCAGTCATCGCATCATCATCCCATGCTCGGCGAACCGGGTTCAGCCCAACGCAGACGAGTGCTGAGCACGCTCACCCCGATCGCTCCGGCCAATGAGGCCCGCAGCACCTGCGCGCCAACGGTCACGGGCGCAGCGCCCCCACTCAGGCACAACTCGATCTCCTGGGCCGAGATTCCGCCTTCAGGACCAACGATCAGGCAGAACCGCCCTTGAGTCGGCAGCGGCACTGCCGCAAGGGAGGCCACTGCCTCCTCATGAAGGATGAACGCAGCGTCAAAGCCTGGGATCAGGTGAACAAGCTCGCCGGTACTGATCGCTTCGTCGATCTTGGGCACCCAGGCCCGGCGGGACTGCTTGGCCGCTGCCCTTGCAGTATTGCGCCACTTCAGCAGTGACTTGTCGGCTCGCTCGCCCTTCCATTGCACGATGGACCGCTGAGAGGCCCAAGGTATGACGCGATCCACTCCCACCTGGGTCATCAGGTCGATCGCCAGCTCACCGTGCTCGCCCTTGGCCAAGGCCTGCACCACCGTGAAGTGCGCAGCGGGCTGGGGCACGAACTCGATTGCGTCCACGTCGACTGCAACGCAGTTGCCCTGGACATCGGCCCGGCCGAGCACGCGGTGGCCCCTGCCATCGGCGACCAGCACTGCCTCGCCGGTCTTCATGCGCAAGGAGGCTGCGGCATGCCGAGCCTCCTCGGCAGGCAGGTCGATCACATCGCCGACGACGACCTGCGCCAGGTCATCGACAAAGAGCAGCGGCGGCGTCACTTCTGGTTGAACGCATCCTTGAGGCGAGAGAACAGGCCGCCACCATGCTCGGAGTCAGCGCCGCCGATGTGCACGGCTTCCTCCGAGCGAAGTTCTGCGAGCCTGGTGAGCAATTCGATCTGCTCTGGATCAAGATCGGTTGGAACACGCACATCGAGATGCACGTGCAGGTCACCTCGCTGCCCACTGCGAAGTCGCGCAGCACCCCTGCCTCGCAGGATCAGCTGCTCACCCGACTGGGTGCCCGGACGAACATCGAGATGCTCGGTGCCATCAAGGGTGTCGAGCGAGATCGAGGCGCCCAGGGCTGCTGATGTCATCGGCACGGTCACGCTGCAGTGCAGCTCGTCACCATGACGCTCGAACACCGGATGGGCAGCCTGGACGATCTCGACATAGAGGTCACCGGCAGCGCCGCCGTTGGGACCGACCTCGCCCTCGCCCGTGAGCTGGATGCGGGTGCCGGTGTCGACTCCCGGTGGGATCTGGATCGTCATGGTTCGACGAGTGCGAACGCGCCCGTCGCCCGAGCACTCATGGCACGGATGCGGAATCGTGGTGCCAAAGCCCTGGCACTGCGGGCAAGGTCGCGAGGTCATGACATTGCCGAGGAATGAGCGTTGCATCTGCTGCAGCTCACCCCGGCCCTTGCACATCGCGCAGACGACAGGCTGGCTGTCCTCGGCCAGGCCGGTGCCCTCACAGGTGCCGCATCGAGTCGCAGTGTCGACGGTGATGTCGCGAGTGTCGCCGAACACTGCGGTGCGCAGATCGATCTGCAGCCGGATCAATGCGTCCTGACCACGACGAGCGCGGGTGCGCGGGCCACGCTGCTGGCCTCCGCCGTTGAAGAAGGCGTCCATGATGTCGCCGAAGTCGAAACCGCCCTGGAAACCACCGAACCCGCCCTGGCGCGGGTCACCGCCGAGGTCGTACATCTGGCGCTTCTCAGGATCGCTCAGCACCTCATAGGCTGCAGTGACGGTCTTGAACTTCTCCTGGGCTGCAGGGTCCGGATTCACGTCGGGATGCAGTTCACGGGCCAGCTTGCGGTATGCCTTCTTCACCTCGTCGGGCGTTGCTTCCTTGCCGACGCCCAGAAGTGCGTAGTAGTCAGTACTCACGTCAGGCTCACTGCTCCTCAAGGATTCGGGTGACATATTGCGCTACGGCCTGCACCGAACTGATCGCGTTCTGATAGTCCATGTGTGTCGGGCCGACAATGCCAAGTGAGGCAAGCTCCTGGCCATGGCGCCCGTAGCGCGTGGTGACCACTGAGGTTGACGACAGGCCTTCGACCTCGGTCTCCTGGCCGATGCGAACGGTGACTCCACCCATCGTGGACTCGCCCATCAGGCGCATGAGCACGACCTGCTCCTCCAGTGCCTCGAGAACAGGTTGAATCGCAATGGGAAACTCCTCGCCATAGCGAGCCAGATGAGCAGTGCCGCCGATGACGATGCGCTCATCGAGATGCTCGGTTGCCGCATCGAGCAGTGTTGCCACCACCGCGACTGCAGCAGGTCGGATCTGCGGGTCGCACTGCTCCGTGAAGTTCTCCATGATGCCGGGCAGGCTCGAGAAGGCCTGGCCGACGACCTCGCCGAGCAGCCGAGCGCGCATGTCGCTGACGCTCTGGTCGGAGATCGGCTGGTTGATGTCGATATTGCGCTGCTCGAGGCGACCGGAGTCGGCGATGAGGATCAGCAGCAATCGCGTGGTGCTCACCGCGATGAGCTCAACATGACGAACCGAGCTGCGCGTGAGCGAGGGGTACTGCACGAGCGCGATCTGCCGCGTGACCTGCGCGAGCAGTCGCACGGTGCGCACCATGACGTCATCGAGATCGACCGAGCCCGACAGGAACCTCTCGATCGCCCGGCGCTCGCCCGCGGCCAATGGCTTGACTCCTGAGAGACGGTCGACGAAGTGCCGATAGCCCAGGTCAGTGGGGATGCGCCCGGCGCTGGTGTGCGGCTGGGCGATGTACCCCTCTTCTTCGAGGGCGGCCATGTCATTGCGGATGGTGGCCGGGGAGACCCCGAGACTGTGACGCTCGACCAGCGCCTTGGAGCCCACCGGCTCATGCGTGGTGACGTAGTCCTCGACGATGGCACGCAGGACGGCAAGACGGCGGTCCTCCAGCATGCTCACCTCCAGGTATTAGCACTCGCAATTCTTGAGTGCCAAGTGTACGCGCGTTGAGGCCATGGGGAGGATGGTCCATCTGGGGCCGGCTAGCCGACCAGCAGATCACGAATCACGGCATCGGCAAGCAGGCGACCGGCCAGGGTCAGTTGCACCCGTCCGTCGCACGGCGCCGGCTGCTCGATGAGCCCGCGAGCCACCAGGCCTGCAATCGCGGCCTCGTCGACCACCGACACCGGCAGCCCCTCGGCAAGACGAACCCCCAGCATGACCTGCTCAACCCGAAGGTCGTCGATGGTGAGCAGTTCATGTCCGCCGCTGGCCGACTCGCTGGCCCTGATGCGCTCGGCATACGGGGCCGGATGCTTGATGTTCCACCAGCGCGTGCCATCGATGTGACTGTGCGCGCCCGGGCCAATGCCCCACCAGTCCTGGCTGCGCCAGTACGCGAGGTTGTGCTGGCACTGGCCACCTGGTCGAGCCCAGTTGGACACCTCATACCAAGGCATGCCTGCGGCGCTCATCAGCTGATCGATGAGCTCATATCGATCAGCGCACACATCGTCATCGGGTGCAGGAATCTGGCCTCGCGCAATGCGCCGGCTCAACGCCGTGCCCTCCTCGACGATGAGCGCATACGCCGAAAGGTGGTCGATGCCCGTGGACACGGCGATGTCGACGGACGCCTTCAGATCGTCATCGGACTCCCCCGGCGTTCCGTAGATCAGGTCGAGATTGACATGCTCGAAGCCGACCTCGCGGGCCCACTTCGCCGCCTGCACGCTGGCACCTGGGGTGTGCGTGCGCTCAAGGACCTGCAGCACCCTGGGTGCGGCGCTCTGCATGCCGAACGACATGCGGGTGAACCCGCCAGCACGCAGCTCCTCGAGCATGGTCTGGTCGACCGAGTCGGGATTGGCCTCAGTCGTGACCTCTGCGCCATCGACGAGTCCGAAGCTCGACCTGATCTCGCCAAGGACGAAGTTCAGTCCACTTGAGCCGAGCAGGGTGGGAGTGCCCCCGCCGATGAACACGGTGCTGACCTGCTGGCTCGTGCCGAGCTGCTCTGCTGCCAGCCGAACCTCCGCAGCAAGCACCTCGTGAAAGGTGTCACGGCGCACCTCGCCGCCGAGCTCGGTTGCCGTATAGGTGTTGAAGTCGCAGTAGCCGCACCGGCTCGAGCAGAACGGCACGTGCACATACAGCGAAAGCGTGCTGGGCTCGCGCGCAGACACTACTTCTTCGAGGTCTCGTCGCCGGTCGAGAGCGCGGCGATGAAGGCCTCCTGCGGCACTTCGACCCGGCCCACCATCTTCATGCGCTTCTTGCCCTCCTTCTGCTTCTCGAGCAGCTTGCGCTTGCGGCTGATGTCGCCGCCGTAGCACTTCGCGAGAACGTCCTTGCGGATGGCACGAATGGTCTCGCGGGTGATCACGCGCGAGCCGATGGCCGCCTGGATCGGCACCTCGAACTGCTGACGCGGGATGAGCTCCTTGAGCTTGGCCGTCATCATGGTTCCGTAGGCCATCGCCTTGTCGCGATGCACGATGGAGCTGAAGGCATCGACCGCCTCGCCGTGCAGCAGGATGTCGACCTTGACCAGGTCGGCTTCCTGCTCACCGCTCAACTCATAGTCAAGCGACGCATAGCCCTTGGTCTTGGACTTCAGCGCATCGAAGAAGTCGAAGACGATCTCGGCCATGGGCAGGGTGTAGCGCAGCTCGACGCGATCCTCGGACAGGTAGTCCATGCCGAGCATCATGCCGCGACGCTGCTGGCACAGCTCCATGACCGTTCCCACGAATTCACTGGGAAGGATGACCGTCGCCTTGACGATCGGCTCGAAGATATGGGCGATCTTGTGATCGGGGAACTCACTCGGGTTGGTGACCACGTATTCGGTTCCGTCATCGCGCACGAGGCGATAGATCACATTCGGGGCGGTCGAGATCAGGTCGAGGTTCGCCTCGCGCTCAAGGCGCTCACGCACGATCTCCATGTGCAGGAGCCCGAGGAAGCCGCATCGGAAGCCGAAGCCCAGCGCCAATGAGGTCTCAGGCTCATAGACCAGTGCCGCATCGTTGAGCTTCAGCTTGTCGAGGGCATCACGCAGCAGCGGATAGTCGGATCCGTCGATCGGGTACAGGCCCGAATAGACCATGGGCTTGGGATCGCGGTAGCCGCCGAGGGATTCGGTCGCACCCTTCTGCGCCGTGGTGATGGTGTCACCGACGCGCGACTGGCGCACATCCTTGACCCCGGTGATCAGGTAGCCGACCTCGCCGACACCGAGTCCCTTGGAGACCACGGGCTCAGGACTGATGACGCCGACCTCGAGGAGCTCGTGCACAGCACCGGTCGACATCATCGCGACCTTGTCCCGGGTGCCGATGCGGCCGTCGACGACGCGCACATAGGTCACCACGCCGCGATAGGTGTCGTAGACAGAGTCGAAGATCATCGCGCGGGCAGGGCCGTCGGCGCTGCCCTGCGGTGCCGGAATCGTCTCGACCACTCGTTCGAGCACCTCGCGCACCCCGAGCCCGGTCTTGGCCGAAGTGAGCAGCACCTCTGCGGGATCGCAGCCGATGATCCGGGCAAGCTCGGCCGCGTACTTCTCCGGCTGGGCTGCCGGCAGGTCGATCTTGTTCAGCACCGGCACGATGACCAGGTCGTTCTCGAGTGCCAGATAGAGGTTGGCCAGGGTCTGGGCCTCAATGCCCTGGGCCGCGTCGACGAGCAGGATCGCTCCCTCGCAGGCCGCAAGCGACCGCGAGACCTCATAGGTGAAGTCGACGTGACCTGGGGTGTCGATCATGTTCAGGACGTACTCGACCCCGTCATCGGCCTTGAAGGGCAGGCGCACGGCCTGCGACTTGATCGTGATGCCGCGCTCGCGCTCGATGTCCATCCGGTCCAGGTACTGCGCCCGCATGGATCGGTCGTCGACCACCCCGGTGACCTGCAGCATGCGGTCGGCCAGGGTCGACTTTCCGTGGTCGATATGGGCGATGATGCAGAAGTTCCGGATGACCGAGGGGTCTGTTGATCCGGGCTGCGGTCCTGGCACGTGGGTCCTTCGGGCTGGTGTAAGTGGGGCATTTGGCGCTTTCGGCGCCTTGCAGGTAGCCTAAGGGGCTGCTTCACCCTTGGATGACCGCCTCCTGCGGATTCGAGGTCTCCATCACGAACGAGTAAAGGTTGACCCGTGGCGAATATCAAGTCGCAGATCAAGCGTAACCGGACCAATGAATTGGCCCGTCAGCGCAACAAGGCTGTGAAGAGCGGTCTGAAGACGTCCATTCGCAAGTTCCAGAAGGCAGCCGAAGCCGGCAGCCCGGAAGCCGTTGAGCTCGCACGCGCCGCAAGCCGCGCTCTCGACCAGGCCGCCAGCAAGGGCGTCATCCATGCCAACCAGGCTGCCAACCGCAAGTCAGCGATCGCAACCCGCGCTGCTGCACTCTGATCCCCTGATGAGGTGACCGACCCCTCATCGTGATGACCCTCGTGTTCCCCTCGGTGAACGCGAGGGTCTCTTCATTTCCCGGCCCAGAAGGCAGGAGGCCTCCCGTGAGTGAGCGACTCGAAGGCCGATCCGAGGAGTGGCGCGAAGGCGTCACCATGGCGATCTACGTCAACCTCTCACTGCTGGCCGTGCTGCTCGTCATTCCCGAGGACGAGGAACAGTCGCATGCGGGCCTGGCACTGATGGTGGTCTCCACCGCCATCAGCCTGCTCATCGCCCATCACCTGGCCTTCCGGATATCCAGCCGCTTCGTGCACAACGGCCAGGTCCAGCACAGCACCAAGCGCCTCTTGCTCGCCCAGGCCATGGGCGGGGCCACTGCCGCAGCCCTCGCGGCAGTCCCGGTGCTGCTCTTCGGGGCCGACGGCATCTGGATCTCGGATCTACTGCTGCTTGCGTTCGTCTGCACGATCGGATTCATCGCCTCCAGGTCCGGTGGCGCCTCGATCCTGCGTGCCCTCGGCTACGTCGCCCTGCTGATCGTGCTGGTCACCGGTGTGATCATCCTGAAGAACCTGACGACGCACTAACTGGCAGCGAAGCCGCCGTTGACCACCACCGTCTGGGCAGTCACCCACGACGCTTCCTCGGACACCAGCCAGAGCACCGCGGGCGCAATGTCCTTGGGCTCCCCCAGGCGCTTGGTCGCATATCCACGGGCCATGCGCAGGGTCCGCTCATCGTCCGCCGGCATCTGGGCCGTTCGCATGGAGCTGATGGACACGCAGTTGCAGGTGACACCAGAGGTACCGACCTCCAGTGCGAGTGAGCGCATGAAACCAGGCCCCATCGCCTTGGCGGCCGCATAGACGGCAACCCCTTTCGTGCCCACGCGCCCGCCATCAGAGGTGATGGTCACGACGCGGCCCCACCCGCGCTCGATCATCCCCGGCAGCACCGCGTAGGTCGCGTTGAACAGTCCGTAGCCGTTGAGCTCGACATGACGGTGCCACAGGCCGGGGTCAGACTCCACGAACGGCTCCAGGCCCATGCCCTCGGCAGGGATTCCGGCATTGTTGACCAGAATGTCGATCTGCGTGCCGAGTTCCTGTGCGGCATGCTCGACGACGACGCGCAAGGCCGGTAGATCGGTGATGTCCGCTACTGCAGATGTCGCGGATCCGCCAGCGGCCTGGATCTCCGCCACGATCGCGCTCGCTCGATCCGGATTGAGGTCGTTGACGAGCACCGAGGCGCCCTGCGCCGCCAGCACACGTGCGATCTGCGCGCCCAGTCCCTGTCCCGCACCGGTGATGAGGGCACCACGCCCAGTGAGATCGAACATCGCCACGCTCCATGAGGTTGAGGGACAGCAGTCCTGCGACCTTAGGGCGGCGTGTGTGAGCGGCGTCGCGTTTTAGCCCGAAGACTTCGACGAGGTGAGCAGGACGAGACGTTCGAGGGCCAGGAGCTTCTGCTCAGGATCCAGGGCCGACCCCTCCCCCACTCCACCCTTGGCAGCACCATCGGCATCGGCCAGTGCAACGGCTGCCGCGGCCAGTCGGCGCTGATCGCCGCTCCAGGCCGACCACTGATGACGAAGGGATCGCACCTTCCACGGTGGTACACCGGCCTCGCGCGCAGCGTCGGCATCGGACGTGCCCGGACCGGCGGCCGCGACCCGGATGATCGACCTGAGTCCTGACGCCATTGCCATCACCATCGGAACCGACAGGTCACCGGAGTCGCGCATCGCCCAGCGAAGCGCGCGCAGGGCCTCCGCCGGCCGGCGATCCCACACCGCATCGGCTACGGCAAACCCGGTCACGCCGGTCACGCCGGCGAAGTAGTCGCGCACATCGTCCAGGCCGATGGGGTTGGCCTCGACATCGGCCACGAGTTGTGACATGGCACCGGTGAGCAGGCGCAGATCCTGGCCGACAGAGTCGATCAATGCGCTGATCGCCTCATCGGTCATCGCGCGCTTGTACGAGGCCATCTCCTTGGACAGGTAGGAGCGCAGTTCCTTGCCCTTGAGCTGGGCGCAGTTGACCTGCTCTCCGCCTGACTTCTTCAGTGCATCCAGGAGGTTCTTGCCCTTGACCCCGCCCGGGTGCGTGACGATCAGCCAGGCATGGTCCGCCGGATCCTGCACGAATATGCGCAGCACCGCATCGACCTCGTCGGTCGCCTGGTCGATGCCGGTCACGACCACCGCAGTCGTATCCCCGAACAGGTTGGGCGATGAGGCCTCACGCAGTTGCGCTGCAGCATCCTCGCCATTGGCTGCAATCGTGCTGAGCTGCAGTTCACCCTGCTCTGCCTTGAGCCTGCGCAGGGTCGAGCGCACCACGCGATCGACGAGCAATGGCTCATTGCCGTAGGCAATGGTCACGCGCGGCATCAGTGCTTCTGTCTTGGCCATGGTGGATCCAGCATGCCATGGATCTTCACGAGCGCATCAGGCACAACGGCCGATGTCCGGGTACTGGCGGAATCCCGTGCGTTGCCTCAGGCGAGTCCTACGAGGAAAGGCGTCGACACTGAGGAACGCTGAGCGCATGAGGATTCCCATGCGCTCTCGAATCGCTGCTGTGGCCCTGCTTGCGTCGATGGGTGCTCTGAGTGCAGCCTCGAGCGCGTACGCGGACGCTCCCCCATACGCCCTCACCTGGGCCGGGGTGCCGGCCAAGGTGACGCACGCGCAGACGGTATGGGCACTCACGAATACCGCGGGACTTGCGATGCACTCCACGACGGGCATCGCCTCCCAGCGGTGCACCGGACAGCCGGGCTACATCGTCAGCGCCCTGTACGGACAGAAGAGCGACAATCAGATCTCCGTCAATGAGCAGCCTGTGGCAACATGCGCCGACGCCGGATACACGTTCTACGGAGTTGTCTCATCGATCAAGGTCCCCCACGCGACGATCTCCGTCGAGGCCCAGTGCGGGTTTGACGTGAAGACCAACAAGCCGGTCGCAGGCTGGACGGGGAACCAGAAGTGCAGTCCCGGCAGCGTGAAGACCACGGGAGGCTTGATCCACGTGGTCCAGACATCCAGCACCAATGCGAAGTCCAAGAGCGTCGTGTGGATCGAGACGACTGGGCTGAACTACTCGCAACTGGCCAAGATCGCATCCGGCATGAAGCCGCTCTACTGATGTTCAGCACGGACATGAACGACGTGCTCAAGTCAGGCGTCGCGAGAAGCCAGGCACCCTTGCCCTATTCGCTGCTGATCGCCTGAAGCACGTTGAGCCTTCCTGCCCGATAGGCCGGCCAGAGCGCAGCCATCACGCCGACGGCGGCCGCGACCACTAGGAATACCAGCAGGGAGACCCACGGGATATCGAGAACCTCGATGCCCTGATCCACCAGCGTCCGCTGCAGGGCGATCGCGAACCAGGTGCCGAGCACCAGCCCGATGACCGCGCCGTACACGGCTATCACCAAGGCCTCCAGGACCACCATCGACCTGATCTGTCGACGCAGCGCCCCGATGGCACGCAGCATCCCGATCTCCCGAGTGCGCTCGATCACCGACAGCACGAGCGTGTTGACGATGCCAAGGATGGCGATGAAGATCGCCAGACTGAGCAGCATGATCATCACGAGAAGGACCTGATTCACGCTCGACTTGATCTGGTCCTTGTACTCAGCCTGGCTTTGCACCTGCACCGTGGGAAATGCAGCAAGTGACTTGGTGACTGCTGCCTCCACCTCGGCCAGGTCAGCACCTGGATCCGCCTTCACATAGAGCACTGAATCGCCAACCGCCACTCCCGCCGCCGCAAGAGACGAGCTGTTCACGACGTAGCCGGAGATGGATCCGGCTGGCTCATAGACACCGACCACCCGGAAGCTCGCACTGCCAGTCGGCAGCTGCACCTTCACCTGATCGCCTACCAGGAGACTGGCATCAGCCGCAGACTGCGAGTCCACGACCACGCCGCCATTGCCAAGCGCGGCGAGAGAACCGCTGGTGAAGGACAGATCGAGCATGCTGCCGAGCGTGCCGGGATCCACCGCCACGAGTGCCGTGCCGACCCCATCGACTTGGGCAGGCACGAGTTGCACTGGTGAGACCACGCCGACTCCAGGCACCTGTGCGACCTTGACCGACACATCCGAAGGGAAGGCGCGCTGAGCCTGATTGGTGACCAGGAA
>Ga0172380_10003404_pt1 | contig 21936 bp, 16 predicted proteins | sample Leawe162metaG_FD_119747 | JGI IMG/M metagenome (GOLD analysis project Ga0172380, IMG submission 119747) | Leachate microbial communities from a municipal landfill in Southern Ontario, Canada - Leachate well 162 metaG | ecosystem: Engineered > Solid waste > Landfill > Unclassified | place...
CCGACCGGGGAGGTGACCGCCCAACCCGAGCACATGATGAAAAAGGCGATGGGGAGTAGCCACCAAGCTCTGCTCCGCACCCACGCATCTTACGTAGCCGCGCTGAAGTTGCTGACCACAGTTGATCGCGGATCTTCGACCTTCTCCGTACGATGGCCCGCAACCTGAGTACGGAGGCATGCGTGACCACGTTCCAACTGGGAGATCGACTCATCGGTCCCGATCAACCGACCTATTTCATCGCCGATATCGCTGCCAATCACGATGGCGATCTCGATCGGGCGCTGGCACTCATGACTCTGGCGCGCGATGCGGGCGCTGACTGCGCGAAGTTCCAGCACTTCCGTGCCGCGCATATCGTCTCGGATTACGGATTTCGCTCTCTGGGCGGACAGCAGTCACATCAGTCGACCTGGAAGAAGTCGGTGTTCGAGGTCTACGAGGATGCGGCGGTGTCCTGGGAGTGGACAGAAGTGCTCGCGGCCCACGCGCAGGAACTCGGCATCGAATTCATGTCTGCTCCATATGATCTCGAAGCTGTTGCGCATCTCAATCCCTATGTGCGCGCATTCAAGGTCGGCTCTGGCGACATCAACTGGCTGGAAGAGCTCGAAGCGATTGCCAAGCTCGGCAAACCAGTGATGATCGCAGCGGGTGCTGCAGATCTGGTTGATGTCGAGCGGGCCATGGAACTCCTGCAATCACTGGGCGTGCCCGTTGTACTCATGCAGTGCAACACGAACTACACCGGCTCGATCGAGAACATTCAGTACGTGAATCTGCGAGTGCTCTCGCAGTTTGCGGCGATGTTTCCAGACGTCACTCTTGGTCTCTCTGATCACACTCCCGGGCACGTGACCGTTCTTGGAGCCGTCAGTCTTGGTGCGCGAGCTGTCGAGAAGCATTTCACCGACGACACCACCCGTGTCGGGCCCGACCACGGATTCTCTCTTGATCCAATCGGCTGGCGGGCCATGGTCGATGACACCCGCATGCTCGAGGCCGCACTGGGAACCGGCAGCAAGCAGATTGAGCCAAATGAGCAGGAAACCGTTGTGCTGCAACGCCGTTGCGTGCGCGCGTCTCGCCCGTTGCTCGCCGGAACTGTGCTCAGCGCGAGTGATGTCGAGGTCTTGCGTCCTGCCCCGCGCGATGCCATTCCCGCACATGAGTTCGACGCAGTGCTCGGTTGCACCCTGACTCGCGACTTGGAGTTTGGACAGGAACTGCACTGGACTGATCTCGAATCGTGAGCGATCGCACCCGATGACCTTTGATTGCGTGTATGCCAGCGCGAGCTGGGGCCTGCACGATCTTCGGTGGACGAATGCCCTTCGCGAGTTGGGGCATGAACCTGGCATCGTGGTACTTGATCGCGATGCGAACCGTGAGCAGTTTCGTGATCGAGTCGTCGAAGTCGCCGGGGGAACACTGCCCGTGCTCGCTGGTCCACTGACGAAAGTGGCGCGTCACTTGCACGTCGATCAGTCGCTGCCTCGGGTCGTCGGACTCTCGTGGGGCTTTGATCTGCATGAACTGCATGCCGCTGACGATCTCAACTGGCTGAGCGGGCTGAGCGGGCTTATTGTTGATTCCGACCCGACGATGCAGATTGCCCTGCAGCACGGAGTACCTGCATCGCAGCTGACCTTCCTGCCATGGGGGGTGGATCTGGAACTGTTCACTCCCGAGGGCCCACTGTTCGATCTGAGTGACTTCGAACTGCGGCCTGATGCGCGACTGCTGCTGTCACTGCGTGCTCACGAACCTCTCTATCGAGTGGAGGAGATCGTCAACGCATTCGCCCAAGTGCGAACCGATCACCCTGAGCTCGTGCTGCTGCTGGGGCATTCCGGGTCCCTCACGGACCAGTTGCGTGCGCAAGTTAGTGAACTCGGCCTGCAGGTTTCTGTGCGTTTCATCGGCTCGATCGACGAAACGCAGGTTGCCAGTCTGATGAGGGTCTGCGCCGGCTATGTCAGTGCGGCCGAAGTGGATGGGACCTCTGTCACCCTCTTGCAGGCCATGGCATGCGGTACCCCAGTGATTGCCTCGGATTCGCCTGGCAACTTGAGCTGGGTCAGCCCGAACACCGGCTTCCTGTTTCACATCGGCTCGGTGTCGCAGATGGCAGCAGCCATCTCGCAGGCTCTGACCATGGATGTATCGCGTCGCACCGATGCGGCACTCGCACTGGTGCGCAGCCGGGCTGACTGGCATGCCAACCTGAGTCGACTTGAATCGGCCCTGTTCTCCTAGAGTCGCCAACGTCACATCCGATAGACCTGTGAATTGTGGAGTAGTGACTCCGGTTATCCGCTAGAAACTCCCAGTGCGCCTCCTGACTCTTGGCCGACTCATAGGCACCGGAGTCATGTTGGTGGCGGCCCTGCGGCTGGCCTGGTTGAGCGATGACTCCTTGATCACCTTGCGCACTGCACTCAATATCACCCACGGTTGGGGCCCAGGCTTCAATGCCACCGAATCGGTGCAGGCCTATACGCATCCCCTCTGGTTCCTGTTGTGGGTAACGACGGGAGCGCTCACCAACCAATGGGTGCTCGGCATCATTGCGGTCTCATTGGTGCTGAGCACAGGAGCGGTAGCACTCGTCGCCTGGAGAACCAAGAGCCTGGCTCGGCTGATCGTGGCAATTGGCCTGCTGCTGTTCTCGAACGCCTTCATGGAATACACATCTTCTGGCCTAGAGAACCCGCTGGGCTATCTCACCGTGGGCGTGCTCATCCCTTTGTCGCTGAGTCTGCAACAGGTGCGTTCGCGTTGGTGGCTGAGGCCAGCATTGATCGGCCTGACCTCGGCGGCAGTGGTACTCACGAGATTCGATCTGCTGCTGCTCGCCCTTCCTGCCTTGGCTCTGATGACATGGCAGTGGCGCCACAGCCTGAAGAGCATCGGCGTTGTGCTGGCAGGTGCGCTGGTGCCACTGCTTGCCTGGTTCATCTGGTCGCAGGCGACCTACGGAGCATTTCTGCCGAATACCTATCTGGCCAAGCGCAATGTCGACATCCCTGCAAGTGAGCTGATCGTCCAGGGCTTGCGCTACCTGTGGCTGACCTTCGAGCACGACCCGGTCTCACTCCTTGCCATCGTCGTAGGAGTCGGCGGCGCCCTGGCTATCGGAACAGCAATCTCACGCGCTTGGGCGATCGGGATTGTGATCTATCTCGGCTATGTCATCTGGATCGGTGGCGACTTCATGGCGGGAAGGTTCCTGGCCGTGCCCGTGTTCGCATCCGTCTTCATCTTGGCTTGCCTGCGCTCGCCACTGCTTGAGAGCCCATCTCAGCAACAGCCTCGACACGAGGAGCTCACAAGAGTGCTGATCGCCTTGGTGCTTGTCGTAGGCCTGGCAGGAGGCTCATCCCTTGCAGGATCCACACCGGTGGCTCTTGCCAATCCCACGAGCCCACGCTGGGAGGTCGATCAGAACTACAACTTCGGGGTCTCAGATGAGAGAGGCACGTATATCGCCTTGAAGCGCGATCTCAAGGGCCTGATCGACACCCTCTCCGAGGGTTACCTGAATCCCGATATTGCGCCACTGGGGGACGGATCCGGCTTGAATCGCACCCTGCGAGAGATCAATCGTGCGACCCAGAACTGGCCCACGAATGATGGAAAACTCACGACCCCAAGCGAGGTGGGGGTGTACTGCGGATTCCTGGGAACTCTGGGAATCGCCACCGGACCCCGTGTGCACCTCATCGATTCATGTGGGCTGACGGATCAATTCCTCGCCAATATGCGCTACGCACCTGCCGAGCCATTCGCGTGGAAGCCCGGGCACTTTGAGCGCGCTGTGCCAGACGGCTACAGCGAGGCCATGCGCACAGGCCAAGTCACGCAGATGAAGGATCCCTTGCAGGCCTTGGCGCTCGATGAGTTATGGGCGCAGATTCGGCCCGGCTACGTGCGACAGATCCCGACTGTGGGCTAACTAGACCTCCACAGCCTTGGCAACCTGAAAAGCGAACTGCGACCAGGAGGGGACTCCTTGGGCATCAAGCCCCCGCGACAACTCAAGCCGACCCTGCTCACCGCCGTATTCGATGAACAGTTCCTTCAATTCCTCGCGCGAAGAGGCTGGCACCTGTCGAGCTCCGCGCCCATGCATCAACTCACCGGCCGGCTGCACACCATCGAAGATCACTGGGACGCCAAGGCGAATGGCCTCCAGGACTGGGATGCCGTAGCCCTCAATGCCGATGGAGAGAAAGACATCGCTGCCATTGACGAGGTCGTAGACCTCCTCATCCGAGGCACCCTGCACCCAGGTGACCGGATATCCCGCATCAATTGCACCAAGGAGCTCCTGATTGATGCCTTCATCGGAGGAGGACTTCTTGCCGATGAAGAGCAACTCGGCAGCGAGTCCGGCATCAACGGCATCCTTGAATCCGTTGAGGATCTCCAACGGCCGCTTGCGCGCTTCCAAGGTGCCAAGCCGAGTGAATCGCGTTCTGCTCGTTGAGGCCTTCGCGCGGATGGGCAGATGATCGCCACCTGGGTGAGCAACGGTGATATCCAGCGCGCGATCACGACGGAGTCGATCCAGTATCGAATCGCGCGCATAGTCGCTGATGCACACCACGGCATCTGTCACTGCAAGCATCCTGAAGTACTCACTGACCCAGGCCGCATTGCCTGGCTTGAATCGATAGTTCGCAGGTTCAGTCATCGGCAAGGTGTCGTAGCCGATCATCACCGTGCGCATGCATCGACGAAAGATCTCAAATCTCTCAAGAACGCTCGGCAGGTAGGAGACCTCAGGCAACAGCCAGGAGTCATACAGGCTCACCAGCTCACCCAGCTTCACGACTGTGATCTCGCGCTCACCAACGAGAGCAGCCAGATGCTCGTGCACCAAACTCAGAACGTCATCTTGCGGCTCACGGTGCTCGAAGGCAATGGCAATCAATGCTGCTGCCTGCCCGGGATTCAGGAGCAGATACTCACCATCGCGCGCCGGATTTGGCACGACGAAATCGGCTTGCACCTGGCTGGTTGGCCAGTGCTTGGCCAGATACTGCAAGACGCGTTGAATGCCAGTGCCATATGGGTCACGGATGAACTGCTCGATGTCGATGCCAACGTAGGTCATGTGCGCATCTCCGCTGCCTCTTCCAACAAAGCAAGCAGCTGCTGCGCATATCTGGCTGGAGACATCTCATCGAGATACTCACGACGCTGGCTCTCGCGCAGTTCCGGGTCAAGGGGATTGGTCAGGCGGTGCTCGATCGCCTCGGCCACCATCAGTGAACTCACATCATCGGGCAACTGATCGACATAGGCCGGAGTATTGACGTCGATAGCCAGGCCAGAACTTGCAATGCTCGTCGTTCCAAACGCTGCCAAATCGCTCAGCGGACCGCTGACTCCCAGGAGTGGACTCACCCTCAACTGCACTCCAAGATCAACTGCCAGTAGGTAGTCGCGAAACTGCTCTTCGCTGACAAAGCCGGTGATCTCGAATTCGGCAATCCCAGCTTCTTCGGCACGCTTGGTGAGCGATCGGATCTCATCTGCAGAGGCGGCGCCGACGAGATGCACACTGAGTCGGTGGCCCCACTGGCTCAACCAGGCTGCTGCTTCGACCACAACATCTGTGAGCTTGGTACGCAGATCGACATACCCAAAGCTGCCCAGATGCACAGTGTCTGCGTTGAAGCCAAGTCGAGTGCGCGCTGCAGCACGTACTTCTTCAGTGATGTGCTCGATGTGGGGGACCCGCTGATTGGCAAAGGGCAGCACCCGCGGAGTCACACCAGTCTCCTGCTCGATGCGCGGAGCAGCGCTGGGCGAATGCAGCACAAGCAGTTGCGCTTGATGTGCCAACTCCCAGAATCCGGCATTCTGCAACAGCCGCATGTCGTCGATTTGGTCATCGAGTGCAGGGTTGAGTGACCGCTGTGCACTTCCGCGGATCATCACCTGCTCAACCCCACCCTGACCTCGCATGGCCATGTAGTACTCGACCATGCGGGTGTCATGTGCAATGGCGACGGCATCGATGGTGCGCATGGCCTCGATGTACGGCACATGGAAGTGTGAGTTGCCGACCACGCAGACAAAGACATCGTGAGGGTGGCCATTGGCAAGAACTTCATCGATATTCGCGTGGTTCAAGCCCTCAACGTGCGCATCGGTGCTTGTGTAGACCGTGACATCGGCCAACTTCGCGAGTTCGGTGATCGTGGCGGCCGAGAAGTCGGCAACCCCAGACTTCTGCGGCAGCCAGGGGGTGCCCACTCCGATGCTGAGCCGGCGCTTGGTCTCGGGCTGCTGCACAGTGGCGGTGGGGAATGCAACGGCAACACCACCGCGGCTCCGAATGACGTGCGCGATGGTTGCTTCCAGCTCATCGTGCACGTGACGCTTGAGAATGCTCAGCTCCCTGTGCTGAGTTGCCGACTTGCCGCGATGCCTGCGGATGGCCTTGGCCATCGCACGAATGTCACCCGCCGGGGCCAAGTAGCTGTCCGAGCCAATGAGTTCGCGGTGTGCCGGGATATCGGAGGCAACCACTGGTGCTCCAGCGCGAAGCGCCTCAATGACCGGCAACGACAGACCCTCGTCAAATGAGGTGACGACAACCAATTGCGTGGTCAGCAGCAACTCGTGCATCTGATCGTCAGTGATGCGATCCAGGGTCGTCGCCTCGCCGGGCCGGAACGCAGCAGCAATGGACCAGTGATGCACTCGCGTCTGCTGGCCTGCCATGCCGAGCACGAGGACCTCGCGGCTCTCCTGGCCTCCCGCAGTGGCCGCACCGATCGCAGCGAGCGCGCCATAAGTGTTCTTGCGGGGCTCGTCACCTGTCATTACCAGAATTGGGCCCTTGCGAACTGTGGTGTTGCTGCGGGGGTTGACCTCTGCAGCAGGCAGCACATCGCGTGGCCAGGCAACGCTGCTGCTGATTGCCGATGCTCGTTCAGCGCCAATCCAGGACTGCAGTTCCTGCTCCACCAGATGCGAGATGCAGATGAACTCGTCGTATTGCCGCAACGAGTCCAGAGCTGCGGCGTACTCAGTTCTGGCTGCAAGGTTGCTGAGATAGATCGTCGGATAATGCATCGGTATGAAGTCGAAGACAACTGCCAACTTGTGCGCATTGCTGTTCAGAAGCGTAAGCAGTGGCTCAGCACTCGCAGTCATCGGCGAGGGCTGGATGAGCAGGCTGAAATGCGCTGCCTCCTCAACAGGCACGCGAGTGATCTGCCGGCACGCACCTGCAAGATGCGCTGGCAGCAGTTCGAGTGCAGGGTCAATCAACAGCACGAGCTCAGCATCGCTGGCAGCCTCGCGAGCACTTGTCAGCGCGGCGAACGCGAAGCGACCAATCCCGCGCGCTCCAAAGCTTGCGGTCTGCAGGCTGCGTGCATCAAACAGGATCAGATTGCCGGTGAACTGCACTCTCTCTGCAGGCTTGGCGAGCTTCAATCGAAGTCTCAGGGCGGCTGCCACCCGGCCAATCTCGTCGCCATGATTGTCCGTTCGCGAGTTCAGCATGGCATCCGAGTCATAGGGCCCTGCATCGAGCCAGGCCTGTGCGGCAGCAGCCGCCGCTTGACTGAACGGCTCAAGTTCAAAGCCCCCCGCTGGCATCGCGGGCCGATCACTGTCGTGGATCCAGCCCACAGCATCTTCAGCAGGCTCACCGAGGTAGGCCGGATTGGTGAGATGCCCCTGATTGATGATCACATGCTTCAGGTGTCGGCTGCGCACCAACGACGTTCGCAAGGGCCCCGGAAGATGCGCGAGTCCTTGGCGCAACTTGAACTGACCAATGCGCACGCCCTTCGTCGCCTTGCGCGCAAGCTTCCAGGTGCGCGAACCCTCAACCTGTGTCAAAGCCCCTCGCAGCTCGCCAATCTGCTTCTCGTACTCAGCTGTCGGTACCTCGTTCTTGATGTCGTGCAGAAGCAGTTCACGTTGCCAGGCGCGCCGAATGTCGGCACGGTTGGCTCGCTCCATTCTTTGCGCATCCTCAACCTGCACCCATCCATCAGCCCCCGCATCAATGGCATTGAAGGGGATGGCTAGCGACTCGCTGAGTTCGCGGTGCTCCAGCGAGACATACCAGGAGTTGACTCCGTCAAAGCTCACGAATTCATAGCCAGCCTCTACTACCTGGGGTTCCCACTGCGTGTGTGATCGGGTGCTGGTGCCGGGCAGCACGGATTCAATGCAGAGCACCCAAGGCCGATGCTTGCTCAGATTCAGACCTGCAAGCACGCTCGCTTCGGCGCCTTCGACGTCAATTGACATGAAGTGGATCTGCGAAGAATGCGCGTCATCAAGAATGCCGCTGAGCTTGCGGGCGGGCACTTGGATCGTGGACGTCTCAAAGCCACGTTCTGCTGCCTCCTGAGCCTCGACGCCCTGGAGAGTTCCGAGCCCAGTGCCAGGCACTCGATGAAAGACCAGCACACCATCGCGATCAGCAGCAGCGCACTCAACGACCGTGTCTCTGGGACGATGAATGCGCAACTGCTCGGCATGCTCAGGGTCGGCCTCGATCAGCAGACCTCGCCAGCCCAGGTCATACAAGCTTGCGGTGATGCTCAGATGGCGTGGCTCATTGGCACCGACATCTACGTAGGTCAGACCAGCGACCGGCAGATCGCGAAAGGCACGCCACACACGGATGTCCTCGCCATTTTGGGCGTAGGAGATCTTCCTGGCAGTCACGAGAGTCGAGCGTAGGGCTTCACGCCGAATTATGCCTCGTGCCAGAGGGCTTGCGGCTCGTCGAGCAGCAATTGGTCGTACTGCACCATGCTCTGCGCGATCTCCTCAAAGCTCTTGGTGTGCTGCCAGCCGAGTTCTGCATAGGCCCGGCTGCTATTCCCACGAAGCAGAGTTGGGTCGGTATGGCGACGAAGGTCATCATTCGAACGTACGAGCGAGTGCCAGTCGCTGATGCCCGCCGCCTTGAATGCCAGTTGAATGAAGTCCTTGAGTTCGTGGCTCTCACCCGTGCCAAGGACGTAGTCATGCGGCGTCTCTGCGCTGAGCATCAATCGCATCGCACGGACGTAGTCCGGAGCCCAACCCCAGTCGCGTGAAACATCAAGATTGCCGAGCTCAAGAAAATCCTGCTGCCCCGCAGCAATCCTTGCCACGCCCTGCGTGATGCGCCTCGTGACGAAGCCTTCACCACGCAATGGAGACTCGTGGTTGTACAGGATGGCTGCGGTTGCAAACAGGCCTTCAGCTCGCGCAGCATCAATGAGCTCAAGGGTCCGAGCCTTGCCCACCGCATAGGGCGTCACTGGGCTACGTGGTGTGAACTCATCCTGCGGTGAAATCTCGGTGCCTTCAAAGACTGTGCCCGAAGCCGCCTGCACAAAGCGCAGCTTGAAGTTTCGACTCGCCAATTGCCTGGAAGCCGAGAGGATTGCCTCCACGGCTCCGACATTGACTCGCTGAGTGACCTCAAGGTGAGCAGCTGCCTCAATCAAGGAGCTGATGCCGCCGAGGTTGTAGATCTGGTCGGGCTGCAGATCAAGAATCATGCTCTCAAGTTGAATCGGATCGCCGAGATCACAGGAAAGCAGGGTTATCGACGGTGCGTAGCTAAGCAAGGTGGCCGTGTCGTGACCCGGCTTCACCAGACCTACGACCTCGAAGCCATCGGCGATGAGCATCTGCGACAGCAGGGTGCCATCCTGTCCAGCAACCCCTGTGATCAGTGCTCTCATTTGAATCCCCGCTGTATGAGTGATGTCAGCGAGCTAGAACTTGCCCTCGGGGGCACCCTCAAGTCGAGCGATGTCTGCGTCAACCATGATCTTGGCCAACTCCGGCGGCAAGACCTTGGCTTCCCAGCCGAGCTTGCTCTTGGCCTTGGAAGCATCGCCGATCAGCTGGTCAACTTCAGTTGGTCGCAGGAACTTGGGATCGAACTTCACGTAGTCCTCCCAGTTCAATCCGACATGGTCGAAGGAGAACTGCAGGAAATCGCGGATGGTGTACGCCGAGCCAGTGGCCAGGACGAAATCCTCAGGCTCATCGGCCTGCAGCATTCGCCACATGCCGTCGGTGTACTCCGGCGCATAGCCCCAGTCGCGGATCGAATCGAGATTGCCCATCCACAGCTCGCTCATCAGACCCTTGGCGATGTTCGCCACAGCCAGGGTGATCTTGCGCGTCACAAAGGTTTCACCCCGACGAGGTGATTCGTGATTGAACAACTGCCCATTGACCGCAAACATGTCATAGGCCTCGCGGTAGTTACGCGTTATCCAGTAGCTGTAGACCTTGGCCGCGCCATACGGACTGCGAGGGTAGAACGGGGTGTCCTCATTCTGCGGTGGCGGACTGGCGCCGAACATCTCGCTCGTGCTCGCCTGGTAGAAGCGAATGCTGGTGTCGTGGCTGCGAATCGCCTGAAGCAGATTCAGGGTGCTCACCCCACTGGCCATGGCGGTATGCAGCGGCTCATCGAAACTCACGCGCACATGCGACTGCGCGGCAAGGTTGTAGACCTCATGTGGGCTGATCATGCGCACCAGTTCGTGCATCCGTGCGGCGTCGGTGACGTCCCCATAGTGGAGGTGGAGATTCTGCCCGGGGATGTGCTCGTCGTGATGCAGGTGATCAATGCGCCCGCGATTGAAGGAACTCGAACGGCGCACAACGCCATGGACCTCGTAGCCCTTGGCGAGCAACTGCCCAGCCATGTAGGAGCCGTCCTGGCCCGTCACACCAGTGATGAGCGCGCGCTTAGCCTCCGTCAAGGCTTCCTCCGACCGGATAACGGACAAGTGAAGGCCTCATCCCGTACCACTGAATTCCCCAAGCCTAGTGGCAGCCCCCATAGACTCACCGCGTGACCGTGGCCGTCGTCGTGCCGACTTTTCGGCCAGACTCCGTCTCGCTGCTTGCGCTCATCGCCTCCTTGCAAGCCGCCAATCTGCCAGTTCTCGTGACCGACGATGCCTCCCCTGTCACCTTCGATCCCATTCTTCGCCAAGTCGCGCAACTGGGTGTCCCGGTGGTGCGGCATGAACACAATGCCGGAATTGCCCGCGGCCTCAACGACGGCCTGAGCTTCGCGCAGTCCCACGGAGCGCAATGGCTGCTGACGGTTGATCAGGACACTGCCTTGCCGGTCGGCTATGTGGAATCGGTGCTGCCCTGGGCCACGGAGGGCGTTGGCGTGGTCGCAGCCGAGCATGTCGATGACGCCAGTGGCCTGCTCTCCTACCCAACCCAGTTCACTGATGGATTCCTCACCACCCACGAGGTCATTCAAACCGGATCGCTGTGGTCAGTGTGCGAGATGCAGGCCGTGGGGGGCTTCGATGAATCCCTGGGGATCGACGCGGTTGACGCAGCCGCCTGCCTGCGCCTGCGCGAACGCGGACGGCGAGTGGTGCTCGCGCCCGGTGTCTCGCTCTCCCACCATCTTGGCTCAGCCCGGCAGATCCGCATTCTTGGCCGCACCGTCTTGGCCACCGGGCACAGCCCGGGCCGTCGAACCACGATGGTGCGCAACCGATTGAAACTTGCACCTGCTGAGTTCCGTCAATCCCCCATCCATGCCCTGCGAACCCTGCGTCGCGTCGCAGTCAACGTCACCCTTGGCGTGATCGTCGAGGATGATCGGTGGGCCAAGGCAAAGGCAGGACTCCGGGGCCTGCGACCCGGCTCAAAGGGCTAGCCTTGCGCGACCTACGAGGGGGGAACGTGTGAAGGGCATCATCCTGGCTGGCGGCACAGGCAGCCGGTTGTGGCCGATTACCAAGGGGGTCAGCAAGCAACTCCTGCCGGTCTACGACAAGCCGATGATTCACTACCCATTGGACACTCTGATGGGTGCGGGGCTTCGCGAGATCCTGGTGATCACCACGCCCGACGATGCCGAGAGCTTTTCGCGACTTCTGGGCGACGGCGCCGATCTGGGCATGAGCATTCAATATGCGGTGCAGCCAAACCCCGATGGCCTTGCTCAGGCCTTCCTGATCGGTGCAGATTTTCTCAGCGGTGATCAGGCCGCACTCGTGCTCGGCGACAACCTCTTCTACGGACCAACCCTTGGCAATAAATTGGCCGCCCTCACCCATCAGGTTGGCGCCAATGTCTTTGCCTACGAAGTGGCCAACCCATCTGAGTACGGCGTCGTCGAATTCGACGCGCAAGGGGTTGCGATTTCGATCGAAGAGAAGCCGACGGATCCGAAGAGCAATTTTGCTGTCCCCGGGCTCTACTTCTACGACGAGACGGTCGTCGATGTCGTCAAGACCATCAAGCCAAGCGCGCGCGGCGAGCTGGAGATCACCTCTGTCAATGATCACTACTTGCAGGCTGGCACCCTCACGGTCACAGTGCTCGAACGCGGAACTGCCTGGCTCGACACCGGGACATTCAGAAGTCTGCAGGATGCGGGCGAGTTCGTCCGCGTCATCGAGGACCGCACCGGTCACAAGATCGGGTGCATCGAGGAAACGGCTTGGCGCAATGGTTGGATCAGCGACGACCAGTTGCTGGGTCATGCCCAGGCATTGATCAAGTCTGGGTACGGCGACTACTTGCGCGGTTGCGTGGAGTCGGCGCGAGGTCGCTGACCATGCGCTGGTTACGCAAGACGAACGAGTCCAGCACTCCTGTTCGTGTCAAGGATCTTGATCAGCTCGCCAAGGTTGCCTTCGGCGATTTCGTTCCAACCTCGATCTCCATAAGCGCCGGCGCTCCCGAGTTCGGCAGACCTGCTGCTCCTCTATCGCCTGAGCATGCCGAGCGACTTCAACAACTGATGGAGTTCAAGAGCCAACTGCTCGCCCAATATCCCGAACGCAGATATCTCATTGCTGACTACCTGCCCGCCTCCACAGGCGCGGTCCTTGATGTCGGAGTCAGCTGGCCCAATGAACGTGACTGCGAAGCGCTGCCTGACCCAAGCCTGCACTCCACGATCGACACCGATCCCACCGTTGCCCAATTCGGCTCGCCTCATGGCCACAGCACCATGGATTTCTTCGCGCTCTCCGGCCCGCCGAAATTCGCGCATCTCATTCTCTTTGGGATGATCGGCACGCCGAACAATCGAACTGAGCAGGACGCTCACATCACTCCTACGCACAACGACGCCATGATCGATCACGTCGACGAGCTACTGCTTCCAGGCGGCCAGGTGGTTCTCGGTCCTGAGCTCAACGGTGAATCCAGAGCAGCCGCCGACAAGGACGTTGCGGATTGGCTGAACTGGATTGAGCGCAATGAGGTGCTTGCACAGAAGTACGAGTTGACCTACGCGCTCCGGGGACGCTGCAATCTCGTTGTGGTGCTGCGCAAGTCAAGCTAGTTGCGCGCCAGCCTATTGCGCAGCTTCCGCAAACGCTCAGTAACACGATAGGACCTGCTCGACATGATCGCGGCCAGAGTCGCATCTGCCGAGGCAGTGCTCGATACGGTGCTGGTCAGCACGGTCTGCATGCCGATGATGTGCTGGAAGAAGTCAACCAACTGCTCAGCAAATCCACGCCAAGTGTGGTGATCAATGGCGGCTCGCAGTTGCGCCAAGCGTTGCTCCGCGGCTTCAGGATCTCGCAGCAACTGCGTGAGATCCTGGGCAAAATCCTCCACTCGCCAATGGCCCGGCACCGACTTCACACCTGACACTTCGGCCAGGGGGCCAAAGCCTGCGAAGCTGCTTGGGGTTCCTAGCACCGCGGCTTCATACGGCACAAAGCCAAAGCCTTCAGCGCTTGATGGATACAGCACTGCATGCGCATTGGCGAGCAACCAGGCGCGGGAATCAGGAGTGACATGGTCGACCGAATGCACCCGTCCCCGCAGGTCAACATGCTTGGCCAGCATGGAGTCCTCTGCAGCCTTGGAGCTGCTGCTTTTCACGTGAAGCCCGGCAAGCACTAGATCACATGACTCTCCGGAGGCAAGCACCTGCTGCCAGATTGCAATCGCGAGATCACGATTCTTATGAAGAAAGTCATTGCCAAGAACGAGTACGAATCGGCGATCACCAAGGGCGGGCAGAAGTGCGGCGATGTCACTGTCTGGCTGCTCAGGTGCGCTGCTCGCAGTGATGTGATCCAGACCAAGCACGATCGGACGAATCCGGTCTGACTCCAGGCGCGGAGCCTCCTGCATGAGCCGCTGCGCCACATCGGCGCTGATGGTGGTCACGCCATCAACACTGAGTGCAATGCGACGCTGCATGCCGCGGTAGGCGCTCCAGGCCTCTGGCGATGCGTGATACCTCGGGATGTCGTATGCGATCAGATCGAGGTAGGTGGTGACAACCCTTCGGCCCAGACTGCGGGCCTGTTCAATATTGCTGCGGCCGTCGATTTGATTCGGGTACCAGGCAATATCCGCCTGCTCGACGGCCTCCAACTCCAGGCTCACCTTTTCGAGTTGCACGAGATGCGCGGCATAGTCAGGCAGGCTCGCGACGCCCGTCAGCTGAATGCGCGCGACCCGGTCGTCCTGCGCCAGAGCCTCCACCGCCGCTGTGGTGAGCACCTGCGCGCCGGTTTGGTGGGGTCCGAGCCAGGTCACATCAATGGCAATAGTGAGGTTGCGAGATTTGAGCGCTTGGGTATGTCGCAGGGGGAAGTGGGATCCGCTTGGGTCATCGGACTCCCGCTCGTCCAACTCGCTTGCTTCGAGCAATAGCCCGGCCGACACAACATCGCGATGGTTCGAGAGCCACCAGTCATGCCAGAGGCCTCGTTCCGAGGCTGCATGACACCAGCCGATCAACTCTTGGACATTGGCCTCACCTGGAAGTTCGCCGACAAGATCCTGCGCATCCTGCGCGAGTGCCAGCAGGGACCCGTGCGGCGCTGAGGACCGCAGCCAACGATCCGTCAGCGCAGTACTTGGTGTGAGTGACAGCGAAACCAGTCGCGGATCAGTGTCGATGCGGCGCCCGAATTCGGCCATCCGATCCATGGTCAGCAGCGCTGCATCCCCGTACACGACAAGGGTTCGACCGGCAGGGGAGCGAAAGCTAGGAAGCTCCATCACAAGGCCTCATACATCCGCTGCAATTCAGGATTGAGCGCCGGTGAGTAGTAGGGATCCTCGAGTAGAAGCACCCGCCATCGCTGATCGAAGAGCGCCTGCTCTGCAGGGTCTGCCTTCTTGCGGGCCATCGTGGCACCTTCGTAATGAGTGAAGTGGGCGTATGGCGTCCACGCTACGCGATAGCCAGCTTGGCGAACCCGCAAGCAGAAGTCGACATCGTTGTAGTCGTGGGCGAATGCCGAGTCAAAGCCTCCGACCTCATCGAATACCGAAGCGCGCACCAGCAGTGCCGCGGCAGTGACAGCTGCGTAGTTGCGCGGGGTGAGAGTCGAGCCGAAGTATCCGGGCTCCTTGGCTGACTTGCTGATCCATGGATGCGTTGGCCCAGTTGGCAGCAGCACCATTCCGACATGCTGCAGGCGAGAGTCGGGATAGCTCAGCTTTGCGCCGGTGATGCCCACCTCGTTGATCTGACCCAGTTCAAGCAGTCGCGTCACCGGATTGGCCTCAGCGACGGTCGTATCGTCATTGAGCAAGAGCAGGTACTCACCTGTTGCAGCACGACGGCCAGTGTTCACTGCGTCAGAGAAGTTGAAAACTGCTGCCTCGTAGACCATGTGAGCAATCGAATGCCTGCCGAGATCGGACACTTGAACATCAGGGATCACCCCTGTTGTCACGATGATGATCTCGAGCTCGACCAGTTGCTCAAGCTGAATGAGTGAACGCACCGCGTCATCAACGAAGCGGCCGCTGCCTGAGACATTGCTGGTGCCAATTGTGGGAATGATGACTGAAACCCTAGGAGTGCCAACAAGTTTCGGATGCACCTCGTTCAGCCCTTGAGTGGAGCTCGGCTCCACCTTGCCTCCGCCAAAGACTCGATCAAGATGCTCCTGTTGAGCGCGAGCCGCAGCCAATTGCGCCCAGGGCTTGGCATCAATGGTCAGCGCTGTTGACTCGCTCCATGCCCGCCAGTGATAGAGCGGATACGGAATTCGCACGACCGAGAGCAGTCTTGGCAAAAGGCGCAGGGCAAGATCGAAATCCTGGGCGCCGTCCATTGAGGTGCGCAGTCCGCCCACCTGGTTGATGTGATCACGTTTGAACACGGTGAAATGACAGAGATACATCTGCGTGAGCAAGAGCTCTGGTGAGAATGAGGGCTTGCAGTACAGCTCAAAGTGCTCGCCGCTCGGACTGATCTTGTCCTCGTCGGAATAGACAGCATCCGGATGGGAGTTGGCTTCAATTGCCGCGCTGAAACTCTCGATGCACCGTGGATCCAGCACATCATCGTGATCGAGCATCCCGACATATTCACCTGTTGCCTGGCTCAGCGCCAGATTGAGAGCGGACGAGATGCCCCCGTTCTCCTTGGCTGTCACACAAACTCGCGCATCCCCACTGTGCACCAAAGCGAATTCAGCGAGATAGGCATTGATCTCCGGCTTGGTCGAACCGTCATTGGCAACGACCAATTGCCAGTTGCTGGCCTGCTGCTTGATGACGGAGTCAAGGCACTCCCGGAGAAAATCGATGGGTGGGTTGTAGACCGGCACGATGATCGAGATGGTGAAATCGTGGTTGGTCGAGCCTTGAACAACTGCTGCTGCCTCAGCAAGCCACAGCTTGTACTGCTTGCCAATATTGCGCTCGTACAGCTTGCGCTTCAACCAGCGCTTGACCCGTCCTGCCCTGCGCTTGGCTCGGATGAGCGGATTGCGTTCACTGGGCACGACTACGTCAATCGGTATTCGGCGGGGAGCTGGACAAAACCCTGACCGATCTCCCCCGATGCGCTTCGCACCGGGAACTCTGCCGCGTCATTCCAGGAGTCGAGGAGTTTGGAGCCAGTGTGGTCAAAGACATCCACGTGCAGTCGGTAGCGCCCCGGAAGGAGCGGATTCTTCAGCAGGTCAATCTCCACAACGTGCTCCCCATCGACATAGCCGAAGTCGTGGCCGAGTCGATGATTGCTGATCATGGCAACCAGTGGCCCGGTTTCATGCTGAAGCGCGACGCGAACATTGGGTCCAAGCACCGGTTCAGTCGTCGCGACACCAATCCGCAAAGTGAAGGTGGTGCCGGTTTCGGCGTGATTCAGCGGCACTCCCTCAGCATTGGTGATCTGCACACTTGTCACCCGCAATGCCGACTTCAGCCCGCCTTCATGGTCCTCCGGGCGCACGGCTGTGGCCATTGGTGAGCGAGCGGACTCGTCCGCGTTGACCTTCTTGAGGTAGCTGGCCACCACATCGGTTGGCTCGCCCACCTCCAACAGGTTTCCGCGCTCCAACCAGGCCACTTCATCACACAGTGCTTCCAACTGACCAAGCCCGTGGCTCACCACGATGATGGTCTTGCCTGCTCTTCGCAGTGCATACAGATGGTCGAAACACTTGCGCTGAAACTCCTCATCGCCAACAGCCAGCACTTCGTCGACAAGCAATACATCTGGCTTCATGTGCACAGCAACAGCGAAGCCGAGCCGAACGTACATTCCGCTGGAGTAGTGCTTGACCGGATCGTCAATGAAATCCCGAAGCCCTGAGAATTCAATGATCTCGTCGGCGACAGCCGCGATCTCCTTGCGCGGAAGACCAAGAATCGACCCATTGAGGCCGATGTTCTCGCGGCCGGTCATCTCTGGATGAAAACCAGCACCCAACTCAATGAGCGAGGCGATGCGCCCCTGGCTGACGATGGAGCCTTCAGTGGGGCGATAGATGCCACCGATCATCTTCAGCAGAGTGGACTTTCCAGAACCGTTATGACCGATGAGTCCGTAGACACTGCCCTTGGGAATATCGATGCTGACATTGCGCACTGCCCAGAAATCCTCAGCTCGGCGCGCACGCCCACGGACGATGCGCTCCTTGATGGAGTTTCGGCGCTCGGCACTGCGCATGAAGCGCTTGCCGACATCCTGGATGCCTACTGCAATCTGGCTCACAGCAGCTCTCCAATGTCCTCACTGAAACGATTGAAGATGGCAAACCCAGCCCAAAAGGTGAGGAAGCCGCCAACGAGCAGCGCGCCGACCCCGAGGATTGACGGTGCGGTGAGCCCGTACATCGCGTCGTGCATGGCTTGCACATACCAGGACATGGGATTGCATTTCACGATCCAGGCCAGCGCTTCACTGCTCGACTCAACCAGACTCATCGGATACAGCACGGGAGTCAAGAAGTACAGGGCACCAAGCACCACAGCAACGATGTACATCACATCACCGAACCGAGCATTCATGATCGAGAGCATCAGGCCGACCCCCTGAGCAAACAGTGCGGTTCCGACCAGGATCGGAATGGCCCACAGCCACGTGAATCCGACGTTTCCAAGAATCAGGAACATCGCAATCAATACGACGAGTTCCAGAACAACCTGAATCAGCTGGACGATGCTGGCGCCGAGCACCGGTGTCCACGCCGGAAACTGCACCTTCTTCAGCAGTTCGCCATTGCTCTTGAGTTGAGTCATCGACAAAGTGAGCAGGCTTGAGAAGAGGTTCCACGTGACCATGCCCGTGAAGAGGAAGGCCGCGTACGAAGTCTCGCCGTTGCCCATAGGTGGGGCCTTGACGCGAAAGACGATGCTGAAGACCGCCGCGTAGATGAGCAGAATCGCCAGTGGCTGCACGAGCGACCAAGACCAGCCAAGAACGCTGGAGCGATATCGGGTGGCGAAGTCACGGTTGGCGAAGGCCCAGATGAGCGCATGCTGCCGCTTGAGAGCGGTCAGCACGCGTGTCCGGCCCCGCGCCCCGGCTCATATCCGCCTGCATCCTGTGAGGACGCGCGCTGCCACATATGCCCAATGCTAACCAAGCGTGGTGTGCACCAAGCATGCCCACGATGAGCCGCGATATCGGCCAGTTGGCAAGTAACCTGTGGCTCAGGCCATCAAGGAGGTTGGAATGTTGACATCTGCGCGCCATTCGCGCACTACCCGTCGGGTTGCCACGGCGACTCTGGCATTAGGACTTGCGCTTGGAACGTCAGCTGCCTTCGGTGGCGTGGCCGGCGCTGCAGCCAAGGGCGGGATCTACGCGCCCAATGGCATGGTTGGCGTCCCAGAGAACATCGCGGTCCAGGTCTCAGGGCTCGCCGGACAGACCATCACCCTCGGACTCACCTCTGGCCCTGTGGCCACGACAATCCAGGCAGTCGTCAGCGCTCAGGGCTGGGCCAGTGCCAACTGGACTCCCACTGCCGCTGGAGCATGGACCATCAGCGCTCTTGGATCAGCCATCAGTGCTGGCACCACCACCATCACTGTGGCGCCAATGCCGACCTTCACCGTGCTGCTGGCTCAGCAGGCATTGCAACAGGGTGTGAATAACAACCTCCAAGGTGGCGTTGTTGCACAGATCGGATCAATTGCTCCTACCGGATCCGTGTATATGGCAACCGCAGGCGGCAACGGCATCACCACCCAGAACCTGTCGGGCACCTTCGGCACATCTTCATCCACAGTGACCCTGCCCTGGACTCCAGGCAGCGGCGGTGCAACGGCGATCCAAGCTACCTACCAGCCGAACAATGGCAACTTCGTAGCCTCGACCAGCCCAATATCGCAACCATTCGTCACCACTGCGAACACCACCGTGGCCCTACGTTGGCCAGCAACCCTGTTTGCTGGCACTACGACAGTCATCGGCGCAGTTCTCGGCGCTGGCTTGCCTGATGGTTCCGTCGCGTTCTCCATGGACGGCACTGGCATCAGTGGTTCGATCCCGACGGTCAACGGCGTCGCCAGCTACCAGTGGACTCCACCCACCTCGGGCATCCACACCATTGCCGTCACCTACACGGGCAACCCGCAGCCCAATCAGGCCAGCCAGGCCAGCGGAGCCAACTCACAGGTGGTCAACATCCAAGGTGCTCGCGCCGTGGACAACATCACCGTCGACCCGCCAACACAGCCGGCGTGGTCCATTGCGGCTCCGATCGTGATGGCCAGCGGCTCCGCAGTCACCCTTGCTGCGACGACCACATCGAACACCACAGTGCTCTTCAGTGAGCAGGGACCATGTGTGATCAATGGCTCTGTGCTGACAGCACTCAGCGCCGGTCAGTGTCAGGTGACAGCCTTCACTGCTGGCAACGCCGCATTGAAGCCTGGCTCGGAGACCTACACGATCACCATCACCGCACCACCGCGCAGCCGATAGCGCGAAAAGTGCGGGGACAGGCCTACGCCTGTCCCCGCACTTTTGCATTGACAGCGCTCGCTAGGGTCCGTTTCATGAGATGGCTTCGGCATGGTCACCGGCGCTCGAGAGTTGCCATTGCTGGACTCACGCTGGCGTTGGGCGTCTCCGTGCAACTCCCAGTCCAGGCGAGTGCCGGATTCATTGCCACTCCCAACGGGATCGTCGGTGCTGTCCAGACACTTGCCGTGTCCCTCACTGGTTTCGAGAACACCACGGTGAATCTGACGGCCAGCACCCCTGGTGCCAGTCTGAGTTTGAGCGCCCCCCTGAACGCCCAAGGGACAGCGTCAATGCAATGGACACCCACCGCCAGTGGGGTGTGGACGATCTCGAGCAGCGATGCACACGTGACCACGCAGATCAACGTCATCCCGACACCCACGGTCACCTCAGTTCACGCACCCGGTCAACTTCAACTGGGGGTTTCGTCCTCGACCACGCTGTCCTTTGTCCGCGCAATCCTGGGCAGTGCAAGTCCGCAGGGCACAGTGACGCTGACCACCCAGCAGGGAACCGCGCTCGCGACCGGCTTCCTGCAGCCAACATCCGAGGCAGGCCTGTCCTCAACAACGCTCACGTGGACGCCGAGCCAAGCCGGGGTCTACCCGATTGTCGCCATCTTCACACCAGCTAATCCATCGATGGCACCCTCTACCAGCGCTCTTGAGCAGCCACAGATCGTCGGGGAAACGCCCACGGTCACCTACCGCTTTGCTCCGGCTCTGCGAGTAGGCGTCACTGCGAACGTCAGCGCTGTGACGGGAGTGGGTGTTGCCGCCGGCAGTGTCGGCTTTCTCTTTGATGGAGTTGCGCCTCGTGGCTCTGTTGCCACGGTCAATGGCATTGCTGCGACGACATGGGCTCCGCCTACCCAAGGCCTGCATCTGCTGCGCGCTGAGTTCACGGGAAATACTCCTGGGATCAGCGGCGTAGCGCTTCAGCAGATCAACGTGCTTCCCGCTGCAGTAGCTGATTCCATACAGGTCACGCTGGGAGGCAGTGCATTGCAGCCCACTGGGTCCAACAGTCTGGCAATCGGCACGAATCAGACAGTGAGCGGACTGGCACAATCGGGCTCGCCCCTGCTGTTCAGCGCATCCGGCTCGTGCGCGCTCGCCGGAACGCGGCTCTTTGCTATTGCCCGCGGCAATTGCACCCTGACCGCACAATCCTTCGGCAGCGATTCGTATTCAGCAGTTGCGGTCAGCTATTCGATCTCAACGGCTGCGCGCTAGCTCGCGCCTCGACCCTTGAGCTTGCGCAACGGAGCAGTGACCTTCCACGAACGCGTGTTCTGGATGAAGTCAAGCTCCGCACGAAGGGCATCGGCCGCTGACTTGTGCGCGAGCACCTCAGCCTTGAGGTCATCGGCCTTCAGCACAACGAAGGACCGAATGCCAAGGAAGCCCTCGATCGAATTCTGGGCATCAACCACGGTCAGGCTGACGTACGCCGGCTCGCCGGCTCTTCCGTCGCCCAGTGGCAGCTGGATCACTGCGCCCAAGTAGATCTCTTCTCGTACCGGCCCGCCCGGGCCACTTGCGTCAATGGTCACCACGCCGGGCATTGATCGAGTTGCAAGCAGCAAGGTGAGCGGGCCAGGGACAGGCCGTTCAACCCTGAACTCAACCCTTCTGCCTGGACGAAGCTCATTGCCCCACGTCTGCGGAGAACCGAGATTTCCGATCAATGCTGCATCG